>Ga0208262_1000047_pt1 | contig 67241 bp, 57 predicted proteins | sample LakWasMet15_LOW5_2_FD_183863 | JGI IMG/M metagenome (GOLD analysis project Ga0208262, IMG submission 183863) | Freshwater sediment methanotrophic microbial communities from Lake Washington under simulated oxygen tension - Sediment Metagenome... | ecosystem: Environmental > Aquatic > Freshwater >... | reverse complement strand
CTTTTCGCCGCGCTTTTTCGAGCGTTATTTATGGAATGAAGAATCCATGTTCCTGGCCGATACCGGCAAACGTGAGGTTATCTATTTGGGCAAAGCGCCTTCCGGTAATGCGTCTACTTCACCAAACGGCCCAAAAGCGCAAGTTTTTGAATGCGCAAACGAAGCATTGCCTGATGTTGTCGCGGTATTAAGAGCGCTGGTTAAAGGCAACCCGATTCGGGTTGATTCGGTCGGCGGCATTGCTGTGGCTGATTTACAGGGCATTGCCGACAAGTTGAAGGCGGCAAGCTATAGCGTTGTAACCTGGGCGGCGGGCGCGCTGGCATATAGCCAGGCTGAGCTGACGGTGCAAACGCTTTCCGAAATGATTAAAGACATCAACGATAAAAATACCCGTAGCTCCGGCCTGCCTCTGGGCGGAAAAGAAGGCGACCAGACCGCCAACCAGGTTTGTGGCTGGACGACCGGTTATCCTGCGCGCACCCGTTTTTCCAGCGGTTTTCCGGAGTACGATCCCTACTTGAATGATACCAATTTCCTGTTAAGCAACGGCGAGGCCGATGCTTTGGTTTGGGTGCAGGCATTTAATGTGAAAGCCGTCCCGCCCGCAACAGACTTGCCAACCATTGTGGTGGGCCGTTCCGGGATGACGTTTGCCAAAGAACCTGATGTGTTTATTCCTGTCGGTACGCCGGGTATTGATCATGCTGGCCACGCTTATCGTATGGATAACGTGGTTGCGATTCGCTTGAAAAAACTGCGCGATTCCAGCCTGCCTAGTACGTCCGACGTACTCAATGCCATTGAACAAGCTTTGTAGGCAGGAATATGCTGGTTGCATTTCTGCCCTCATTACATCCATGTAATTCGGAAAAATAGTATGTTGATAAAGTTAACAGGTGGAGCAGTCTATGATCCTGCAAGCGGGATTGATGGCGCGAAACAGGATATTTATATTCAGGATGGGCGCATCGTCAACAAGCCCATTGGCGATTTTAAAGTCGATAAAGAATACGATCTAACAGGCAAAGTGGTGATGTCCGGCGCAATCGATATGCATACGCATATTGGTGGGGGTAAAGGCAATATCGCCAGGACCTTGTTGCCGGAAGATCATCGCGCCGACCCTGTCGCTCGCACCGATATTACCCGTTCCGGCTGCGGTCATGCGATGCCCAGCACCTTTGTGACCGGTTATCGTTATGCGGAAATGGGTTATACCGCCGGTTTCGAACCCGCCGTATTGCCGATCAATGCGCGTCAGGCGCATATGGAAATGGCCGATATTCCGATTCTGGATAAGGGGGGTTATGTGTTGATGGGCAGCGATGATTATTTGCTGCGCCTGTTGACGGCCAAAAAAGATCAAAAAGCCATTAATGATTATGTTGCTTTTACCATGCAGGCTGCTAAAGCGATTGGCGTTAAAGTTGTTAATCCTGGCGGTATTAATGCGTTCAAGTTTAACCAACGCAAGCTGGACCTGGATGAGCAGAACAGTCATTACGGCGTGACCCCACGCGATATTCTGCGCGTATTAGCGACAGCGGTAAAAGAGCTGGGTGTCAGTCATCCCCTGCATGTGCATGGTTGTAATCTGGGTGTGCCCGGCAACATGAATACCACGCTGGATACCATTCAGGGCATCGGCGGCTTGCCGATGCATTTGACGCATATTCAGTTTCATAGTTACGGCACGGAAGGGGATTTCAAGTTTTCGTCCGGTGCGGCGCAGATTGCTGAGGCCGTCAATAAAAACAAGAACATCACGATCGATGTCGGCCAGATTCTGTTTGGCCAAACCGTGACTGCGTCCGGCGACAATATGCGCCAGCATGCGAACCATAAACATGCCAGCCCGAATAAATGGGTGGTTATGGATATTGAATGTGATGCCGGCTGCGGTGTCGTGCCGTTCAAATACAAGGACCAGAACTTCGTCAATGCGCTGCAATGGGCGATTGGCCTGGAAACCTTCCTGCTGGTTGATGACCCGTGGCGCATTTTCCTGACTACGGACCATCCCAACGGCGCGCCGTTCACCAGCTACCCGCACTTGATCCGCTTGCTGATGGATAGAAGTTTCCGTAACGACGTGCTGGCGACTATTCATCCTGAAGCGCAAAAAATGACGACTCTGGCGTCGATTGATCGCGAATACAGTTTACAGGAAATTGCGATTATGACCCGCGCCGGCGCTGCCAGATTAATCGGGTTGCAAGATCGCGGCGGTTTGAGTGCCGGTAATTGGGCGGATATTACCGTTTATACCGATAATGCCGACCGGCAACTTATGTTTGAAAAACCGGATTATGTGTTTAAAGACGGTGAGTTGGTTGTTGTTGACGGCAAGGTGGTTCACACCAAGTGGGGCACGACCCATGTGGTTAAGCCGGATTATGATTTGTCGGTAGAAAAGGATTTGCAGAAATATTTTGATCGGTTCCTGACCATGAAGCTCGGTAACTTTAAAATCAGCGATGATGAAATAACAGAGGATGGACGCGGCAGCTTGACTGTGCATCCGCTTAAAGGAGATGTGGCATGATCATTAATGGCGTAGCAATAGACGCAACTTTTGCCGAGGCTTTTCCAATGAAAGCGACTCGCGCCATCATCACCGCACAAAATGAAAAATGGGCGATGATTTCAGCTCAGGCCATGACCGGTTTTGCCACCTCGGTCATTGCCTGCGGTTGTGAGGCTGGAATTGAGCGGGTGCTTGAGCCATCCGAAACCCCGGACGGACGGCCCGGTGTTTCGATCATGATTTTTGCGATGGGTGGTAAGAGCTTGGCCAAGCAGCTTGAAACGCGAGCTGGACAGTGCGTATTGACATCGCCGACCTCAGCCTTGTTTGCCGGTATTGATGGCGGTACACGCATAGCCTTAGGCAAAAACCTGCGCTATTTCGGTGACGGTTTTCAGGTCGCCAAACTGATTGACGGCAAGCGTTACTGGCGTATTCCGGTCATGGATGGCGAATTTTTGGCTGAAGCCACTACCGGACAAGTCGATGCAGTCGGCGGCGGTAACTTTTTGGTGTTGGCCGAATCACAGCCGCAAGCCTTGGCGGCCTGCGAGGCGGCGATTGAAGAGATGCGTAAAATTCCGAATGTGATTATGCCTTTCCCCGGCGGTGTCGTGCGTTCCGGTTCCAAGGTTGGTTCAAAATATGCCGCATTAGGCGCGTCAACCAATGATGCTTTCTGTCCGACTTTAAAAGGAATGACTAAAACCGATCTGTCGCCGGAAATTGAATCGGTCATGGAAATCGTCATCGACGGTTTAACCAAAGAAGATATTGATAAAGCCATGCGCGTGGGTATTCAAGCAGTCTGTGATTTAGGCGCTACGAATGGCATTAAACGTATTAGTGCAGGTAATTACGGAGGCAAGTTAGGGCCGTTCCACTTTCACTTACAGGAGATTATGGCATGAGTGCTTTAACCTTTACGCTGAAACATCAACCGGATCAGCGCGTGGATATGTCGCCGTTGGTTTGCCAAAAGCTGGCTGAAATGCAGCCTGCTGAGATTGCCGCGCTGACTTTGCAGAACGGCAAACGTAAAATCCGCGTGGATGAGTTATTCGATATTACCGGCTCCGACGCACAAAACATCGTGATAAAAAACAGCTTTGGTAAGCTCGACTTTATCGGTAAAGAACTGGATGGCGGACGCATAACGGTTGAAGGCGATGCGGGGGCTTATCTGGGCTTGGGCATGAAATCCGGCGAGATTGAAGTGTCGGGGGATGTCGGTATTTATGCGGCCTGTGAAATGAAAAAAGGTAAGCTGATCATTAACGGCAATGCCGGAGACTTTTTGGGAGCCGCCTTGCCCGGCAACAAAATGGGCATGAAGGGCGGAACCATTCTGGTTAGAGGTAATGTCGGCGAACGCGCCGGTGATCATATGCGCCGAGGCAATATCTTGATTGAAGGCAATGCCGGTGATTATTGCGGTTCAAGAATGACGGCGGGCACTATCGCAGTTATGGGGCAGACCGGCAAGCATTTGGGCTTTGCGATGCGTCGCGGGACGTTGCTGTTATGGAACCAGCCGCAGGCATCGGCAAGATTTAATGATTGCGGGGCGCATACTTTGGCGTTTTTACCGATATTATTTGCATCGTTTAAAAAGCTGAATTCCGCTTTTGCCAATAATTCGGCGGCTTTCAGCCGGGTGCAGCGCTATGCCGGCGATATGTCGGAGATGGGGCGTGGCGAGATTTTGGTTAAAATAAGCTGAATCATCTATTAGGTTAGGGATATACAAAAGCCTCAGCATAAAAAACTGGGGCTTTTTTGTTAGTTCGCTATCCGTCAGCCCATTTATTGAAGGTTGCATTCAAATTTTGTCATGGTCACAACATTAACAACAACTAATCATAGTCGCGATATTGCTGGGCTAACATACGTGTATCCAGTGCTTTCCAGGCGGGCAGGCGGCTTGTCTATCGGCATCAACTTCAATACCAATAATGCTTGTAACTGGCGTTGCATCTATTGCCAAGTGCCTGATTTAAAGGTCGGCACCGCGCCGGACCTGGATTTTCAGTTATTGGAAGATGAGTTGAGGTTTTTTCTTGATGATGTGCTGCACGGGGATTTCTATCAGCGCTTTCAGGTTGATGAAGACAAACGGGTTATTAAGGATATCGCTATTTCGGGCAATGGCGAGCCGACCAGTTTAAAAGACTTTGATAAGGCAGTAGCTTTGATTGGCCGGGTAGCGACAGAAGCAGGGGTGTTACCGCACAGTAATTTTGTGTTGATTACCAACGGCAGTTTGGTGCATCGGCCTGGCGTTCAGAGCGGTCTGAAAATATTAAAGGAATATGGCGGAGAAGTATGGTTTAAGCTGGATAGTGCTACGGAACAGGGTAGGGCTTTAATCAATAATGCAGGGCAGAGCATTAAGGCGAGCGTGGAGAATCTGCTGCTTTGTGCGAGGCTTTGCCCAACGAAATTGCAATCCTGTTTACTGGATTACGATAAACAAGGTTGGACGCGAGAAGAAAAGGACGCATACCTTGATTTGCTGAGGAATATTAAAGCAAAGGGCTGCATGTTGAAGAGAGTGATGCTGTATACGATTGCAAGGCCTTCCCTCCAGTCGGAATCAGGACAATTAGAAAAATTACCTGTGGAGGTCCTGGATGCATTTGCTGACGAAATTAGGCTCTTGGGTTTTGAAACCTTAGTGTGCGGGTGAGCGGTAAACTAGCCCATGATATCCAATAGAGATCCAATTGCTTCTTTATCGACTTTAAGTAATTTAACCGCGGCAGAAGTCTCAAATTCAGCTTCTTTTAGGCTGAGTACCGGTTTGATGATGTCGGTGGAATTGAGCTCTGTACTGCCGACTTCAACGTTTTGTATAGGCAATTTTGCTATCACTTGAGCCGCGTCCGCTGATTTATGTTGAGCGGTATTGATTAGGTTGGCTGCGCTGGCAGTTGGTGTGATGTTCATTTAGCGCTCCTTATACATCGGATTGGCGTTTAATTAATATTACAGCGATATTGATGGCGTGCAAAGGTTGAATTATGATTTTTAGATAGAAGCGCGAAAAACGCACCATTTTGAATAAAAAAACGGTCATTTGTTATGAAATTTTAATTTATATCTTGTTATAGCTGTGTAATTGTGGATATAATTGCAAGTTCATTTAAAGTGCGAATGTGGCGAAATTGGTAGACGCGCTGGATTTAGGTTCCAGTAGGTTACCCTGTGAGAGTTCGAGTCTCTCCATTCGCACCACCCAATTCATAATTAAGAGTTAGTGAATCATCATTAACTCTTCAGTTCTTTGAGCCGTCTACCGGTATTCTATCAAATTCTTATTTAAATTTAATTGAGGTAAAGAAATGCAAGTTTCTGTCGAAAAGACATCAGAATTAAGCAGAAAAATGACTGTTAGCGTGCCTGAAGAAGTTGTTCAGGAAAAAATGGCGGCACGTTTAAAGTCGTTAGCGCGTTCAGTAAAAATCGATGGTTTTCGTCCAGGTAAAGTGCCTCAACATGTAGTTGAAAAAATGTATGGCGATAGAGTGCGCGGTGAAATTGCCGGGGATCTGATTCAGTCTACTTATTTCGAAGCGTTGCAGGATCAGAATTTAAGACCTGCCGGTCATCCGCATATTCATCCAGCAGATGAAACCGAAGGTTTTAAATATACCGCTGAGTTTGAAGTCTATCCTGAAATATCGTTGGAGGGCGTTGAACAAATTGAAGTGTCGCGTCCGGTGGCTACCGTTCAAGATGCTGATGTTGACGATATGATTGAAAAGCTCAGAGCGCAAAAGAAAACTTGGGCTGTTGCTGAGCGTGAATCCCGGGAACATGATCGCGTGACGATCAGTTTTTCAGGGGCCTCCGAAGGCGAGAATTTTACGGATGGAAAAGTAGAAAATTACCAGGTTGAAATTGGCGCGAAACAAATGATTCCAGGTTTTGAGGAAAATCTGATCGGATTGAAGGTTGGCGATAATAAAACCTTTGAAGTGTCTTTTCCAGAAGAATATGGCAATGAGAAGTTGGCTGGTAAAACTGCTGAATTTGAAGTTGAGGTGGTTACTGTTGAAGAGCCTGTACTGCCTGAAATCGATGAGGCTTTTATTAAAGCATATGGTGTTGAAGAAGGAACCATGGATTCTTTCCGCGCAGATATTAAAAATAATATGGAAAGAGAGCTTGAACAAGCATTGCGCGGTAAGCTGAAGAGCGCAGTCATGGATGCTTTATACGAGAAAATTCAGGTTGCCGTTCCAAATACACTGGTCGACCAAGAAATAGAAAATATGATGAAACCCTATATCGAAACAGCTAAAAGACAGAAAATGAAGCTGGAAGATATGAAATTACCAAGAGATGCTTTTGAAGAGCAGGCTAAGCGTCGAGTGGCCTTAGGTTTGATTTTGGGTGAAATCATTCACAAAAATGAGATTAAAATTGACAATAATAAGGTACGTTCTACTATTGAAGACATGGCGAAAAGCTATGAACGTCCTGAGGACGTTGTCAATTGGTATTATTCAGATGAAAGCCGCTTGAATGATGTGCAACAGATGGTTTTGGAAGATCAGACTATCGAGTGGTTGATTGCGAGAGCGAAAGTATCTGATGAAACAGTAAGTTTTAACGATGTGATGGGTAAGCAACGGTAAGGGGTTTGAATGTATAATCAATATCTAAGAAGTCAAGTGATGGCCCCGGAAGCAGCGGGTGGTTTAGTTCCTATCGTTATTGAACAAACGGCTCGAGGCGAGCGTTCATTCGATATTTACTCAAGATTACTAAAGGAGAGGGTAATCTTTCTGGTAGGGCAGGTAGAAGATTACATGGCTAATCTGGTTGTTGCTCAATTGCTCTTTTTGGAATCGGAAAATCCCGATAAAGATATTCACTTATATATCAATTCGCCCGGCGGATCGGTAACGGCGGGAATGTCAATTTATGACACTATGCAGTTTATCAAGCCGGATGTCAGTACCATGTGTATTGGCCAAGCTGCCAGTATGGGAGCCTTGCTGCTGACAGGTGGAGCAAAAGGTAAGCGTTATTGTTTGCCGCACTCAAGAATGATGATTCATCAGCCATTAGGCGGTTTTCAGGGGCAAGCTTCTGATATTGATATTCATGCCAGAGAAATTCTGTCGATTAGGGAAAAACTGAATAAAATTCTTTCCGATCATACCGGTCAGCCGATAGAAAAGGTTCAGCAAGATACGGACCGAGATAATTTTTTGAGTGCGAGCGATGCTGTCAGTTATGGTCTAATTGATCAAGTATTGTCGAGTCGAACAGCTGTTGATAATAAATAACGGTTGGTATTTTTTTTGTATTTCGATATATTCTTTGCTCAATCGAAAGTAAAAACATCATCTCTGGATGTTTGTGGGAGTCCAATTTATGAGTAATGACAAAAACGGCAAAGATGACGATAAACTGCTTTATTGTTCTTTTTGTGGTAAGAGCCAGCATGAGGTCAGAAAGCTTATTGCAGGGCCGTCAGTTTATGTCTGTGATGAATGTGTAGATCTCTGTAATGACATTATAAAAGATGAATTACAGGATGATCTTTCTTCTTTTGGCGGCGGGGAATTGCCTAAGCCGAAAGAGATAAAAGAAGAGCTTGATAATTATGTTATCGGACAGGAAAATGCGAAAAAGATTTTGGCAGTCGCTGTCTATAATCATTATAAACGCCTGCGCAGTAAGTCAAAAAAGGATACGGTTGAATTAGCCAAGAGCAATATATTGCTGATCGGACCTACCGGATCCGGGAAAACTTTGCTGGCTGAGACTTTGGCTCGCTTATTGGATGTACCTTTTACTATTGCCGACGCAACTACGCTGACAGAAGCCGGCTATGTGGGTGAGGATGTAGAAAATATTATCCAGAAAATTCTGCAAAAATGTGATTACGATGTAGAAAAGGCTGAAACAGGTATTGTTTATATCGATGAAATCGATAAGATTTCCAGAAAATCCGATAATCCGTCAATTACCCGTGACGTTTCAGGTGAAGGTGTTCAACAGGCTTTATTAAAATTGATTGAAGGAACTATCGCTTCGGTTCCTCCTCAAGGTGGGCGCAAGCATCCTCAGCAGGAATTCCTGCAAGTTAATACGGCTAATATCCTGTTTATAGTCGGCGGTGCTTTTGCCGGATTGGATCGGGTTATTAAAAATCGTTCTGAAAAGGGAGGCATAGGATTCTCGGCTGACATAAAAACCAAAGACGAATCTAAAAATATTGGACAACTTTTTGCCGAAGTCGAAGCCGAAGATCTGATTAAATACGGTTTAATTCCTGAGTTTGTCGGTCGTCTTCCGGTTGTTGCTACATTAGAAGAACTGGATGAAAAAGCTCTGGTGCAGATATTGACAGAGCCTAAAAATGCGCTGATCAAGCAATATAAGCATTTATTTGAGATGGAAGGCGCTGAGCTGGAATTCCGGGATGATTCTTTAACTGCGATTGCTCATAAAGCCATGGAAAGAAAAACAGGTGCCAGAGGGCTGAGGACTATTGTTGAAAATGTCCTGTTAAATACGATGTATGAGTTGCCGTCTGCGGATAATATTAGCAAAGTTGTTGTTGATGGCAGTGTTATTTTAGGTGAGGCAGAGCCAATTTTGGTGTATGAAACCGAAAAGAAAAAGGCTTCTGCTGAATCTTAAAGTTTAAAATTTATTGGTGGATAGCGAAAAAGGGAGCTTTAGAAATAAAAGCTCCCTTTTTTTTGTGCCGGAAACGCTAATTTCAGTCGTTATCCTTGCTATTTTAATTAACGTCCCAATAATCTTCTTTTTCAAGAATAGTTAGAAGGTGCCATTTATGGAAACGCACAAAATGACAGAGTTACAACAAATAGATGCGCTGGTTCCGGTATTGCCGCTCAGAGATGTGGTGGTTTACCCTCATATGGTGATTCCCTTGTTTGTAGGCAGGGAAAGGTCAATTGACGCATTAGATGCTGCGATGAAAGACAATAAACAGATTTTGTTGGTCGCACAAAGGGAAGCGGAAGTTGATGAGCCGGATATTGCCGATCTTTATGGAGTTGGTACTCTGGCTAATATTCTGCAGATGCTGAAATTGCCGGACGGAACAGTTAAGGTTCTGGTTGAAGGGGTTCAGCGCAGCAAGGTGTTGCATTATGAAGAAACGGGAGGTTATTTTTCTGCCGCAGTAACGGAAATTGATAACATTTTTAAGCTAACTGAGCAGGAAAGGGATGTATTACAACGGACAGTAATCGGCTCGTTTGATCAATATGTTAAGTTGAATAATAAGATTCCTCCGGAAGTCTTAAATTCGTTGTCCGGCATTGATGACTCCAGCCGCCTTGCTGATACCATGGCGGCTCATATGACTTTAAAAATCAATGAAAAGCAGACTATTCTTGAAACGGCAGACGTTGAAAAGCGCCTTGAGAATTTAATGGCGTTAATGGAAGGGGAGGTTGACCTTCTGGAGATGGAGAAAAAAATTCGGGTGCGTGTTAAGCAGCAAATGGAGAAAAATCAAAGGGAATATTATCTTAATGAGCAGATGAAGGCGATTCAAAAAGAATTGGGAGATATGGATGATGTGCCCAATGAAGTTGAGGAGTTAGCGAAGAAAATTGAAAATGCTGGCATGACTAAAGAAGCTAGGGCAAAAGCGGATGCAGAGCTTAATAAGCTTAAGCAAATGTCGCCTATGTCAGCCGAGGCAACCGTAGTGCGCAATTATATTGATTGGATGGTCAATGTACCCTGGAAGAAAAAAACCAAAGTCAGGCATGATTTAAAAATTGCTGAGCAAGTTTTGGAGTCTGAGCATTATGGTTTAGAGAAAGTTAAAGAACGTATCCTTGAATATCTTGCTGTTCAGCAACGGGTTCAGCAGCTTAAAGGGCCGATTTTATGCCTGGTAGGTCCTCCAGGGGTAGGAAAGACTTCTTTGGGTGAGTCCATTGCGAGAGCAACTAATCGAAAATATGTGCGAATGGCCTTGGGTGGCGTGCGTGATGAGGCCGAAATCCGTGGCCATCGTCGAACTTACATAGGCTCTATGCCGGGTAAGATTTTACAGAATTTGTCCAAAGTTAAAACACGAAATCCAATGTTCCTGCTCGATGAAATCGACAAAATGGCTGCTGATTTTCGTGGAGATCCGGCGTCTGCTTTATTGGAAGTGCTGGATCCCGAGCAGAACCATACTTTTTCGGATCATTATTTGGAGGTGGATTTTGATTTGTCTGATGTAATGTTCGTAGCGACTGCTAATACAATGAATATTCCTTCGGCATTGCTGGACAGAATGGAGGTTATACGGATCGCCGGTTATACGGAAGATGAAAAAATCAACATTGCAATGCGGTATTTGATCCCCAAGCAAGTTAAAAATAACGGTCTAAAAGAGGAGGAAATTCAGATCACGGAGGCAGCCGTTAGGGATATGATTCGGTATTACTCTAGAGAAGCGGGTGTGCGGAGTCTTGAACGGGAAATTTCTAAAATTTGCCGTAAGGTAGTGAAAGATTTGTTATTAAAGACGAAAAAAACCAAAGTCGTGGTTGATTCTGAAAGCTTGGATAAATATCTGGGAGTCAAGCGTTTCCATTACGGTCTTGCAGAAGAGGAAGATCAGATTGGACAAGTTACCGGTTTAGCTTGGACAGAAGTGGGAGGTGAGTTGTTAACCATTGAGACAGCGGTGATTCCCGGAAAAGGAAAGCATTCTGCGACAGGCAAACTTGGCGATGTTATGAAAGAGTCAATTGAAGCGGCAATGACGGTCGTCAGAAGTCGGTCGAAAATCTTCGGTATTGATAGTGAGCTGTTTCAAAAGAATGATATACATATTCATGTGCCCGAAGGTGCGACTCCGAAAGATGGCCCAAGCGCCGGTATAGGGATGTGTACTGCGATTATCTCGGCGTTGACCAAGATACCTGTTCGAGCTTCTGTCGCCATGACGGGGGAAATTACTTTGCGGGGTCAGGTATTGCCTATCGGAGGCTTAAAAGAAAAGCTTCTGGCAGCGCATCGTGGTGGTATAACAACGGTTTTAATTCCCGCTGAGAATGAAAAAGATCTGGCTGATATACCGGAAAATATTAAGCAAAACCTGGAGATAAAACCCGTTCATTGGATAGACGAGGTACTGGAAGTCGCATTGCAATACAAGCCGATTCCTTTCGAAAAAATGGAAACTGAAGAGCAAGGAAAAAATGAAGCTGATGCGGTTAAAAAAATAAAACCGGGTTTAACCGCGCATTAATTAATTCCTAGATTTATCTGGAAGGTCGGTAAAACCGCAAAAATCATGGCTTGGAGGGTGGTTATTGCTTGACACTGTGTAAGTGCAGTTGTTATAAATATCGATGTTCCCGATGTCGTTGACTATGGGGCATAAGATTTATCACGCTGGTCTTCTAGAATATAACTTTAAAAAATGATTTCCTAAGGGGGAATAATGAATAAATCGGAACTTATTGATGCTATAGCAGAGTCTGCTGAATTAACTAAAGTAGATGCGGGTCGTGCATTGGATGGTTTTATTAGCGCAGTTACAAAAGCTTTGAGCAGTGGTGATTCTGTGGCTTTAGTTGGCTTTGGCACATATGCTGTAAAAGAAAGAGCAGAGCGCAAAGGACGTAATCCACAGACTGGAGCTGAGATTACAATTAAATCTGCAAAAATTCCTTCATTTAAAGCTGGTAAATCTTTAAAAGATGCTGTAAACTAGTATTTCTTTAGTCGGGTGCTTAGCTCAGCTGGGAGAGCATCGCCCTTACAAGGCGAGGGTCGGGGGTTCGAACCCCTCAGCACCCACCAGACTTTGGAGTGGTAGTTCAGTTGGTTAGAATACCGGCCTGTCACGCCGGTGGTCGCGGGTTCGAGCCCCGTCCACTCCGCCAAAATCAAAAAGCCCCGGATCGTTTGGTTCGGGGCTTTTTTTTTGATTAAAATTATGTTGTTTCTTTAGGATAGATCATATGCTGACAAAGATAAGAGAAAAAGCACAAGGTGCTTTCGCATGGGGTATTCTGATAGTGATTTGTGTACCTTTTGCATTATGGGGCATACAGAATTACCTGGATACTGGTGAAGAAGCGCCTGTCGCTTCCGTAGGCGATAAAGATTTTTATCAGCGCGATGTTAACAGGGCTTATGAGCAATACAGCCAGCAGTTCCAGGGAATGACATTTGACGAACAAAACTTGAAGACGCAAGCATTGCAGAAGCTGATAAAGGATGAAGTTTTGTTGCAATATGTCCATGCACAGGGGCTTGTTACAACAGATGATGCCGCGCGTGAATTTATAAAATCCCTGCCCTATTTTCAGGTAGAGGGTAAGTTTGATGATAAGCGTTATAAGGCGATGCTTAACTCACAAAAAATATCCTCAGCGGAGTTTGTAAGCAGAATTAAGAATGCTCTGATTATGGAGCAATTTCAGCGCAGTATTATAGATAGCAGTTTTGCAACCAAATATGACGTAGAAAGCTTTTTCAAAATCCAGAATCAACAGCGCGATGTGAATTATGTCACCATTGCTGTACAGAAGTTGACAGAGCAGCCCTCAGAACAGGAAATAGAAGCCTATTACCAGCAGCATCAGGATTTATTTCAAATACCTGAGCAGGTTTCTGTAGAGTACATAGAACTATCGCTTGAAGATATAGCTAAGACTATAACGGTAACCGATGACAAGCTGAAAGCTTTCTATGAAGAGCAGAAAGATCAATACACCACTCCAGAGCGCAGAAAAATCAGTCACATCCTGTTCGCAATTAATGACAAGACTGACGAGAAAAGCGCGTTGGAAAAAGCTCTAAAAGCAAAAGAGGAACTTGCGAATAAAGATTTTAGCACTTTAGCGGCAGAAGTCTCCGATGATAAGCTAACCGCTAAAACAGGTGGAGATTTAGGCTTGTTTAATGCCGGCGTTATGGAAAAATCGTTTGAGGATGCGGCAAGCTCTTTAAAACTAGGTGAAGTATCAAATCCCGTTAAATCGGCATTCGGTTATCATTTGATCAAAGTTACCGAGTTAGTGCCTGGCGAAGTTAAACCGTTCGAAGCAGTTAAAAATGAAGTAACCAAGGCTTATCAGAAAGCCCAGGCGGAAAATGCATTTTATGAGGCGGGAGAAAGACTCACCGAAATGAGTTATCAAAACCCTGATAATCTGAAAACAGCGGCTGACGCTTTGGGCCTTGCCGTTAAGAAAACAGCTTTGTTTACCAAAGATAAAGGCGAAGGTATTGCCGCTGAAGAAAAAATTCGTAATACCGCTTTTACTGAAGAAGTTCTGCAAGGCAACAATAGTGCGCCAATAGAATTGGGAACCGATCGTCTGGTTGTTTTGCGGATGCTGGAGCATAAACCTGCTGCTGTACGCGATCTAAAAGATGTTAAGAAAGATATAGTTGACAAATTACTGGCTGATAAGGCTAAGCAACAGGCTGTTGAGAAGGCCAAGCAGATCAAGGCCCGATTACAGGCAGGAGAGTCCATTCAAGCTGTTGCGGCTGAAAATAAGCTGCAAGTCAAGACCGTGGCAGGGTTAACACGTAACAAGCAAGATGTGCCGCTCCCCTTGAGTCAGGCTATCTTCAAGGCAGCTAAACCTGTTGGCGGCAAGCCGACCGTCTTTACCGCCGAATTACCTGCTGGTGAGCAAGTGGTTGTGAGCTTGTCAAAAGTAACAGAAGGCGTAATGTCTGAGGATGACAAGAAACAAATGGAATTGGCGACTAAAAATATTGCCAAAGCGTTTGGTCAAACTGAATTCAATGCATTGATAAACAGTTTACTGGATGATGCTGATGTAGAGGTAAGAGCGCCTAAGTAAAGCCACTTCGCCGGAAATAAAAAAGGGAGCTTAAAGCTCCCTTTTTTTGCGTCAAAATTATTTACGTTAAGATGCAGCAAGACCGGCAATGTTATAGCCGCAATCTACAAAAGTTATTTCGCCGGTAATACCCGAAGCCAGATCCGAACACATAAATGCCGCGGCGTTGCCAACTTCTTCAATACTTACGTTTCTTCTTAAGGGTGCAGTATCGGCCGCTTTGCTGAGCATGGCTTTAAAATCATTGATACCCGATGCGGCAAGCGTTCTGATAGGGCCTGCTGAGATTGCATTAACACGTGTGCCTTCGGCGCCTAACGCCACAGCCATATAGCGGACATTGGCTTCCAGGCTGGCTTTAGCTACACCCATAACGTTGTAATTAGGAATCGCCCGATCAGCGCCTAAATAGCTCAGAGTTAGAAGAGAACCGTTGCGACCTTGCATCATCGCGCGTCCGGCTTTTGCCAGAGCGGTAAAGCTGTAGGAGCTGATATCATGGGCAATCTGAAAGTTTTCACGAGTGGTGACGTCAACATAATCACCGTTCAGCGCGTCACGAGGCGCGTAAGCAACGGAATGCACGATACAATCCAGGCCGTCCCAGTGTTCGCCCAGTTTGTTGAAGACATTATCAATATGCGCATCAATGCTGACATCGCATTCAATAGTAATGTTGGAATCACATTGACCAGCCATTTCCTCGACGCGACTTTGCAGCTTTTCATTTTGAAAGGTGAAGGCTAATTCAGCTCCCTCGCGGTGCATGGCTTGAGCAATCCCCCATGCAATAGAACGGTTACTGGCTAAACCTACAATCAAGACTCGTTTGCCTTGCATAAAACCCATTATCATCTCCCAATGTTTTTGTTGTTACAATAGAGTTTCAAGTATCTATGACCCTTTTATTGATGTCCAGTCTTTTGTCTATGAAGATGCGTACCCGCAAAGCTCGCGTATTAGTTATTATGATGTTGTCGGCCATACTTGGGGCCGTCTCGTTTTCGTGCGCGGCCTGGGCCTCGGGACAACTCAACAACCCTTATCCGGACGATGAACACGAACAGGCGATTCTGTATGAATCCTTTTCAGAACGGCCCAAGCATATGGATCCCGCTGTCGCTTACAGTTCTAATGAATATGCCTTTATTTCGCAGATTTACGAACCGCCGTTTCAATATCATTACTTGAAAAGACCTTACCAAGTGGTGCCGCTGACCGCCGCCCATATGCCCGAAGTGATTTACCTGGACCAGAAAGGCGAAAAGCTGGGCCAGGGCGTAAATGACAGCGACATAGCATTTACCGATTATGTGATTGAAATTCAGTCAGGTATTAAATACCAACCGCACCCTGCGCTGGCCAAAAACATTCAGGGTTCTTATGAATATCACCAGTTAGACAAAGCGCAAAAAGAGACCGCTACCTCACTGAATGATTTTAAAGCCACCGGCTCGCGCGAACTGACTGCCGAAGACTATGTTTACCAGATCAAACGTTTGGCGCATCCTAAAATCCAGTCGCCGATTGCTGAAATCATGAAGAATTATATTGTCGGCTTTGACGATTTTGCCAAACAGGTCAAGGATAAACCCAAGACCGCGATCAGAGACTTGCCGATAGCCGGTGCAACAGCGCTCAGCAGTTACCAGTACCGCATTCGCATTAAAGGCAAATATCCGCAGTTTATCTACTGGCTGGCCATGCCGTTCTTCTCGCCGATGCCGTGGGAAGCGGATGTGTTTTACGACCAGCCGGGGCTTGCCGACAAAAACATCACGCTGGACTGGTTCCCGATCGGCACCGGGCCTTATTTACTGGCGGAGAATAACCCGAACCGGCGTATGATCCTGCTGAAAAATCCATTATTTAATCATGAAACTTATCCGAGCGAAGGCGAGCCCGAAGACAGGCAAAAAGGCCTGCTGGACGATGCCGGAAAACCGCTGCCGTTTATCGACAAAGTGGTTTTTATGCTGGAAAAAGAAACCATTCCCTATTGGACCAAGTTCCTGCAAGGCTATTACGATGCGTCGGGCATCGCCTCGGACAGCTTCGATCAGGCCGTACAATTTACCGGTAGCGGCGGCGTGGCGCTGACGCCGTCTTTGCTGGAAAAAGGCATTCAGCTGCAAACGTCGGTAACGACCTCCAATTTCTACATGGGCTTTAACATGCTGGACGCCACCGTCGGCGGTGCGACCGAGCAGGCTCGAAAATTGCGGCAGGCGATCTCTATCGCGGTCGATTATGAAGAGTTTATCTCCATCTTCATGAATGGGCGCGGCGTTGCGGCACAAGGCGCTTTGCCGCCCGGCATCTACGGGTTTGCCGAGGATGAAGCGGGCATCAATCCCTATGTTTACGATAATCAGAACGGCAAAGCCAAGCGCAAAAAAATCGAGGCAGCACGGCAATTGATGGCCGAAGCCGGCTATGCCGACGGCATAGATCCCAAAACCAAGGAAGCGCTGATTTTGTATTTCGACACCACAGGCGCCAGCGTTGACGACCGTCCCAGGATGAACTGGTATCGCAAGCAATTTGAAAAGCTGGGCATAAAACTGGTGATTCGCGCCACTGACTATAATCGTTTTCAGGAGAAAATGCGCACCGGCAACGCCCAGCTGTTTTTCTGGGGCTGGAATGCCGATTACCCCGATCCCGAGAACTTCTTTTTCCTGTTGTACGGCCCAAACTCCAAAGTGCGGCACGGCGGCGAAAATGCCTCGAATTACCAGAATCCTGAATTCGACCGCTTATTCGAGCAAATGCGCAACATGGATAACGGCGAGCCACGCTACCGGATTATCCAGCAGATGCAGGACATAGTACGCCGTGACGCGCCGTGGATTTTCGGCTTTCATCCTAAGAATTTTTCGTTGTTCCATAGCTGGTATAAAAATATTAAGCCGAACCTGATGGCGAATAACCAGCTTAAATATACCCGCATCGATACAGTCGCCCGAGCCGAAAAACGGCAGCAATGGAACAACCCGGTATTCTGGCCGTTGGCATTGGTCGGCGGGGGATTTGTGCTGATGTTGATTCCGGCGGTTAATGCCTACCGTCGCCGTGTCAGGGAAACCAAACTATGACTCAATATATTATCCGGCGGCTTTTATATAGCTTGCCTTTGTTGATGGGCGTTAACGTCTTAACCTTCGTACTGTTTTTTGTCGTCAATAGCCCTGACGATATGGCGCGTATGCAACTGGGGCAAAAGCACGTGACCGAGCAAGCCATCGCTAACTGGAAGCAGCAGCACGGCTACGATAAGCCGCTGCTTTGGAGTAGCGACAAAGAAGGCACGAAAAAAATAACCGACACCATTTTTTATCAAAAATCGGTCGGCCTGTTTTTGTTTCGTTTCGGCGTGTCCGACAGCGGCAGAAATATCGGCGCGGATATTAAAGAGCGCGCCTGGCCCAGTCTGGCTGTGGCGTTGCCGACATTATTGGTCGGCTTGTTCGTTAATATCTGTTTTGCGTTGATGATGGTATTGTTCCGCAACAGCTATCTGGAACATGGCGGCATCGTGTTATGCGTGATTTTGATGTCGATTTCCTCGTTGTTTTATATCATCGGCGGACAATTTGTCATCGGCAAGGTATTAAGATTAGTGCCCATCTCCGGCTATGATGGCGGTCTGGCGGCCATTAAGTTCCTGATCCTGCCGGTGCTGATCGGCGTGTTTTCAGGCATAGGTTCAGGCGTTCGCTGGTACCGAACCCTGTTTTTGGAAGAAGTCGAAAAAGACTATGTGCGCACGGCAAGAGCCAAGGGCCTGACAGAAACGCAAACCCTGTTTCAGCATGTACTGCCCAATGCGATGATTCCCATTTTGACCGGCGTCGTCGTCGTGCTGCCGCTGTTATTCATGGGCAGCTTGATCATGGAATCGTTTTTCAGTATCCCCGGTTTGGGCAGTTACACCATAGATGCGATCAACATGCAGGATTTCGCGATCGTTCGGGCCATGGTTTTCCTGGGTTCAGTGCTGTACATCATCGGGCTGTTGTTGACCGACATTTCCTACACTCTGGTTGATCCGCGCGTGAGGTTGTCGTAATGATTTGGGTATTGTTCAAAGCCAGCTTTGAACTCCACCGGTGGTCTAACACGTATTCATTTAGTCGGAGTTCAAAGCTGGCTTTGAACGTTTTCTAAGGGTTCCTCGATGTTAAAGAAAAGCCCACATACGCCAGCGCATTTATTTTTAGACAAGACGCCTTATTTTGTTACCAGTGCCATTTATCAGAAAAGACCGCCGCTAGCAGCCGATACCATCAAGCAGCATTTGCTTGAGACGATTCAAGATTGCTTTCACGAGAAAAATTGGACGCTAAACGACTGGGTGATTCTGGATAACCATTATCATCTGTTAGGCGTGAGTGATAAGGGCAATGATTTGAGTCATATTTTTCGTAAAATTCATGGCATAACCAGCCATGTTATTCAAGCACACTGTTCATGTGATCTGCCGGTCTGGTGGAACTTCTGGGATTATTGTCCGCGTGATGAGAAGGATTATATGGCGCGGTTGAATTATTTATTGATTAACCCGGTCAAGCATGGCTACTGTGATAAATTACACGACTATCCGTTTTCAAGTTTTCATCAAAGTCTAGCGCAATCGGGACGGGAAAATTTGGCTAAATAATTTAAAGACAATGACGGCTATCAAAAAATGGTGTTGCAAGAAGATGATTTTTAATAGTCCAAAGCCAGCTTTGGACTCCGGGTTAGGCGTTCGCCATTTAGAGTGGAGTTCAAAACTACCTTTGAACATTGGTGAACGACTTGACCAACAGAGGCTAATGCAATGATTGTTCTATGGACAGACGCACTGATCTACTTGCTGATCGCAGTGATGCTGGTGCTGGGCTTGTACCTGCGCGGCAAGGAGCATATCCAGCGCCCGCTGCAGCAAATTGGCCGCAGCAAAATCGGCATGGTATCGCTGGTGGTATTGCTATTTTTTTTACTGGTCGGCTTGCTCGATTCCGTGCATTTCAGGCCTGCCGACGATAAAAAAAACGAGATCATCAGCCTCCTGGATCTTTGGGCTACGCCGTTGCGCGAGCATGGCGAAAAAACTTATTCCGCACCTTTTGCGACAACTTTATACAGCAAGGAAATGATGACGCAACCGGACGGTTCCATGCAGTGGGGTTATCCGCGCCTGGAGTTCGGCGGCAGGCATTTAAACAATCCCGAGACCGAAAAAATCCCCGATATCTTACAAAAATCCGGTTACGGCCTTGTGCAAGGACTAGGCTTGACGGGGGCGTTTATGCTGTTGTGGTATTTGGTTCGGCAAACTTACTTTGAACGGCTTAACTTTATCGTTCGCCCTGAACTGATTGCACAAGGTCAAGCTGTTCCAGAAGCGAAACATGGAGAACAGTTTAAGCCAAGCACCAAAGCTGTCTGGATTGTCCTGTTTACCATCGTGCCGCTAGCCACCACCCTGATCCATCTGTCCGGCTATTACCATGTGTTCGGCACCGACAAAGTCGGCGAAGACGTTTTTTACCAGGCGGTAAAAAGCATCCGCACCGGCTTGGTGATCGGCACCTTGACCACGCTCATTATGTTGCCGATGGCGATCGTCTTCGGCATTCTGGCCGGGTTTTTCCGCGGCTGGGTGGATGATGTCATCCAGTACATCTACACCACGCTCAACTCCATCCCCAGCGTATTGCTGATCGCGGCTTCGATCCTGATGGTGCAGGTGTATATGGCCAACCACGAGGCCGCCTTTACCAGCGTCATCGTCAGGGCCGATATGCGCTTACTGTTCCTGTGCATGATTCTCGGCGTGACCAGCTGGACCGGGCTTTGCCGCTTGCTCAGGGCGGAAACTCTCAAACTCAGGGAAATGGAATACGTCCAGGCCGCGCAGGCTTTAGGCGTCAAGCAGGGCGCGATTCTGCTGCGCCACATCCTGCCCAATGTGATGCATATCGTGCTGATCTCGGTGGTGCTGGATTTCAGTTCGCTGGTACTGGCCGAAGCGGTGTTGTCGTACATCAACATCGGCGTCGATCCGACCACTTATAGCTGGGGCAACATGATTAACGGCGCGCGGCTGGAAATGGCGCGCGAGCCCATCGTGTGGTGGTCGCTGTCGGCCGCCTTTGTGTTTATGTTTGCGCTGGTGCTGGCAGCCAATCTATTTGCCGACGTGGTGCAGGATGCGTTCGACCCAAGAAGGAGCGGCAATGAATAGCCCGATACTGGCCGTCCGGCACCTTAGCGTCACTTTCAATCACCTGAATACGGTGGTCGACGACATCAGTTTTGACATTCACGCCGGCGAAACCTTTGCCTTGGTCGGCGAGTCGGGGTCCGGTAAATCGATGACCGCCTTGTCGGTGCTCAGGTTATTGCCGAACAATGCCCGGCTTAGCGCTGACGCAATCAACCTGCACGGCGATGATTTGCTGAAGCATTCGGAATACGAGCTGTGCAAAATTCGTGGCCGGCGTATTGGCTTTATTTTCCAGGACCCGATGTCGTCGCTGAACCCGGTGATGACCGTCGGCAGTCAGATCGAGGAAGTCATCAAACTGCATTTCGACCTGCCCAAAGATGCGCTGAAACAACGGGTGCTGGAATTATTGCGGCAAGTTGAAATCCCCGATCCCCAGCAACGTATCAAAGACTATCCGCACCAGCTTTCCGGCGGCCAGCGGCAACGGGTAATGATTGCCATTGCCTTGGCCGGCCAGCCGGATTTATTGATCGCCGATGAACCGACCACATCCTTGGATGTAACGATACAGGCGCAGATACTGGCGTTGCTGAAAGCTATTCAGCAGCAAACCGGCATGGCACTATGGCTGATCAGCCATGACCTGGCGTTGGTGTCCACGATGGCTGACCGGGTTGCGGTCATGCAACGAGGAAAAATCGTCGAAACCGGGCTGACCGCCGAGTTTTTTAGTCAACCCAAACACCCCTATACCCGCAAGCTACTGAATGCTCTGCCGTTGATGCAAAGCTGTTTGACGCACACGGCCGAGGAAAAGCCGCCGCTGCTTCAGGTCAGCGATTTTTATTGCCATTACCCGATCCGGAAAGGCATTTTCAAGCGCATCGTTGATTATGTGCGGGCCGTCGATGGCGTCAGCTTTAACATCCAGCAAGGCAAAACGCTGGCGCTGGTCGGCGAATCCGGCTGCGGCAAAACTACCTTGGGCAAGAGCTTGTTGAATTTGATACCCGGCAGCGGGCGCGTCATCATCAACGGCGTCGAGCTGAATGCGCTGACTGGCGAAGCATTGCGGCAACAGCGCGCCAATATCCAGATCGTGTTTCAGGACCCGTTTTCATCGATGAACCCGCGCATGCTGGTCGGCGACATCATTGCCGAAGGCATCAGAGCCTTGCATCCTCATATTAGTTCGGATGAGCGCAAGGCCAGAGTCGGGCAACTGTTGCAGCAAGTCGACCTGCCGGAAGACTCGGCGCTGCGCTACCCGCACGAGTTTTCCGGCGGCCAGCGCCAGCGCATCTGCATTGCACGGGCTCTTGCGGTCGATCCCAAGCTGATCGTCTGCGACGAGCCGACCAGCGCGCTGGATGTGTCGGTACAGGCGCAGATTATCCAGTTGCTGAAAACCTTGCAGCGGGAAAAAGGCGTCAGCTATTTGTTCATCACCCATGATCTTGCCGTCGTTGCGGAAATCGCCGATGACGTTGCCGTGATGTATAAAGGCAAGATCATCGAGCAGGGCAGTGCGGCCGAGGTTTTGATGCAGCCCAAGCAGGCTTATACCCAAAAGCTGCTGGCGGCTGTGCCGGTATTGAAAATGGATCATTGAGAACATGGCATATCCTATGCTCTGTATCCGGGCAGTAAAGACAGTATTACTTTTTAATTTTGTGGATTAACTTATGAAAAAACAAATCTTGCTTGCGGCAACAATAGCTTTAGGCGCATTAACTTTTACTGCGTCATCCGAAGAAATCGGCGATGTCAGCACGGTATTTAAACTGCTGGGAGCCAACCACAAAATTGTGGTTGAAGCTTTCGACGATCCTGATGTTCCTGGCATTGCCTGTCATATCGCACGGGCTAAAACTGGCGGGATGAAAGGCGCAGTAGGCTTGGCTGAAGATCCGTCAGATGCATCGATTTCATGTCTGCAAGTAGGCGCCATTGATACGGGCAAACTGGATAAATTGAAAAATGGCGGTACTGCGTTTAAAGAAAACCTGTCGCTGATTTTTAAGACGCTGCAAGTGGTGCGTTTCTATGACAAGAAACGTAATGTCCTGGTCTACCTGGCTTACAGCGACAAAGTGATTGAAGGGTCGCCGAAGAATTCCATTTCATCGGTGTCGGTTATGAAGTGGAATCAGTAAGCGGGCATAATCATGTAGGATACGCTGTGCGTACCTTTGGGAAATATAGGCTACGTATAGCATACCCTGCATGACTCGATACCGGAGTAAAGGCTAGCCTTGTACATGTAAATTGTTCAAAGCCAGCTTTGAACTCCACGATATTGCAATCTGCGGTTAGAGAGGGAGTGAAATAGTTAACTTCAACCCGCCAACCGCTCCTGCCACTCGGCGACTTTGATCTTCAATTCATCAATATTAACCGTCGTCAGATGGCGTTGCTGTAACAGGCGCTTGCCCGCCACCCAGACATCCGTGACTTGCTGGCGGCTGGCGGCATAAACAATCTGCGAAACCGGACAATATAAGGGCTGGGTTTCCAGATGCGATAAATCGATGGCAATCACGTCGGCGGCCTTGCCGATGCTGAGCGATCCGGTTTCATGATCCAGTCCCAAGGCTTTCGCGCCATTGATGGTCGCCATGCGCAGGGCGGTCATGGCCGGAATGGCGCTGGCATCACCGGCAACGGCTTTGCCGAGCAATGCCGCAGTGCGCATTTCGCCGAACATATCCAGGTCGTTGTTGCTGGCTGCGCCGTCGGTGCCCAAGGCCACGTTGATGCCTGCGGCGATGCATTTGGCGATTGGGCTAAAGCCGCTGGCCAGTTTTAAATTGGATTCGGGGCAATGCACGATATGCGCGCCGGATTCCGCAAACAGGGCGATTTCATCATCGGTGAGCTGGGTCATGTGCACGGCGATGAAGGATGGATCGATCAGGCCGAGGTCATGCAGCCGTTGCAAGGGCCGCTGCCCGGTTTTCTCCTGCTCTTGTTCGACTTCGTGCAGCGTTTCGTGGACGTGCATGTGAATCGGCAATTCCAGCTCGTCGGTAAAAGTCTTGATTTTTTGCAATGGCTGGTCCGATACCGTGTACGGCGCATGCGGCGCAAACGGCGTGGAGATCAACGGATGGTGGCGCAGTTGATCGTGCAGCGCGAGACCTTTTTCGATATAGGCGTCGCTGTGTTCGGCCCAGACGGTCGGAAAATCGATGACGATCAGGCCGACACTGGCGCGGATGCCGTGATGTATCGCTTGCGCGGCGGTAATTTCCGGGAAGAAATACATATCATTGAAGCAAGTCGTACCCCCCAGAATCATTTCGGCTATGGCCAGATCGGTGCCGTCTTTGACGAACGCCTCGGTCATCCATTTTTGTTCCAGCGGCCAGATATGGTTTTGCAGCCAGTCCATCAGTTGCAAGTCATCGGCAATGCCGCGCATTAACGTCATCGCGGCGTGGGTGTGGCTGTTGATCAGGCCGGGCAGCAGGGCATGATTGTCCAGATTTTCGGTAGTGGTGCCCTGATATTTTTGCTTGGCTTGCTCGGTAGGCAGTAGATCGATGATCCGGCCGCTATTGATAACCAGCGTATGGTGTTCATAGGTTACGGATTCCGGTTCAACGGGTATAATCCAGCGAGCGTGGATGAGGGTATCGACAACTGTCATGAGATATTCCTGTATTGAGTTGCGAAATTATAACTTTTTACCATTGGTTTTTGATAAAAATGACTATGCAAAACAAATTGACTGTACAAGCCTTGCAATGGACGGGCGATACTTTAAAAGTGCTGGATCAGCGGCAATTGCCGGAAAGAATCGTTTACGACGAATACAAGGATGCCGAAGGCGTAACCGAAGCCATTGCCAGCATGCGCGTCCGCGGCGCACCGGCTATCGGCATCGCCGCTGCTTACGGTGTGGTGCTGTCGGTTCGGAAGCAATATGCCCAGTCCAATCAGTGGCGGAAGAAAGTGGCAGCCGACATAGAGATGCTGGCAAAGTCCAGGCCCACGGCAGTCAATTTATTTTGGGCGCTGGATCAGATGAAAGCCGCATTGGCTAAACAGCTCGACAATCCGCTGGCGGAGGTTCTGGCTTGTGCAGAAAAAATCCATGCCGATGACATCGCGGCCAATCACAAAATGGGTGAGCTAGGCGCGGACATTCTGGATGGAGCCAAAGGCGTCATGACGCACTGTAACGCCGGGGCTTTGGCGACTGGCGGTTACGGCACGGCGTTGGGAGTTATCCGTAGCGCTTATCTGAGAGGACCGATAAAAGTCTATGCCGGCGAAACCCGGCCCTGGCTGCAAGGTGCAAGGCTGACGGTTTGGGAATTGTCGCAAGACGGCATTCCGGCAACTTTGGTTGCCGATTCGGCGGCGGCATGGCTGATGAAATCCGGCGCCATCGATTGGATCGTGGTTGGTGCGGACCGAATTGCCGCGAACGGCGACGCCGCCAATAAAATCGGCACCTACTCCTTGGCCGTGTTAGCCAAACAGCATGGCGTCAAGTTAATGGTCGCCGCTCCGACTTCGACCATCGACTGGAACATCGAAAACGGCGACAAGATAGAGATCGAGCAGCGTAGCCAAAGTGAATTGCTGCCTGCCTGTTATAGCGAAGAGGGCTCTTTAGTCAGCGCCTGGAATCCGGTTTTTGACGTGACACCGGCGGAATTGATTTCAGCGATAGTGACCGAGCGCGGCGTAATAATAAATCCTGCCAAGCAGGGCGTGAGAGGTTTAAAAGATGCAGTTTAATAAAAAAGGCAACAATCCGGTTCTGGCCGTCAGCTTTTTATTCAAGGGCCTGAATTTATTGAGCAGCCCGGAATTGCGCAAATTCATCATCATTCCGGTGTTGATTAATATAGTCTTGTACAGCGCCGCTTTGACCCTGGGTTATTTTTATATTTCCGACCTGATCGATCAGTTTATCCCCAGCTGGCTGCACTGGTTGAACTGGATATTATGGCCGTTGTTTTTTATCAGCTTTTTTATCGTCGGATTTTTTACCTTTACCTTGTTGGCGAATATATTGGCCGCGCCGTTTTATGGAAAGTTGTCCGCAAAAACCTTGGCGATGGTAAAAGGCGAAACTTTTGCAACAGCTGAGCAACCCCTGGCCAAAGTCCTTGTTGCGGAAACCAAGCGCTTGGGCTATTTGCTGACCAGGGCCTTACCGCTGCTGATCTTGTCGATCATCCCCGGCATCAACGTCGTTGCGCCTTTTTTATGGGCGTTGTTCGGGGCGTGGGGCATGGCGCTGGAATATCTGGCTTATCCGCTGGAAAACGAAGGCGTGTTGTTTTCCGAGCAAAAAGAGCTGGTCAAAAGCGTAAAGCTGGGCGCGTTAAGCTTTGGCGGATTGGCGGTGTTGGGACTGACTATTCCGGTGCTGAATATCGTCATCGCTCCGGCTGCGGTGATTGGGGCGACGCTTTATTTTAGTGAGATTAGGCAGGATTGAACCGCAAATGGTGAGCGAATCCGAGTTTGACGAACTGTGTCGAGTTATTGGCCTTGCCATTCTGATGAGCCAGAAGCTTCAGTTTGCGTTGGCTCATTACCATGCCTTCCACAAGATGACCAACATGAGTATGTCTAAAGTTGATGCCAAGAAATTGATTGAGGAATTACTTTCGAAGACGCTCGGCAGTGTGGTTTCAACGGTGAAAAGAGAGACACCGCTTAACCAAAGTCTGACAGAAAAGCTTGAAGCCTTACTCAAGGAACGGAATTGGCTTGCGCATGACTTCGATATCGAGGCCATGCCCATTATTGCGGCGGGCGGTGAGTTTGGACATTTCACCGAACGAATGAAGGCGATCTCGCGAAATACCTATTCAGTGATGGTCGAGCTTGACGAAGTCGGCATAACAATGTTCCCAAGCGGGGCTAATTTTACCTAGTTCCCACGCGCTGCGTGGAAACTAATGCAGTCCGCGCTGCGGACTATTTCTTAACGCAACGCGTTGATACTATATTCCCACGCAGCGCGTGGGAACGAGTTTAAAAAACAAATGAAATTCGCGATCCAAGTTAACACCAGCCCTTACCAGTCCAATGCCGGATTTACGGCGTATCAATTTATCAATGCCGCCTTAGCCGCCGGGCACGAAGTGTTCCGGGTGTTTTTCTATCAAGACGGCATTTACCATGCGTTCAAATACGCGACACCGCCGGATGACGAACTCCAGTTCACCGCGCAATGGAGCAAACTGGCAAAGCGTCATCAGATTGATCTGGTAGTGTGCATTTCCGCTGCACAGCGGCGAGGTTTGTTATGTCTCGATGAAGCCAAGCGGCAAGGCAAGCTGGATGACGATCTGGCCGAGGGTTTCCGCATATCCGGTTTGGGGCAGCTGGTTGAGGCTACACTGGAAGCCGACCGCTTTATCGTATTCGGGTGAGAGCATGAAGCGTTATTTATTTGTTCTGCGTAAGCCGCCGCACAGCGGCGCACAAGTTCAGGAAATGCTGGACATTATTTTGACCACCGCCGCGTTTGATCAGCATGTCAGTATCCTGTTGATGGATGACGGTGTGTTTCAGCTGAAAAACGGCCAGAAGCCGGAGCTATCGGGCATGAAAGATACCGCCGCTGTTTTTAAGGCGCTGGAAATCTACGATGTTAACGACATTTACACCGAAGTGGAGTCTCTACAAGAACGCGGCTTAAAGCCGGGGGATTTATGTTTGCCGGTGCAGGAGTTTTACCGGAAAGATATAGCCGGATTGATGAAGCGATTTGATGTGGTGTTTGCAGGGTAGGGCGTAAGCTTTAGCAGATCTATTAATCACCACGAAGGACACGAAGAGCACGAAGAAAAAACTTCGTGTTCTCGGTAACTGCTCCTGCGTTGCTCTACCTCCTGCATCCATGCAGTCGTCTGTGTCCTTCGTGGTTTTATCTTTTAGCCAGTCAGCTTCTTATACTTCAAACGATGCGGGTTATCAGCATCGCTACCTAAACGGCGATGACGGTCAGCTTCGTAATCTTCGTAGTTGCCTTCGAACCAAACTACATTACTGTCGCCTTCGAACGCCAGAATATGCGTGGCGATACGGTCCAGGAACCAGCGGTCGTGCGAGATGACTACCGCACAGCCGGGGAAGGCCAGCAAGGCTTCTTCCAATGCGCGTAGGGTTTCGACGTCGAGATCGTTGGTTGGCTCGTCAAGCAACAGCACGTTGCCGCCGGTTTTCAGCAGCTTGGCCAAATGCACGCGGTTGCGCTCGCCGCCGGACAGGTTGCCGATGAATTTTTGCTGGTCGGCGCCTTTGAAATTGAAGCGGCCGACATAAGCGCGAGACGGCGTTTCGTACTTGCCGACGGTAATCATGTCCAGGCCGTCGGAAATTTCGTCGAATACGGTTTTCTTCGCGTCCAGGTCGTCGCGCATCTGGTCGACATAAGCCAGTTGCACGGTTTGGCCCAGTGTTAGCGAGCCTGAATCCGGTTGTTCCTGGCCGGCCATCATCCGGAACAGCGTGGTTTTACCGGCGCCGTTCGGGCCGATAATGCCGACGATGCCGCCGGGCGGCAGTTTGAAAGTCAAGCCGTTGAACAGCAATTTATCGCCGAACGCTTTACTGATGTTGTCGGCTTCAATCACCACATCGCCCAAGCGAGGTCCGGGCGGAATATAGATTTCCTGGGTCTCGTTGCGTTTTTGCACTTCGGTTGACGACAGTTCTTCAAAACGGGCCAGACGGGCCTTGCTTTTGGCATGGCGGCCTTTCGGATTGGTACGCACCCATTCCAACTCTTCTTTCATGGCTTTCTGGCGGGAAGATTCCTGTTTTTCCTCCTGCAACAGACGGTTGCTCTTTTGTTCTAACCAGCTGGAATAATTGCCTTCCCATGGAATGCCGGAGCCTCTATCCAGTTCCAGGATCCAACCGGCGACATTATCGAGGAAGTAGCGATCATGGGTAACCGCGACCACAGTGCCGGGATAATCATGCAGGAATCTTTCCAGCCAAGCGACCGATTCCGCGTCCAAATGGTTGGTTGGCTCGTCCAACAACAGCATGTCGGGATTGGACAGCAATAAGCGGCACAATGCCACGCGGCGTTTTTCACCACCGGATAGTTTAGTAACATCTGCATCCCAATCCGGCAGTCGCAATGCATCGGCAGCAACTTCAAGCTTGCGGTCCAGGTTGTGGCCGTCGCAAGCATTGATAATGTCTTCCAGGCGTGCCTGGTCGGCGGCCAATTTGTCAAAATCGGCATCGGGAAGCGCATAAGCCGCATAGACTTCATTAAGCTGATCCAGGGCTGCCTTGATTTCCGCGACCGCTTCCTCGACATTGCCGCGCACAGTTTTGTTCGGGTCGAGCTGCGGTTCTTGCGGAAGATAGCCGATATTGATGCCTTTCAGCGGAATCGCTTCGCCTTCGATTTCCTTGTCGATGCCGGCCATGATTCTCAGCAGCGTCGATTTACCCGAGCCGTTTAAGCCCAGTACGCCGATCTTTGCGCCGGGGAAGAAAGACAGCGAGATGTCTTTGAGGATATATTTCTTGGGCGGGACTATCTTGCCGACCCGGTTCATTGAATATATGTATTGCGCCATAATGTTTAGTTCATCAGTTTAAAGTTGGTATAGGGTACCAGAAAGCAGGCGCCTTGGTTGGCGCGATCTCGGCTATTATTCCACGTTATTGGGCAATTTTTAAGTGTTGATGATGGGGCCAATGCTGCGCAGTTAACTTTTCTGGATGAATTAATACGATTAGCCAAGGCTTAAGCAGCAATCGGTATTTGAATGGGTGGGATGTTACACGCTGCATGAGTGATCCTTGCTGAGCGAAGATCAATATTCATACCGGCTAAAACAATATTCTATTGGTTCGGCATGGCTGGCTAGCAACAATTCCCCAATGCGTCAGCTTGATTTTAAAATAGTTATCATCAAGTCTGACGCATAAGGGTATGTCACCGTTCACCGCTGAGGTGCGCTGATCCGGCCTCTAGTTTTGCCGCTGTTTCTCCAGCAAATAATCCAGCCAAAGATTAGACAGCTTTTCCTGTACGGTATTTTGCCGCAACCTTGCATTCAGATGAGGAAAATCGACCTTATCCAAATCTTGATCCTGGTTGTAGCAGGAATACACGAAGCATTCCTTGCCGGTCTCTGGGTCGACATGTTTGCACAAGCATTGCGCGCAAATGCCTTTCATCATGCACTGCATCGGCGAGTTGATGGAGCCGATGGCGTGATGGGCTTTTTTCAGATAAGGCTTCAAGACATCGAAGCGCGCGCTTTTCACCGCGGCCATCATGCGATCCGAACCGATCACGATCAGATGGTCGACATCCGACAGCGAAATAGGCTGTTCACCGAGTTCGCCGTTGGCGTAAGCCAGCATACATTCCAGAATATTGCCGACAAAGCTCTTGTCTTGCGGACGGGTTGGGGTAATAGGCGTAACGCCTTCGCCTTTGTCGACCGACCAGATAATGATGTCGGCAGCAGCTTCCACGTCTTCTACTTTAAAGCGGTCTTGCGCATATTTGTAACCGGCGAAATAGATCACCTTATTGCCTGCCGCTCTTAACGCCTTGCCGATGGAGAACAGTACTGCGTTGCCCAAGCCGCCGCCGAGCAACAACACGGTCTCGCCGGTTGGGATATCGGTTGGCGTGCCGGTTACGCCCATCAGCACCAACGGATCGCCGACTTTCCAGGTCGCGCATAGACGCGAGGACGAACCCATTTCCAATGCAATCAGCGAAACTGTGCCTTTTCCCTTATCGACTTCCGCGCCGGTCAGCGCCAGGCCTTCGGCGGCCAGCACCGTGCCTTCGACGACAGGGGCAAAGGCTTCGTAGTTTTGTACGCGGTAAAATTGTCCGGGCTGGAATTTTTCCGCGGCCATCGGCGCTTTGACCACGACTTCGATAATGGTCGGGGTCAGGCGGTTGATGGCGACGATAGTGGCTTTAAACGCTTCGTCCAAGCGCGCAAACAAGGCTTTCAAGGCCGAGTCGCGTTCCGCTTGCTGCGCAGGATTTAATTGAGCCAGTTCTTTTTCAAACAGTTTGACTACATGCGGATAGCCGTTCTTGGCGCTGGCCATGGCTTTAACCACGTTGCCGGCGTAAACGGGATGGTTGTCGCCGTAGAAGCTGATGAATTTATCGTCTTTTTGGTAAGACGTCAGCGGTGCAGGCTTGCCGAGTTTGGGTAAGGCTTCATCGTGCATCGGCACCAGTTCAACGGAGTCGTTGGTCCATTCCGGCTGGTAGCGTTGGAAGAACCACTTGTCCATCACGAACGTGTCAGGGTATTCGCTTTGGTAAATGGTATTCGGCGAAGTACCTGCGGCAACGTATAGGCTGCGGAGCGGTACCTTGACATTCTGCCCTGAGCTCTTCCAGCGGCCTTCTTCCAGCACCAGTTTTTCAAACTCTACTGCGTTTAAATGGCCGTATTCATCGGCTTCTGCGCCGAGCGGGCTCATGCCTTCGGCTAAAGCGATACCTTCTTCCAGTGCTTTGGCAATTTCTTCGTGGTTTTGGCGGTAAGCAGGTGCATCGTTGATGCCTTTACGGTAAAACAGTGTGACCCCGCCCCAGGCTTCTACCAGCGGTTGGAAATCAGGCAGTTCGCCTTCCGCTTCTGCGCGTTGGCGTTCGGCGACGATGGCTTTACCGTGTGCCAGGAACTCATCGAGAATGGTGATTTCTTCCTGGTCGTAACGGCCTCGTACAGTTTGCTCGCCGTACACGTTAACCAGCGTTTCATATCGACGCAGGATTTTTTCGACCTGTACCGGATAATACGCCATCAATTCGGTTGCGGTATCCATAGCGGTTAAGCCGCCGCCGATAACGCCGGCAGGCAAACGGACCTGCAAGTTCGCCAAAGAAGAATCCTTCGCGGCGCCGGTTAATTGCAGGGCCATCAGGAAATCCGACGCTTTGCGTATGCCGCGCATCAGATTGTTTTTCATATCGATAATGGTCGGCTTGCCTGCGCCCGAAGCGATACAGATATGGTCGAAGCCCATGCTCCACGCATCTTCGATGGTGATCGTGCCGCCAAAGCGCACGCCGCCGTATGAGCGGAACGCTGCGCGACGCTGCAAGGTCAGGTAAATGACTTTCAGGAAGTTCTTGTCCCAGCGCACGGTAATGCCGTATTCGGCAACGCCGCCAAAGCCGGCCAGGATGCGTTTATCCAGTTCTTCGTACAGGTCTTGGAAGTTTACAATCGGCATAGGCAGATGGTTACTGTCGCCGGTTAGTTCTACCGGCAGCGGTTCAAGCTTTAAGCCGTCGATACCGGCAACGCCGAAGCCTTCATTGAGCAAGTAGTGGCTCATTGTGTAACCGGCAGGCCCCAAACCAACCACCAGCGCATTTTTGCCGTTGTAAGGCAGCATATGCGGACGCTTGACGTTTAGCGGGTTCCAGCGGGTCAGCAAGCTGTAGATTTCAAAACCGTAGGGCATGAACAGCACATCGGTCAGTACATTGGTTTCAATTTGCGGAATATCGACCGGATCGGTTTTTTGGTAGATACAACCTTTCATGCATTCGTTGCAGATACGGTGTCCGGTGCCTGGGCACATCGGGTTGTCGATGATCACTATCGCCAACGCGCCGATATTGTCGCCTTGGCGTTTGACGAAGTTCATTTCCGAGATTTTTTCGTCCAGTGGGCAGCCGATGGTCGTTACGCCCAATGGATCGGTTTTGAAGGTCTCGGTTTTTTTGTTGCGCATGCCTTTAGAGCAGGAGTCGGTATCGCGCTCGTGGCAATAGATGCAGTGGTTAACTTCGGACAATACCTGGCGCTGCTTGTAGCGCGGGTCGGTCAGCTTGAAACCGTCCCTGCGGCGGCGGTGCTCCTGCTCGCCCATCCAGGCCTTGAATTCGCCGCGATCGACCAGTTCGTGCTCGACCAAATGGTCGAAATCGCGCTTTTTCGGGAATTTGAAGCTTGACCAATTCGCAACCACATCGTTGTCTTGTTGAGCGACGAAACTCCAGCGTTGCACGATGTCCATCAGGGCGGCGACAAATTCGGCAGGATCTTGCAGGCTGATGATGTCGTTAAATTCGGTGGCCGCTTCTTGATGCGCGGCGAGTTTGGCGCGCAAAGCCTCGGCGACCAAAGCGGCATTTTCATAATCGCTGTCTTTGCCTTTGGCAACTAATTTGTAATGGCTGGACAGCAGGCCGATAGCTGCGCCGACTCTTGCTACGCGGTGTTCGGGGTCATTATCCTGGTTGGCTTCGGGGAAGCCGGCATCGATCAGCAGATCAAAACGGTTCAGTATGGAAGGAATGGCCCAATCGCTGGTATCCTGGCCTTTGAAGACGAGGCCTAATTTTTCCACCACTTCGTTTTTATAGGTAAAAATGGTGTCGATCTCGTCCTTGATTCTGGCGCCTTGCGCCTGATGCTGCTCGGTAACATTGAACAACGTGGCGACAAACCGGCCGACGTAAGGGCCCATGCGCACCAACAGATCGGAAACAGTCTCTGCCGATAATCCCGCGCCTTGGTTTTCGCGGTAAGCCTTAAATTCATTGTGCAGTTCTGAATCATGGCGTTCAACCGAAGCATCAAACACATCCAGCAAATCTTTCAGACGTGCAGAGTCGTATAAATCGGGGTAGTTAAAGCCGGGAATGCCTAGGGTAAGATTGTGTTGTTCCATAGTTCTCGTGTTTGATTAGTTCGCTTTTGTCCATACAGTCCCCATAAAAAATGGCTCTATCTGTACTTAAAAGGTTACCGAAAAGACTGAATTTAACCGCGCATTATAAGTAGATATGGCTTTTTTTGCCACAGATAATCGTTTAAGGGTGAACGGCAACAAGTTCTTACGACATAATAATTTTTACAAATTACTATTCAGACTAAGACGTCGGCATTTTTTCCCTGAGTTTTAAAAACCGCTGATACCGCGTCATTGAAATAGCGCCGTTTTCCGCCGCCGTGCGCACTGCACAGCCCTTATCAATCAGATGGCGGCAGTCCTTGAACTGGCATTGATCAATCAACGGCTGAAATTCACGATAGCCGTAAGCCAGCTGTTGTTCGGATAGGCCCGCCAGTCCGAATATGGCGACGCCGGGGCTGTCGATCAGGTCTCCGCCTTGCTCCATATGATACAGCGTCGCTGCGGTGGTGGTGTGCCGACCATGTTTAGTGGTTTCCGAGATGGTGTTGGTTTTGAGGTCTTTATCCGGAATGATCGCATTGGTTAACGAGGACTTGCCGACGCCGGATTGACCCGCCAAAATGCTGACCTGGCCTTTTAAGGCCCGCTTTAGTTCGTCCAGTCCTGACGCCGCCGTAGCGCTGACCCTATATAGCTGATAGCCCAGGTTGGTGTAGTCCAGCAGTTCTTGTTCAATAACGGCCGATTGCGTCAGGTCAGTTTTATTCAGCACTAACGCCGCATCTATATTGCGGTTCTCGCAAATAGCCAGATACTGGTCTATCAGCAAAAAATCGCAATAAGGCTCGACAGCAAAGACGACAAAAACCGTATCGATATTGGCGGCAACCGGGCGCGTTTTGCCGCTTCGGGACGGGCGCATCAACAGCGATCGGCGAGGCAGGATTTTTTCTATGCGCCCTTGGTCGGGCGAGGATTGCGTCCACAAAACCCGGTCGCCGACTGCGACGGTTTCAAGTCGTCGCAGGGTTTGGCAAAGCACAATCTTACCGTCATATTCAACCGCGATACCCTGGCCTAAATGGGAGATAACCAGGCCTTCAATTAATTCATTCATCAAGCGGGACGTATTTGTGATTCTAAGTTGGCAATACGAATAGCCGCAGGCGGATGACTGTAATGGAATGCGGAATACAGTGGGTCCGGCGTCAAAGTGCTGGCGTTTTCTTCAAACAACTTAACCAAGGCGCTGATCAACTTTTCGGCTTTGGCATTATTTGATGCAAAATTATCGGCTTCGAATTCAAATTTGCGTTGAAAGTAGGCAACGATAGGCTGGATAAAAAAAGTAAACGACGATGATACCAGCATGAACAGCAATAAGGCTGCTGCATGCGACGGCTGCTCTACGCCCAGTCCGTTGTAGAACCATTGCTGATCGATCAGCCAGCCTAAAACCGCGAAACTGACCAGAGTCATGACGGCATTGGCAACCAGCATCTTGATGGTGTGTTTGCACTTGAAATGTCCCAGCTCGTGAGCCAGTATCGCTTCCAGTTCTTCATCGTCCAAGGAATTAATCAAAGTGTCGAAAAACACGATGCGCTTGTTGTTGCCAAGGCCGGTAAAATAGGCGTTGCCGTGTCCTGAACGCTTGGAGCCGTCCATGATGAAGATGCCCTGGCTGCTAAAGCCGCAACGGGCAAGCAAATCCTGAATACGGTCTTTTAACGAGCCTTCTTCCATCGGCGTGAACTTATTGAATAACGGCGCGATCAGGGTTGGATAAAGCCAGCTTATCAGCAGCGAAAAGCTTATCAGTATGGCCCAGGCCCATAACCACCACAATGAACCTATGCTGTCCATAACCCACAGGATCAGAGCGATTAAAGGCATGCCGATAGCGGCAACCAAAACCATCTGCAATAGTTGATCCTTGACGAATTGTTGCGGCGTGCTTTTGTTGAAGCCGTACTTTTCTTCAATGACGAATGTTTGGTAGACGCTGGTGGGAAGCTCTAACAAAGTCATCATCAAAAAGACAGTGGCTAATGCCGCCAAGCCCGCTATTAAAGGCGATTGCACCGTAGCGGCCCAAAATTCGAAAGCCCAATTAATGACGCCGCCGAGAGTCAATATTAACAGCAGTACAACACCGAGTACGCTGTCGATATTGCCCAGCCTGCTTTTCTCCAGCGTGTAGTCGGCCGCTTTCTGGTGGGCTTCCAGCGAGACAGTATTTTTAAAGGCTTCTGGCACGGCGGAGCGATGCTTTGCAACGTAATTAGCGTGCCGTTGGGCCAGCCAGAACTGGACTGAAAAAGACAGGGTTAGCGCGACTAAAAAGACGATGGTAAAGCTATTCATAGGCGGGATTCTTCAAAGTTTAAGAGTTAGACGTACACATTAGCCAATGCTACACTAACCGCCACCTTCAATACAATGGAATCGACAAATGGCGCAGGATTCATCGCATCTCATCTGGGTAGATCTTGAAATGACAGGACTCGATCCTGACAACGATTTGATCATCGAGATTGCTACGATTGTTACCGACAAAAATTTGAATATTTTAGCCCAAGGCCCGGTGTTGGCGGTGCATCAGTCCGATACGGCGTTGGCGGCCATGGATGACTGGAACCAGCAACATCACGGGCAGTCCGGCCTGATTAAGCGGGTCAAGGCATCTACCATAAATGATGCTGAAGCCGAGCGGCAAACGCTGGCATTTTTAAAGCAGTGGGTGCCGGAAAACACCTCGCCGATGTGCGGGAACAGCATCGGCCAGGACAGACGGTTTTTATACCGCTACATGCCCAAGTTGGAAGCGTATTTCCATTACCGCAATATCGATGTTTCAACGATCAAAGAGCTGGCCGCCAGATGGGCGCCGCATGTCAAAGACGGCTTTAAAAAACAGTCCTCGCATCAGGCTTTGGACGATATCATCGAATCCATTGAAGAGCTGCGTTATTACCGCGAGCACTTCATCAAGTTCTAACTTATGAACCAGATACTTGCAGTTGGGCTGGGCGGAGCGTTCGGGGCAGTGATTCGCTTCCTGGTGTCGTCGGGCATTTATCAGTGGCTGGGGCGCGGCTTTCCGTACGGAACATTAGTTGTCAACGTGATCGGCTCGTTTATGCTCGGCTTGTTGACCGAGTCGTTGATCCAGCAACGTATCACCATCACATTTGAATACCGGGCGGCTATTCTGATCGGTTTTATCGGCGCGTTTACAACGTTCTCGACGTTTTCGCTGGAAACTTTTTACCTGATAGAGCAGGGCAATTTAAACAAGGCGGCGCTGAATATATTCATCAGCGTCACGGCTTGCGTAGGTGCAATCTGGATCGGATTGCTGTGCGGCCGGGGCCTGTTTTATTATTCGGACGGCATTATTCAGGTGTCGGGCGGCGTCATCCCTTATGCCTTGATGACAATCAATGCGATATTCGCTTTTTTGGTCAGTATGCTGGCGACCATTTTGTTGCAGAAAGTGGCGATATCCGTGGAATATCGCGTCGTCCTGACCGTGATCACAGTGGGCGTGTTTTTAACCCTGTCCGGCTTATACCTGTTGTTGTTTTTGGTTGAGCACGGTTATTCGTTCGACACCCATCTGAATTTAATGCTGAGTACCTTTGTCGCCAATAGCCTGGTTTGTATTTTAGTGATTTGGATGGGCTTGCTGGTCGGCAGGCAGATTTAATAGACGAAAGACAAAGGGCTAAAGGCAAAAAAAGCATGGGGCAGTATTGGAGCTTCGCCTTTAGCCTTTCGTCTTTCGCCCCATATATATTTTAATTTTAAGGTAATAATTTAATCATGTTAGATCCCCGCTTATTTAGAACCGAGCTTGATTTTGTTAAGGAACAACTAAACAGACGTTCATTCGATTTTAACCCGGAGTATTACACCGAGCTGGAAACCCGGCGCAAAGATATCCAGGTTAAAACCCAGGAATTACAGAACGAGCGCAACAGTCGATCAAAAGCCATCGGCATGGCCAAAGCCAAAGGCGAAGACGTGCAGCCACTGTTGGATCAGGTTCAGCATTTGGGCGACGAACTGAAAGCCGCGGAAAGCGAGTTGTCCGATATTCAGGCGAAAATGACCACCCTGATGGAAGGCATCCCCAACATCCTTGATGAGTCTGTGCCGAGCGGCAAGAGTGAGGACGACAATCTCGAAATCAGCCGCTGGGGCGAAATTCCAAGCTTTGATTTCGAGCCCAAAGACCATGTTGATTTAGGCGCAAAGATAGGCATGGATTTTGAACTGGGCGCGAAAATCGCCAGCGCTAGATTTGTGGTATTAAACGGGCCGCTGGCGCGTCTGCAACGAGCGATAATCCAGCTGATGCTCGACACCCATACTTCCGAACATGGCTATAGCGAAACCTACGTGCCATTCCTGGTCAACGCCGACAGCCTGCGCGGCACCGGCCAGCTGCCGAAATTTGAAGCCGATTTGTTCAAGGCCAGCGACGATCCAGCTTTGTATCTGATCCCGACTGCCGAAGTGCCGGTCACCAACATCGTCAGGGACGTGATTATCGACGCCAAAGACCTGCCTCTTAAATTCGTCTGCCACAGCCCCTGTTTTCGTAGCGAAGCCGGCGCCTATGGCCGCGATGTCAGAGGCATGATCCGTCAGCACCAATTCGAAAAAGTCGAGATCGTGCAAATCGTCAAGCCTGAAGATTCAGCTGCGGCTCACGAAGAGTTAACCCATCACGCCGAAGCCATATTGAAAAAACTGAACCTGCCTTACCGAAGAATGTTGTTATGCGCCGGCGATACCGGCTTTTCATCAAGCAAAACCAACGACTTGGAAGTGTGGCTGCCGGGGCAGGGCGCTTATCGGGAAATATCATCATGCAGTAATTTCAAAGATTTCCAGGCACGCCGCCTGCAAGCACGCTGGCGCAACCCGGAAACCGGCAAGCCTGAGCTCGCGCACACCCTGAACGGCTCCGGTTTGGCGGCGGGCAGAACCTTGATTGCGGTGATGGAAAATTATCAAGATGCAGAAGGGCGCATTCATATTCCTGATGCATTGCGTCCTTATATGAGCGGTTTGGACGTTATCGGATAGTTTAATCGTGAAGGGGTTTGCTCTACCCTTTTTATCCGCAATGATGACGCACGGTAGCGGCTTTCGGTTTAGTAAGACATTGCAGATTGAATCAGAATGCCGGTGAGTCGCTATTCTCATTACAAGACTATTCCGTTCGCAGGATTGTTTTGTGTGCAAAGAAATTTCCGCAACCGGAAATGCAGATGCTGAAAATATGTTCGGTGAATTTTCCAAACGTTAATAAAGCCAGCGCACTGACCATCTTGCCGGGGAACTCGCAAGGCACACCTGCTATCCAGGTTGGGGGAATCCAACGCTGTCGGGATGGAAAGCGACAGCTAAAACCGGTCGTAATTAATCACCTATCCGATGAATTTGGCGTTGCTCTACTTGTTTTGCCGAGCTAGAATTCGGGATTTCGTTTTGGCGTTATCTTAAGGATGATTGCTTGGCGAAAAGAAAATTTCGCAGCTGCCTACGTTGATTCGCTCGGCAGCTACCCAAGTTAACGAGACGTTACAATCATTTCATGAATACACAGACAGCAAGATTTTTGGTTTCTTATCCACAGACCAACTGGGATTACGTCAAGTTTAGATTAAATCGCATTATTCGAGGCAAGGACAAATCCAATGATGTCTTTCAAGGTCTTCCTGGCGGCAAAATTGAACTATTTGAACATAACGGCGAATTAGGGGGGATGAGATCTTTAGGCGAAATTTATCCTATTAAGCCGTTTGGAATGCACTATGTTCCGGGCGAGGGTTTGTATTTTATTACCGGTTTAACGTGTAGCAAAGACGGCGTTGCCGGCGATGAGCATATTGTCCGCTTAAATGATAACGGCATCATTGATTTGGAAATCCGCAGCCCGTTATTAAGTCAGGTGCGTTCTTTACGCCGTACTGCAAATGGCTTGCTGGTTACTTCCTGCGGGGTCGATGCCCTGTTGGAGTTCGATCTGCAGGGTCAGCTTATTTGGTCATGGTGGGCAACAGAGCATGGTTATGACCAAGCCTATGGCGGCGGTAGACGGATGATCGATAAAACCTTGGACCATCGTCTGAAAAACTATTCCGGACGCCTGCAAACGACCCATTTAAACTCGGCTATAGCCGATCCTTATGATGCCAACTATGTGCTGACCATTCTGTTTTATCAAGGCGAAGTAGCACGCATTAATAGAGCCACTCTGGAACACGAGATTGTCATTTCCGGCTTAAACGGTGCACACCATATCCGTCCTCATTCAGAAGGCTATATGCTATCCAACTCGCGCAAAGGCGAGGTGTTGGTATTTGATAAAAATTTCACGTTGATTAAACGCATTCCCGGTACGAGCCGTTATTTTCCGGTGAAATGGGTGCAAGATTCGCTTGAAACGACATGGGGAACTTGCTTAATCGCAGATTGCAATACTTTTAAACTGCATGAACGCGACGAAAACGGGCGCCAGAAAAGCATCAGCACGCACATGCCAAACAGAGTTTTTCAAATTGAGCCGGTGTCTGCATCCTTTTCTTTACCTGACGGTTATCGATATTAACGGTAAGTGCGGTGTACTTTGTAATCAACGCAACCGCTTTACGCTCACCGCATCATAAATCGCGGTTTCCTGAGCCAGCGCGCCGACTTTGCCGTGGACGATAAAAATATCAGAGCCGGCAAAAGTCTTTAGCAGTTTTCTGGATTCCTTGATGGCTGGCTGGGTCGTCGGGTTGGCGCTGGTGGAAACCAGCGGCCCGCCGAATTGGGCGCATAAATCTCGGGCTATCGGGTGATTGGTTATTCTGACTGCCAGGGATTGATGTTCGCCGGTCAGCCATTTTGGCACCCAGGGCGGGGCTGGAATAACCCAGGTCACAGGTCCGGGCCAAGTGGGGGTTATGCGGCAGATGATGGTTTGGTTTAAGACGAGATAGGGCCGCAGTTGCTCCAGGGATGAGGCAATAAGAATCAAGCCTTTTTCTATTGGGCGCTGTTTGATGGCGAGCAGGGACATCACCGCAGCTTCATTGAGCGGATCACAGCCCAAGCCGTAGACGGCTTCAGTCGGGTAAGCGACTACCTCTCCGGCTTTGAGATGACGAACAGCGTTTTTTATTTTGAAGTTGGAGTGATAAGGCATTTTTGAGTCGTGCTAGCGCCAAGCTCAAGAGACTACTGTGAAAAATCGTTTTTACCAAACAAAAGAACCACGAACAACACGGAACTTTCAATATGTTCTTCGTGCTCTTCGTGTTCTCTGTGGTAAATGATCTTTTAGTCGTCTGCCAGGATCACTTAGGCCCCTGCACATCCGCCGGATCGCCTTCATACGGCGTTGCATATTTGCAGTCTTTTTGCGGACAAACTTTTTCCACGCCGCGCCGTTTGGTTTCTTTGACGGTCAAGATAGGCCACGCACATTCCGGGCAGCTTTCCTTTATCGGCGCATTCCATAAGGCGTAATCGCATTTTGGATATTCCGAGCAGGAATAGAATATTTTGCTGTTTCGCGACTTGCGCTTGAGGATGTTGCCTTGTTTGCATTGCGGGCACTCGACGCCGGTGTCCGACGGTTTTTCCAAAGGCTCGATATGCTTGCATTTGGGATAGCCGCTGCAACCAATAAATTTGCCGTAGCGTCCGGTCTTGATCACTAACGGCGATTCGCATTTAGGGCAAACGCGGCCTTCCACAACTTCGGGTTCGTCGGTAGCGCCCGTATCATCATTCAGATTCCGGGTGTATGAGCAGTCGGGATAGTTGGTGCAGCCAATAAACCGGCCGTTTCTGCCTAAACGGATGGACAGCGGACTGCCGCAATCGGGGCATTTCTCGTCGATGGCTTCCTGGGTGACATCCTTGCGCTGGACGCTTTCTTCTTTTTCGTGGATCAGCGTGTTAAACGGAGTCCAGAAATCGCGCATTAACGGAATCCAGTCTTTTTCTCCCCGCGAAACCGCATCCAGTTCATCTTCCAGATTGGCGGTAAAACCGTAATCGACATATTTGGTGAAATGCTCGGTCAGGAATTTGTTGACGATTCTGCCGACATCGGTCGGGTAGAAGCGTTTGCCGTCCAAAGTGACGTAGTCGCGGTTTTGCAAAGTCGAAATGATCGATGCATAGGTCGACGGCCTGCCGATACCGTGCTCTTCCAGCGACTTTACCAGGCTGGCCTCGCCGTAACGTGGCGGCGGCTCGGTAAAGTGCTGTGCGGCGTTGATGTCGTTGAGCTGGACGGGGCGGCCTTCTTCCATCGGCGGCAGGAAACTTTCCTTGTCGTCGCTCTCGTTGCTGTCGTCTTTGCCTTCCAGGTAGGCGGCCATGAATCCGGGATGGGCTATCGTAGAGCCGGTGGCCCTGAACACGTGCTTGCCGTCTCCGCAGGTTAAGTCGACGGCGACCATGTTGAGCGTGGCATGGATCATCTGGCAGGCGATGGTGCGCTTCCAGATCAGTTCGTAGAGTTTGAACTGTTCAATACTCAGATGGGTTTTTAGCTGGCTCGGCAAGTACCTTGGATAGGTCGGGCGTATGGCTTCGTGCGCTTCCTGGGCGTTTTTCGACTTGGTTTTGAAGACTCTCGGCTCTTTGGGCACATTTTCAGCGCCGTAGTTTTCGGCAATCAGCGCACGGATTTCTTCAACGGCGTCTACCGACAAGTTGACCGAGTCGGTACGCATGTAGGTGATTAGACCTGCGGTTTCGCCACCTATATCGATGCCTTCATACAGTTGCTGGGCGACGATCATGGTGCGCTTGGTGGTAAAGCCCAGTTTGCGCGAGGCTTCCTGTTGCAGCGTCGAGGTGATAAACGGCGGGGCAGGGTTGCGTTTTTGCTGTTTCTTTTCCAGCTTGGCAACCATTAATTGGCCGTCGGCGGCATCCAGCAGGGTTTGTTTGGTTTTTTCCGCCAGCTCTTCATCGGTAATGCTGAATTGCGTGACTTTTTCGCCGTCAAACTGGGTCAGTTTGGCTTTAAAGGCTTGATCCTGCGCGGTCAGTGCGGCGTCGATCGTCCAGTATTCGCGCGATTTAAAGGCCTCGATTTCCAGTTCGCGTTCGACAATCATGCGCAAGGCGGGGCTTTGCACTCGGCCTGCGGACAAGCCGCGACGGATTTTTTTCCATAATAACGGCGACAGGTTAAAGCCGACCAGATAGTCCAAAGCGCGGCGCGCCTGTTGGGCGTTGACCAGGCTGATGGCGACTTGCTCGGGGTTGGCAATGGCCTCGGTGACGGCTTTTTTGGTGATTTCATGGAAAACAACCCGGTGTACCGGCTTGTCTTTTAGCAGCTTTTTTTCCTTCAGCAGTTCGAGCAAATGCCAGGAAATGGCTTCCCCTTCTCTATCAGGGTCGGTCGCCAGATATAAAGTGTCTGCGGTTTTAAGCGCTTTGCTGATCGCTTGGACATGTTTTTGGTTACGATCGATCACTTCGTATTTCATCGCGAAGTCGTGGTTCGGATCGACGGCGCCTTCTTTTGGGATCAGGTCGCGGACGTGTCCGTAAGAGGCTAAAACTTGAAAATCTTTGCCTAAATATTTTTCTATGGTTTTGGCTTTTGCAGGTGATTCTACAATGACGAGGTTCTTACTCATTTATTTAAAAAGATGAAAGGCGAAGGGCTAAAGACGAAGGGCGAAGGGCTAAAGGCAAAAAACGTACACTTTCGCCTTTAGCCCTTCGCCCTTGGTCTATTTTTTAATGCAAATAAGTTGGAATAAGGTCATAGACAATATCTTCCATTCTGGAGAAAGCGACTTCCTCATCAGGCTGGCTGAGCAATACCATCAGCACTATCCACTTTAGCTTTTCCATGGACAGTTCTTCATTTTCAAGAGCCATAGCCCGGTCGATGACAATCTCCCGATTGGCAGAACTCAGGATACCGCTATGCTCAAGGAACATGATCATATTACGGGAATCAAGATCCAGCCGGGCTTTCTCTTGACTGCAAAAAATGCGGAAGGTAGGCGATACGGATGCATTGATTGCCCGTTGCAGGCTTAATGATTCCAGCCAGTCAAAAGCTTTATTGACTTCGATTTGTTCAAAGCCCGCTTCAAGTAATTCCGTCTTGACGATATCACTATCGGGAAGAATTTCAATTTCATCTTCCATATAGTTTTCGAATAAGTACATCAGGACGTCAAAAATATTTTCTTTCATAAGCTCTTGGTTGTTTATTTGATTCGGGTATAGCAGCCGCCGACGCTTGCTTCTACATAGCCTTGCAGTTCCAGAATCAGTAACATTGACGAAATAACTTCGACGGATTCGTTGGCATTTTCAACCACAGTATCGATAGAAGTTGGGCTAAACATGACAAGATTCAATAATGTTTGCTGCTCCAGGTCAAGCGTTGATTGCATTGTCGGCAGGGCGAAACTCCCATCCTGTTGATTATATTGATTTAGTTCCTCAAGAATATCTTGAGTTGTTTCGACAAGTTTTGCGCCTTCACGGATTAAGGCATTGCAACCGCGGGCCAGCGGGTTGTGAATGGAGCCGGGAATCGCGAACACTTCGCGGTTTTGTTCGAGGGCCATGCGTGCAGTAATCAGCGAGCCGCTTTGTTTGGCGGCTTCAACCACCAGCAAGCCTTGGCACAGGCCGCTGATAATACGGTTGCGTCTGGGAAAATGGTTGGCTTTGGCGGTCGTGCCGGGCGGAAATTCCGAAATCATCGCGCCGGTATTGACGATTTCAGTGGCTAGGGCCTTATGGCAGGCCGGATAGACGCGGTCCAGACCGGTTCCGGCTACGGCAATGGTATAGCCGTTGGTTTTTAATGCGCCTTGATGGCTCTTAGCGTCTATACCTAAAGCCAGTCCGCTGGTAATCACAAAACCGCAGTGACTCAGAGTCTTGGCAAAGTTGAAGGCGGTTTCCAGGCCTGAAGTCGAGGGATTGCGGCTGCCGACGATGGCGATTTGCGGCAGTGCTAATAGTTCGGGGTTGCCGCGTACGAACAGAATAGGCGGAGGATCGGAGATTTCTTTTAATTGCAGCGGATAGGCTGCATCATTGAGGGTGATCGCGCTGTTGTTTTCTTGGCTCAGCCAGCTCAGGTCATAATCGATCAGCGACCAGTCAGGGTTCTTGATCGCATTAACGATATCGCTTTTTAGGCCTAATGCGCTCAGCGCGGTTGCTGATTCAGCAAATAATTGCGCCGGGGTATGGCTTTCAAGTAAGCGAAGAAAAGTTCGGCAGCCAACGCCTGGCGTGCGCAATAGCGCAAGCCAGTATTTTATGTCGTCGATTTGTTGTGCAGGAATGTTCAGGGAGTTCTAACTTTATCTAAAACATGAAGAGCCTGAGTCGCTTTCATAACCAGAGCATAACTGACACGCTCAAACGGGCGGAAAACCATCAGGGTGCCGGCAATTTCATCGGGAAGATTAACGGCATCGTTTTTAATCGGGCTATAGTTATCCCGGACAATCTTGCCAGCTTTATAAATGTCCAGTTCGTGTCCGGCTAAGAGGCCATCGGCAGTACCTTTGTCGATGACGACCACATTATATCGGCCGATTTGGGAAACACCGCCAAGCACGCTGATAATGCTGCCTTTTATGCTTTCTTCAGGTGGGTGAGGAAAATAATTTAAGGCCAGTTCCTCTTCTATAGCGGGCATGATCCGGTCGCCAATGCGGATTTCACGATCGGCTTTGGTTATCGCCAACGTTGCCGGATCGCCGGGTTGTTGCAATGAAGCCTCAGCAATGTATTGCGCTTCATAGCCCAGGATCTCTCCGCTTTCCGGACTGACATACGCGCTTCCGGGACGGTAAATTGTGTGGGACAGCGTATCTGTTTCGGTTATTGAGCGAACATAAACACGGTCGCCGATACCTATAATGAGATGTTCACCGGCAAAGTCAAGGACATAAGGAGCGTTGTTGAGTTCATCCTCGCCCACTACTTTGGGTGACGTCAGATAGCTGGCTATGTTTGACGTAGGGATTAACCGGATAGCCTGTTCTAGCTTGGATTCGCGAATGCAGGGCAATACCTTTCCGTCTTCGGAAACAGCAAATTCTTTACGCCCGTGTTTATACTCTTCCTCTTTAAGCACGCAGGGAGCGTTGGTATTGGCCTGAGTTTGAGTTTGAGCTTGAGGTAAGTCGCTTCTGGAAAGACTAAGCTGTGGCTTGCCGTTTATCGTGGCTAAATAGAGTGTATCGCCCGGATAAATCAGATGGGGATTTTTGATTTGAGTATTGTGGCTCCACAGTTCAGGCCATTGCCAGGGGTGCGTTAAAAATTTACCGGCTATTTCCCACAAGGTATCACCTTTAGTAACCGTGTATTGATCAGGGTGGGACGGATTTATTTGTATTTCATCACGGGCTGTCCATGCCCGTGCCCCTGTGGGCGCTTTGCGTGCCGATCCGCTCCAGGCGGATTGGTCATCAGCCCATGCGCTTAAGCTGAGAAGCAGAGAAACTATCAATCCGGTGAGTGTTCGAAAAGCCATGCTGATTCCTGTAGAGTCTTTTTTACTATCTGAATTCAAAGTTTAGATGAATTCAGATAGAATTCCAGTATTCAAACATTATAGTGGAGAGTTTGTTGAGTATTCTATCTATTCTCGAGTTTCCAGATGAACGGTTGCGCAAGAAGGCCGCGCCCGTGCAAATGGTCAATGATAAAGTTAAAAAATTGGTCGATGACATGCTTGAAACCATGTACGAATCGCATGGTGTAGGACTGGCGGCAACGCAGGTTAATGTGCATCAGCGGATAGTGGTCATTGATGTCAGTGAAGAAAAGGACACCCCGTTATGTCTAATCAACCCTGAAATCATCGAAAAAGACGGTGTTAAGGAATCGGAAGAAGGCTGTCTTTCGGTGCCTGGTTTTTTTGAAAAAGTGAACAGAGCGGAGCATATCATAGTAAAAGCGCTCGACAGGGAAGGTCAGCCTTTTGAATTAAGCGCCAGGGATTTGCTGTGCGTGTGCGTTCAACACGAACTGGATCATTTGGATGGGAAATTGTTTGTTGATTACATTTCACCATTAAAACGGCAACGGATTAAGAAAAAATTGGAAAAAATTCATAAAATGGAAACGAGCTGAGCATGAAGATTATTTTTGCCGGAACCCCCGAATTTGCCGTGCCTTGTTTACAGATGTTGCTGGATTCGAAGCACGAGGTTTGCGCCGTTTATACCCAGCCCGACCGTCCGGCGGGCAGGGGGCGAAAGTTGCAGCCCAGTCCAGTCAAAGCACTGGCCGTAGCTGAAGGAATCCCCGTATTTCAGCCGCTTACCATGAAAACCAGTGAGGACTTGCAGCAGATTGGCGCATTTAATGCCGATTTGATGGTGGTGGTCGCTTACGGCATGATCTTGACCCAAGCCGTTCTGGATACGCCCCGATTGGGCTGCATTAATGTGCACGCTTCATTGTTGCCGCGCTGGCGCGGTGCCGCACCCATTCAGCGCGCGTTGATGGCAGGCGATGAAAAAACCGGCGTAACTATTATGCAGATAGTGCGCAAGCTGGATGCGGGCGACATGCTGCATAAGGAAGAATACGTGATCGGTGCGACCGATACGGCCAGCGATTTGCATGACAAGTTGGCCGCATTGGGCGCCATGGGTTTGGCCAAAGTGCTGGAGCAGATCGAAGCCGGAACCCTTCATCCCGAGCCGCAAGACGAGGCGCTGGTAACCTATGCCGAAAAGCTGGAAAAAAGCGAAGCCGTTATCGATTGGACGCAACCGGCTACTCAAATAGCCCTGAAAGTCAGGGGCTTGAACGCCTGGCCGGTTACTCAAACGCTTTATCAGGGCAATGTGTTGCGCATCTGGCAAGCGGTTGAAGTCAATGACGATGCATCCGTACAGTTGGAGCCCGGTGTCGTGCGGTGTGCCGATAAGCATATGGATGTGGCAACCGGTAAAGGCTTTTTACGGCTGCTGGAAGTGCAGTTGCCGGGCGGAAAGCGCATGCCGGTTCAGGCTTTTTTGAGTGCTCACGACGTTAACGGGGTAAAACTCGGTTGAATACACGACTAGTCGCAGCACGAGTATTGTTCCGCGTTTTGCAGGACGGGCAGTCCTTAACCGCCGCTCTGGATAATGCTTTTTTAGCCATAGAGTCGGGAAAAGACCGGGCTTTCATTCAAGCGTTATGTTATGGCGTTTGCAGGCAATATCATCGGCTGGATTATATCTTAAGCCAGTTGCTGGATAAGCCGCTGAAAGACACCGAAGTTAAGGCTTTGGCTTTGGTGGGCTTGTATCAGCTCAAATACATGCGGGTAAAACCGCATGCCGCAGTATCCGAAACGGTTTTGGCTGCACGAAAAAAACCGTGGGCCAAGTCGCTGATTAATGCGGTGCTTAGAACCTATTTGCGGGAGCAGGAAGAGCTTGAACATAAAGCCGATAAAATTCAGGTTGCGGCCCTGAGTCATCCGGATTGGCTGATTAAGCAAATTGAGCGGGATTGGCCTGAACAGGCCTTGAACATCTTTCTGGAAAACAACCTGCAACCGCCTATGGTGCTGCGGGTCAATCTCGCGAAAGTCAGCCGCGAACAGTATCTGCAACTATTAACCGGGCAGAATGTAGAGGCTGAAATCGTCAGCTTTTGTCCGTCGGCAATTAAGCTGGATAAGCCAGTGCCGGTAGACATATTGCCCGGCTTTGCCGACGGGTTGGTGTCCGTTCAGGATACTGCCGCGCAGTTGGCCGCAGGATTGCTTGACGTCCGGCCGGGACATCGCGTGCTGGATGTGTGTGCAGCGCCGGGCGGTAAAGCGGCGCATATTCTTGAAAGCCAACCGCAACTCAAAGAACTGGTCGCCGTCGATATCGATGAGTCAAGAATGCATAGGGTCAGCGAAAATTGCCGGCGCTTGAAGCTGCAAGCTACGCTGGTGGTTGGCGATGCCGCAAACCCGTCAGGCTGGTGGGCTGGCAAGCCGTTTGACCGAATTCTACTGGATGCGCCCTGCTCGGCATTAGGCGTTATCCGCCGTCACCCTGATATTAAATTATTACGCAGAGCCGAAGATATTCAGCAGTTGCAGGCTTTGCAACAAAGTATCCTGAAAGCCGTCTGGCCGCTGTTAGCCTCCGGCGGGCTCATGGTCTATGCCACTTGTTCCATTTTAAAGCAGGAAAATGAGCAGCAAGTTAAAGCTTTTCTAGCCGAACATGGCGACGCTGTCGAGCTGCCTATAAATGCCGGCTGGGGTACGTCCGGAGCATGCGGGCGCCAGATTTTTACCGGTGAATCGGCAATGGACGGATTTTATTATGCGTGCATTAGCAAGCAATAAGGCATCGCTTTGGTGCTCATTGCTGTGTTGTCTTTTTACATTGCTGCCCGCTTTAGGCTATGCCGATACGTTTGGCGTAGAGGTAAAAAACGCCGAGATTACTTTGCAAGGCAACAGCTATGTATTGTCTGCGGATATGGATTATCGGCTTAGTGCGCGGGCACTGGAGGCGTTGCAAAACGGCGTGCCTTTATATTGGGATATACATATCAAGATTCAGCAGCATCGTGATTATTTTTGGGACAAAACACTGATCAATACCGGCATTCGTTACCGTATTCAGTATCATGCGCTGCTGAACATGTACCGGGTCAGAAACGAAGGTAGTGGTGAGCTGTATAATTTTTCTACACTGTCTGCGGCGCTGGATTTGATGTCAACGATACACGGCTTTCATGTGATGGATAGGGCCGTTGGAACGTCGACAGAGCGCTACGCTGTCGGCATAAAAGTAACGCTAGACCGGGACGCCCTGCCTTTGCCGTTGCGTCCGATTGCGTATACTAATCCTCAATGGTATTTATCCAGCGATTGGACATTATGGCCTTTGATAAAATAAAACCCCCGATCAGTTTATCCATACTGGTCCTGTTTGGCCTGATTTTGCTGTTGTTGCAGCTGATGAGTTCGGCAACGCAGGAATCTTCAGAGTTGAGTGCGATGTACTCATGGCTGCTGTTGGTCAATGCGCTGGGCTCAGTGGTGTTGCTGGGGTTAGTCGGCGCTAATATTTATTCCTTGGCGCGGCAGTTAAAAAAACGCGAGGCGGGCTCAAGGTTAACCACACGCATGGTATCGCTGTTTGTGGTGCTGGCTTTGGCGCCCGCCGCTATTGTGTTTTATTTCTCGATGCAGTTCCTGCATCAAGGCATCGATAGCTGGTTTAATGTGGAAATAGACCGGGCGATGGAAGATGCGCTGGAGCTCAGTCAGGCATCGTTAGATCAGCGGATGCGCTGGCATTTACGCCAAACCCAGCAATTGACCGAGAAACTGGTGGAAGCGCCGGAAACGTTGGCGACGCTGGAAATAGAAAATCTGCGTGAACTTTCCGGCGCGTCCGAGATGACCTTATTTTCCCGTCAGGGCAGAATTATTGCCTCAAGCAGCATTAATCCGGGCGATATTTTGCCGAGTTTGCCGGATGAGCATACGTGGTTACAGTTGCGTCAGAATTCGGAGTACGTCGCTTTAACGCCGGTACGCGATGATGAGTTGATGATCCGGGTGATCGTTACCGTTAAGGCCAAGGAGCCGCAGTATTTGCAGGCTCTATATCCGGTGCCGGTAAGAATTGCCGACTTGGCCGATTCGGTGGAGTTTGCCTTTGTGCGTTATCAGGAAATGCACTTTTTAAGGCACTCATTAAAGTTGAGCTTCTCTTTAGCCTTGTCATTGGTGTTATTGATGAGCTTACTGGCGGCCATCTGGGTGGCCTTTATTAGTATCCGTAATATTGTCGCTCCGGTGAAGGCGCTGGTCAAAGGCACGCAAGCGGTCGCTTCCGGACATTATGACCAGGAATTGCCGGTTATTGCCCAGGATGATTTAGGCTTTCTGGTGGAGTCCTTCAATGAAATGACTCATCGTATTGCCAGAGCCAGTGATGAAACCCGAATGGCCGGTATTGAGGTTGAAAATCAACGGGCCTATCTGGAAACGATACTGGCGAATTTAACGGCCGGGGTGATCAGTTTCGATGCGGAGCACAAAATACGCACGGCGAATCAGGCGGCTTACCGGATTTTTCGTATTCATGTGAATCAGTTTGTCGGGCGGACGCTACTGGAGTTGATCGAGAGCTATGCGGAACTGGCTGAACCGTTAAAATCCATTCAGCGCTTGCTGGAACAAGCTGATGATATATGGCAGCAACGGATTGCTTTTTTAGGTCCCAATGGCCGACAGGAACTGCTGTGCAGAGGAACGCCGCTGTTTTCTCAGGAAGGTTTTCGGGTCGGGGCTGTGGTGGTTTTCGATGATGTGACCGACTTGATTCAGGCGCAAAAGAACGCGGCATGGGGAGAGGTGGCCAGACGACTGGCCCATGAAATCAAGAATCCATTGACCCCGATACAATTATCGGCGGAACGTCTGCAGCACAAGCTGGCCAATAAGTTGGCTGACGGTGATGCGGATATGTTGCAGCGCTCGACCACAACCATTGTGCAGCAGGTTGAGGCAATGAAGGAAATGGTGGATGACTTTTCGGAATATGCCAAGCCTTCTAAAAAGCAGACGGTTGATATAGATTTGCCTCGTTTGGTTCAGGAGGTGTTAGCGCTTTATGCACTAAGGTCGGGCGTCAAGTTTAAAGCCGATTACGATACCGGCTTGTTGATGATTAAGGGCGATCCGGTTAGTATCAGGCAAGTGCTGCATAATTTGATAAAAAATGCACTGGAAGCAATAGATGCTAAGGGCTTGATCGAAATAAGCCTGCGCCGGGTGCAAAAAAACAACACCGATTTTATTGAAATAGCGCTTTATGATGATGGGCCGGGCATTAAAGACGAGCAAATTGAACAAATCTTTGAGCCCTACGTGACTACCAAGGCCAAGGGAACCGGGTTGGGCTTGGCGATAGTCAAAAAAATAATTGAAGAACATGGCGGTGCGATATGGGTCGACACCAGCCGAAAAGTGGGAGCGGGATTTATCATTCAGCTTCCGGCGTGTAATTAGTAGGATGCCGTAAAAATATGAATGCACCAACACCGCGTATATTGGTTGTCGATGATGAGCCGGACATTCGTCGGCTGGTCTGTGAAATTCTTGAGGATGAGGGCTATCAGGTCGCTGCTGCCGAGAATGCCGGCGTAGCCAGAGAATTAAAAAAATCTCAAGCTCCCGACTTAATTCTGCTGGATATCTGGATGCCGGATACGGATGGGATTACCTTATTGAAAGAATGGGTGGCAGAAGAGATCATGCTTTGCCCAGTGGTCATGATGTCGGGGCACGGTTCCGTTGAAGCCGCTGTTGAGGCAACCCGGCTGGGGGCTTATGATTTTCTTGAAAAACCGCTGTCTTTGGCCAAGTTATTATTGATCGTGGAAAGAGCTTTGGAAGCCAGTAGTCTGCAAATAGAAAATGCGGGGCTTAAGCAGCAGTTACATGCCGATATTGAACCGGTTGGCAAGAGCGCTACCGTTGCGAGACTCAAGGACCAATTGAAGCGTCTGGCTCAGCACGATGCCAGGGTATTGTTTGTCGGTGAGGCCGGCGTTGGCAAGGAGATGTTTGCCCGGTATCTACATAACAACAGTGCGCATCGGGACGGCCCCTTTGTGGATGTGGCGGTCGGCAGTATATCGCCGGAAAATTCGGCGGTGGAGTTTTTCGGCAAAGAGGATGTCGGTAAGGTTTATCCTGGGTTATTGGAAAGGGCGCATAAGGGAACCTTGTTTTTAGGTGAAATTTGCGGCATGGATAAGGAAACCCAGTTAAGATTGCTCGGCGCTCTGGAATCCAGTTCCTTCCTGCGGGTCGGCGGTAGCGAGGCGGTTCGTGTCGATGTTCGCGTGGTGGCGTCAACTCGCATTGCCTTGGATGAAGAGGTCAAGGCTGGGCGTTTTCGGCAGGATTTATTTTATCTGCTTAATGAAGTTTCACTCGATATTCAGCCGCTTCGGGAGCATAGTGAAGATGTACCGGCATTGCTGAGCTTTTATGTTGATTATTTTGTCAGTCAGGATAGATTGCCTTTCCGAAGGTTTTCCATGGCCGCACAAAACTTTTTGCGTAATTACAGCTGGCGCGGCAACGTCCGGGAATTGAAAAACCTGGTGCAGCGACTGATGATTTTGGGGGCTGGCGAAGATATAGAAATGGATGAGGTGAAGGGGGCGTTGGGTTCTGTGATTAGTGACACGGCTACTTCCCACTCAGTGCCTGAATTTTTTAATTTGCCGTTAAAAGAGGCCAGGGATCATTTCGAAAAAGCTTATCTGGAGTATCATTTTGAAAGAACCGGGGGCAGTGTTGCAAAATTGTCAGCCGCCGTGGGCATGGAGCGGACTCATCTTTATCGTAAGTTACATTCATTGAATATTAAGTTATAATTAAAAAAGGGATGAATAGTTCTAAACGTGTGTTCTTTCATCTAAAAAACAAATAAACTTGAAAAATATGCTAATTCTTAGTAGAATTTCGCTTTTTTATATTAAGCCTTTAACAGAAAGCCTAAGCAACGATGAAAACATTTAGTGCAAAGCCAGCAGAAGTTAAGCGTGATTGGTACGTGATCGATGCAGAAGGAAAGACGCTTGGTCGTCTTGCTTCTGAAATTGCGCTACGCCTTCGCGGTAAACATAAACCAGAATACACGCCGCATGTTGATACCGGTGATTATATTATTGTAGTAAATGCAGAGAAAATAGGCGTTACCGGCAATAAAGAAAATGATAAATTGTATCAGCGCCATACAGGTTATATCGGTAATCTTAAGACTGTTACCTTGGGAAAATTAAGAAAAACTTTCCCTGATCGTATTCTTACAACAGCAGTTAAAGGAATGTTACCTAACAATCCACTGGGTCGTGCAATGTTCAAGAAATTGAAAGTTTATGCAGGTCCCGAACACGATCATCAGGCTCAACAGCCACAAGTTTTAGACTTATAAGCGGGTAGATTATGGCAGCAGCTCAGTACTACGGAACAGGTCGTCGTAAATGTGCAATAGCACGTGTTTATGCAACAACTGGTACCGGAAAAATCACTATTAACAAAAAAACTATCGAAGACTATTTTGGTCGCAAAACTGACCAGATGGTTTCTCGTCAACCATTAGGTTGTATTGATATGGAAGGCAAATTCGATATTAATGTTATCGTTAAAGGCGGTGGTCCATCCGGTCAGGCTGGCGCTATTCGTCATGGTCTGACACGTGCATTAATGGCATACGACGAGGCGTTACGTCCAGCGCTTAGAAAAGCAGGTTTTGTTACCCGCGACTCTCGTATTGTAGAGCGTAAAAAAGTCGGTTTACACAAAGCCAGAAAACGTCCTCAGTACTCGAAACGTTAATCGATTACTCTCATGGTGTAACTCGTATTGTTACTCATGTAAAAATAAAGGGTTGCATCCGCAAGGGTGCGGCCCTTTTTTATGGATGTTTAAAGGAGGAAAGGTTGTGAAAATTTCAATTGTTGTTCCTGTTCATAATGAAGCCGATAATATCAGCACTTTGATTGCAGAGATTGTAAAGGCTATGAATGGAGCCGAGGCCTATGAAATTATCTATATCGATGACGGCAGTAATGACGATACAGCTGCAGTTTTAAAACAGGAACTGCAACGTGTTGAAGCATTAAGAGTCATTCGGCATCAGCGAAGCTGCGGACAAAGCGCTGCTGTTTATACCGGAGTAAAGGTTGCAAAATATCCCTTTATCGCAACATTGGATGGCGATGGACAAAATGATCCAGCTGATATTCCGCGATTATATGAAATATTGGTACAGCAAAGAAAAAGCATCAACAATTTATGGATGATTGCCGGATGGAGAAACAAGCGTCATGATTCCGCTTGGCGGCTTTTTTCATCGAAAATAGCCAATAGTGTTCGCTCCCGGCTATTGGGCGATAATACGCCGGATACCGGGTGCGGTTTAAAGGTGTTTCTAAGAGACGAATTTCTCAGTTTGCCGTATTTCGACCATATGCATCGTTTTCTACCCGCGTTGATTTTAAGGGCAGGTGGGCAGGTGATATCCGAGCCGGTCAATCACAGAGCCAGAGAGCATGGTCATTCGAAATACGGTACATTAGATCGGCTTTGGGCGGGAATTACAGATATATTAGGCGTGATGTGGTTACAAAAACGGGCAAAGTTGTCAGGAGTAAACGAAGTTGAACGTGGATAAAGAGACTATTTGGCTCATTATAGGTTTTTTAGGGCAGGCGCTGTTTTCAGCGCGATTTATAGTGCAGTGGCTCAAGAGCGAGCGCGAGAAGAAAAGCGTATTTCCTGTCGCTTTCTGGTATTTCAGCATCGGCGGGGGAGTGGCCTTGCTGGTTTATGCCGTATACCGGCAAGATCCGGTTTTTATTGTGGGACAACTCACTGGCCTGTTTATCTATTTTCGGAATCTGTATTTTGTTGTTCATGAGCGCAAGAATTTAAGTATTGAATAACCCGTTATGTCTCAATTGCAATCTGTCAGACTGTGGGTTTTCCTTCTTTGGGGACTGTTAACTGCCGTAAGCTTTTACATCCGCCCGTTATTTCCGATCGATGAAACTCGTTATGCCGCCGTGGCATGGGAAATGTGGCTTAGAAATGATTTCCTGGTTCCTTATTTAAACGGGGAAACCTACAGCCACAAACCCCCGTTGTTATTCTGGCTGATGCAGTTAAGTTGGTGGCTGTTCGGTGTCAATGACTGGTCGTTACGTCTGATTACACCGCTTTTTTCCCTGGCAATATTATTTTTATCCGGTGCAGTGGCCCATAGTTTATGGCCCGAACGCAAACAGATAGAAGCGCTTACACCGGTGCTGTTGTTGGGATTGTTGTTCTGGATGGTCTACAGCACATTGACCATGTTCGATATGATGCTGGCATTTTTTGCGTTATTGGGCATCTACAGTCTGCTAAAACTCGTGGATTCGGGTTTGTCATTGAAATACTGGACGCTGTTAGGAATAGCCATAGGCGGCGGTGTTCTTAGCAAAGGCCCAGTAATCTTGCTGCATATTTTGCCTGCCGCGCTGTTGGCTCCCTGGTGGTTGAAATCGGCTTGTTTTCGCTGGAAACATTGGTATTTGGGTCTGGTTGGCGCCATTTTAGTCGGGGCCATCATCGCATTATGTTGGGCAATACCAGCTGGAATTGCAGGTGGGGAAGCTTATAGAAACGCGATCTTCCTGGGCCAGACCAGCGGGCGATTGGTCGAGTCTTTCGCCCATAAGTTGCCATGGTGGTGGTATTTAGAGATTTTGCCCTTATTGCTGTTGCCGTGGCTGCTTTGGAAACCGTTGTGGATCGGATTACGCAAGCTCACGTACCAAGATCCGGGCATCCGTTTTTGTCTGGCTTGGGCATTACCGGTTTTTATCGCGTTTTCCCTGATCAGCGGCAAGCGCATCCATTATCTATTACCTTTAGCTCCTGCCGCGGCGTTGATACTGGCGCGGGCCGTAGATGACATAACGGAGCCTGAGCGCTGGGAACGAGCTCACAGTGTTGTGATGGCGGCTTTCGGATTGCTGGGCGCGGCGCTGCTATTGTTACTGTGGCTAAACGATGCTTATCATTGGCGGCCTGACCTATCGTCAATATCGGCAGCGTGGGGAATCCTGCTGGTCATGAGCGCGCTAATTTTGGGTTTAACCAAGGCAAAAAGGGCGCAGGACTCGGTTCTGTATATTTGTATAGCTTCGGTTATTGCATTAATAACCGTTTGCGGCGGCTTTTTTGAGGTTAAATACGACCGCTATGATACTCGGCCGGCTGCCCAGGCAATATCCGCATTAATGGATGAAAATAGGGATATTGCTTATTTCGGCGGTAAATATCACGGTCAATATCAATTTTCCGGACGCCTAAAAAAGGCAATTACCGTTGTGCCGGACATCGATTCTTTGTACGACTGGGCTGGGCATCATCAGGCCAGTTATATCATAGTGACCTATCAGGATGAAGAGGCATTGCCCTCGTCGTTAATCGATCATCATTATCCGTTCAAAGGTCAGAATATAGGCTTGCTTTCTTGCCAAGCGCTGTTGTCGAACTCCAGTCTGAGAACTATGTTGAAGCCATAAACCATCAAAGAGCGGATTGGCTAAATAGTCCGCTCAGGTTGTTAAGGAAACGCTGATTTATTCCGTGCATGGTGAGCTTGTCGAACCATGATCGGAATAAATCCAATTAAACCTGTAACTTAAAAAGCCCTTCGACAGGCTCGGGGCGAACGGAGTGATTTAATCAGCGTTTCCTTAAGTTGCCATTATTTAAATGGGAATGTCATCAACCGCATCGGCGGCTTCATCAATTGCATCATGAGCGGTATTGCCAGCCACAGGCACTATGGAAACAACCGCTCCGCCTAAACGCATGGGTACGGAGGCAATTTTGGTTAATACACAGCCTTGCAATAGAAAGACCGACAAGATCAATAAAAAAACATTTGTTAATTTCATTTTTTGCTCCTGTCTAGGAAAAAATCCGTCATAGAACAACTACTTTATGTTCTATAAACAGACTGTAATTCATAGCGATACAGCACCTAGGTGTTGGCTAGCTTAGCTTGATTCGTTGCCCGAGAGCCGCAGACTGCAGAGCGGCGACGATGATTTGGCAATTGGCTTTGGCATCGCTCAGCGGCAGCGCCGGAGCTTTGCCGTTCAATACGCAATCGCTGAAATGCTCGATTTCCAGCCGGAAGTGATTAGCCGTTGGCAGCCATTCTTCGCTTGGTTCGCCGCCTTCCGTCCACCATGAAATCATCGGCAAATCGCCGGGCATGCACCAGACGTTATGGCATTTAACGCCGCCTTTGGTGCCGACGATTTCATACTCGCAGCGCCTTGCGCGTTCAAAACTGAAATCGAAATGCGCGTACTTTCCGTCTCCGAAATCGATAATGCCGCTGGTGGCTATATCCGCTCCGCTCTCGACATATTTGCCTATTGCTGTCACAGAGATAGCCGGTTCATCGAAAAACATCCGCGCCGAATGAATCGCATAACAACCGATGTCCCACATCGCGCCGCCGCCGTTTTCAACGTTCTTTGCCAAGCGATACATGCGCTCAGGCCGCATCATGAAAGAATAGCTGGAGCGTACCGACCTGATTTCGCCGATCAGTCCCGACTGGATCAATTCCCGTACTCTGGCATGCTGCGGATGGAAACGGTACATGAAACCTTCCATGACCGTGACTTTATGTCTCAGTGCGGCGGCCTGAATGGCTTCGATGTCGGCCACAGTCAGCGCCATAGGCTTCTCGCACAGCACATGTTTGCCTTGCTCAATAGCACGAAGCGTCCATTCGGCATGTTCATCGTTGGCAAGCGGTAGGTAAACGGCATCGACGTGTGGATCATTAAGCAATGCTTCCAGGTTGTCATAGCAGCGCGCTTGCTGCTGTTGAGCTCCGTATTTAGACAGTGTCAGTTGTGCGGCGCCGGGACGGCGGCTCGCTATGGCAACCAGCTCGGCATTTGATGCTTCTAAGATGGCCGGCATTAAGCGTTCATTGACCCGGGCCGCGCCCAAGATACCCCAGCGTAGTTTTTTATTGTTATTCATCAGATTTACCTTTGGCGTATGTTTTTGCTTATGTCGCTGAGTTTATTTCAAGAGTGGATGATCTTTGGGCAATTGCCGCGCTATCCATAGTGCTAACTTATGTTTCATATTCACCCCGTTTTCCTGGTCAATCGCCAACGGCTGTATCAGTTGGTCATTGACCAATAAACGATACAGACATTCAGTTTTATTTTTTGCCGAATCTGTCGAGGAAAATCCTAAATAGCCGCGATTTTTGGCATAATTTTCGGCAACCTCCAGCGCTTTTTTCAGCAGCTGTGATTCATTTTTTAACTTAGCCATTGATGTTTTCCATTGAGGTTGCCGATACTTAAAAAATCCCACTTCTGATTAATCAAGCCTTGCAGGGGTTGGTATTGGCTTTTATAGTTCATTTTTTGACAGCCGGCAATCCAAAATCCAAGATACAACCACTCCAGTCCTTGCTCTTTAGCATATTGAATTTGCCACAGCACTGCGTAAACACCGGGGCTATGGCTGGAGAATTTGGGGTCAAAAAAGGTATAAACGGCAGAGAGGGCATTATCAAGACAGTCTACAATCGCCACGGCCGCCAATTCGCCGGCAATGGAAAATTCTATAAATTGGGTATTGCACCATGAGCTGCCTAGAAATCTAATGTACTCATCGGGGCTGGCGTTCGCCATATTGCCCTCGGCGTGCCGTTGATGTTGGTAGCGCAGATAAAGATCGTAATGGGCTTGCTCGAAAGCCGGCGGCCTGATTATGGCTGTGGTATACCGGTTTTTCTGCAAACACCGCGTTTGGCGGCGGTTGGGTTTGAACTGCGCAACGGGCAGGCGTACCGGAACGCATTGTGAACAATGCGCGCAATGAGGGCTATAAACTTCATCACCGCTACGTCTGAAGCCGTGAGCAATAAGCTGAGAATAAATAGCGTTATTAATTTCAAACGAAGGAACAACAAACACGGACTGGGCCTGTTGATCTTCCAAGTAGCTGCAAGAGTGCGGCGTGGTAATCAATAAAGGGATAGAGGTCATAAAAATGGCTGTTGTAAGTTCAAGATGTTGCTTAAGGTACGCAAAGCTTACCCTAGAATGTTAATGCTTGGCTGTGTTGTTTTGGAAATCATCCGCCCACTCTTTTACCAATTGCTGTAATTGACGTCTTTGCTCGACGGAAAGCCCTCCAGGATCAAAACGCAGTCGATAATGTAGTTGATAAAGCCGGTTTAATGCCGGTACTTGCAAACGTTTAATCCATTGCTGAATGCTTTCGTTAGGCCGTCGCGCCTGGTCGGTATTTTGCAAATAGTGCTCGATCAGGTAAAACTCGGAATCGAATCCTTGATAAGGCGGTTTAAGCCCGGCTGTTTTTGTAATCTGCGCATTCCGGTTTAATCCGCGCTTTGCGGAAAAGTTTCTCCACACCAGATAGATTACCAGCACTAAAGCAAGTAACAACTCCAGCTTGGCATTTTGTTCAGTTTGTTGAAATTGCCATTGGCTAAAATAAAATACGCAATTCGACCACCAGTCAGCGAGCGGCTGCCATAAGCCGGCATGTTGTGTTTCCATTGCCAGCCATTGCGACGGCGTAGAATCAACGGATTGCCAGACCCCATTTATATACGCAGTCGCCCAAGCATGGGCATGGCGGCTGCGGACGATAAATAAGCCTTGCCGGTTGTCGTATTCATCGACGGCATAGCCGCTGGACAGGCGCGCGGGTATTCCCGACTGTCTGAGCAATAATACGGTTGCAACAGCAAAATATTCGCAATGTCCGGCCTTGCGCTTAATCATAAAGTCTCTTAAGGCTAGATCGGAATCCGTTTGACTACCTAAATAAAGGCTGTAAAAAAAGTTGCGCTGGAAATGGTTTTTGATGCGTTCGGCGATGGCTTCCGGGCGTTGTCCGGCCAGTTTTAATTCACCGTGAACCTGCTTTAACCAATCGAGATGCTGCTTGGGAACTTGCAGATCCAGTTTGCTTGGCGCGCCGGTTCTTCGGCCGGCATAAAAAACCTGGTAACGGGCAAATCTTGGCGGCAGGCTTGCTTTTACCGCGCCCAGTTCGGTGTATTGCAGCTCAGCGTCATCAAGGCCTGTTATTTTCGCCGTGCCGTCCGGTAACGCCAATACAGATTGTTGATCAAGCTGTTGCAGGATTTCCAGTTTATGTAGCCTGCCGTTTTCGGATACCGGATTTTTAGGTGTAAACAGCCTCGCGGAAGCCGTCCAGTTGCGGCCTAAGCACACGTCGTAACTGGCCTGATGCAGCAGTAACGGTTGGTCGGCTTTTACCCGGAATTGGATCTTGTCGGATAATTTTAATTCGCCGACATCGCCGATAGAGGTTTGTCCTTTAAAAGGATCGGTTTGCCAGTTACCCAGCCACTCAAGCGATTTTTCTTCGACTAATACGTTTAGCCGTTCTAAACCGTGGTAGCCATAATGGCTCGCCGCAATAGCCAGGCCGATGCACAACAGCCATAGCGGCAGCGGAGAATGTTTGGGCCGGACCGGCCACAAAATGCCGGTAAACAATATTGTTGCAACGATGAAGTAGACTGGCGATTGCACATTGGCGGCCCCGGCACTCAAGACCGTCAAAGCCGCGTATGGCAGTATGAAATCAATCTCTCTAAACAGCCTGATAACGCCTGACTCCCGCTGATAAAGTGCGTTATAAGGCAATTTGGAAGCAAATTCTTCGGATGATTTACGCAACGAATAAAGCAGCGTCGCCAACGGCAGGGTTTGGGCGCTGCTGAACAATTGCGTAAATAACATAGGCGCAAACACGACCGGCAGCCACTTCAGCAGCACAAAAATGGGCCGGTCGGTGGGCTGTAAAATGTACACATCGAGCAACAGCAGTACCGCCAGCAGCACGGATAAATCGCCGCAACGGTAAAACTGGCGCGAGCTTATCCGCCAACGCCATGCACTGTACTGGCCGATGGCGATCGCAAGCAGCAATCCGAAAGCCGCCGGCCAGGTTTGTGATAACCATCCCCATGACAGCAGACTGAAGCATAAAAGCAGCATATCCCGGTTCATAATGCCGCCAGCTGTTCGGCCAGATGATGGTAATCGAGCAGATAAAAATACTCCGGCTTATACGCGCATTGTTGCCTACTCAGCGAGCCGTCATGCAGTAAAAATACCGCAACGGGCAAACCCCGAGCCGTCAATTGCCTGATAAAGTCTTGCCGGGCTTGATCCCAGTGCATCAGCACGCAAACCAAACTGCTGCACAAACCGGCTCTGGCCAATACGGCTTGCTGTAATTGGGCAAACGAGCCCTGTTCTGCGGTTTGAACCGCCGCCAGAATCTCCTGCAAATGCGCTAACTGATCGACACTGCGTCCGGCAGTAAAACAACAGGTTTGCAAACCGACAAACATTAAATCCAGCAAGGCTTCATGTTGCCGCTCGCTGGCCGCGATGGAGGCCGCCACCGATACCGCGGCTTCAAATTGCTCAAGCGCCGCACCGTCGGCGAAGGTGTCCAGCAATAACACGCGCCGAACAAAATATTCATCCTGATATTCTCGGACGATCGGTTTGCCGTGCTTGGCGAAGCTCTTCCAATGGATGCTGTTTAACGGATCGCCGCGTTGATAGTCACGTAGCGATATAAACTCGCTGGTGTTACCGACCGAATTTGCCTGCGCCATACCGCCGGCCTGGTATTTGCGTTGACCGGGCAGCGCTAACGGCTTGATCGGATAGTGTTTGGGCAGCACCAGACAGCTTTGAGGCGCTTTCAGCACAATCAAGCGCCTGAACAAGCCCAGCAAATCCGGTTTAGCCAGATAGCTGTCGGCAAAAATAATTGTGCCGCGCCGGGTAGGAGTGAAGCTGGTTTTTACTTGTAGCGGCGTTTGCGCCAACTCAGGCAAGGCCGTCTCGGCAATCACGCCGCCGCGCCGGTAAGCCAGATAGCGCAGCCATTGCCGAAAGCTTACGCCCCGTTTCAGCCACGGCTGTTTGTCCAGTTGATAAAACTCTTTTAATTGCGCTGGGCCGGACACGGTTTCCGACAACTGTTCGCACAGCGCCAGACGGTCATAAGTCCGCGGCGTTAAATTAGTCAGTGTGACGCTGTAGCGCAGCGGCTCGCCGACCATGCCGTAACGCGGCAAGCGGCGGGTTAATGACACTTTGAGGGTATTAAACATGCTGTTTAAAAAGGCACAAAGCAGCAGCGCGAACAAAAATACAAACAACTGGTAAGTCGTGCTTTGCCGGGTGTTGACGCCAAACACGGCGGCGGCAACCATAAAGGTAATGACGAGGTGCCCGGTAAATGTAAAATGCCGCCGCATCCAGGTATTGATGCGATAAACCCTGCGATACAGACCGAGTACGCAACCTTGCCACATTGTCTAGCTCGGCATTGGGAGGTTGTCGACTATTTCCTGCATTAACTCAGTCGCTTCAATGCCGGAGAATTTGCTTTGCGAGTCCAGGTTAAGCCGATGCGCAATAACCGGGACGGCGAGTTCCTTAATAACATCCGGAGTGACAAATTCAAAACCGTCCAGCAACGCCAAAGCCTGCGCCGATTTCATCAGCGTCAACGAGGCTCTGGGACTTGCGCCCAGCTTGATTTCCGCCTTGCTGCGGGTGGCCGTGACGATAGCGACAATGTAGTGTTTCAGTTCTTCGCTGATACGCACTTGCTTCACTTGGGCTTGTAAAAATTGCATCTCATCCAGGGTGATACATGTTTTTAAAGTATCCAGAGGATGTTGCTTTCCTTGCGCGCTTAAGAGGGCGACTTCCTGGGCGGGCGAAACGTATCCCAAACTGAACCGCATCGCAAAACGGTCCAGCTGCGCTTCCGGCAATGGATAAGTGCCATGAAACTCAACCGGATTTTGAGTGGCAACCACAAAAAAAGGCGAGGGCAGCGGCCTGATTTGCCGCTCGATACTGACCTGGTTTTCCGCCATCGCTTCCAATAGCGCCGACTGGGTTCTGGGGGATGCGCGGTTAATCTCGTCAGCCAGCAGGATATGGCAAAAAACCGGTCCTTGCTCAAAACGGAAACTTTGCTGTTGCGGGTCGAAAATCGACATGCCTATGATGTCGGACGGCAGCAAATCAGGCGTAAATTGAATGCGTTGAAACTGCGCGTCGCAGGAAATTGCAAGGGTTTTAGCCAACGTGGTTTTGCCGGTTCCCGGAACATCCTCCAACAGCACATGCCCGCCGGTGCTGAACGCTGCCAGCAGCCAGTGCAAAGTGCGCTGCTGGCCCAACATCACCCGCTCTAAATTGGCATGGAGCTTTTCAAAAATGCTATGTGCTTGTGCAAAAGGCGGCGAAAGAGTAGTCATAGCGCAAAATCCTCGATAGCGGGAAGGGGCGGACGACAACTTCAAATTCAGCTCGCTGATCTGCTCAACGAACGTTGAATCTAGACCGAAACACTATAAATAAAGCCTCACTATTAATAAATGAAGCAAGCATTAAGCCGTGGCAATGACCGGTGTGGCTGCTGTAATTGGTCTGTGACCCATTGTTTGGACCCTGCATCGATAGGGACGATGAGCGGTCTCTAATAAACCCTTATTTTAGTGATATTTATTTTCAATAAAATGAAGATTATTATATAAAACAGACAAATCCCATTAACCGCGCTATTTTCCTCAGCAGCAGATTTACTTAATAAGCCTTAGAAAACACTTTTGTCAATATTTGAGGACTTTTGATGTGCTTAAATGAACCTTTATTAAAGCCGGAAGCGGCGATTGCTAATGGCGTTAAGGACGCAAAAGAAAGCGCTGAGCATTGTAATTTTCAACTGGCAAGCGATCTGGAAGCCGGTAAAGCCAGGCTGATTAATGCTCTGTCACAGTTTCCCGGTACTGCGTTATGGTTGCTTCATAAATATGAAGCAAGTGCTTACGAGTCCGAGCAGGCGGCCGAAGCGTCAACGGTTGCTTTAGCCAAAATCAAGCGCTATTTTTTGCAGGCAAGTTTGTCTTTTTCAGGCAGAGGTTTTAATCGTAAGGCTGAAACCGATGAAAAATATCGTTTAACTGAGGCATTACAGGACTTTCCTTTTTCGGTTGACGATCTGTTGCTGCTGCCTGAACTCATTATTTATGTTTTTACGACCCAGGCAGGTTGTGGTCAATTAGCCGGACAGAATGTCAAAAGTCATCCCGACTGGATTACTAAACGCTTGAAGGAGTCAAATCGGCGCGGCAGGTTAAATTTGCCTGATATAATGAACGCCATGCGCGCCGGTCAATTTGATGAACAATTTCTCTTTTTGTCCGGGGCTGATATGCAGCAACACGTGACGGACATGATTGTTGCCGAACGTCTGTGGTTAAGCGCGAGGCGGGCTTTAGCGGAGGCCAATTGCGGATTGGTTTTATTCATCGCTAACCGGTTTAAATGCGGATTTTTAGACTTTGATGATTTGGCACAAGAAGGTCAAACCGGCTTATTAAAAGCGATTGATAAATTCGATCGCCGTTTGGGGTTTCAATTTTCGACCTATGCGGCCTATTGGATCAGGCAGGCTATATCCCGCGCCCTGTCTCGTAACGAAAGAGTTGTGCGGGTGCCTTGCGAGCAGGTGGCTAATATTCATAAAGTGCTGCGCGCCAAGAACGAACTGCTTTCAAAAACGGGTAGAGAGCCGTCGATTCAAGAATTAGCCGAATACTCAAAAATACCTGAGGACCAAATAAATGCTATTTTATGCGCTTCCCAAACGGCAGTGTCACTGGAAAACTTGGATGACGATGAGGATTCATTAGCACCGATTGATTTTTTAGAACAGCAGGTTTTTGCTCCCCCGTTTAAAAAAATAGAGCAATCAGATCTTAAAGACTGGATCGGCAATGCGATTAAAGTCCTTGATCCACGTGAATTAAAGGTAATTTGTTGCCATTTTGGCGTTAATACCGATAATGAAATGACATTGCAGGAAATTGGTGCAGAACTTAACTTAACCCGGGAACGGGTTAGACAGATTCAGGTTAAGGCGCTCAATAAAATGAAACTCAGCTATGGTAATCAATTAATGAGCTTTTTATGAGTTATGCTCATTAATAGACGAGGTCGCACCGGTTCCCTACCGATTGCGGCACTTTTGCCAGCCATGGCAGTCGTAACCAGGAGATACACATGAAAAAATATTTGTTTAATATTTTGATTTTTGGCGTCGTTATTGTCGGAGGATATTTGATCTACGACCGCGTCCGCTCTACGCCACCGGCAATTGATACCCTGGCTTATTCTGACTTTATCGGCAGGGTAAAACATGGACAGGTTGAGCGCGTGGAAGTGTCCGGTCAGCAGCTGGGTGTTCGAACTTCCGACGGACAAAACTACCTGACCTTTAATCCCGGCGATGGGCATTTAATTGACGATTTGTTAAGTGCGGGTGTTCAGATAAGAACAATTCCACCCGAGCAGGAAACATTGCTGATGAGAATCTTCATCTCCTGGTTTCCAATGCTGTTGATGATCATTCTGCTAATTATTTACATGCGCAGAGTGCAAGGCGGCATGGGCGGCAGTGCTTTTGGCAAAAGCAAGGCCAAAATGCTTGAAGAAGATAAAATGACCGTGACCTTTAGCGATGTGGCCGGTTGCGAAGAAGCCAAGGAAGACGTGGCCGAGCTGGTTGATTTTTTGGCCGATCCACAGAAATTCCAAAAGTTGGGCGGCCAAATACCTCGCGGCATTTTAATGGTCGGCCCGCCGGGCACAGGTAAAACCCTGATTGCCAGAGCCATCGCCGGTGAAGCAGGCGTAAAGTTTTTCACCATTTCCGGTTCGGATTTTGTCGAAATGTTTGTCGGCGTCGGCGCATCGAGAGTCAGGGACATGTTTGCCCAGGCTAAAGAACATGCGCCTTGCATTATCTTCATTGACGAGATCGATGCGGTCGGTCGCCAGCGCGGCGGCCCCGGCATGGGCGGCGGCAATGACGAACGGGAGCAAACCCTGAACCAGTTGCTGGTGGAAATGGACGGATTTAACGGTAACGAAGGCGTTATCGTCATCGCCGCCACCAACCGTGCCGATGTGCTCGACAAAGCCTTGCTCAGGCCGGGACGCTTCGACCGCCAAGTTAATGTCGGCTTGCCCGATGTGCGCGGCCGCGAGCAAATACTGAACGTGCATATCAAAAAAGTGCCGGCTTCTGCCGATGTTCAATTGGAATATATTGCCCGAGGAACGCCCGGTTTTTCAGGTGCCGATCTTGCCAATGTCGTCAATGAAGCCGCGCTGTTTGCCGCTCGATCGAACAAGCAGGAAGTCGGTATGGCCGATCTTGAAAAAGCCAAGGATAAAATCCTGATGGGCGCAGAACGGCACACCATGATCATGACCGAAGAGGACAAACTGCTGACCGCATACCATGAAGCCGGGCATTGCATCGTCGGGCAAATGTCCCCTGACCATGATGCGGTTTATAAAGTCAGCATCATGCCCAGAGGCGGCGCCTTGGGTATCACCATGTTTTTGCCCGACAGAGACCAATACAGCGCCAGCAAACGCAAACTGGAAAGCCAGATCGCCAGCTTGTTCGGCGGCAGGCTTGCCGAATTGATGATTTATGGCGGTGACCGGGTGACCACGGGCGCATCGAATGATATTGAGCGCGCCACAGAACTGGCCCGCAACATGGTTACGCGTTGGGGCTTTTCCGATAAACTCGGTCCGCTGGTGTATGGCGAAGAAGGCGGTCGGCCGTTTATGGGACATCCAGGTACTCAAGGCAGTTCCGTATCCGAGAATGTTGCACAGCTTATTGATGAGGAAATACGCTCAGTAATAGACCGCAACTATCACCGTGCGGAAACTATCTTGCAGGAAAATATCGAAATTCTGCACAAAATGGCCGATGCCTTGGTGAAATGGGAAACTATTGATCGCCTGCAAATCGAGGATTTGATGGCCGGTAAAGAGCCTCGTCCGCCTATGGACATGGGCGATGGCGAGCTGCCAGTGAGCAAGACTTCGGGGCCAAGCAACGAAGTACAGAGCGAAGCTGATGAAGAAGCAATTAGTCCGAATAAACATGCCTGAGTTTGAAGATGTGTTTATGCGGGCATTATTTTTAAATAAAGCATAACGAAATTATTATATTGCGGTAAACAAAACACTGCCAAAACAGCTTTGGGCGGAGTTGCTGCACTATTTCGTTACTGCGGATCAAGATGATCTTTTGGCTTTGTAAATAATGCCTTCGCTTGTCGTCTCTTAGGCAAGTGAAGGCTCAGCACTGTAGATACCGTCTTGAAAGTCAACTTTAAATCGCGTAATTAGATTGATAAGGTTGACGAGTTTTCAAGACGCCAAAGCATAAGTGCACCAGCTTTCGCATGGCGGCCCCGAGGGCGGACATTTTGGT
>Ga0208262_1000046_pt1 | contig 68412 bp, 72 predicted proteins | sample LakWasMet15_LOW5_2_FD_183863 | JGI IMG/M metagenome (GOLD analysis project Ga0208262, IMG submission 183863) | Freshwater sediment methanotrophic microbial communities from Lake Washington under simulated oxygen tension - Sediment Metagenome... | ecosystem: Environmental > Aquatic > Freshwater >... | reverse complement strand
GTAATAGTTGGAAATGCTCCACCGTTTAGAAAAACATCGGTATCATCAACATCGGCAACAATTAATATTTTTTCTACAGGATCAAGTCCGGTGCTTTTAATAAATATAAATTCCTGACCTGTTCTTTCTGCAGAAACAAGTTGGTCAAAACCTAAATCCAAATTACTCATTTCCCCGTTTGTTCCACCAAAGGAACCACAGTTAACAGCAATAGGCTTATCCGAAGTTACCAGTGAACCTATCAAACCGTCTCTGTTTGCTTCCGTTGGACCATCAACAGCCATTATAAAACTTTCGCCACTATTTAAAACAATTGGGCCTGGATTATTTCCTACTCCTGCGTTATTTACTAATGAAACTCCAGGTTTTATATCTGAAAAACTTACGGTGGTATTATTTTCGGTGGCAAGAATGGATACAAATGTATGATGACTGGCACTGTATTGAGGCGCATTTAAATTGGTAAAAGCACCAATCCTATAGCGAGTTCCAAGAGCTGCAAGTCCTTTCGAAACCAATTCTCCTGCTTGATTTTCATTCCCAGCAATTACTCTGGCTGAGACATACACTACATCATCGGCTTCAACAACATAACCTTTGTTACTTAAAACGACATTAATCAAACTAGGATCAACCTGCAATTGGGTATTGTTTCCATTTCCAATATTCAAAACATAGGGAACACTTCTTGAAACAGTTCCAAGTATAGTGGCGCCACCAAGTTGCGTAATTCTAACATTTATGGGTGTAACACTTGGAGTTGAGATGTACATAAACTGCTCTTCGGCTTGAACGTTGTCAGAACCTGATAAAGGCGGAATATAATGCGTCTTACTAAATTGTGCATTAGTGATATAGGTCGATAATAGGAATAAAAATAGGGCAATCTTTTTCATGTGATAAAATTAGTAAAAAAAATACAAATTTATCGCTTCATAGCAAAATGTCCTTTAATATTCCTTCCGTTACCTAAATTGATGACAAACCAATAATCATCGGAAAGTAATTTATATTGATTTAGTTCCCCATTCCAGCCTTCATGATTAGGGTTGAAATTGTAAAGGAATTTACCAAATCGGTCAAAGATGGATACTATTGCATTGGGATAAAAACTTAAATTGTTTATTACCCAGGTATCGTGAATACCGTCACCATTTGGCGTAAAGTATTTTGGATAATCCAATACATAAATGTGATCATTAGCTTCAGGATTGCAACCGTTTTTATCTCTAACAACTACAAAGTATTCATCGGGAGTGACATTTGTAAATAGGGAACTATTCTGAAAATAAAATCCGTTTAAAGAATATTCATAATTGCCATTCCCAGTCACATTAATTTGAACGGTATTATCACTTCCTAAAAAATCATTAATGTCAATGGAAGTAATTATTGGCGCACTTGAAGCTGTAACAAAAAATGTTTTTTTAGCTTCACATCCCACCGCGTTGGTTACCACCACTGAATAATCTCCAACTGTATTTATTGAAATTGTTGAGGTCGTTTCCAAAGTGTTCCACAGATAACTGCTAAACCCATTTGCGACTCCAATAATTAGAGATTCACCATCGCATAAATATAAATCTTCATGTTCAAAATTGGGCGGATTAAAGGCAACTATTTGAATAGGAACAGGAATAATTCCATAGCAATCGGGACCATTTACAATTCGGGCAAAGAGGGTTTGGGCATTTGCAATTGTATTTGTATAAGGATTCGGTAAGGGATTTATTTGAAGTAGCGCATCATTACTATTTAAATAATATGCTACTAGCAAACCACTTGGCAAACCATTTAAAATTACCGGTGTTACATCTTGGTCTAAATCAATGGCTGTTATACCATCAAAAGTTCCATCTTCATCGCAAACTATGGGATTAACATTCGGCAATGGATTATTCGCGATTTGGAGATTCACAACTACATAACTAAGACAACCAAAAGCATTACTAACTCTTGCAATTAATTGATTGGTTGTAGCATTTTGATAGTTTGTAGTATTGGCAATTTGATTCAATTGATTTTGTGCATCAACTAGATTTTCATAATATGTAACGGTGTTGTTTTGCGTATTCCCTTGTGTAATTACGGTATCTAATGAGGTTAAATTAAAAGTGGCAATTCCATCATTATCATCGTCGCATTGCACTAAGGTAACGGGAGTTGCTGGCGCACCAACATATTCAATGGTGACTTCTCCTGGAGCGATACAAGTTGTGCTATTTATGGTAATTTCAACTTTGTAAATTCCTGGGCTAGTAACTGTGTAAATGGGATTGGTCTCCCCAGTTATTTCCACTCCGTCTTTAAACCATTTATAGGTATTAGTACCAGCTTCGGTTGCATCTAAATTATAATTGGTTCCGTAGCAAAGGGGATTGTTTGTGGCAACTAATCGGTCTGGACCTAAATCGGTGCCAACGCTAAAACTTCCTCCTTTAAGAAAAATTGCAGAGTCGTATTGAGGATTTGTTTCATCTGCAATTACCAATTTAATATGATAAGGTGTTCCAGGAATTACAGCTGCTTTTGCTGTCATTACAACAGTTTGTCCATTAAAATTAATTGGGCAAACACTTGGATTGTAACTACCAAAATATTCTTCATTTTTTGCTGGACACCCATTGGCAACTGAAATTAAAGGATGAACGGTAGTTACTTTTACAGGAATAGTTGTATTGGGAATAAGTGCTAAATTTTGATAAGTGGAACTGCCTATTGGTTTTAGCAAAAAAGCAAAACCGTCCGAATAATGACAAGGAGCGGAGTCATGATATTCTTCTGAAGCAAAAATATAATCAAAACTAATTTGGCTTGTTAAAGGGGTAAAGTCAAACTCCAAAATAGTAGCATCGGAAGTATTTGAGATACCTAAAGCTTGCTCTAAATCAGTATCACCAAACCAATTTCCGGCATCTTCGCTTAATAAATTGTCGTTGGGTCCTTGTGTGGAAACGGCTCTACTGGTACTTAAAACGATGCCTTCTGCAAATGGAAAGCCACTTGAACCGGCATTAAAATAACCATAGCTTTGTTCGGTAGTTCCAAAATCGCCACCACTCACTACAAAATTGGAGACCGTGGCACAGGTGCTGTTTATTAAAACATTTTCAACCAATCGTTGTGCTGTGTAAGTATCATCAACAGCAATGTTTTGTCCCAAAATAGATTCAGAGGAACAGCAAACGAGTAACCAAAAAAGAAGAATTTTAAAAGGCTTCATAGCATCCGCAAAGATACTATAAATCTCGTTTTTTTAGTAATTTATAAGATAGAAACATAAAAATTGCAGTCCATGCCAACACAATTAAAATTGCTGAAAAATGAACGCCATAATCTTTTACATCATTATCGCCAATGGCAGTTTGTATGTTTTTAATAGCGGACAATCTTGTGAAAGGTTCTACAATTAAATTCGACATGGCTTCCAAAGGGAAAAACTGCATAATGTTGGCAGCAGTTTCGCTTTTTGGAAATACTTTAAAGGTTAAAACTCCTTTGGCAATTCCTTCTAAAATATTCCAAACGAATAAAAAACCAATAGCAAAAGCGGAGCGTTTTACAAAAATTCCTAAAAATAAACAGAAGGAGAAAAACCCAACTAACTTTACAAAATAGGCCAATAGATATTCTAAGTCACTGAAAATAATGCCAATTTCGGTATAGGATGAAAAACTTAATCCTAAAAGTAGTGACATTACAAATATAAAAACGGTGGATGCCGCGGCGAATAAAACTACGGTTAGAAATTTTGATTGAATGAATTCTTTTTTACTCATTCCGTCAATTAAATTCTGTTTTAAGGTGCCATAACTGTATTCGTTTGCCATCATGGAAACAATTACAATGGCTAAAAAGAATTTTAAAATGGCGGCGATATAAGTATTAAAATGCCAGATATAAGGAAAATTAAAAATCCCCATTTCTGCCAAATGCAGCTTGAAATTTCCAATATCAAATTTTATGGAGGCAATTAGGGCAATAAAGGAAAGAATAACAAAGTAGCTAATGGTTAAAATTTTACTAGCTCTGTTTTTCCAAATCTTCTGAAGTTCTATAGCGATTAATCTTTTCATGTCGTACTAATTATTTATTTGGTTAATGCTAAAAACTGTTCTTCTAAGCTTGATTTTCTTTTCACCAAATGGTTTAAAGAAATATTGTTTTCAAACAAATAGCGATTAAGGTTTGAAGATTCGATTGGATTTTTAGAATAAAATAAAACTTTACCTTCTTGTTCTTCTGCTTTTTCAAATTCGGAATGGCGTTTTAAAACGGCAATTAATTCCGAGTTATTCTCTGCTTGCAATTCAAAATAATCATTTCCGGCGGTCATTCCGTTTACTGGACCAGTGTATAAAATTTCTCCAAAACGAAGCACTAAAACATGGCTACAAACCTTTTCAACTTCGTCCAATAAATGGGAAGCTAAAAGAATTGTTGTGCCTTGTGAAGCAATTAAGCGAATGATGTCGCGGATTTGATGAATTCCTTGTGGGTCCAAACCATTAGTAGGTTCGTCAAGGATTAAAATTTCTGGGTCATTTAACAAAGCCGAAGCGATAGCTAAACGTTGTTTCATTCCTAAAGAAAATGTACTGAACTTACTGTCTTTTCTATCAATTAGTCCAACCAATTCTAATTTCTCAGTTACTTTGGAGTAGTTGATGTTTTTTATTTTGCAAACCAATTCCAGATTTTCTTTGGCGGTCATGTACGGGTAGAAATTGGGACGCTCAATAATGGCACCCACTCTTTTCAAAGCATCATGAGTTTCCATGGTACCTCCAAACCAACTGTATTCACCAGAAGTTTTATTGACAACATTTAAAACAATACCCAATGTTGTGGATTTCCCGCTTCCGTTTGGACCAAGAATTCCATAAACATTGCCTTTTTGAATTTCGAGAGAAACGTTTTTTACAGCTTGAATTTTGCCGTAACGTTTGTTTAAATTTTTGATTGAAAGAATAGTTTCCAAATGGTTTTTCTTTAGATTTAGAGGTAAGACGCTATAAATCTAGTTTTGTTACTATTCTTTTTTTTGAAAATAAAAATGAGATAAAAATTGCCTCTTAAGATTTAAATAAAACAACGTTTCATTGATGTCTTTGAGCCGAGATGTCATAATAATTTTATGCCCTTTTGGATCATTCGTTACTTTTAAATGGCATGCGGAACACTCATACTCATTGAAATGTTCGTTTACTTTTTTGGTAATTATAAATCGATGTCCGAAAAGGGAACAAAAATTATCTCTACCGAAAAATTTTTGTGGTAAAGTATTCATTCTCATACGCATTATAGATTTAGTTGGTGATACTAAACGTATAAAATTACCGCTAAAAAACAATAAAAAATCGGTGAACTACATTTTTTTATTTAAATAAGCTATAAAAACTTACATATAATTAACTACGACTTATCGGTAAGGAACAATTGTAGGTTGCCCAATTTGAAAATCAGGCAATGCTAAATCATCATTTTTGTAGGAGTTGGTATTGAAGATGTTAGTGCCTTGATAGGGAATGGAAGGGTAGTAGGAAAATGAAATTTGGAAGCTATTAAAAACCAAATAATCATTATTAATCAAAACGCCTAAACTAAATTTGGAATGCAATTTTCCGGCAAGAATTTTATTGTATTCATTACCAAGAAAGGCTAAAGTCATGTTATAAAAAGGACTAAAGTGAAAGCCATGCCAATTTCCTGGTGCATAGGTTTGCGTTTGAAAACTAACGGATAATTTTTTGGTTCCATTAATCAACGGATTATCAAAACCAGTGATTCCATTTTCGTCAGAGATTATTACTCTGTCTTTAATAATGGGAGCTCTATGTGTTCCAATAATCAGAGTTGGTTTTATAAATTGTCTAACTTTCCAACTGCCAAGATTAAGTAAGTTGGTAAAATAATTGGTTTCAATTCTCAAAGTGGTTTCTTGTGCGATATGGTTAAAGAAGAAACTTCCCCATTCTATGTTGGTGCCAAGATACCCAAACGAGAAATAATCACCATAGGCAAATCGGCCTCCAAAGTAATTTCTTCTTTGTTTGTTTTTTTCTTGGAATCCTCCAGTTATGGCGTAAACTTGACCATAAGGAACGTCTTCCACGATACCAAAATTGAATAGATATTTGTCTTCGGCATACTTACGCGTATTTAAACCGATGGTTGCTAAATATAATTTTTCGGAAGCAAAATAGCGACTTGGATCATATTCAAGTGTTGGTGTACTGATGTAATCTCTATTTTTAAAACCAATAGTAGTTACAAGATTGGTTGTTCTATAATCAAAATTTTTGCCTTTAAAAATTTTAAAAGAATGGCCCAACCAATATTCTTGAGTTTGTAATTTGAAGATTTGATTTGCAAAAACGGCGGTCGCATTGGGTAAAGAATCGATGTAATATTTGTTTTCAAAATAAGCTCCACCAGCTAATCTAGTTAATGGAGAGAAAAAAGGTCGCTCTATTCGAGCAGTTTTTGTAGTGTAATTGTTTATCGAATTCTCATAGGATAATGAGGTATTTATATACGTGTTTTTAATATTGCTTATAGTGTATTTCCCAAAGTAGGCATTCTGTCCATTGTCAAAACGTTTGGTAAAATCATTTTCAAATTCATGTCCTAAGCCATAAAAATTTCTTTCTGTAATTTCAAAATTTCCTCTTGTGTTTGAAAGCGTTCCATTGGGCGTTAAACTCCAGGAATCCAAAACACGTATTGAAACATCCACGGAATCTTTACTACCTGCGATTTCTACTGGTTTTATAATCACACTTCTAACGTAGCGTTGTCTTCTTATTAAACGTTCCGATTCTTTTGCAATCACGGAGTCTAAAGGCTCATTTTTTTTGAAAAGGAGTAAGTTGCGAATCGTCCAGTTTTTAGTTTTTAGATGTAACTTATTTCCAAATTTCTCAAATCCTTTATTGGGTTGGTCATTTGGATTATCAATCGAATAGCCAAAAGGATCTAAGGTTTCAATATTGATGTTTCTAATGATTTTACCTTCACTTCGCTTATAGGATTTTTTGATAATATTTTTTTTCAGTCGAGCACTTGCACTTGAAGTTGTTTTGCGATTTGACTTAAATAGAAGTTTGTAAATGAAGCTGTTGAACTTACTTTTCTTGGAAAGTTTTTCTATATTTTTATATACTTTGACGGAGTCATTACCGCTGTTTTTCTCTTGCGCTTGACAAATTTGAAAAGCGAAAAATAGAAATAGTAAGTAAGTAAAAAGTTTTGAGGACATTATGCTTTTATAACTAATTGTGAAAGATATAAAATATATGACGATATAAAAAAATCCTCAACTGCTTTTAACAATTGAGGATTATTTATTCCGTAGAGACGTTGCATGCAACGTCTCTACGATTTTTGTTCTTTATTGAAATAAACCAAGTAGTAATACATTTGTTTTTCCTCGTCCCAACCTTTTTCTACAAATTTCTCGGCACTTTCTGGGTTGATGAAATCCAATTTAATTTGAATATGAGTATCCAAATTAATTACGTTTTTGATACTTTTTCGGGCATCAGTAACAGCTGCATTGGCAATAGGAAAAGTAGTCAAATCTTCAATGCTGTATTTCTCGCCTTTATCTACTTTGTAGTTTTTAAATTCGGGAATTAATTCTGGATTTACAAGCACTTCATTTAGGAAATTGCTTTCTTCAAATTGGTCGTTTTTAGCAAAATAATTCACCGAACGATTCATAAACATCACTTCTTCTTTCTTGTCTTCAGCAGGGAAAACGACATCTTTGGCAAACCCTTGACAGAATTTTAAATATTTTTTGGTGATGAAATTTTCGTCTTGAAAAGCATCTACCGATAAGAAATGTTCCAACCAATAACGTGCATCGTAGCGGTTGCTATCCACCGTTAAAATTTTGTAACCTTCTTCTTTTTTGTAGTTGAAAATCAAACAACCTTTATCCAGTTTGTTCAAATTGATTCCGTGCTGTAAAACCATGTCTAAAGAAGTGTTTTTTTCTTCAAATTGTAAAAAATCTGATTGCACTTCACTTTTGAAAATCCCAATGGCATCCACAACATTGTTGTCAATATTTAGGTTCGTCAAATAGGTAACATATACTTCTCCGTTTTTAATATGCGGATGATTGGACTGCTCAAAAAGGTGTTTGGTAATCTTTTTGGAAATCTCATGAATGTCGGCAGGATTGGTGAAAACTTCCGTTGCCAAATTGAACATGTCATTGTATTCCAAATCTACTTCGTGAGCAAATTGAAAATAGTTTTCTTCTTTTTCACGAAAAGATTTGAAGAAATATTCCTTTAATAAAGGCAACATTTCGTCATTAAAATTATAAGGTTGCTCGGAAAGAAAGATAGCTTCATTTCTACTTTTGTTTCCTACGCGGTGTATTGATAAACTCTCAATATGAGTGTTGAATAGGTTAATCATTTATTGGTTGTTAGAACAAAGAAAATAGAATATAGAACATAGATGTTCCTTATAAATTGTATAGCTCTTTGTTTGTGTTTTTAAAGTCTTTTTTCTTTTCTCTTGCTTCTTTTTTCTAAATACTAATTCCAGTTTTCCTCGAATCCGTAATCCTCAAAGTTGTCTTCCCCATCAAACATATCGAGATCATCTTCATCCAAATCATCTTCAAATTCCGATTGGAAATCGTTGTCATCGGCTTCAAATTCATTTTCGGGAGCTGTATCAGGTAATTCACCAACAGTAAATAAAACACTTGGATAGGAAACTCCAGCTTCGTGTTCTTCAATGGCTGCCAATTCTACTAAAAATGTCCACATATTGATAAAATCATAGACATAAATGATTTTGGTTTGTTCTTTACTTAGCAAATCATTCAATGCATAATCGCTCATTATTTTTTGTTCGCCAGGCACATCGCCAATATCAAACATTGGGATTTCATCTTCCTGATTCCAAGTATCATCACAAGTGTAAAAGGAAGCTACTTCCAAACCGTCAAAGCCAAAAGCATTAACAATAGCATTGTGAAAATCCTCTAAAGTATCTTCTTCTGGGATAGCAATATCTCTAAAAACATCTTCTTCTACATCGAGAATAACTCTAAATTTATAAACCATAACCTTAATTTTTATTGAGGGTCAAAGGTAAAATATAAATTAGGAATTACGAATTAAGAATGCGAATTGTTGAAAAGATTTTTAATTAAAGCAGTTGGTTAATTTTGGCGTACTGTAATAGCATGATTGTTTTGCCATCTTTTATTTCTCCAGAGAATATCATATCATACGCTTTGTCAAAATCGAGTTCCAAGACTTCTATGTTTTCTTGCTCATGCGCCAATCCGCCGCCATCACTGACTTTCATATCTTTGGAATATTCTGCAATGAAGAAGTGGAGAATTTCCGTTACGGAACCTGGCGACATATACGATTCGAATATTTTTTCAACCTTGGAAATTTTATAGCCCGTTTCTTCGTCAGTTTCTTTTTTGATGCAATCTTCCGCGTTGTCTTTGTCGAGAAGACCGGCACAGGCTTCTATCAATTGACCCGTTGGGTTGCCATTTAAATACGTTGGTAAACGGAATTGTTGTGTTAGAATTATGGTTTTATTTTCCTTATTGTAGAGTAGAATTACAGCGCCGTTTCCTCGGTCATAGACTTCCCGAATGTTGGTTTCCAAAACGCCATTTTTATTTTGAAATTCATAGGTTACTTTATTGAGGAGATACCAATTGTTGGATAGCAATTCGGTTTTGGTAATACGTATGTTTTGACTCATCGTTTTGTTAAATAATTGAATTACTACAACGAAAGTTAGTTGTTATTATTTTGAAAGGTTTCGTTTTCTTTTACAACTCATCCCAAAAAATCTACAATTCAGTAATCATAAATTTTGTAGTTTTATTGCTTGACGCATCTTTGCTGCATCAAAATAACTATCATGAAAACTTTTTACACGCTAACACTTCTTTTAATTGCTTTTATCAGCAATGCACAACAAACTATTTCCGGAACCGTTTTGGACGAAAAAGGCAAACCACTTGCTGCAGCCAATGTATTTATTGACGGTACTTATGATGGCGCTTCTACAGATGAAAAAGGAACATTTGTTTTTAAAACGACCGCAACAGGAACACAAACATTAGTCATTAGTTACCTGACTTATGAAACCTTGAAAATTACTATTGATGTGGCCAATTGTAAAGACAAATCCTTTAGAATGAAAGAAAGCGCCAATGCAATTGATGCCGTTGTCATCACAGCGGGAACATTGGAAGCGGGTGATAAATCCAGAGTTTCGGTTTTAAAACCATTGGATATAGTAACTACAGCGGGTGCACTCGGAGATATTGTTTCGGCATTGCAAACGTTGCCAGGAACGCAAACCGTTGGCGAAGATGGAAGACTCTTTGTTCGTGGTGGTGAAGCCGATGAAACACAAACGTATGTCGATGGAATTCGAGTAGCACAACCTTATGGCGCAAGCACCGATAATTTACCAACTCGCGGTAGGTTTTCTCCTTTTTTGTTTAGCGGAATTTCCTTTTCAACAGGTGGTTATTCTGCTGAGTATGGAGAAGCACTTTCTAGTGTTTTATTACTGAATACGCAAGACGAACCCGATCAAAGCAAAACTGATATTTCGTTTATGACCGTTGGTTTAGGAGTTGGGCACACTCAAAAATGGAAAAAAAGTTCGTTGAGTTTTAATACGGCTTATATCGATTTGGCTCCTTATCAAGTGGCTATTCCTCAAGATGTAGATTGGAATAAACCTTTTCAATCTTTGTCAGGCGAATCGGTTTATCGTTATAATTTTGAGCAAGGAATTCTTAAAGTTTACGCCTCTTTTGACGCTTCCCGATTCGATTTGAATAGAGAAGATATCAATTTAACTGAGAAAGTAAGAATCGATTTGAATAATAATAATTTCTATTTGAATACTTCTTATAAAGGAAATTTTGCAGGCAACTGGCAATTATTCACAGGTTTGAGTTATGGTTACGGACAAAATAAAATTGGTATTGACGCCAATAATTTGGAGAATACCGAACATGCTTCTCATTTGAAATTAAAATTCAAAAAGAGTATTTCTAGCCAAGTGAAACTTTCCTTTGGGGCTGATTATTTTATCACAAAATTTGATGAAAATTATAATACTAGTTCCAAAAATGGTTATGATTCTAATATTGCCGCAGCTTACGCGGAAGCAGATATTTCTTTTTCCAAAAAGTTTGCTGCCAAAGTGGGAATAAGAGCATCAACTAACGATTACATAGAGGAAAATAGTTTTTCTCCAAGAGCTGCTTTGGCTTATAAAGTTTCTAAGAGAAGTCAGTTTTCATTGGCTTATGGAACTTTCGAACAAACTCCAAAACAAGAGTATTTGAAATATTCAGATGCTTTTAAAACGGAGAAAGCCTCGCATTATATTTTCAATTATCAATACGTAAAAAACAGCCGAACGCTTAGAGCAGAAATGTATTTTAAAGACTATTCCGATTTGGTGAAATTCCATACAGAGCCATCTCAACCCAATACCATCATTTACGATAACAATGGAAAAGGTTTTGCCAAAGGATTGGATATTTTTTGGAGAGACGGTAATTCGATTAAAAATTTAGAATACTGGCTTTCCTATTCCTACATAGATACCAAAAGAGATTATAAAGATTATAAAGCAGAAGTAACTCCTAGTTTTGTTGCCAAACACAACGTCTCCTTAGTAACAAAATATTGGATTAGCGATTGGAAATCACAAGTTGGTTTCACACAATCTTTCTCCTCTGGAAGACCTTATAACAATAAGAATGAGGCAACTTTTATGAATGGAAGAACAAAAAGCTACAGCAATTTGAGTTTTAATTGGGCGTATTTAGTAACCCAACAAAAGATTCTATATTTCTCGGTTTCCAATGTGTTAGGTACTCAAAATGTATTTGGATATGACTATGCCAACGCGAAAAATGGCAATCAAATTTATGATAGAAAAGCAATTGTACCAACAGCGGACAGGTTTTTCTTTGTAGGTTTCTTTTGGACGATTAGTGAAAAGAAAAATGACAATCAGTTGAAGAATCTTTAGTTCCAAAGTAACAAAGTAAAAAACTCTGGAACTTTGAAACTTTGAAACTCTGCAACTCAAAAAAAAAACATTTCATCCTTCAAAAACGACAGTTCAGTAAGTATAAGTTTTACAGCAAGAAGAACACAGTTACTTTTACATCAGAATTAAAAACGATACCAGTTTCAATATCAAAATCAAAATCAAAAATCAATATCAACAACAGAATCTGAAACGAGTTCAGATTAAAACTTTTAAAAAATTAGAAATCATGACAAAAATTATCACAGTATTTACATTATTCGTTTGTAGTTTATTAACAGCACAAACGCCTTACGAACAAGGAATGGGAAAAGCCATGCAACTTTGGGGAGAACACAAAAACACAGAAGCCGTTGCCACTTTTGAGCGCATTGCTTCGGTAGAAAAAACAAATTGGTTGCCTAATTATTATGTTTCTTTCATCTGTACTTTGGAGGCATTTGGAACCCAAGACAAAGACAAACTTTCGGCTTTATTGACAAAATCACAAGATGCTTTGGACAGCGCAACGTTGATTAGCCCAAACAACCCAGAATTGATGGTTTTACAATCCCTACTTTACACCGCCTGGATAGTTTCGGATCCAATGACTAACGGAATGAAATATTCTGCACTTGCCATGGAACAATATGAAAAAGCTTTGATTATTGCTCCAAACAACCCAAGAGTAGTGTATTCAAAAGCAGAATTTGAAATTGGCGGAGCTCAATACTGGGGAACAGATACCAAACCAATGTGTGAAGCCATTGCAAAATCAATAGATCTTTTTGCTAACTTTAAACCTGAAACGCCGTTTTCACCAAAATGGGGATTAGACAGAGCACAGGAAGCATTGAAAAATTGTAAATAATACTAACAACAAAAAACATTTAACTATCATGGAAAATCAAGATCAAAAAAAAGAAACAAACAAAATTTCAGGAATAATCTTTATTGGCTGCATGTTTATTGGAATTGGAGTTGGTAATTATATGAATAATACAGGCGTTGGAACCTTGATAGGTTTAGGAGTTGGATTTTTAGCTTCGGCTATTTATCGCTCGGATAAAAACAAATAAAAACTATGAATTTCGATAGAAAACAATTACTAAGATCAATAGGAATTGGTCTAATTATCTTCGTTATAATAAACATATTAAGCCTTATTTATAATGGTAAAATAGAGTTTGATAGCCAATTGGGAAAAACTTTTATATATACCATTTTATATTCGGTGACACTTGGATATGCTAATCAAGTTGTTTTTGTTTATCTAGATAAAGTATTTGTGAACGAAAGGTTTTCATTGAAAAGAATGGTTGTTGGTTTTCTATCTTCTTTTTTGGTTACCATCTTTGTTATCTTTTTATTGCGCATTTTTATAACCGTAATTATCGAAGGGAACAGTTTCCAAAAATATTGGGCAAATGAAACACTTGCAGATTATGTTTTTGCTATTGTTATGACTTTTATTGTGCTGTTGTGTTTTTATACGTTTTACATTTATAAAGCCTATAGCGATAGCAAAGTCAAAGAGCAAAAGATTATCGCAGGAACCGCATCGGCACAATTTGAAAGTTTAAAAAATCAAATCGACCCGCATTTTTTGTTCAATAGTTTGAATGTATTGAGTTCGTTGATCGAAGAAAATCCGGAGAATGCTCAAAAATTCACCACTTCATTATCCAAAATTTACCGTTATGTTCTAGAGCAAAAGGATAAAGAATTGGTTTCGGTTTCCGAAGAATTGGCTTTCGCCAAAACCTATATGAATCTGTTGAAAATGCGTTTTGAGAATAGTATCACGTATGATATTCCAACGGATTTTGCTAATGAAGATGCCAAAGTTGTGCCGCTTTCGTTACAGCTTTTATTAGAAAACACTATCAAACACAATGTGGTTAGCGAACAAAAACCGCTGCACATTAAAATCTACATCGAAAACAATTATCTGATTGTAGAAAACAATCTTCAAAAGAAAGAAGTGCTACAAGATAGAAGAGGAGTGGGTTTGCAGAATATCGTCAACCGCTACGGATTGCTATCGGAACGCAAAATGATCATTGAAGAAAACGAAAATTATTTTAAAGTAAAAATTCCAATACTAACAAAACAAATTGCTTATATGGAAACGCAAAATATATACAACGAAAACATGGCTTTTATGAGAGCCAAAGACAGAGTTGAAAAACTCAAAGGATTTTATGGCAATCTAATTTCGTATTGCTGTGTGATTCCCGTACTGATATTTATCAACTTACAAACGAGCGGATTTCAATGGTTTTGGTTCCCAATGTTTGGTTGGGGAATGGGAGTAACGTTTCATGCATTAGAAACTTTTGGCTACGGAAAATCATGGGAAGAAAAGAAAATTCAGGAGATTTTAAATAAGGATAAAAATAATAAGTGGAAGTAACTAAGTTCCAAAGTAACAAAGTTCCAGAGTAGCAAAGTTTTTTTAAGCTTAACAAATTGAACTCTGCAACTTTGGGACTTTGGAACTCAAAAAAAAGAAATATGGAAACAAATCAAGAATTCGAAAGATACCAACGTGCTCAAAAGCAGGTGGAAGAAATAAAAGGTTTTTATGGACATTTAGTTTCATTTGTAGTAGTCATGCTCTTTTTACTATTCATTAACTTACGATTTTCACCGGAATATTTATGGTTCTTTTGGCCGCTATTGGGTTGGGGAATAGGATTGTTATTCCACGGATTGAAAGCCTTTAACTATTCGCCATTCCTAGGAAAAGAATGGGAAGAAAGAAAGCTAAAAGAGTTTATGGAAAAAGAAAAACAAACCAATAAATTTGAATAAGATGAGTATTGCAAGTAGAAGAGAAAGAAGAAACGAACGAAACGGCTACGGCAATTTTGTTCCCACAAATTTAGAAGAAGTTAAATACCAGGAAGCGCTAAAACGTGTCAAAAAAATTAAAGGTTTTTATACGCATTTAACAGTATATGTTTTTATTAATATTGCTATTCTTATCGCTAATTATCCTCATAATACGAATCATGAAACCTTTTGGAGATGGGAAACCTTCAGCACTCCTTTGTTTTGGGGAATTGGTTTAGCAGCTCACGGACTTTCTGTATTTTTACCCTCTTTTGTAATGGGTAAAGACTGGGAAGAAAGAAAGATTATGGAACTGATGGAAAAGGAAAAACAGAATAAATGGGAATAATTGAAGTTCCAGAGTTTCAAAGTTCCAGAGTTCCAAAGTATGTCATATATTACAACTCAAAAAACTTTGCCACTTTGCTACTTTGTAACTTTGCAACTCAAAAAAAATGAACATCATCATCATCGAAGACGAAAAACCAGCAGCACGATTACTCCAACGCAAAGTTGAAAAATTAGGCTTGCAGGTAAATCAAATGCTACATTCCGTGGAAGAATCCATCCATTGGTTTCAAAACAATCCGCATCCCGATTTGATTTTTCTCGATATTCAATTATCCGATGGTTTGTCGTTTGAAATTTTTGAAACGATTGATATCAAAAGTGCCGTGATTTTCACGACGGCTTATGACGAATATGCCTTGCGCGCCTTCAAACTCAATAGCATTGATTATTTGCTAAAACCCATTGACGAAGACGATTTGGAAACGGCTGTTAACAAATTCAAAGCACGAAATAGTGCTGCTCCCAACTTGTCTTTGGATTTTGAAATGATAAAGAAAATGTTGGTGAACCCAGCCGAAAGAAACTACAAAAAGCGCTTCACCATTAAAATGGGACAGCAGTTAAAGATGATAAACATTGAAGAAGTGGAATGTTTTTACAGCGAAAATAAAGGAACGTATCTGCACACTTTTGAAAACCGCGATTACCTTTTGGATAACACGTTGGAACAACTGGAAACCGAACTCGATCCCAAGGATTTCTACCGCGTTTCCCGAAAATTCATCATCCCCATGAAAGGCATTAAAGAAATCCAAATGCACAGCAACTCAAGACTAAAAGTGATACTTCCAACCTACAAAGACGATGAGGTTATTGTAGCACGCGAACGGGTGAATGATTTTAAGGAATGGTTGGGGTAAGAGTGTTCAGTGTTCAGTTTTTAGTTGGCAGTTTTGTGGGTATTCTAAATTTGCGCCATCGGAGCCATATTCTAACTTGTCTTTCCCGCTTAGGCGGGAATCTATATTATGTTGACATGGGTTGTAAATCCGCGCCATCATAGCGCAACACCAATGTTGTATACTTATCTTAATCTTGCTTCTTTATTTCTGTAGGATTCATTGCTTTAAACGCCTCATCACACTGGTCTAAATATTCTTTTATTGGCTTTAGTCCAACAGCTTTCCTTCTTTCGTCTAAATTATCTACATCAATACAAGGTTTAATTTTTGTTCCATCTCTACCCATGTCTACTTGGGTGCCATATATCTGTTTCCTGCCGCTATTTATTTCTATTCGGTCAACCAAAAAAGCATAGGTAGTTCCTGGCGCATTTTTTTTGTCAACTTGTATTTTCATTAGGTTTAATGCTTTCTTTTGAAAATCGAGATTGAAATCACTGTGCTGTACCAATAAAAAATAATTATTGGCTCCTTTTTTTCCTACGATATCATAACCTGGAAAACCGTACTTAGTAAGTATAGCTTCTACCAAAGGGAAATTGGTTCTAATCACTCTTTGATATTTAGCCGCGGCACTATCTGCAGGTTTAATATTTACACATTCTTGATCTGCTTTGAATAAACTATCAATTTGCTGAATTAGCTCCACGTTTTTTATGGGCTTATTTTGCCCAAATGAAATAGTGGTGCAAAATACTAGTATAAGGGCAGTCAAAATTATTTTATCAAGTTTGTTCATAATGGTAGTGTTAAGCTGCGTTGCTATTCATTTGTTTTATATTTTCAAACTCAGAACCCTTTGAGTTCTCTTCTTCTTCAAGATCATAATCGTCTTGTAATCCAAGCCAAAACTTAGCAGAAGTTCCAAAGAATTTGGATAATCTTAAAGCGGTGTCAGCAGTTATTCTACGATTCCCTTTAAGAATTTCACTTACTCTAGTTTGTGGAATAAAAGTTTCTTTGGAAAGTCTGTAAGCACTGATTTCCAACGGTAATAGAAATTCTTCTTTTAAAATTTCTCCAGGATGAATGTTTTTAAGTTTTTCCATTTTATGTTTTTTTAATGATAATCAACAATTTCAACTTCTAAAGCGTTGTCATTTTCCCATTTGAAAATAATTCGCCATTGTTTGTTAATACGAATACTATAAAAATCTTTAAGATTTCCACTAAGTTTTTCTAAATGATTTGCAGGCGGAATCCTTAAATCATTTATATTCTGAGAGTTATTAATCATCCTTAACTTTCTTCTAGCGACATTTTGAATATCAGCGGGAAGTTTTTTGGATTGATTACCATTCCAAATTTTCTCAGTTTCTTTATCTCCAAAGTTTTTAATCACGCGCAACGTATTTACTAACGTCAAAAGTAAGTATTTGTTTTGGAATGCCAAACTTTTTTTGAGGTTTTTTGTAATGAGGTATTGCGGTTAACGGATTTTAGTGGCAGTTACCTTTTTTCCTAATCTCATCGTTTTCTGAAATAATTTTTTTTGTCAAAACTGTAAAATTTTCATTCTGGGATATTTCGAGTGCATGCTCTGCATATTTCAATCCATTATCACATTCATTCAGATTATTATAAGTTATGGCCAAATTTAAAAACAAAGTTGATTTCAGATGTAAATTTATCTTTTCACCATTTTTCAATCCGAGTAGCAATATCTTTTTTGCATCTTGATAATTTTTTTCTTTCATAAAATTTGCACCTAAATTAAGATAACTGTTTATAAATGTTGAATCTTTTGCAATATTTTCATAATGCATTTCTTTTGACTTTTCAACATTTCCAATTACATATTCTACATTTGCCAAACAATCTAAAATAGTAAGATTGTTAGGTTCAATTTTATTTGCTTTGTCGAAATTTTTTTTAGCACTTTCATATTCTTTTTTGTCTATTTTTTTTAATCCAATTTCAAATAAACTTAATGCTTCTCGGTTTTTAATGTACTTTTCGTTTCCAAGCAAAATTACTTCGCGAGGTTTTTGATTAACATTGTAGATGGCATTTTTGTTTTCCTTTTTACATGACAGAATTAAAAATGATAATGCTAAAAGGCATATAAATTTTCTCATTTAACTTATGTTGTTTTAATGCACGGACACAATTGTGAATGACTTACTAAATATATCCATGTTCTATTTAAAAGTTCTCACAACTGTAAAAATAACAAAAAAAGTATTACAAAGTATTTCTTTTAAATAACAACGATTATCCGTTAAAGTAATTGTAAATTTTTGTTAAGTAGTTTCTAACCTTGGTGTTAAGTTAGTAAATTCGTCAAGCTTATGAAACAACTTTTCTCTATATCCTTGTTCCTACTTCTTGCACAAACCTCCCTAGCGCAACAACCCTTGGTGTTTGAGAAGTTTGATGATTTTGAAAAAGCCATTATCAAGGAAGATGACAATGTGTATGTCATTAATTTTTGGGCAACTTGGTGCGCTCCCTGCGTTAAAGAATTACCTTATTTTGAAAAGCTGCATCAGGAAAATAAAAATGTAAAAGTGATTCTGGTCAGCATCGACAGCCGAAAAGATTTTGAAAAAAAGCTCCTTCCGTTTATTGAAAGAAAAAAAATAACAGCCAACGTTGTCATGCTAAGCGATATAGATTACAATACGTGGCTTCCCAAAATCGATAAAGATTGGTCGGGTTCCATTCCCGCCACTTTAATCATCAGTGGTAAAAAGAGATCGTTCGCCGAATATGAATTTGAAGGCATTGCCGAACTCAACGATTATGTTAACTCCTTTATTAATCTAAATAAATAATCCCTTATGAAAGTTCTACCCTTGTTTCTTGTATTATTCAGTACCTATTTTGTTACTGCAACGCTGGTTTCAAATGGTTATCAACCCGGAGACAAAGCCACTGATTTTAAACTGAAATCAGTTGACGGAAAAATGTACAGCATGTCCGATTATCAAAAAGCCAAAGGTTTTATTGTGGTTTTTACGTGTAATACGTGCCCATTTGCGGTGAAGTATGAAGACCGAGTGAATGATTTGGCGAAGAAATACAAATCAAAAGGGTATGTACTTCTGGCGATTAACTCCAATGATCCTGAAGTACAACCAGACGATACTTTCGAAAAAATGCAAGCTAAAGCCAAAGAGAATGGATTTGCTTTCCCGTATCTGGTAGATGAAGGACAAAAGATTTATCCTCAATATGGCGCTACCAAAACGCCTCATGTATTTTTGCTGGATAAAAATTTAGTGGTAAAATATATTGGCGCTATTGATGACAACGCCGATGATGCTTCGGCGGTTAAGGAACACTATTTAGAGAATGCTATTGCCGCTTTGGAAAGTGGTAAAGATCCATCGCCAGCAGTAACGAAAGCTATTGGTTGCTCAATAAAAGCTAAGAGAAAAGCATAAATAAAAAACCTCGAGAAATCGGGGCTTTTTTTATGGAAAACTATTTAATGAAGCTTTTCCGAATCCCAACCAAAGCCAATATCAATAGCGTATAGGCAATAAAAAACGGAATGATAAATTCAATCCAACCTAAGGGCAACATGATGGCAATAATCAATAATTGAAAGCCTAATCCGTAAAGGGAAAGCAAGGTCATAAACCAATTGGGGAAGGTTTTTACTTTGTAAGCTTCGGGGTCTAAAACGTGAATAATTTTGTCAAAAGTTCCGTAAACGACACTATAAATGCCAAACAAGATATCCACTGATTTTTGACTTTCTCCAGGCAATGCTTTTGGTGTTTTGTATTCGAATACTTTGCTCGTTGTATCACCACCAACCGATTTGTTTCGCAAAATCACATAGTAATAATTATACAAAGTGCCCTGCAGTTGTATGCCAATAAATGCTAGCAATGTAAACCAAATAGTTGTTTTGGAAACATAGCAAATAGCCATTAGAAATAAGAAGTTCAACACAATGTCAAACACGCTGTCGAGATATCTCCCGAAGTAGGAAGGTGTTTTTTTTAATCGTGCCAATTCTCCATCCGCAGCATCAATCCCCGATTTCAAAACAATAAAACATCCCGCAAGGAAATAGTAATTTGTAAGGATGCAATAAATGGCAATCAGTCCGGCGAGACCAAAAAGGAGCGTAACATGAATAGGAGTAAAGCGCGTATTTTTAAGTTGGTTGGCAAGGAATTTCCCAAAAGGCCTACCGTAATCAGATAAGTCAAGAAATTTATCTTGAGCTGTAAGTTTTGACATTAAAAAATGAATAATGTAACTGCGACAATATAGTCTGTAATTTTTATTTAAATAAATCTGCTTCTGTTTCTGTGATTTGGTCTCCTGTCAGCGTTAATTCCATCAACGTATGGATAGAAGGACAGCAACGTGCGTCATTAGGACCATAATCAACTTGGTTGATGTATATTTTGGAATTGTTCATTCGGACAAAATCAAATAAATAATTAGGTTCATAATCCATGATGAATTTCACTTTTTGCCCCGTATTTTCATATAGAACAAGACCTTGCGCCATCATGGCATTTCCACCATCCGTAGGTTCAATATCATAATATACCACAATATCTTCCCGACCGTCAGCGTTAAAATCACCCGTAAAGTAATCTTCTACACCAACGCTACCTTCCTTGGTTTCCACATCTCTTTTATAGACTCTGAAATCTCTTTTTGCGAGTTCTAATAAATCCTTCATGGGAAGATTCTTGACTACTGCGGAAGGATTCTGTTCAGGCGTTTTTTCTTTACTATCATTACACCCGATTAGCAAAAGCAAAGAAAAAAGAACGCAAGTTGTTAAAAATGATTTCATAAACGTTGTTATTTACTTAATCGATGCAAGGTAAAGGTCATGGTTGTCAATAAAATAAAAGCCATGATTTGATGCGTCAATCCCAACCACAAAGGTACGCTATATAACAAGGTGAAAACGCCTAATGCAAATTGTAAAAAAACTATCAATACTAAAGCGTTTAAACCGTTTTGTTGTTGTGTTGAAAGCGTGTATTTTTTGCTTTTGAAGTATAAAAATAATATCAATCCCACGACAACATAAGCCATCGTTCTGTGTACAAACTGAACGCCGCTTTTACCTTCTGTAAATCGTGCTAACCAACTGTCTTTTTCCAAAGCAATACTGTCGTGAAAAAATTGTCCGTCACTCATCAAAGGCCAGTGGTTGTGGATTAATCCGGCGTTTAAACCAGCAACAAACCCACCGTAAATAATTTGAGTTAGCAGAAAAACCAAAGTAATCCGCGCGAGTTTTTTCAAAGGAACAATTACTGCTGCTTTTTCAGGATAGATTAAATCCAAAGCAACCCAAAGTGTGTAAGCAAAAGTGATAAAGGCAAACGTTAAGTGTAATGATAATCTAAAATGACTCACATCGGGATTGTCAACCAAGCCGCTTTTTACCATAAACCAACCGAAGAAACCTTGCAAAGCGCCCATTCCAAGTAGGACGTAACATTTGTTTAAAGTCGCTTTATCAATTCGTTTTTTGATTAAGAAATACACAAACGGAACAATGAAAACCAATCCAATAATACGTCCGATAAATCGATGAAACCATTCCCAGAAGTAAATGAATTTATAATCCGAAAGCGTAAAATCGTTGTGAATATTGATTTTTTGATATTCAGGAAATTGCTTGTAGGCTTCAAATGTTTCTTGCCATTTAGCTTCTGATAATGGTGGCAAAGTATCGGTTACCAAATGCCAATCGGTCATAGATAAACCGGAATTCGTCAGTCGCGTGATTCCTCCAACGACAACCATAATAAATACTAAAACACAACCTGAGAGTAGCCAGTAAATAACGGCTTTATCTTTTTTCATAAATTATAAAGTTCCAAAGTAGCAAAGTTCCAGAGTTACAAAGTTTCTTTGACTTTGTTGATGAACGCTGTTAGCATTCGTTCTAATTCTCTACTGTCTTCGTATAATTGATTAAAATTTTCTTCTTTAATATATTGTAAATTGTATGCTATTTCAATTTGTGTTTGAAATTCAAATAGAGAACCAAGAGATATTTTTAAAAACCGATGATAATCTTTGTTTGTTCCTCTTCCATAACCTTCGGATATGTTACTTGGAATTGATACGGAACATCTTCTAATTTGTGAAGTCAATCCAAATTGCTCTTCTTTTGGAAAGGAACAAGATATAGAGTAACAACTGGTGACCAACTTCATTGCTTTTTGCCAAATTAATAAGTCTCTAAATGTTTTCATTTCTTTTGAGTTTCAAATTACAGAGTTGCAGAGTTACAAAGTTAAATATTTGTAAGTTAAGTTGTCTGTTTATGCAATAAAAAACTTTGCCACTTTGCCACTTTGCCACTTTGCCACTTTGCTACTTTGGCACTTTTTTCAATCCTAATTTCTCCGCACGCTTCAAAACAAAATCATACGCCGCTTGATATTCATTTGGAATTTCACCTTCCAATATTGCTTCTTTTACCGCTTCTTTTAAAACGCCAATTTGACGCGATGGTTTTAAATTAAAGATTTCCATAATTTCTTCACCAGAAATGGGCGGTTGAAAATTACGAACATGGTCGCGCTCTTCAACTTCAATTATCTTATTGCGGACGATATCAAAATTGTTGTGATACTTCTTAAACTTCGCTGGATTTTTAGTCGTGATATCGGCTTCGCAAAGTGTCATTAGATTATCTACATCTTCGCCAGCATCAAAAACCAAACGACGCACGGCTGAATCGGTTACAATATCTTCCGCCAGAATAATTGGTCGGGAACTTAGCATCACCATTTTTTGCACAAACTTCATTTTGTTATTCAACGGCATGTGCAAACGCTCAAAGATTTTCTTGACCATTTTTCCGCCAAGGAATTCGTGTCCGTGGAATGTCCAGCCTTGTTTTTTGTTGAATTTTTTGGTGGGTGCTTTCCCGATATCGTGCAACAACGCTGACCAGCGCAACCAAACATCATCCGTATTCGGGCAGATGTTGTCTACGACTTCAAGCGTGTGATAAAAATTGTTTTTATGCGTATGCCCTTCAATTTCTTCTACGTTATTTAAGGCAGTTAATTCGGGAAGAATAATTTCCAAAAGCCCAGTTTTGTATAGCAATAAAAAACCAAGCGAAGGTTTTGGCGTTTCCAAAATCTTATTCAGTTCGTCCACGATTCGCTCACCAGAAATAATCTTGATGCGGTCTTTATTTCGTTCAATAGCATTTAATGATTCCGCTTCAATGGTAAAGTTGAGTTGCGTTGCAAAACGAATCGCGCGCATCATACGAAGTGGATCATCAGAATACGTAATATCGGGACTTAAAGGCGTTTTGATGGTTTTGTTTTCCAAATCTACAGAACCATTAAATGGATCTACCAAGTCGCCATAGTTGTTTTCATTTAACGAAAAAGCCAACGCATTAATCGTGAAATCGCGACGGTTTTGGTCGTCTTCCAAAGTTCCTGATTCTACATTTGGATTACGACTGTCTTCCGAATAGCTTTCTTTTCGGGCACCCACAAACTCAATATCGATTTCTTTGTAACGCAACATCGCAGTTCCGTAATTCTTGAAAACTTGAACTTTGGGTTTGTGTGGTAATAATTCGGAAACTTTTAAAGCTAAGTCAATTCCGGAGCCAATAGCAACAACATCAATGTCTTTTTTGAAATCGCGCTGCAATAAATAATCACGAACAAAACCACCAATCACATAACTTTCAAGGTTAAGTTCTTGGCTTGCTTTTGCAATTATTTTGAATATTGGATTATCTAAGGCTTTTGTGTAGTTCATGGTTCAATTTGGAAATTTGGAAATTAGAAGATTTGAAAATTAATTATTGCATTTTCAAATCTTTAAATTTTCAAATTATTTATTTGCGGATTATTTTCACCTGACAATCATTGGTTAACTTAATAATCGTTGAAGGTTTATCACAAATTTTATCGCGGTGCAAATTTACTACATAGTCGACACCTTTTATAATTTCGGGGCTAATTTCTTTGAAAGATTTTGGTGTAAACATTCCTGATATATTTGCCGATGTGGAAACCAAAGGTCTTTTCATGCGTTCCATTAATTTGAAACAAAAAGGTTCTTTGACAATTCGGATGCCCAATGTTTTATCGTCAGCAATAAGATTGGCTGCCACATTCCTTGGATTATCGAGGATTAAGGTTGTTGGTTTTTCGGATAAATCCAAAATCTCCCAAGCAACGGATGGTATATCTTTAAAGACATTGTACATCATTTTTTCGCCATTCATTAGGCAAATCATGCTCTTGGATTCTTCGCGTTTTTTTAAAGCATATATTTTCGCAACAGCTTCCGCATTCGAGGCATCGCAGCCAATTCCCCAAACAGTATCCGTTGGATATAGGATGATGCCACCATTTTGGATGACTTCAAAAGCATTGTGTATTTCTTGATTAATGTCCTGCATTGTTTATTTTTTTGATTTTAATTGATTGCCTTTCATAGTATAATACCAAGCCAATGCCATTAATTTGTTGTGTTTATCTTCTTCGAGTTTGCTTCTTTTCAAATTGGTTGCCTTGAAATTGGTCAAATCCATTTTCTCAATATTGGCACCTTTTGGGAAATAATACAAATCATTTCCTTCAATCATTTTGTCATAGGAAATCGCCTCGTTCTTCCCTTTGGTAAACATGGATTCACCAAAACTATAGTATTGAAATCCTTTTGGTGCAATCATTTCGATGAGCGTTGGCATAATATCAATATGACTTCCAGGTGTTGTATTTACTGCTTTCGGAATCGATTTTCCATACATAATAAAACCAACGGAAGATTTCTCGTATAAGTTGGGTTTGCTGTTGATAAACTTTCGTCCAAAATGGTCACCAGTAAAAGTAAACAGACTTTTAGTATATGTTTTCTCGGCTTTTTTTACAAAGTCGCCAAGGGCTTTATCACCATACCAAAGATGTCCTAATTCTTTAAGTGTCATCGCTCCATCATAGTATTTTTTCACTGCCGCTGGAAAATCATCTGTCGATTTATAAGGAAATCCTTTGGCTTCTAAATCAACTGTGTAGGGTGCGTGATAGCTTGTCGTTAGGATGATGTTTAATGAGTTTTTATTTTTATCAGTGTGTTTCATAACCAAACCAAAGAGTTTCTCATCTTCAATTCCCCAACCTCCAGTATCTGTTTTTCCTCCCGCTTCTACACCTGAAAAAATTCTATCGAGACCTTGGTATTTGGATAATTCACCTATGTTTTCCCAAGATAAATAACCACCGTAATAGAAATTGGTTTCGTATCCTAATTTTTTAAACTGCGTAAAAATAGACGATTCAAATGGGTCATTCACGGTTCCAACATGACTTAGATTGATACCACAATTTGGCACATTGGTCATAATCGCTCCGAAGGAATCGATAGTCGTATTTCCTGCGGGTAGAAAATGAGTGAAATGGGTTCCGTTTTTGGCAATAGTATTTAGATTACTCGAAAAGTTGAAAGGAAGATATTTATCCATCAAGGGCCATGAATCGTAGCTTTCCATCACGACAATGAAAATCTGTTTTGGCTTTTCAATGGTATCACCTTTTGCTGTTTTTAATAGTACATCGGTAACTTTATCTTGAGGAAAGGTAGCTTTGAACAATTTACTATCCATATATGGATTTTTATCGCTCAATAAATTCACCTTGTTAAAATCATGAACAGCATACATTAAGGAACGATAAGGGTTGATAATGGTTTTGTTTAAAAAGACATCATTAGAAATTCCTGAATATTGTTGAAGTATTGGAATGGATGAAACGGAACCACGGATTCCAAAAACAAACAAAAGAACAGCAAGAATAACGATTAGATAATTACTTTTTGGAAACTGAATTTTACTTAAAAAGCGAAATATTCGCTCTTTGTTTTCAAAATATTTCAGAATATAAATCCCCAAAATGATTGATATAATTATAATCAAACTATTCAAAACTGGATGGAAGTAGTCAATGATGGTTTGGAGAACAGCTTTTTGGTCATCATAAAGTCCTAGAAAAAGGAAATTATTGAACTGATCGTCATATTCTTTAAAATAATTGATGGTCACAACACAAATCAATGTGGAAAGAATGACAAATAAAATTTGAGCAATTTTTCTAATGATTGTAATTATCTTGAACTGATTGAAAGGCGAAAGCAGTAGTAACAAAAGAAAAGGGAGCAATAAAAAATAAGCAACAGCAGTACAATCAAACCTAAAACCCATCAAGAAGACGTCTGTCATTTCTTTAAAATCGACGGCATAGGTTATTTTTTTTTGAAAAATTAAAATGAAAATTACTCTAAAAATGGTAAAGAAAAGGATTCCAAAAAACCAGAAGAAAATCAAATTACTAAGCTCTTTTAGAAAACCATTCCACTTTATTTTTGAAGACATATTTACTTTTTTTAAACTAAAATTTTGCTCAATTTTTTTGTAAAATTAGTTTTTTTTTTGATGCCCAAAAACGATACGATTACTTTTGCTTAAAATCCAATTTATTCTTTATGTTTGTATAGTATGAAGTTGTCAATAATTATTTCTACTTATAATTCTGAAGAATGGTTGCACAAAGTGTTACTAGGCTACACTATTCAAACAGAAGATGATTTTGAAATTATAGTAGCTGATGACGGTTCAACTCATAAAACTAATGAGGTTATAGATGGATTTAGAAGCAAATTCAAGAACCCAATTATCCATGTTTGGCATGAAGATAACGGTTTTAGAAAATGCATAATCCTGAATCAAGCCATTCAAAAATCCAATTCCGATTATCTATTGTTTACGGATGGTGATTGTATTCCCAGAAAGGATTTTGTTGCCCAGCATTTAAAATCCAAACAAGCAGGTTATTTCCTATCGGGAGGTTATTTTAAACTTCCGATGACCATTTCAAAAGCTATTTCGGATGTGGATATTCTCGAACAAAATTGTTTCAAAATCTCATGGCTTAAAAGTCAGGGTTTAAAAATCAATTTTAAATGGACCAAGTTAAGTCACAACAACTATTTTGCTGCCTTTATGAATTGGCTAACACCAACAAAACGTTCGTGGAATGGCCATAATTCTTCCGGATTTAAATCGGATATTTTGGCAATCAATGGGTTTAATGAGTTGCTGGATTATGGAGGAGAAGATAGGGAAATGGGCGAGCGATTGTTCAATAATGGCTTGTTGTCAAAACAAATTCGGTACGCTGCTATTTGCGTGCATTTGGACCATGATAGAAGTTATGTAAACGAAGAGAAAATTCAATATAATCTTACTGTTAGAAAGTTCAATAACAAAAATAAAGTGACTTGGATAACAACAGGAATTGAGAAAGATAAAAATGTGTAATTTTACCACAATTAATAAAGTATGACACTATCTGTTATTTTTAGCACCTATAATTCGGAGGAATGGCTCGAAAAAGTCATTCTTGGATTTAGCGTACAAACTTTTAGAGATTTTGAAATTGTCATAGCCGATGATGGTTCGAGAGCGGCTACCAAGGAATTAATTGATAGATTACGGTCTGAGATTTCCATTCCGATAATTCATGTTTGGCAGGAAGATAATGGTTTTCAAAAATCGCAAATATTGAACAAAGCCATTCTTGCATCGACTTCCGATTATTTGCTTTTCACCGATGGAGATTGCATTCCGAGAGAAGATTTTGTACAAGTTCATATCAATCACAGGGAAGAAGGTTATTTTCTTTCGGGAGGTTATTTTAAATTACCGATGGATATTTCCAAGGCAATTACCAAAGAGGATATTATTCAGCAAAATTGTTTTAATCTGAAATGGCTGAAATCACAAGGTTTGAAAAGTAGTTTTAAGAATGTGAAATTTACGGCTACTGGTTTTTTGAGTAAAGTGCTCAATTTTGTAACGCCAACCAATGCGTCTTGGAACGGTCATAATTCTTCGGGTTGGAAAAAAGATTTGGTGAGTGTCAACGGCTTTAATCAGGAAATGCAATATGGCGGACAAGATAGAGAACTCGGAGAACGCTTATTTAATAAAGGTTTGAAGTCAAAACAAATTCGGTATTCGGCCATCTGCGTTCATTTAGACCATAAACGAGGTTATGTAAACGAGGAAACTTGGAAGAAAAATAGAGCAATCCGCGAAAGAACAAGAAACGAAAAGTTAGCTTGGACTGAATATGGAATTGATAAAAACAGTTAATGAACAATAATAAAACACAGATGCAAAAAAAGACTAGAGTTTTAATAACGAATGCTTATGCTGTCAACAATGGCGACATGGCTTTGGTTGTGGCTTTACTTCAGGGATTACAAAGTAAAGGTTTCGATGTGTCTATAGCTACATTTCACTACGATTTTTTGAAAAGAAACTATCCGGAACTTCCCTTAATAAGAGAATTGTTGGATTACAACATTCCTACGGGTGCTACTGTTGTTAAAAAGATATTTTTAAAATTGAACTATCTCATAAATAGGAAGTATAAAAGCTATGATGTTTATATTGGAAGTCCAGGTGGCTATATGAACTCTTATTATGGCTTAAAAAAGTGTTTGTTACCACTAATCGAAGCCAAAAAAAGCAATAAAAAAACGGCGGTATATTCTCAATCCATAGGGCCTTTGAACGCACGTGATAGAAACCTTTTATCAACTTATGGGGAATATCTTGATATGGTTTTGGTTAGAGATACTTATTCAAAAGAGTGTGCTGAAAAAGAATTACCGAGTTCAAAAGTTTTACAAACAAAAGACGCTGCTTTTCTTTTAGAGCCAAGAAGATCTTCAGCTAAGAATTCAAAACTGGTTGCTGTTTCAGTGCGTTCATGGAAACATGACAACAGAAACATGAATCTTTATTATGATATGATGCAATCCATTTGCGAAAAAATATTAGAAAAAGGATTTGATGTGGAATTTATTTCTACCTGCCAAGGTGTAGAGAATTATGTGGACGACTCCAAAACGGCCTCAATAATAAAAGAAGCGATTATCAAAAAGAACAAAGATTTTGAAAACAGAGTGCATGTAGATTCTCAGTTTTACACCTATTTTGAGTTGGTGGATATTCTTAATTCAAGATACAGTTTTGTGATTGGAACTCGACTGCACATGTGTATACTTTCGCTTATTAATGGTACACCAGCTTTTAATATTAGCTATGAAATAAAAGGAAAATACTGCTACGAATATTTAGGGTATCAAGATTATTCGGTTGATTTTAATGAGTCAGCAGAAGAAGTTTCCAATAAATTCGAAAAGTTTTTAAACGATTATCCTGCTATAAATAACTCTCTTTACGAAACTATTTTGCCAGTTTATAAGGAAAGTCTGGAGTCGCTGAATGTCTTTTTAGAGAAAATGGAAATAAAATAAATTCACTATGCGTATTTGTATAACTCGTTCAAGTCGGAATGCTTATTCTGAAACCTTCATCCGCAATCAGATTGATGAGTTTTCAAAATTGGCTGATGTTTATACAATTTACAGTGGCCGTCTTCCCGAAAAGCAAGAAGATGGCAAATTGCTGAACTCCAAACTATTCATGATACTGCATAAAATTGTGAAAGGAATAGTGGGGAGAAATAATTATTTCGGCAATTATGGTGTCAAAAAGTATTTGAGTGATAATAAGATTGAAGTTGTTTTAGCCAATTATGGTATGCCTGCCGCACATATGGTTCCCGTTTGCAAAGCATTGAACATTCCCTTGCTAGTTATTTTCCACGGTCATGATGCTACGGATAAAAAATTGCTGAAAGAATACGACAGCAAATACAAAAAGCTATTTGAGTATGCATCTTATCTTTTACCGGTTTCGGAAGATTTGAAGAATGGATTAGTTGCCATTGGTGCCAATCCTAAAAATATAAGAGTAATTCCGTGTGGTGTTGATGTTACTAAGTTTAAACCTGGAATTGATATTCCTAAAAAGAACTTTATTGCCGTTGGTCGTTTTACAGAAAAGAAAGGACCATTGCATACAATTGGCGCGTTCCATAAAGTTTTGAAACAGTTTCCAGAAACTAAATTAATTATGGTTGGCGGCAAATCAGGGCTTTTTGAAAAGTGTGAAAACCTCGTAAAGGAATTGAATATAAGTGATTCCGTAATTTTTACTGGAGTTCTCAATTCAGATGAAATTGCAGATTTAATTCGAGGCTCTCTTGCTTTCGTTCAACATTCTATGACGGCTCCAAATGGCGATACAGAAGGAACTCCTGTTGGCGTATTGGAAGCAAGTGCTTCTGGAATTCCAGTTGTTAGTACTTTACATGGCGGCATAAAAGAAGCCGTAATTCATGGCAAAACAGGTTTTTTGGTCAAAGAAAAAGATGAAGAGGCCATGGCAGAGTATATGGTTCAACTTTTGAAAAATCCTGAATTGGCAAAAGAAATGGGTATTAACGGACGAAACCATATCATTGAAAATTATTATCAGGTAGATCAAATAAAAAAAATATATGACCTCGCTGCAGTAGCGATAAGTTCAAAAATTTAAATAAAACGAAACGGTAGCATAATCTTATCACTTTGTTATATTTGCAAATTATAGCAGGTTTTAAACCCAATTAGAAAAACGATTACATGAGAATTTTAGTAACTGGCGCAGCTGGATTTATCGCTTCACATCTTTGTGAAAAACTTACTGAATTAGGTCATGAAGTTGTTGGATTGGATAATTTCAATGATTATTATAGTACTGATTTAAAGAGAATGAACGCTCAGGATTTGCAAAATCGTGGCGTTAAAGTTTTTGAAATAGATTTGAATTCCGATTTGCAACCCGTTTTTGAAACTCCCTATGATTATATTTATCATTTGGCGGCACAACCTGGAATTTCTCCTGAAACACCTTTGAGTGATTATGTTGCTAATAATATTTATGCTACACAAAATTTATTGGAAGCTGTTTTAGAATACAATCCGAATCTAAAATCTTTTATAAATATTTCCACTTCATCCGTTTATGGTTTAGTTGCCAATGTGGATGAAAATGTATTGGCCAAGCCTGTTTCATTTTATGGAAGTACAAAATTGGCTGCCGAGCAATTGGTTTTGGGCTTACAAAGATTAGGGAAATTAAATGCGTGTTCCATTAGATTATATTCTGTTTATGGACCAAGAGAACGCCCAGAAAAATTATATACCAAACTGATTGAGAATTTATATTACAACAAACCATTTCCTTTGTTTGAAGGAAGTTTAAAACACGAAAGAAGTTTTACATATGTTGGAGATATCGTTGATGGTTTGGTTTCCATTATCGGGAAAGAATCATTGGTTACAGGTGAAATCATCAATTTAGGAACCGACGAAGTGCATACTACTCAGGAAGGGATTTCAATTGTGGAAGAAATTATGAATAAGCAATTGATAATCGACCAAAAACCGGCACGAAAAGGCGACCAACAGCGAACCGAAGCTTTGATAAATAAAGCCAGAACAGTATTAGGATACGAACCAAAAGTATCTTTTAGAGAAGGCTTGGAAGCTCAGGTAAATTGGTATTTGGAAAAACTAGCTCGATAATTTAGTTAAACCGCAACGTCATATTCACGCAAAGCATTATTCAACGAAGTTTTCAAATCGGTGGATGGTTTTCTAGTTCCGATAATTAAAGCACATGGCACTTGAAAATCACCAGCTGCAAATTTCTTAGTATAACTTCCTGGAATTACAACGGAACGCGCAGGAACAAATCCTTTGTATTCTATAGGCTCACTTCTGGTAACATCAATAATTTTGGTAGAGGCAGTCAGGCAAACATTAGCACCAAGAACAGCTTCTTTTTCAACACGAACTCCTTCCACAACAATACAACGCGAGCCTATGAAAGCACCATCTTCAATGATAACAGGAGCGGCTTGCAATGGTTCTAAAACACCACCAATTCCAACACCACCTGACAAGTGAACATCTTTTCCAATTTGCGCGCAACTTCCCACGGTTGCCCATGTATCCACCATAGTGCCTTCGTCAACGTAAGCACCAATATTTACATAACTCGGCATCAAGATAACACCTTTGGAAATATAGGCTCCATATCTTGCTGTTGCTGGTGGGACAACCCGAATTCCTTTTTCGGCATAACCTGTTTTTAGCAACATTTTGTCGTGGTATTCAAAAATTCCAGCTTCCCACGTTTCCATTTTTTGAATAGGGAAATACATCACTACAGCTTTTTTTACCCATTCGTTTACCTGCCAACCGTTGTCAGTTGGTTCGGCAACTCTTAATGTTCCCGCATCAAGCATGGCAATAACTTCACGGATGGTTTTTAAAGTTTCTTCGTCTTTCAATAATTCTCGGTTTTCCCAAGCTTTTTCAATGATTGATTGTAGTGCTGTCATGTTTTTTTTGAATTTAGACAAAGATAATTGCAATTTTTGAAAATGGGTAAATGATTGTCCTTTTTATTAACAAAAAATAGGGAAAATTTGAGGTTTAATTTTAATTATATTTGCCTAATCATCTGTAATATCAATCAAATCAAATCTTTATTATGAAAAAAAGTACTTTCATTCTACTGCTTTCTTTATTTAGTGTACTAAGTTGTCAGAAGCAAACGAAAGAAGCTGAAACGAATGCCACTGTTGCAAAAAAAGATAGCGCCAAAGTGGCTAGTCACACATCAAAAAAATCTTTAGATTATATTGGTATTTATAAAGGTGTGTTGCCTTGCGCAGATTGTAAAGGAATCGCAACAACATTGGAATTAAAAGAAAATGAAACTTATTCGTTACAAACAAGTTACCAAGGGAAAAGCGTCAAAGTTTTTGAAGAAAAAGGAAGATTTGAGTGGAATGATAAAGGAAATACTATTGTACTAAGCGATATTAAAAATGCACCCAATCAGTATTTTGTTGGGGAACATTCCTTGACACAATTGGATATGAATGGTGAAAAAATCACTGGCGAGTTAGCTTCCGATTATGTACTTAGAAAAGAAATAAATTCTTCGGAAATGCCAAAAGAAATTGAAGAAAGTCCGTCAGATGAAAAGCTAAATAACAGAATGATTACCAAAACAGTTATCAAAACGGTTAATCCTGCCGAAGGAAAGTTTGCCCTAGCAAGAACCCATTGGAAACTAATTGAATTAAACGGAAAAAAGGTAAAACAAAAAGGGAAGAAAGACTTTTTCATTCAGCTAAATTCAAAAGATGGAAGATTTCATGGCTATGCAGGTTGTAATAATTTTAATGGCAATTATGCCATGCCAAAATCATTCGGAATTTCCTTTTCTAATATAGCTTCCACGATGATGGCCTGTCCGAATATGGATTTGGAAAGTAAACTAATGAAAGCGCTAGAAGAAGTGGATAGTTACACCCTTAAAGGAAATATACTTCAATTGAACAAAGGAAAGTTGGTACACTTGGCCAAATTTGAAGCAGTAAACTAATTTATAAATAAAAATGCCAAGAATTCTCGCCATTGATTTTGGACAAAAACGCACCGGAATTGCCGTTACCGATGAGTTGCAAATTATTGCCTCGGGCTTGACCACAATTCCATCTGAAACCGCTATTTCATTTCTTAAAACCTATTTTGAAAAAGAAAATGTGGCTAAGGTTTTAATTGGAGAGCCCAAACAAATGAACGGACAACCTTCGGAAAGTGCTCCGATTATTGAAAAATTTGTGGCGCAATTTCAAAAGAGTTTCCCCGATATGAAACTGGAAAGAGCCGACGAACGCTTTACTTCAAAAATGGCATTTCAAACGATGATTGATAGCGGCCTGAATAAAAAACAGCGTCAAAATAAGGCTTTGGTTGACGAGATTGCCGCAACAATTATGTTACAAGATTATTTGACTAGGAAAATGATTTAAATTAAATTAATTTTGCCAAAAAATAACAGAAAATGATTATCCCAATATACGGTTACGGCGAACCAGTTTTGAGAAAAGTTGGTGAAGAAATAACTCCAGAATATCCCAATTTAAAAGAGGTTATTGAAAACATGTATGACACCATGTACAATGCATACGGAGTTGGATTGGCTGCGCCACAAGTGGGTTTAGCGATTCGTCTTTTCGTTGTGGACACAGAACCTTTCAGCGATAGCGATGATTTAACTCCTGAAGAACAAACGCAATTACACGGTTTTAAAAGAACGTTTATCAATGCCAAAATGTTGAAAGAAGAAGGTGAAGAATGGGGATTTAATGAAGGTTGTTTGAGTATTCCCGAAGTTAGAGAAGATGTTTTTAGAAACGAAAAAATCACAATTGAATATAGTGATGAAAGTTTTGTTAGAAAAACTGAAGTTTTCGATGGCTTGATTGCCAGAGTGATACAGCACGAATACGATCATATTGAAGGAATTTTGTTCACGGATAAAATATCTTCACTAAAAAAGACGTTAATAAAAAAGAAGCTTCAAAATATTATGGAAGGCAAAGCCAGACCGGATTACAGAATGAAGTTTGCTGCCAAAAAAGGAAGATAGTATCCAAAAAAATAAATAAATAAAAATTAGAATTTAAAAGCATGAATGTAGAAAAAATATTAGCCATTGCAGGATATCCAGGATTATATGCATTGAAAGTGCAAACTCGTTCAGGGTTTGTTGCAGAATCGTTAATAGACGGAAAAAAAATCACAGTTGGTTTGCGTAGCAACGTAAGTTTGTTGTCTGAAATATCGATTTATACTTTTAGCGAAGAAAAACCTTTGGTAGATATTTTAAGAGCTATTGCCATAAAAGAAAATGAAGGGCCAGCTATTTCTCATAAAGAAGATAATGCTAAACTAATTGCCTATTTCAAAGAAGTTGTAGCTGATTATGATGATGAAAGAGTTTATGCTTCCGATATTAAAAAAGTATTGAACTGGTATAATATTTTACAAGGAAAAGGATTGGTTTCAAAAGAAGAACCAATAATTGAAAATGCCGAAGCCATTAAAGCAGAAGTAGTTGCCGAAGTAAAAGAAGAAGTAAAAGCTGCGAAGAAGCCCAAAGCAAAAAAATAGTTAATTACTTTCTAATAAATATAAATCCTATTGCTGAATTTCAGAGATAGGATTTTTTATTTTTATAATGTTTTGAGTTCATAAACTCATAAACCTTATAAACCTCATACACTTTCAAAATGAATTCAAGACAACTCCAACTTCAAGCCTTTGATAGATTATTAACCATCATGGATGATTTGCGTGAAAAATGCCCTTGGGATAAAAAGCAAACGCTACAATCCTTACGTCATCTGACCATTGAAGAAACCTATGAATTGGGAGATGCCATCTTAGATAACGATTTAAACGAAGTCAAAAAGGAATTAGGAGATTTGCTATTGCACATTGTTTTTTATGCCAAAATAGGAAGCGAAACAGATGATTTCGATATGGCCGATGTTTGCAATGAAATTTGTGATAAATTAATTCATCGTCATCCGCATATTTATAGCGATGTTGTTGTGGCAGATGAAGAAGAAGTAAAGCAAAACTGGGAAAAACTCAAACTCAAAGAAGGCAAAAAATCGGTTTTGGAAGGTGTTCCTAAAAGTTTGCCAGCCTTAGTAAAAGCAAGCCGAATTCAGGATAAAGTGAAAGGTGTAGGGTTTGATTGGGAAGAGCCGCACCAAGTTTGGGATAAAGTTCAAGAAGAGTTAGAAGAATTACAAGTTGAGGTTGTTGCTGGAAATCAGGATAAAATAGAAGGGGAGTTTGGCGATGTATTATTTTCAATGATAAACTATGCCCGATTTCTAAATGTCAATCCCGAAGACGCTTTGGAACGCACCAATAAAAAGTTCATTAAGCGATTTCAATATCTGGAAAGTAAAGCCGGAGAATTGGGAAAACCATTGATGGATATGAGTTTGGCAGAAATGGATGTTTTTTGGAATGAAGCGAAGAAGTTGTAGTGTTCAGTGCTCAGTTTTTAGTGTTTAATTGCAGTAGTCAAAAATCTTTACCACGAATTAATTTGTGATAATTTGTGGAATTTGCGGTTAACAATCACTTTCTAATTTAATTTTTATCATATGGAATTACTTTATTACGCTGTAATTTTTACTTCTACTAAAAAAGATACAACCGAAGGTTATGATGAAATGGCTACGAAAATGGTTGCCTTAGCCAAACAGCAAGAAGGTTTTCTAGGCGTTGAATCGGCACGAAATGAGATTGGAATTACCGTTTCCTACTGGAAAGACTTGGCGTCAATAAAAAATTGGAAGCAAAATCTAGAGCATTTAGAAGCACAAGAAAAAGGCATTAAATCTTGGTATTCTAATTATACAGTCCGAATTGCTTTGGTGGAAAGAGAATATAGTTTTAGCTAAAAAATAAAGATTTTAAACTACTTCCAATTGCGGAATTTCTATTTCTAAAATGTCATTTTTATAAGTCTGCAATTTATTTTTGGTGCTTTCATAACCCTTTTTAAAGGCAGTAATGTTGGCAAATAAATTTTCATAATACGTAATTCCGTCTATCAAATTATTTTTAAACGATTGCCATTTCTTAATTTGAGCAGCCGTAATGACGGTCGAAATTTCTTCAATTTCATTTTTAAGATAATCAACATACATTTTTAATTCGTTTACAAACATATTCGGACGATCCATTTTTCCCATTACTGACGCATTTCCATAAATGTGTTTGACCATTTCGGAAAGCGAAACTTCCTTGTCGAAATAAGCCAAATTGGGACCTGGACAAATTACAACTCCTTGCTCTTGGCCTTTGATTTTAATGTCGTTTTCCAAATAGGAAGCATTTACCAATCCCACACAAAGACATGATTTTTCAGTGATTTTGGTTTTCTTTTTGTCGTATTCAGAGGATGGAATTTCATTTTTTAATGCTTCCAATTCACTCAATTTAATATCTTGATATTTTTTGGATGCTGTACAAATTCCCTCATTCGAAAATTCTTTGCTCAATGCTAAAAGCTTCTTCGGACAAGAACTCCCCGATTTGTCTTCATGAATTCTTTTTTGCTTCAACATTTCGTTAGTCGTTCCTTTTACCGTGTTGAACGGAATTCCCAAGGGAGAAATATGACTTAAATGCAAATCTTTTTCGGTTGCATTGGCTAATAAAGTTCGGGTTTCTGCATCAACTGAAGTAGCTTCTGGAACCAATAAAAAAGGAGAACCCCAACCCACAGAATCCACTTGGTAATGGTCTAATAAAAATGCATGTTCTTCCGAAGTCCCAACGCCACCTTGCACAGTAATTTTTAATTCCATTGTTTTTTGTGGAACTACCATTTCCTTTTGTTCCAAGGCTTTTGTCATCAATTCGTGCGCCGATTGGATAAGTTGTTCTTTCTTTTGTTTGAATTCTTCCAAAATGGGACCCAATAAATAACCTTCGGTGGCAAATGCATGTCCACCACAATTCAATCCCGATTCAATTCGGTATTCCGAAATCCAAAGCCCTTTTTTGGCTAAAAAATTTCCTTGAATCATGGCCGAACGGAAATCACTTACTTTGAGGATTATTTTCTTTTTCAATTGCCCATTAGAATCGGGGTAGAAGTCTTTAAAATTTTCAAAATAGCTATACAATCTTGGATTCATTCCAGCAGATAAAACTACGGATGAGGATAAATTACTATTTGCAAATCCCCGAAGCGACGCATGAGCATCATTAAAAATCACTGGCAATTGTTCGTTATTGATAAAGTTATCTTTATCTACTTTGGTCATAATATTAACGTCAATATTCCCGGGAATTAAATGATTTTCAAGATAAATTTTGATGTTTTCTTTAAAGGCAATTCCTTCCTCCATTAAGTGTTGTAATCCTTTTTTAATTTCAGATTTGTTGGGAAGCATGGCGATATAATTGTCTAATACTTCTTTGTTTTCAACCAATTCATGTTTGAAATCTTCAAATTTTTTCTTCACCACTTCATCCACCATATTGAGATAGGATGTTATTCTTTCGGCACGATAATCATGGATTTTGGTTGAAATTCCTTTGTAATCAAAATGAAATTTTTTACTGTAAAATGTATGCATCTTTTCAATTATCTCATCATCAATAATAGAAATAACGGATGAAATACCATATTGTGCCACTCGAATTGGGCTATCAATCGTATACGCTAATCCCATGACTGGGATGTGGAAAGTATGAATGGTTTTATTTGTAGACATAATATATTTATTATAAGCTACAAATATTAGGATTGGCTATGATTTAAAAACTGATAATTATCATATTCATGAATTTTAACAGCTAATGGAAGAAGAGATAAGATTTATTCCGCAATTCTTTTTAGTTTGGAAACTTCTTTGATAGTAATTTTTTTTCCTTCTAATTCAATCATTTCCAGTTTATTGAATTCGGATAGCAAACGGATGCAGCTTTCGGTGGCTGTGCCTATCATTCCCGCCAATTCCTCTCTCGAAAGTTGGATATGCAAAGAACCATCTTCATTAGTTCCAAAAGTTTCATGAAGGTATATTAGGGTTTCGGCCAATCGCGCTTTCACATTTTTTTGAGCCATAGAAACCATATGATCATCAGCTTCTTTTAAATCGCCACAAATTGTTTTCATGACATTCATTGAAAAGTCATTATTCTCATTGAAAAAACCAAGAATTTCTATTTTTGGAATGAAACAAACTTCCATATCTTCAAGTGCAATGGCACTCAAATTAGCAATTTCTTCACTAATCATGGAGCGTTGACCTAGCAATTCTCCTGGTTTTACCAATTTTACAATTTGGTCTTTACCATTGGAACTCAATTTAGACAATTTGCAAACACCATCTTTGATACAAAATACACCTTTTAAAGTGTCGCCTTCCTCAAAAATAGGCGCTCCTTTTTTTATAGTATAAGAAGTTTTACAATCAGCCATTTTTAAAAGCTCTTCTTTATTCAAAGCTTTTAAGGAACTAAATTGTCTAACGATGCACTGTTCACATTTACTCATTATGGATAAGTATTTTCAAGTCATACAAAACTACAATTTTATATGACAAATATCATATTTTATCCAACTTTCGTTTGAGAGATTTGCATCAGGTAAATAAGCAAAGTTATGGACACACAAAACTGTTTCCATTGTGGTTTAGTAATAATTAAAGACGAAGAGATTTTTTTTGATGGCAGAAATTTTTGTTGCAACGGTTGTAAAACGGTGTACGAAATTTTCAGCCTTAATGATATGTCTTGCTATTATGATTTTGAAAAATCACCTGGAGCAACGCCGCTAGATATAAAAGGCAAATATGATTTCTTAGACAATGAAACTATCGTTTCAAAACTTTTGGAATTTCAAGAAGAGGGAACCGCTATAGTTTCACTTAATATTCCTCATATTCATTGCAGTTCGTGCATTTGGATTTTGGAAAATCTGCAACGTCTTCAAGAAGGAATAAATAGTTCCCAAGTTAATTTCCCTGAAAAGAAAGTCAGAATTATCTACAATCCCAAAACGGTTTCGCTCAAGACAATTGTCAATTTGTTGAGCGCTATTGGCTACGAGCCTTATATCAGTTTAGAAAATTACGAAACAGGAAAGAAAAGTGTCGATCGAAGTTTGACTTATAAATTGGGTGTTGCCTTCTTCTGTTTTGGAAATATTATGTTGCTTTCGTTTCCCGAATATTTTGAAGTAAATGAGTTTTGGCTCGATCAATATCGTGGTTTTTTTCGTTGGTTAATTTTTGCTTTATCGTTACCAAGTTTCTTTTATTCGGCAAGTGGTTATTATGTTTCGGCTTATAAAAGTATAAAATCAGGGATGCTAAATATTGATATTCCTATTGCTTTGGGCATTGTTATCTTTTTTATCCGAAGCACTTTTGATATCGTAATGGGTTATGGTTCTGGTTTTTTTGATAGCTTAACGGGATTGATTTTCTTTATGCTTTTGGGCAAAATGTTCCAAATTAAAACCTATAATTTCCTGAGTTTTGAAAGAGATTTTAAATCCTATTTTCCCATTGCTGTTACCAAAATCAATTCGGATACTTCCGAAGTAAGTGTTCCTATTTATGATGTTCAAAAAGGGGACAGATTACTCATTAGGAACCAAGAACTCATTCCTGTTGATGGGATTTTAATCTCTGATAAAGCTGAAATTGACTATAGTTTTGTTACAGGTGAAGCCATTCCCATTACCAAAAAATCAGGAGATAAAGTTTTTGCTGGAGGAAAACAAATAGGGAAAGTGATTGAAATGGAAGTTTTGTTTGCGGTTTCCCAAAGTTACTTAACGCAGTTGTGGAGTAACGCTATTTTCCAAAAGAATGTGGAGCAAAAGCACAAAACCATTACGGACAAAATCAGTCGTTATTTCACACCAATCCTTTTATTGATAGCCTTTGCCGGATTTGGTTATTGGATTTTTATTGATGCCAATATTGCTTTTAATGTTTTTACGGCAGTTTTGATTGTAGCTTGTCCTTGTGCCTTGGCTTTGACGGCTCCTTTTACTTTTGGAAATGTTTTGCGAATTGTAGGTAAAAAGAAATTCTATCTCAAAAATGCTGTCGTAATCGAACAATTGGCAAAAGTGGACACTATCATTTTTGATAAAACAGGAACTATTACCACAAACAAAAAATCGAATATTTCTTATGAAGGAAAACCCTTTTCTGAAGCACAATTAATTTTAATTAAAAATGTCCTTCGCGCCTCCAATCATCCTTTAAGTAGAATGTTATATGATTTTTTGCCTGAGAGAGAACGATTAAAGTTAAATCATTTTGAAGAAATCACTGGGAAAGGAATTCAGGCAAAAATTGGCGAGTATCAAATCAAAATAGGTTCATCTCTTTTTGTGGAAAATACGGAAGAGAGTACTATTTATCAAACTGCAGTTCATATAAAAATGGATGATGTTTATTATGGAAAATATATTTTCAACAATGAATATCGGGAAGGTTTGGCAGCACTTTTTGAAAAATTAAGTGGCAATTATGAAATTAAAGTGCTCTCTGGCGATAATGAAGGAGAGCGTAGTATGTTAGAACAACTTTTGCCAAAAGGCACTGAACTTATCTTTAATCAAAAGCCAGAACAAAAATTAGAATTCATCAAAAAATTACAAGAGGAAGGCAAGAATGTGATGATGGTTGGAGACGGTTTAAATGATGCAGGCGCTTTAGCACAAAGCAATGTTGGGATTTCTATTTCAGAAAATGTGAATGTATTTTCTCCAGCTTGTGATGCTATTTTAGATGCCAATGAGTTTCAAAAATTACACTATTTTTTAAAACTTTCCCAAAAAGCAATTACTACTATAAAAATGAGTTTTGCTCTTTCTTTATTGTACAATATGGTGGGGTTATCATTCGCGATTACGGGCAATTTATCTCCCTTGGTGGCGGCTATTATAATGCCTTTGAGTACGGTAACCATTGTCAGTTTCGTGACATTGATGAGTAATTTTTACAGTAAAAATTTAAATTGATTAAACTTCTTGAGTATGACAAATGTCATGTTTTAATAGGATAGGCTAATGTAATTTTGTTAACATAAATTTAGGTATGAGTGTCATTTATTTATTAATCTCCATAAGTATACTAGTCGCTATTGGCTTTTTTATCGCTTTTATTTTTGCTATAAAAACAGGACAATATGACGACGATTATACACCATCCGTCAGAATACTTTTTGACGATGAACTTATCAAGAAAGTAAGTGTTTCTGCTTCTTCTGATTCCAAAAAAAACAATAATTCAAAACCAAAAATCAATAATCAATAATCTTTTAATTTATGGAAATGCAACAATTTTATTACGACAACAAAATTGTAAAGAAATTTCTTTACGCCACCATCGTTTTTGGTGTAGTGGGAATGTTAGTGGGGCTCTTGTTAGCCACATTGTTTCTTTTTCCAAACTTAACCGACGGAATTTCGTGGTTGAGTTTTGGTAGATTGAGACCTTTACATACCAACGCTGTTATTTTTGCCTTTGTAGGAAACGCAATGTTTGCGGGTGTTTATTATTCGCTTCAGCGATTGTTAAAGGCCAGAATGTTCAGTGATTTTTTGAGTAATTTGAATTTTTGGGGTTGGCAACTTATTATTGTTGCAGCCGCTATTTCATTACCTTTAGGTTACACTTCTTCCAAAGAATACGCTGAATTAGAGTGGCCAATTGATATTGCCATCGCCTTAATTTGGGTAGTCTTTGGTATCAATATGATTGGTACTATTATCAAAAGGAGAGAACGTCATTTGTATGTTGCCATTTGGTTTTATATCGCGACATTCGTTACCGTTGCGGTCTTGCATATTTTCAATAGTTTGGAATTACCTGTTTCAGCATTGAAAAGTTACTCCGTTTATGCCGGTGTTCAAGATGCCTTGGTACAATGGTGGTATGGACATAATGCTGTTGCTTTTTTCTTAACAACACCATTTTTAGGTTTGATGTATTATTTTATACCAAAAGCCGCCAATCGTCCGGTGTATTCTTATAAGTTATCTATCGTCCATTTTTGGTCTTTGATTTTCATTTATATCTGGGCTGGACCACACCATTTATTATATTCTGCTTTACCAACTTGGGCACAAAATTTAGGAGTTGTATTCTCTATTATGTTAATCGCACCTTCTTGGGGAGGTATGATAAATGGTCTTTTAACGCTTCGTGGTGCATGGGATAAAGTAAGAACCGAACCTATTTTAAAATTCTTTGTAGTAGCTGTTACAGGTTACGGAATGGCCACTTTAGAAGGTCCGATGTTATCGCTTAAAAAATTCAATGCCATTGCGCATTATACCGATTGGATTATTGCTCATGTTCACGTTGGCGCTTTAGCTTGGAATGGATTTATGGCATTTGGTATGATTTATTGGTTGATTCCTCGCATGACTAAAGGGAATTTGTATTCTGTGAAATTGGCAAATTTCCACTTTTGGATTGGAACTTTAGGGATTATAATGTACACCCTTCCTATGTATGTTGCTGGATTTACTCAAGCGTCTATGTGGAAACAATTCAATCCAAACGGAACGCTAACCTATGGTAATTTCCTTGAAACAGTGACTCAAATTATGCCAATGTATTGGATGAGAGCTGTTGGTGGTACTCTTTATTTAATTGGAATGTTAGTTTTAGTTTATAACATTATTCAAACGGTTCGTGCCAATGCAAAAGTGGAAGACGAATTGGCTGAAGCACCAGCATTAGTTAAAATTAGTGCGGGTAGAATTAAAGGAGAAAAATACCATTCTTGGTTAGAAAGAAGACCAATTCAGTTAACTGTTTTTGCTGTTGTTGCTATTTTAATTGGTGGTATTGTCCAAATTGTACCAACGATTATGGTGAAATCAAATATTCCAACCATTGCAAGTGTAAAACCTTATACTCCTTTAGAATTAGAAGGTCGCGATATTTACATCCGTGAAGGTTGTGTTGGTTGTCATTCACAATCCGTACGTCCATTCCGAAGTGAAGTGGAACGTTATGGTCCGCAATCTAAAGCTGGAGAATTTGTATACGATCACCCATTCCTTTGGGGTTCTAAACGAACAGGTCCAGATTTGTTGAGAGAAGGTGGAAAATACAATGATAGTTGGCATTTCAATCACCTTTGGGATCCACAAAGTATTTCTTCAGGTTCCATTATGCCAGCCTATAAATGGTTGTTTGATAACAAACCTTTAGATCTTTCTTTAACCGAAAAGAAAATGCAAGCTATGAAAACCTTGGGTGTTCCTTATACCGATGCTGAAATTGCAAATGGCTTAAAAACCTTGAGAACACAAGCAATAAAAATTGAAGAAAGCTTAAAAACTGATCCCGATTTTGTTCATAGTTATGACAATAGCAAGAAAAAAGCGGAAGCCAATGGAGAAAAATTTGTGCCTATGAACGAAAGAGAAATCGTAGCAGTGATTGCCTATATTCAAAGATTAGGTACTGATATTAAAGTAAAAGATAACGCTAAAAAATAACGATTATGTTCGAGCAAATAAAACACAATATGGAAACCATTGCGGGAGTTGCAATTTATCCAATACTATCTTTATTAATCTTTTTTGCCTTCTTTGTAGGACTTGGAATTTGGGTTTTCTACTATAAAAAAGAAAAAATTGAAGAGTTGAGTAACCTTCCATTGAATGATTAATAACTTTAAATTATAAAAAAAATGAAAAAATTAATCCCTTCTTATATAAGAGTACCACTAATTTTCTTTGCGGTTGTTGGTGCGATGGAATATTTCGTTGATTCTGGTGAAGATTTTGCCTTTGTGAAATATCCAATGATTTCCCTATTCCTATTTGTATTTCTATTCCTTTTAATAGCCATTGAAATTACAATTAGTGCTGTAGATAATGTTATGTATCAAATACTTACTGACGAGCAAAAACAAAAAGTGGATGCCGTTAATAGCTTGAGTATCAAGGAAAGTAATTGGTATAAAATACTTATGAAAACTCTAACAAGAACTGTCCCAATGGAAAACGAAGGACAACTTATGTTAGATCACGATTACGATGGTATCAAAGAACTAGATAACGTTTTGCCGCCTTGGTGGGTTTATTTATTCTACTCATGTATTGTATTTGCTGTAATTTATTTGGTTAGATACGAAATCTTGGGTGCACCCAATCAAGAAATGGAGCTTAAAAATGAAATGGCTCAAGCCAAAATTGAAGTGGCAGAATACATGAAAACAGCCCCTGATATGATGGATGAAAAATCGGTAACACTATTAACGGATGCAGAAGCTTTAGCAAAAGGAAAAGAAATTTTCACTACCAATTGTGTAGCTTGTCACAGAGCAGATGCTGGTGGACAAATTGGCCCTAACTTAACCGATGATAAGTGGATTTTAGGTGGCGGAATTAAAAATATTTTCCACACGATAACCAATGGTGGTCGAGACGGAAAAGGGATGATTTCCTGGTCTAAAAACGGACTAAAACCAAAAGAAATTCAAGCTGTTGCAAGTTATGTTATCTCCCTAAAAGGAAGTAATCCAAAAGATCCTAAAGCACCGGAAGGCGAGGTTTGGGTAGATGAAAATGCACCAAAAAGCGACGTTGCTGTAGCAGCAAAAGATAGTACACAAGTTAAAAAATAAAACAATGTCTAATTTACCTGACGAAGCCTTTAGAGATACCATTGCAACGATTGATGATGAAGGGCACAGAAAATTCATTTTTCCTAAAAAACCATCGGGTAAGTTTTATAACTATCGCAAATGGGTTAGCTATTTTTTATTAATCATTCTGGTTGCCAATCCATTTGTAAAAGTGAATGGCAATCAGTTTATGATGTTCAACGTTTTGGAACGAAGATTTAATATTTTCGGATTTCCTTTTTGGCCACAGGATTTTTATCTTTTCGTTCTTTTTATGATTATTGGAGTTGTCTTTGTCATCTTTTTTACGGTGATTTTTGGACGGATTTTTTGTGGATGGATTTGTCCGCAAACCATATTTTTAGAAATGGTTTTCCGCCGAATTGAATATTGGATAGAAGGCGATAGAGGAGCTCAAATTAGATTGTCAAAACAAAAATGGGACGCCGAAAAAATTAGAAAAAAAGGCATAAAATGGACGATATTTTTAATAATCTCCTTTTTCATCGCCAATGTTTTTCTAGCTTATTTAATAAGCAGTGACGAATTATTAAAAATGATTGAAGAAGGTCCAGAAAATCATTTGAGTACTTTGATTGCATTGCTAATTTTTACCGGAGTTTTCTATTTTGTATTCGTATGGTTTAGAGAGCAAGTTTGCATTATAGCTTGTCCTTACGGCAGATTGCAAGGCGTTTTACTCGACAATAAGTCTATTAATGTTGCCTATGATTTTGTCCGTGGCGAAAAAGAAAAGGGTAGAGCTAAGTTCAACAAACAAGAAGATAGAGCAGCAGCTGGAAAAGGGGATTGCATTGATTGTAAACAATGTGTGAACGTTTGCCCAACGGGAATTGACATTCGCAACGGAACCCAATTGGAATGCGTAAACTGTACGGCTTGCATAGATGAATGTGACTTGATAATGGAAAGCGTTAATTTACCAAAAGGGCTTATTCGCTATGCTTCTGAAGATGAAATTGAGAAAAAAGCCAAATTCAAGTTTACCACCAGAATGAAAGGCTACTCGGCGGTATTGCTCATATTGATTGGTTTATTAACGGGGCTATTGTTTATAAGAAATGAAGTAGAAACCGTTGTATTAAGATTGCCAGGACAACTGTATCAACACAAAGGAGAGGATATTAGTAATGTTTTTACATTCAAAATTATTAATAAAACGAACGAGGATTTTAATGATATTCACTTCAAATTGCATGGAATAAAAGGAATTATAAATGTAGTGGGGCAACAAGATTTCAAAGTAAAAAAACAAGCCATGAACAGCGGAACTTTATTCGTTCAGATTCATCAATATTTATTGGAACACGATAAAACAAAACTGCAGATTGAGGTTTATAATGGCAACAAAAAAATTGAAACCACCACCACAAGTTTTTTAAGCCCAAGAACTTTTGACTAATTAAAAAAATAAAATCATGAAAATAAATTGGGGAACATCTATAGTAATTGCATTTGTATTATTTGCTAGTTTCATCTCATTCTTTATCATAAAAGTAGAAACGAATAGCAAATACGATAACGATTTGGTTGTTGAAGAATATTACAAACACGATGCAAAATTTGGTGAAGAAATGATTCGCATTCAAAATGCACACGACTTAAAGCAAAAACCAGTAATAACAACTGCTTCAGGTGAAGCCACAATTATTTTCCCTGAAAGTTATATTCCAAAAAACATCACAGGAAAAGTGTCCCTATACAGACCGTCTAACAAAAAATTAGATTTCGAAATTCCACTTTCGCTATCTAATACCACTTTGCTTATACCTAAAAAAAGTTTGGTAGACGGTCGTTGGGACATTAATATGGAATGGCAATATGAAGGAAAAAGCTATTTAACTAAAGAGACAATTTATATTAATTAATATGTTGTATACCGCTTTCTTATTTGGTTTAATATCTAGCTTGCACTGTATCGGAATGTGCGGTCCTATTGCTATGATGTTGCCTTTAGAAAGAAATAATCTTACCAAGAAAGCTTTTCAAATCCTATTGTACCACGCCGGAAGATTAACCGCATACGGAACATTGGGATTGGTTTTCGGGCTTTTAGGAAAAGGATTGTATTTGGCCGGAATGCAACAGCAAATATCTATAGCCGTTGGGATTTTAATCATTACGATTGTGGTAATTCCTGAGAAAGTGTTTGCCAAATATAATTTTTCAAAACCCGTTTATCGTATCATTTCAAAAGTAAAATCAAACCTGGGTAATCAGTTCAGAAAAAAATCACCCGATGCTATTTTTACTATTGGATTGCTGAATGGATTTTTACCCTGCGGATTGGTTTACGCCGCTTTGTTTGGTGCAATTGCTATGCAAAATGAATTGTATGGTACAGCCTATATGCTTTTGTATGGTTTGGGAACCGTTCCAATGATGAGTGCCGTGGTCTATATGTCAACGATGCTCAGCAATCCGTTTCGAAATAAAATTCAAAAAATAATACCCGTAGTTGCTGTTTGCATTGGAGTTTTATTTATACTGAGAGGTTTAGGATTGGGAATTCCTTATGTTTCTCCAACAACTATGAGCTTGTTCGTTCAAGCCAATCCAAATTGTCATTAATAACTTTATACTATTTTTTATGGATAAGCACGATTTATTACACGAGTTTCCTGAACATCAGGATAAAATTCACCAATTGAAACTTGAAAATCATCATTTCAAAAGACTCTTTGATGAGTATGACGAATTGGAACATGAGATTCACAGAATGAATGTAGGAATTGAAAATATTCCAGATACTATTCTACATACGAAGAAAGCAAAATTACTCTTCATTAAAGATGAAATATTTTCAATTTTAGCGAGTAATTAATTAAGTTTTTGGTTAGAAAAGCAACTTGTTTCCTAGCAAGTTGCTTTTTATTTTGAATAAACTATTAGATAGTCATCGAGAACAATTTGGTATTCGGCGCATTTCTTTTCAAGCGCAAATCAAAGGCCATACAGATATTGCGAATAAAGGGTTTTCCTTTTTCGGTTACGGATATGGATCTCTTTGTAATTGTAAGCAAACCATCTTTTTCCATTTCTTGTAATGCAATAATAACATCGGGGATTTCTGAGAAATATAAAGCGGCTTCTTCCCAAGAAGTGGTGAATTGACACATTAAATTTAGAATGTGGCGGCGAATAATCAAATCTTCATTGGTTAATACATGCCCACGAAAAACGGGCAATTCATTTTGCTCTAATCGTTCGTAATAATCCTCAATCGACTTTTCATTTTGCGCAAAACTGTACCAACTATCGCCAATTGCTGAAACACCCAAACCAATCATTAAATGGGTTTTTGAGGAAGTATAACCCATAAAATTTCTATGTAAATTTCCGGCTTCGAAAGCTTGATAAAGACTATCACTTGCTTGTGCAAAATGATCCATTCCTATTTCGTAAAAACCACTTTTAATTAATAAATTTTTGCCCGCTTCATACAGTTTCCTTTTTTCATCATCTTTTGGAACATCTTCATCCTTAAAACCGCGTTGCCCATTTCCTTTTATCCACGGCACATGAGCATAACTATAAAAGGCAAGTCTATCAGGAGATAATGATTTTGTTTTCTCAATTGTATCCAACACATTTTCCATAGTTTGAAATGGCAATCCATAAATCAAATCATGAGAAATGGAGGTATAGCCAATTTCTCTTGCCCAAAAAGTTACTTTGGCAACATCATGAAAGGTCTGTTTTCTATGAATGGCTGTTTGCACTTTTTCACTATAATCCTGAACGCCAAAACTTACTCTTCTAAATCCTAAATCATATAGTTTCTGTAAATGTTCGTGGGTGGTGTTATTGGGATGACCTTCAAAACTAAACTCATAATTTGGAGCTTTCTTTGCATTTTTGAAAATGCCATTTATCAAAGTTTCTAAATTTTGGTGCGAAAAGAAAGTAGGAGTTCCACCTCCCAAATGAATTTCTTTAATAATCGGCTGTTCGGGAAATGCGGTACAGTATAAATTCCATTCCTTTAAAACTGCCGAAATATAAGGACTTTCAACTTCGTGGCGTTTTGTAATTCTTTTGTGACAACCACAAAAAGTACACAAACTTTCACAAAATGGGAGATGGATGTATAGGCTAATCCCTTCGCTCTGATTACTTTCCTGAAACGATTTTAAAAATGTAGTTTCCCAAATTGGAGCAGAAAAGGTTTTCTCATCCCAATAAGGAACCGTTGGATAGCTGGTGTATCTTGGACCAGGAACATTGTATTTTTGAATCAGCGAAATGGACATCTCTTTCTGTTTTAATGTCCAAATATAAAAGTATCGCTAAAGTAAAAGAATGATAATTGTCATGCAAAAAAAAAGAGGCTCATTGCTGAACCTCTTTTGTGTTATTCTGATTTTATACTTCGCAACTCTTTTAGTTTGTCTTTCAAAGTTGCCAATTCTGCTTTATGTTTTTCAATGTTTTTTCGAACTTCCAAAACAATTGAATTTTCTTTTTTCGCATTACGCGTATTGGTAAAGAACTGAATGTTATTTTCCAATTGGAAGATTTCACTTTGCACTTCTTCAATTTTTCGCATCAAGAATACTTTCTCATTATCTAGTTTTCTGGAATCATCAGAACCAGCATAATTTTCCAATCGATTAGTATAACGTGTTTTATCACCTTCTTTTTTGCTCAAGCTTAATTTTTCAAACAACACATCTAGGATTTTATTGAATTTTCCTTCCACATGTCTTTTTGGGAATGGTACTTTTCCAAAGCTTTTCCAAGTTTCGATATGTGCTTTTATAGCATCCAAATCGGTTTTGTGATCGCCAGTAAGTTCAAAAGCTCTAATGGTATCCAAATAGGCTTTTTTCTTTTCAAAAGCTTCTGCTTCTTCAGGATTCACTTCCGCTTTTTGTTCTTTTAATTTTTCAAAATAACCGTTGCAAGCCAATTTAAATTCAGCCCAAAGCTTGTCTGAAAATTTTCTTGGCACATGTCCAATTTGTTTCCATTCTTCTTGGATTTGCTTCATTAATGGCGTTGCTGCTGCAAAATCGGTGCTTTCTTTAAGTTCATTAGCTTTGGCAACCAACGCTTGTTTTTTGGCAAGGTTGTCGTTTTGATCTTTTTTGATGTCTTTGTAAAACGAATTTTTCAAAACATTAAAGTTTCTCACCGCTGTTTTAAAAGCAGCCCAAGTTGGTTCGTTTACTTCCGATGGCACTTTTCCAGTTGCAAAAAACTGATTTCTAAGCGCTTCCACTTTTACAATTTGCTCTAACCAAGCGGCATGAGAATTTACTTTTTCTTGTGCTAAAACTTCAATTTGAGCAATAAGTTCTTTTTTAACGGTAAGATTTCCAGCTTCAATTTCACGGAATTGCTCGTAATACCCTTCGCGTTTGTCGTGCATTTGTTTGGTCAAATCGCTAAACTTGTTCCAAATTTCCTCACGGTGATCACGAGAAACCGGACCAATATCTTCTTTCCAAATGCGGTGTAAATCCTGCAATTCACGGAACGATTTATTGATGTCTTGTTCGTTTACCAATTCTTCAACACGCGCAATAATTTTTAATTTTAAATCCAAATTGTGTTTAAAATCAATATCTCTCGCTTCTCTGTCTAAGTGTAAATAATCATAAAAATTCTCTACGTGGAAATGGTAATTATTCCAAACGTGGTTGTATTTGTCTTTTGGGATTGGACCTGCCACTTTCCATCTTTCTCTAATATCATTAAAATGTTTTAGCGTAGTGGCTATATTGGTTTGCTCATTTAATAAGTTTTTCAACTCTTCAACAATGGCAATTCGGTTTTCCAAATTGGTTTTTAAGTTGTTTTGCAAACTTTTAAAGTGAACATTTTTCTTGTCTCTGTATTGTGTATATAATTGATCAAAAGTAGCTTTCAAAGGAAATTGATAATGAAAATCTTCTGTAGTCTCTGGGTTTTCAGCAAGAAACTCTTCTCTTTTCTCATCAATAAAATGATAGTATTTTGATAAAAATGCTTTTTTAACTTCTTCAACGTGGTCTTTAACCGACATCACTTTTTCAACTACTACCAATTTTTCCAATTCGGTAATTAATTGTTCCATGGATAACGTGTCATAATCCAACATTGGAATATCGTGACGCTCTTTCAACGTTTCATCTTCACTTTCTTCGGCATTCACTGTTTCGATAGCTTCCATTGCCGATGGCTGATTTTCAACCACCATTGTATCATCGGCAACTTCTTCTTCAGTAAGTTCAATGATAGTGTCTGCTTCAGCTTCAACTGTAGGTTCTTCAATAACTTGGGCTACTTCTTCAACCGTTTCAACTTCAGCTACAGCTTCTGGTTCTTCGATAGCTACTGCTACTTCTTCCACTTCAGCTACAGCTTCAACTTCCAGTTCCTGAATTGCTTCCGCTAATTCGGCTTCCACTTCTGGAGCTACTTCGTCGATGGTTGCAGCTTCTTCCAAAGCTTCCGGTTCTTCCATAGCTTTCGCTTCTGGAGTTTCCACTTCGATTTCCTCTTGTACTACTGTCTGATTCTCTTCTTGAGAATCAATCGTTAAATTTCCATCTGCCTCATTTTCCAATTCCGACAGGTTATCATTCTTTTCTTCTAACATTTTGTAAAATGTGTAAGGTTCATATTTTATTTGAGGGCGAAAGATAGTAAACACGAGCTTAAAACCAAAGAAAATCCGTTATATATAGCATTTATATCGTTGTTTTTAACTTTTTTTTGGAGCTTTTTCCAGCTATCCGCTTTATTCCCAATTAAAAATTGGGAGATATCGCTGCTCTCTGGGCTAAAAAATGTCGGTACTAAAATAATTTTGATACTGCATTAAACCATTTCTTTATCTTGCGTTCTAAACCACAGACTTTAAAAAACAATAAATTTAGACACTATGAAAAATTCAAAATTAGTTTTCGCTTTATGTTTGCTATGCACCCTTAGTTTCAGTGGGATCCAAGCGCAATCAAAACCAAAATTATCTCCGGAACAAAAAGAAGCTGTCATTGCGCAACTCAAAGCCGACAAAGAAAAATTGGCTCTAACCAAAGAACAAGAAGAACCTTTTATGGAAATCACCAAAAAATATATGGGAATGATGAAAGATTTAAAAGAAACTGAAGGTGGTAGAAGAGAAAAATTCAAAGCGCTAAAAGATTTGAATGACAAAAAAAATGCAGAAATGAAAACATTGCTTACAGCATCACAATATGCTACTTATCTCGATATCCAAAAGGAGCGAAGAGAAAAAATGAAAGAAAGAAGAAACCAGTAATTACTACTGGTTTTTTTTATGCTGCATTTTATTGAAATTTAATATCCGCTATTTTTTCATCTTTATAATACAACTCATAATCGGAATATTTGTTTTCTACTAAAACCGTAAAATACAATTCGGCGGTGAATTTTGTGTACTCCGTTTCCCCTTGATAAACAACACTTAATTTTGGTTTTTCGGCAGTGCCAAAATTAATATTCAATTGAAAATTTTGATAGGCAATATTATCATACTCATTAAAATAATCTTTCACGGAAGGATCATAATTTGGCCACATATAGCTATTCATTTCCTCTCCTTTGTCATTATAAATTTTGCTTTTTCTAAATGGAATTAATTCGGGTTCCCCTATAATTCCTCTGTAGCCTTTGTAATCTTCGAGTCGGTAGCGAATTTTATTCTTTGAGTCAATAAGATAAAAAGCGCTCAACTTGGTTTTGTTTTCTTCGGTAGATTCAATTTTGGTTTTAATCATTACTTTTTTCAAAGCATCACTTGTTACGCTAAGTTGGCGAATACCAAAAACACTGCTGTTGTCAACCAATTTTGCTTTTACGATAGTAACTTTGATATTTTCTTTAGTTGTTGTTTGTGCCAATAGACAGCTGCTTATAGTTAGCAAGATTGATAATGCAATTTTTCTTAACGTCATTATTTTTTATTTTTCGTTAGGCAATATATCATAATATTCTTTTAATTCTAATGCTCTAGTTTTTACAATCTCCATGAATCTGTTGGCTACAAAAATTCCCGACATTGTTCCCTCTAGATTATGATAAACGGTTGAAGAAAATTCAAATTCAGTATCACGATATAAAAGCCATTTTTTTTGAGCTATTTTCAATTTCTTTTTTTCTTCTGTGGATAACATCTTCATTAATAGGGTGTAATATTTATTAAGCTCAATGTCCCAAGCATCCCTTGCAGCAATCGTACAATTAATCATTCCAGAAGTAGTTTGTCCCTCATCGGAATCTAGACATTTTTGCAAACGTTGATCTATTATATTGTCTTCATTTATTATATTGTCTTCATTGTCAGTTTGTGCCAATGCATTGATACTTATCGTTAGCAAGATTGCCAAAGCCATTTTTCTTAACGTCATGATTTATTTTGATTTGTTATTTAAGTGCCAACTTGAACTATCACATTCTTCCCTAGGGTTTTGAATCGGATGCCGTTTTTTTGTTCTACAGTGATGGTGATGTGCCCCGTTTTGCTGAGATTAATATCTCTCACAATTCCTGATTTTCCTTTATGTGTTCCGCCAATAACGGTACATTGGTCGCCATCTTTTAATTTTTCGGGTGTTTTGGTTTCCATATTTTTTGCTAACTTCTTAAAATTTTCTCCATCGTTTTTCCTTTTGCCAATTCATCAATTAGCTTATCTAAATAACGGATTTTTTGCATGAGTTTGTTTTCGATTTCTTCCACACGATAACCACAAATTAAACCAGTAATTTTGGAGACATTCGGATTCAGTTGTGGAGCTTGTGCAAAGAAGCTTTCAAAGTTGGTTTTATTATCAAGTAGTTGCTGTAACGCTTTTTCATCATAGCCTGTCAGCCAATAAATGATAGTATCAACTTCTGCTTTTGTGCGTCCTTTTTTCTCCGCTTTGTTGATATAATGTGGATAAACACTGGCAAAAGGCATTGTAAATATTCGATGATTTTCCATAGGTTTTATTCTTGAATTCTATTTTTTAAATCCATTTTGGAGTGTAAAATTCTCGTAATTTCTATTTCGGATGCATTTAGAATTCTGTAAAAGACAAGATGCTGACCAGAAATATAACCAAAAATGTCATTCTCAATTTCATTGTAATTTTTACCTAAAGTTTGGTTTTCTGCCAACTCTTGACAGTCGTGAAGTAATTCGAAGTAATATTTGTCAGCTTGATTTTCCGACCAAACTTCATAAGTGTAATTCCAAATTTTGGATAAGTCTTCAACAGCCTTGTTGGTAAGAAGGTATTTAGCCATTTCTTTTTTTGGCTTTTAAGGATTCAAGATGTTGTTTGGAATTGAAGTTTTCAGCAATGCCACTTTGAATGCCTTCATTAATAGCTTTTTTGAGAACAACTATCTTGTCTTCCTCTTCTTCCAATAATCGTAAACCAGCTCGAATCACTTCACTGGCGTTTTTAAATCTACCTTCAGAAATTCTGCCGTCAACAAAATTCTCAAAATAATCTCCTAAAGAAACAGATGTATTACGTCCCATAATTTTATTTTTTTTTAGTAAAGTTACCAAAAATTGGTAATATAAAACAAAAAATATTTTTTTATTTCTTAAGGATATAAATCAAACTTTCCTCTTCCCCAGGAACATCATCGATTGTTTCCAATAATCTCATATTGCATTTTTCCAAAACATTGATAGAAGCGGCATGTTTGGGTCTAACGATAGCAAATATTTCTGCTACTTTCATCTCAGAAAAAGCATAATGAATCGAATGTTGCGATACTTCGCTTGCATAACCTTTTCCCCAAAAATCTTTGTCAAATCGGTAGCCCAAGTTTAGTCTTTGTTCCTTGCCATACATTCGGTAGGATAGGCCTCCAAAACCAATTACTTCTTTGGTGTCTTTAAGCCGAATAGCCCAACTTCCAAAATTGTGGTCACTCCAATGATCGATAAACTTTTGAAATGCCTCTTTAGCATTTTCTATAAGAAGTGGTCCATTTGGATTGAATAAATTGGTCTGAGGATCGGAATGAATTTCATAGAACCTCTTGAAATCTTCTTCTTGCGGAATGTCAAATAATAATCTTTCTGACTGTTTCATTTTGTTTTTGTTGTTACACTAAGGTGCTGTTGTGAGCAGTTTTTTTCTAAAAAATTGGAGGTGATTATTGCCTATAACCTTTTTTTCATGTCAAAAAAAACATCTCCTCCATGTATGGAATCGGATAATCCGGTGTTAACAAAACCAAATTTCTCATAATAAGGAATGAGATGTTCTTCGCAAGTTAAAGCAATTCCTTGTTTATTATTTTTTGTGGAAACTTGGGTTAAATGATTTAATAACCTTCCTGCATAGCCTTTATTTTGATGTTTTGGCGAAACGGCGAGTCCAAAAACCGATTGCCACGTGCCATTTTCTATATGCAAGTCCGTGTTTTTAAACATTTCGTCCTTTACCGTTTCATTGTTTGTAATCATCCCATTAATGAAACCTACGATTTCTCCATGATCCTCAAGTAACCAAAAATGCTGAGGATAAGCTTTCAATCTATCCGAAAGTGTTTCTAAAGATGCCACTTGGTTTTTTGGAAAACAAGCTGTTTCAATTTGGTGGAGTGATTCTAAATCGTTTAAAGTTGCGTTTCGTATTTCCATGGTGCAGTACTAATAAATGCTTTACTTCGGCAGTTGCTTCGCTCGTTTGTTGTAAAGATATGTAAATTTCTGGCTCTTGATTTTCTGGATATTGAAAATCAGGTGAGCTCCCGAAGCGTCGGGACGGCTAACCGCCTTAAGTTTGTTTTTAAGCACAGTTCTTTGTTATATGCAGCCTTCTGTTTTTGGGAATAAATCAACTGTTGCCAAAATCTTCTCAATCAACACAAATAATGTATCATTGGTGTTGTCGAGGAGATTTGCCTAAGGTTTTCTCCCTTTGATTTTTTCAGTATTAGAAGTTTGGATAGGTAAAGAGCCTTTATCATTACTAATTTTAGTTTTATTTTTAACTATTTTAGATACAAATCTTACATCTAGATCACCATGGTTAACTTGCGCTTCTGTTGTAACTTTTTTTGAGCCGTCAAAAGCAGTTACAATTTTCGGGTGTTTTTCTTCTATAACTGTTTGTTTCTTAGTCTTTGCAGTATATCCCGACTCTTTACTAACTAATTTTTGGGCATTAACTGTTTGTTTCTTAGTCTTTGCAGTATACCCCGACTCTTTACTAACTAATTTTTGGGCATTAACTGTTTGTTTCTTAGTCTTTGCAGTATATCCCGACTCTTTACTAACTAATTTTTGGGCATTAACTGTTTGTTTCTTAGTCTTTGCAGTATATCCCGACTCTTTACTAACTAATTTTTGGGCATTTACTGTTTGTATTGAAATACAAACACAAAATAAAATATACATTTTTTTCATAAATATTAATTTAGGTTTTAAAACTATAATCATCTAGTACTCCTAATTTTCATTATTATTTAGTCGTATGGTCGTCCATTATTCCATATAACGTTCCCGCACTTGGCGTCAGTTGCGAACTTCGGAACCAATTATTTTCTGTTAAAGATAAAAATTCTTGCGAAACGTGAACGTGAACTTACCACAAAATTCGCAATTGCGTGAAACGGCTGTTATACAAAGGTTTTTATAGCTTACGTTTCTTCGGACTTTGTCTATTTGAGAAAAATGATATTATTTCAATCTGCTCATTTTCAATTCTGTAGTAAAGAGTATTGTATTTCAGAATCACAACTCGGCGTATTTCTTTTTTGTGATTAGATGCTTGAAATAAATTTGGATTCTGAGAAATCAGAGCTAATTTTTCTTCAATATTTTCTGCTAAATTCCGTAACTCTTTTTCAGTCCAATTTTCTTCAAGATATTTAATTGTTTTTTCTAATTCTTTAAGAGCGAAGTCTGTCCAAAGAATTTTATAACCACTTTTCATAAATCTTTCTTGCGTTTGAATGAGGATTAAGTTTACCAGAATTAGCGTCTTTAATTCCACTTTCAATTGCTTCTTTCTCGCTTTCGGAAATTGAATTCCACCAATCTTTACTTTCTTTTTTTCTTAACTCCATAATTTTCTCGATTACTGTTGAGTCTTCAATAGAAGAAAGCCATTGGATTAATTCCAATTTTTTATTCAGTATGTTTAATTCAATTTTCATAACTAATTTGATTTAAAAATCAAAAGTACAAATTAATTCATTAGGTCTAAAAAAACGTGAACGAAACTGTTGTATAACGTTTCGTGGCTTGACGAGGTTGCGAACTTCGTACCTGCGAATTTTCCAATAAGATAAAATTTCTTGCGGAAGAAAAATGTGATTTTACTACATTCTGCATCATTTTGTGAAACCGCTGTTAACAAACGGTGTTAAAAAGGATTTTGATATTATTAAAGTTGTCTAATTTTTATATTTCTTATATTTGTCATTATTGAATATATATGGAAGAAAAGCAATTAAATCTCTTTGAAGAAAACTGGACGTTAAATGAATATATTTATTCTGAATTTCCTCAAAATGAGTCGACTGAACTTGAATATAAATCTGCGGCTGGAGGATTTCCAATTGGCGCATTAGAAACTTATTCAGCTTTTGCAAACACTGATGGAGGAATGATTATTTTAGGAGTTTCTCAAAAAAAAGGTTATACAAATTTTGATGGACTTGACGATAATAATATACATCGTATTAAAGTCACTTTGTGGGATTTAATTAATAATAAAAAAAAAGTAAGCAAAAATATCCTAAGAAATGAAGATGTTAAAGAAGTAATTCATAATGAAAAAAAACTTGTTGTAATTCACGTTCCTGCTGCTTCTCGTTCTGAAAAGCCTATTTTTTTAAACAATAATCCATTAGAAGAAACTTATAAAAGAAATTATGAAGGTGATTACAAGTGTAAAGATGAAGAAGTAAAACGAATGTTCGCTGATGCTGATATAACTAATCATCATGATAACAGAATATTAGAAAACTTTGATTTGTCAGATATTGATGCGGATTCTCTTAGAAAATACAAACAAATGTTTGCCATTGCGAGACCTGCACATCCATGGTTATCATTAAATGATTTAGAGTTTTTAGAAATGATTGGAGGTTTTCGAAAGGACAAAAAAACTGGAAAAGAAGGTTTCACTTTGGCTTCGATGTTAATGTTTGGAAAGTCTAACAGTATTATAGACCCTGAGTGTGTTCCATCATTTTTTCCAGATTACCAAGAATTATTAAATGACGAATCAAAAGATATTCGATGGACAGATAGAATTTATCCCGATGGAACATGGGAGGCAAATCTAATGCAATTTTATCTCAAAGTTTGGATTAAACTTTCATCTTCTCTGCCAAAGAAATTTCAACTCAATAATGGACAAAGGCAAGATCACACTTCTGCACATACGGCATTAAGGGAGGCGTTTGTAAATTCACTCATTCACACGGACTATACTTTATCAGGTCATATAACTATAAAACAGAACAAGGATAAGTTTATTTTTACTAACCAAGGTACATTATTAGTTACTCTTCATCAATATTACAAAGGAGGACTTAGTGAATGCAGAAATCCAGTTATTCAAAAGATGCTTTTAAATATTGGTGTGGCAGAAAAAATTGGGAGTGGAGTAAATAAAATTGTTTCAGGTTGGAAAGAAGCACATTGGCGAACCCCTAAGTTGATTGTTGAAAAAATGCCAGATAGAATAACTTTAGAGTTATATACTGTAAATATGCTTCCTAAAGAGACACTAGATCAGTTAAAAGTATTGTTTGGGGGAATTGAAGAATTTAGTAGAGAAGAAATTACAACACTAGCACTTTGTTTAGTCGAAGGAGAGGTTACAAATAGTAGGTTGCAAATAACTCTTAACAAGCATAGTTATGATATTACAAAGATGTTGCAGGATTTATGTAAAAGAGAGTATATGTTGCAAGATGGTAAAGGTAGAGGTGCAACTTATCATATTAATACAGAATATTCAAGAGCAGTTTTTCAACTTGATGTAGTGGATGATGAAGAAGTTAATGATAGTGATAGTAATTCAAAAGTTGATAGTAGGGGTGTAAAAGTTGACACTAGAAATGGTAATGATGATAGTAGTAACAGAAAAAAGCTAAGTAAAAAGGAAATAGATGAGTCAATAATAGCTTACTGTAAAGATGATTATAGAACACTTAATGAAATTAGCAAGTTTATAGATAGAAATAAAACTTATGTCAGAAATACAATTCTTCCTAGATTAACGAAATCAGGAAAGTTGATTAGAAAATTTGAATCTATTACTCATAAAAACCAATCTTACAAATCTAGCTAACAAGTTTTGGTAAAATATTTAAACTGGCAATCTAAAATTCAATTACACTGTTTGTTAGCTTGTATATACCCGCTACTAAGTAGCGCTTATATACCTCTGTTTAGGTAGATTGGCCTTACTTTGTAATGTATCATCTCTCAAATATAAGAATTATCTCTTACAAATCAATCAAAATTTGATTTTTCAAAATGTCTTCAAAGGTTTCGCGTTCGCGTATCAAATGGCCTTTGCCATTTTTCCAGAGGACTTCGGCAGGTTTTAATCGGGAGTTGTAGTTGGATGCCATTGTGAAGCAATAGGCACCTGCATTTTTGAAGCAAAGGGTGTCGCCTTCGTGGATTTCGGCAATGCGGCGGTTGTTGGCAAAGGTGTCGGTTTCACAAATATAACCCACTACGGTATAGTAACGTTCCTTTCCTTTTGGATTGGAGATATTTTCAATACCATGTTGGGAACCATAAAACATAGGACGAATTAAATGATTAAAACCACTGTCAATGCCAGCAAAAACAGTAGAAGTAGTTTGTTTTACCACATTTACTTTTGCCAAGAAATAACCGGCTTCACTCACTAGGAATTTTCCAGGTTCGAAAGCTAGCGTTAAGGTTCGTCCATATTCTTTTTCAAAGGCTAGGAAACGTTTGGACAATTTTCTTCCCAATTCTTCAATGTTGGTTTCGATATCGCTTTTTTTGTAAGGCACTTTAAATCCGGAACCAAAATCCAGAAAATCCAATTCCTTGAAATGTTTGGCGGCGTCGAATAAAATTTCGGAAGCGTAGAGGAACACTTCAATATCCAAAATATCGGAACCGGTATGCATGTGAATCCCGTTGATGTGCATTTTGGTGTTTTCTACAATGCGCAACAGATGCGGTAACTGGTGAACGGAAATTCCAAATTTACTATCGATATGTCCCACAGAAATATTCTCATTGCCTCCCGCCATCACGTGCGGATTGATGCGAATACAAACTGGAATTTTTGGATGTTTGGCACCAAAATGTTCCAAGACAGAAAGGTTGTCAATATTTATTTGGATGCCCAATTTGGCGACTTCTTCAATCTCTTCAAAAGAAACGCCGTTGGGTGTGAAAATTATTTTTTCGGGAGCAAAACCAGCATGTAAACCCAATTGCACTTCCTGTATGGAAACGGTATCCAATCCCGAACCTAAATTGTTTAACAACTTGAGCACCGATACATTCGACAAGGCTTTCATTGCATAATTAATGCGCAGTTTTTCCACCTTGGAAAAGGCAGTTGCTAATCGGTTGTATTGAAATTCAATTTTGGAAGCGTCGTAAACATACAGAGGGTTTCCAAATTTTTTGGAAAGTGCTAGTAAATCATTCGGTTGCATAATGGTAATTTTTTACAAATATAGGATTTGAGTAGCCGAATCCCAAGCGAAATACTATTTCTGCGATATTGCTAATTAAGACCAAGGATTTTTTCGGTTTTCCCATTTTTTAGCCCTGATGGAAGCGGCATCCTCCGTCTCGTCTTTTGGACGAGACGGAGATACAGTGGACAGCAGGAAATAGCTCCAAAAAAAACTCAAATAAAATCTGAAAATCACTGTCAATAGTTTGGCGAATTTTATTATTTTTGTGGCACTTTAAAAAGTCAAAAACTTCACTATGAACATACACGAATATCAAGGAAAAGAAATTTTAGCTAGCTATGGCGTTCGCATTCAGCGCGGTATTGTTGCTAATAATCCTGTAGAAGCTGTTGCGGCGGCAAAACAATTAACGGCTGAAACCGGAACGGGATGGCATGTTATCAAAGCTCAAGTTCACGCAGGTGGAAGAGGTAAAGGTGGCGGTGTAAAATTGGCCAAAAACCTGCAACAAGTGGAAGAATTAGCGGAACAAATTATTGGGATGCAATTAATCACGCCTCAAACTTCGGCTGAAGGGAAGCGCGTGCATAAAGTTTTGGTTGCGGAAGATGTGTATTATCCTGGAGAAAGTGAAACTTCAGAATTCTACATGTCGGTTTTGTTGAACAGAGCGACAGGAAGAAATATGATTGTATATTCTACGGAAGGTGGAATGGACATTGAAGAAGTAGCGGAACATACGCCACATTTAATTTTCAACGAAGAGGTTGATCCAAGTGTTGGATTGCAGGCGTTTCAAGCAAGAAGAATTGCTTTTAACCTTGGTCTTTCTGGGAATGCGTTTAAAGAAATGGTGAAATTCATCGATTCTTTATACAATGCGTATATCGGTTCGGATGCTTCTATGTTTGAGATTAACCCCGTTTTGAAAACATCGGATAATAAAATTATGGCAGTGGATGCCAAAGTAAATATTGATGATAACGCTTTGTATCGTCAACCAAAATACGCTGACATGCGCGACATTAGAGAGGAAAATCCAATCGAAGTGGAAGCGAAAGAAGTTGGGTTGAATTATGTTGACCTTGACGGAACAGTAGGTTGTATGGTGAACGGAGCCGGATTGGCAATGGCCACTATGGACTTGATTAAATACGCTGGTTTTGAACCTGCGAATTTCCTTGACGTTGGTGGAACTGCGGATGCAAAACGTGTTGAAACGGCTTTCCGTATCATCTTAAAAGATCCAAATGTAAAAGCCATTTTGATTAACATCTTTGGTGGAATTGTACGTTGTGATAGAGTTGCGCAGGGTGTTGTAGATGCTTACAAAAACATGGGTGATGCGATAAAAGTGCCAATCATTGTACGTTTGCAAGGAACAAACGCTGAGATTGCAAAAGAATTAATTGATAATTCGGGAATGCCAATTTTATCAGCAACTCAATTTCAAGAAGCAGCGGATCAAGTGAAAGCAGCTTTGAGTTAATTAGCTATTAAATATAAAATAAAATCCCGAGTGAGAGCTCGGGATTTTTTTATTGGTTTTAAGTTGAGTTTTAATATGTTTTTTGAAGTTTAAAATTTAACCGCAAATTCCACAAATTTTCACAGATTAATTTGTGGTAATTTGTGTTAACGATGGACTCAATAATTTCAGCCAATTGCTTACAATTTAGCCAGCCAAAGTGAAGCGTTCATGTGTAAGCGGGAGTGTGAAGCTAATTCGGTCCAACCAGGATATAAAGTATCGCCGCTTGCTCCGGTTCCGTCATCTGCTGGAGAGCTATCCCCAATTACAACTACACGTCCTGTTCCATAGGTTGCAGAAGCACACATGATGTTTGATGTTCCTTGTGAAGAAGTTCCTCTCCAAATCAAACCTTGCACTGTTGTATTTGCTGTGGTATTAATGGTCATTGTTGCACCGTTAGAATATTTCAATTGCGAAACGGTACCTTGAGAACCATTTAAAATTGGATTGGTTGTAGCGGCTAATCTATTTGAAGTGGTTTCAGAAATATTATTCAAAGTAATGCTAATTCCAAATGGATTGGTTTTAACTGAATTGGTTGTCATTAAATCATTCCAAATTGCTGGCGAATCCCAACCGTCATTATTTCTATCGGAAACGGTATGATCTGAAATCATGAATAAACCGCCGCCATTTTTTACAAAATTTACTAATGCTGTTTTTTCAGCAGTTGTGAATCGAATATTGGGTTCGTCAATAACAAAAACATTATAGTTTTTTAAATCTTGTGCGCCAGTTCCTCCATAAGTAATGGCTGTTCCAGAAGGTAAAGTTTCAACGATGTGCCCTAATTTTGCCAAAGCAATTCCCCATGATGACAAACCACCACGCCAAAAACTTTCACTTGTAGTAGCTGTAACATTGGATTGTGCAGGTGATGGAAAACGTTGTGGCGATGAATCAGCGTCTAAAACCCAATCCGCATTTCCGGCAGTTTCCGCTTTAGTAGCATCGAATAAAAATTTCTTTTGATTTGCGGCAACAATTCCAGTTGCATTAGTTGTTAGTTTTGAATCATTATTAGTAACAACAGCATCATCTTGGGTACAAGAAAAACTAATAATTGCTATACCAGCAATCATTAATTTGGTTAAGTTTTTCATTTTCGGTTGGTTAAAAGTTTTTTCAAACGTACAAAAAAATATTTCTTAAAGTAATTTTTTAAAAAAACTTATCAACTTTTAATGGTTTAAAATAAAAAAATCCTAGCGAACTAGGACTTCTTATTTTTTCCGTTTTTGTATTGCACTTTCTCTACAATTTCAATTTTCTTTACGGGTTTTTTATCGCGAGATTTATTGGCTGCGGCTGGCTTTTTCTTGAAATCTACTTTAGGTTTTGGGTTGAATTCGGTGTTAGGTTTGAAAGCTACTTTGGGTTTGTCTGCCGTGTTTTTTCTAACCACTTCTTGGTTTTGTTTGATAACATCCATGGCATTTTTGGGATTATCCAAGGTGCCACGCAGATAAATTACCAATCCGTTTAGGAAATTGCGCAACACTTGGTCGCCACATTCCATGAAATTTTCATGATCTTCCTTGCGGAAAAAATTCCCGATTTCCCCTTTTGACATTCTGAAATCAACCAGTTCTAAGATTTCTACTATTTGGTCATCGCGCAATTGAAGTGCCACGCGGAGTTTTTTGAAAATATCGTTGTTGTTCATTTTATTTAGGTTTGAGGTTCTAGGTTTGAGGTTTTGGGTTTAACATGATTAACACCCAAGACCTTGTACCCAAGACCGAATTAGAAAAGCCAAAGGTACGCCTTTTTGAAACCTTTGCTCCATAATTTTTCGTTGTGTTGCCCACCTTTTACAATTACTTTTTTGTTGAGCATTTTACACTCGCAGCGTTTTGAGTTTACCAAATGTTCTATGGAATTCAAATCCCGAATCACATCATCATCGCCTTCGCTGTCGCCACAAAGGAAATAGACTTTGGTTTTGAACGTTTGTGTTTGCTCCATCAGACTTGTGATTTCTTTTCGGCTAAACCAAAAGGAAGGGGAGAAGCAACCCACTTTTCCGAAAACGGTTGGGTATTTCAAAGCGGCATAAAACGAAACCAATCCGCCAAGGGAACTTCCAAAAATGGCGGTGTTTTTTGTATTGGTTTTGGTGCGATAGGTTTTGTCAACATACGGTTTTAAAGTGGTGACTATAAAATCCAGATACTTATCGGCATTGCCGCCACCGTATTTTTCGTGTTTGGTGGGCGTTAATTCTTCGATTCTTTTTTCTCCGCCATGTTCAATTCCGATGACGATAACTTGAGCGCTGATGCTGTCTAAGGTTTCGTCTATATTCCATTCGCCATAAGGTGCTGTAGTAACATCGAATAGGTTTTGTCCGTCGTGCATGTAGATTACTGGAAATTTTTTGGTGGAAGTGCTGTAGTTTTTTGGCAAATACACCCAAATTTTCTTCGTTGTTTTTAATTGAGGTGCGTCAATGGTGAAGGAGGAAACTTGTTTGCTGGCTGTGCTTTGTGCGTAACCACACACCAAGACAAACAACGCTACAACCGATAAAATGGATTTCAATCGAATAAAATTTATTCGTTTCATAAAAATTTATATTTTAGCTAAAAATAAACATTTGATGAATAAGTACGAAGAAAAATTAGCTTTGTTATCAGAAATGATTTCCTTTTCGATTATCGATGGGCAATTGCATGAAAGAGAATATGCTTTTCTTACTTTGATTTCGGATGAACTTCAAGTAAAGAAAGAGGATTTCAAAGCGTTATTTCATCAGGAAAATTATCCTGTTGTCATCAAATCAAAATTTGAACGCATCCAACAATTCTATCGATTGGCTTTGCTTATGTATTGTGATGGCGTTTTGCACGAAAAAGAATTCAATGCCATTCACGTAATAGGAATTAACATGGGATTAAATCCACATGCTATTAAGCGTGTCTTAAAAGCGATGGATATCTCACCAACAAGAATGATTTCTCCTGAATTTTTACTCGAAGTTTTTCAAGAGCAGTTGAATTAAAAAAAATCTTTCCTCTCTAGTTTTTAAGTACGCTATAACTGTTTTCACTTTCCTCACTTTTTACTTTAAGGATGTAGGCGCCTTTTTGTAAGGTTGACATATCCACTTGAACATCTGTTTGAGTAGCTACTTTTTTCTCGTATACCAATTGACCCAATAGCGTATAAAGTTGCACTGATTTCAATGCGATGTGATTCGGATTTGCCAGTGTCATTATATCATGTGTTGGATTTGGATATACTGTAATGCTATTTGAATCCCAGCTGTTTTGTCCCAATTCGGTTATATTGGCAACACTCACTTGAAACTCAAAATCGGTTTGATACAGAATTTGGCGATACATCATTTTCAGATAATACTCTTTCCCGACTTCTAAATTGCTGAATACAATGTTAGTTGCAGTATCCGCATAGCATTGTTTGGTTTCCATGACACTATTATTGTACTCATATAAAGCAGCATATAAAATATAATACTGAAGAGGAGTATAATTGGTTATAGGAAATAAAATATTCGCATCGTTAATAACGTGCAAAGCTTCGGAAGTTTGCTGTGCGGTGAATTTATACCAAACGTTAGTCGCTTGATTAGAAGGCCAAGCAAAAGCGCCTAATTCTCCACAAGGATTGGTCACATTATTATAGGGCTCGGTCACATGATAGGCTGCTCGGGTGGCATAACCCGAAACATATTGAAAGTTGTCGTATGGTGAAACGGTTAATGGTAAAGCTGTTGTGTAGTTGTTATTTGTTGGGATTTCTGGTAATGTTTTTAAACAAACGTCGTACGGCATTAAAATACTGTAATCGTATTGTTGTTGCACATATGGATACATGCGGATATAATACGTAGCGCCAACTGTCAGGTTGTAATAATTTTGCAGCATTAACGGATAATAGTAATTGGTATTATAATCGCTTCCTCCAAGGGAAACATCCAAATTAGGAATAACGTTATCCAAAGGATCGAAGCAAGAAACTTCTTGATTGACTACACCATTTACGGAACTATATAAACTAGTGAAAAAAGATACTAGCAGTGCCTGTGGATTACTCAAATGAATTTGCAATTGATGATGCGTAGAGGTTGCGGTAAATTGAAACCAAACATCTTTTGGATTATTGGAATTAACACAAGAAGGAGTTTGTATGCTACTTGAATTAGTAGCTCTGTTAAATACATTACTCACAGGATTACACGTGTCTAAATCAGCAGTAGGGACGAGTACCATCGCGTTGGTATATTCGTCATTACTTGGAATGCTTGTAGGTGTTTTTAAACAAATATCATAATAACCAAAATCATGATAGCTTAATCCGTTAAGTATGCGAATGTAGTAGACTTGTCCAACGGTTAATTGCGAAAATAAAAAGTCTTTGTCATTACTGGTATTGGAGTAATTATAAGAGGAATGGCAACTAAGACCATTGCAATTGCCTTCAAATAATTGAACATAACCTCCACCGTTAACAAAAGTCATCACATGTTCTGCGCTGGTTGCCGTAAATTTGTACCAGGCATCCCCATAATTATAAGTTGTCGAAGCATTGTATAAGTATAACGGAATACTGCCTGTACACCCTGAAACCGTTAAAGATGTTGAAGGTTCAGAACAGGTATAATTTCGAATCGTAGTGCAACTTAAATCATTGGAAGGAATTAATTCAGTAGCATTTTGGCATAAATCATTTACGATTACTGGTGCCGTACTCATACAAAAACTAACCGCATTATCATTGACATAACTTATTTTTAAAAAATAAGTAACCCCTATAATTAAATTACTAATGACCTTCGTTTCTAATCCATTAAGACTATCACTATACATGCAGGTTAGGGAGTTGCAGCTACCTTGCAATAGTGCATAGCGTATCACCTTGTTAGGGTCTCCTGTGTTATTGAAAAGAAGTTTGGCGCTTGTGGCGGTAAACTGGTACCAAATGTCCTTATCCATACTGCCATAAATACAAGCAGCAGCTATTTGATTGGTCACATTATAGGTGGCTTGCGATAAAGAACCTAATATGGAATCAGTGCAAGTCATGGTAGTGGCTACAGGTATCGTGATGGCGTTAAGACATTCATCATTAACTGGCGTATCCATGATTTTGGAGATACAGAAAGTAAAGGTTTGAGTATAAGTTTCAGATGAGGAACCCACCCGAATATAATAAGTGGTGCCTACTTCAAACCCGGAAACGTTTTCAGTCAAACAAGTAAAAAGGGTTAATGCATTGGATGCGTCGGCTTTGTAAATCGTAAAGGAATGATATCCCGCTGTGTTGTAGGTAATTTTGTAACTCGGAACAGTAGCCACAAAAGAATACCACACATCGGCACTAGAAGAACTGCTATTGCAAGGTGTTGGAATTGAAACCGAAGGATCAGCGCCTGCCGTAGAACCGGAAATTAAAGTACAAATAGTTGGCTCGTCGGGAGTAAAAGCTATAGCCGTAGCTATTTCGTTATTCGGTTGGGTTTCAAGTGGAATTACTTTTATACCAAAATAAGTACTTGAAGCCCGAGTAGCTTTGATGTAATAGGTTTGTCCTACTACATAAGAATTCAGCGTTACGTTTAGATTATTATTGTTTAGAAATGAATAACATCCCATTTGTGTGAGAGCATTTGCATTACAATCACCACTGTAAATTGTGATTGCCACTGCTTCTGAAAGGCTAGTAGCATAAGCATTCAATAAGGTAATCTTATTTTTGGTGGAGGTAGCTGTAAATTGAAACCATACATCTTTATTGTTGGCTATACAAGTAGTAGGCAAGGCACCCGCTGTAGCGCTAATAGTGGAGGAATAGGTAAAATTAGGATTCAGCGCCGGAATCAAAACAGTACTGCTATTGCATTCATCAGCAGCAAAAAACTCTCTAATCGTTATAGTTTGCCCATCGTAAACGCGGATGAAATACACTTGTCCTATAGTTAAGTTTCCAATGATATACGTTGTCCCACAGCCTACTTGCGTAAAACTTCCACAACTACCAGAATATATATTGGTCATGTAAGAAGATGAAATCAAGTAAGCCTCAGTTCCAGCGGTAAATTGATACCAAACGTCTTTGGTGCTATAAGTCGAGCAAGTAGACGCAACTCCTACAGATGGAG
>Ga0208262_1000043_pt1 | contig 69788 bp, 67 predicted proteins | sample LakWasMet15_LOW5_2_FD_183863 | JGI IMG/M metagenome (GOLD analysis project Ga0208262, IMG submission 183863) | Freshwater sediment methanotrophic microbial communities from Lake Washington under simulated oxygen tension - Sediment Metagenome... | ecosystem: Environmental > Aquatic > Freshwater >... | reverse complement strand
GCCCTCGGTTTTTTAGCTTTTGGACACTTCTTTTCAAGAAAAACTTTAAAATTTTCAAGCCCAATATTCTTTATCCCTTTGTAAATTAAAAATTCTCTTACCTTAGTTTCGGAAGGGTTAGTAGATAAATACTTAGAAATCTCTGGAGTCATATTATCCACAAACTTTATATTTTGAAGTTCCATTTGCCATTCATCAACAATTAAATTCCAATTTTCTAACACACTCCTATATGTACCCATAAAGTCTCTTGCAAAGTCATAACTACACACTTTCGAAACTTTTATTTCATAACGAAGTACATATATATTTCTTTTTAAAATCTCTTTCGGTCGCTTCTTTAGTCCAGAGTTACTTTGTAATTCTTCGAGCTTATCATAGAAAATCACTGATTTATTATCACCTCTAAACTCAATTGTTTCATCTCCGAAAGCACATCTTAATTTAATAAACTTATGGTCATGAATACAACTCATGAACCCTTGGAAATTTTCCTTAAACACCAAACTCGCTCCCCATTCAACTTTAGTTAATCTTGACTCCAAAAATAGTTCATATGGTATATGAAGTTTTTCAGAAATTAATTTCAAGCAGGCTTCTAGTTTATTTTTATCCAAATCATGGTAAGATAAAGATTTTCCATTATACCACTTTCTCAAACTATTGGAAATTATTACAATCGTTTCGGTCTCCTTCAATATTATTCTAACTTCCAAGGATGGAAGTTTTTTCATCTCGTCAAAAGTGGTATATTCAGTTTTATACAACAACCCTCTATACGATTCAGCAAAATCATTTTTCCAAGTTCTATTAATAGCAAAATTTTTGCGTAACTTTTCGATCCATTTGGTTCCGTATTTAATATCTAAAACTAATCTCGTTTTTGTATTATCCAACATAATTTCCTCCATTTAAAAAATTAACAACATCCTCGTTTTTGAACAATCTTTTACATTTATAACCTTTGCTGCTGTATTTCAAACCGTCATTTACATATCGGTTAAGAACAGCTGGGCTAATTCTGTATGTCTCACAAACTTCATTAGATGTGAGATACCTAATCGAAGCTCCTAATTTAGAAAAATGATTCTTCAACTCTTCAAGAACTTCTGCTTTAATTTCTAAAACTAATTCTTTTCTACTTTTCCGAAGCAAATAAGTAAACATTTCTTCATCGTTTTTAAATCTTGTCATATTTAATGAATTTTAAATTATTTACTTTCATTAACTAAGTAAAAAAAACATTTCAGAAAATAAAAACAAAAAAATACTTATGTCGCTAAAAATAAGCACATTAAAAACAAAAAAAATATTTTCTATTAAAAATAATCGCAAAAAAAACATCCAATATTTAGTATTCCCTACCCAATTATATTCCCTCAAAAACTACTATTTTCATAAATTCACATCAACAATACCCTAAAAAACAACACATTAGAAGCAACAACCTAAAAACTAGACTTCTATTAATCTCTAATTTTAAGGCTAATTAAAGAGAACCGCCATTTTGTTTCCTTTTTTACATAAAAAAACCTCCGATTGGAGGCTATATTTTGTAATAAAATAATTTCTAATTTACAACAGATGTAGTATCTACCCTTTCATTATCATTTTCATTTAAAATGCTTTCAAGACTGGAATTATGTTTTTTGGCTTCCTCTCGGTATTTCTCATCCTCTCTTTCTCGGTATTCCTCTTGGGATTTTTCTCGAGCTCTATTTTGGGCTTCTCTCTCAGCTTCCTCTTTAGCCATTTCTTTTAATATCCCTCTTACTACCTCTTTAGCTTGAGTTATGTTTAAATCTTGTCTAACCACATCGCTCATTATTTCTTCTATTTTTGGAGCTATGAATATTGCTGACATAAGGCTGGCATATTCTCTTAAACCATTCTTAGAATTATCAAATTTTCCATTTTTTTCAGTAATAAACTTATATATCACATACTCTCGAATGTAAGCCACTTCTTCCTCTCTACTACTAAAAGATGTTTCGTTAAACCCATCGGGGTCTTTTTCTGTATTAGTTTTTTTTGCTATAAAAGTTTTTACTTGATTAATTTTCTCTCCGATATACTGGTGCTGGACAATGACAACCACTAGTGTGCTAACAATAATTATTTTAGCTATTGGGCTAACATAAAAAGATTTAATTTCCATAGTTTCAAGAAGTGTTTATAATTTTTTGGTTTTCTTTAAATTCGCATAATATCCATTTAAAGATTCACTTGGGGTATTTTTTTTCCATTCTTCAAGCGAACTAATATCAGAACCTAATCCGTTGGTATTAGTTTTTTCATTGCCACAATATCTACAAACAACTGCTTCTTTTTTTATTAGTTCAGCACACTGGGGACACTTTTTCATCTCACCAGTCGATTTATTTAGATTTTGATTTCTAAACTCTTCGTCTTCAATTATTCTCTCGTGCCTTCTATCATCAGTTTCTCCTAAAAGAGCTAAAAATAGCATCGCTAAAAGTGGAGAAAAAAAGAGAGAAAAAACAAACCACCCAAGTCCGCTTCGACCTCTTTTATTAGCCATTTTTACTGGAATAGTGTAAACCATTATTAATAGTATGGCGACAAATAATATTACTAGAGCGATTAAAAATCCTTCCCAATTAAATACGGTTTTCAATTGTAGTATGTTTAAAAAGGTTAAAAAACAAACGAATATATAAAATTAATTCTAATAAATGCGGTTTATTTAATGAAGTAACCTTTAATGCGGAATTTTAAGAATTTAGCATTATAAAAATGAAAGATTCAAAAGAAAAAATATCGTCTGAATTAAATAAAGTTGCTCAAAAATTCAAGCAGCTTAGAATAGATTCAGGTTATAGCAGTCAAGAAATTTTTGCCTACGATAAAGAAATAAACAGAGTTCAATACTGGAGAGTTGAAAAAGGAAGTAACATAACATTAGCTACCTTTTTCAAACTTCTCGAAATCCACAAAATTACTCCCGAAGACTTCTTCAAGGATTTTAGTTAAACACCTCAACTTCCCTAAGTTTTGACACAATTAGATTCATTCCAGTATTAACATATGTCATAGATTGGTTTACATTTCTATGACCTAAAAGCCTAGACACATCAAATAAACTAAGACCGCTATTAGCTATTATGGTTCCGAAAGTGTGACGTGACATATGGAAGGTTATGTTTTTATCGATTTTACATAATTTAGCAATAGTTTTTAAATCACGATTTAAACATTGATTAGTTCTTAAAGGAAAACATTTATCAACGCCGTCTATTCTATATTTTTCAATTAAATCCTTAGCTTTCTTAAAAATTGGAATCTCAACATTATGCTTAGTTTTAGCCATAGTTGTAGAAATTAAATCATCTCCAATAATATTTTTACTTTTTAAGTTCGAAATATCTGAACATCTAAGCCCTGTATAACTACCAAATAGAAACAAATCTCTCGTTATTAAAAGTACCTTATCTTCAATTTTATTTAAGTCTAACTTTCTTAATGCAACCACTTCCTCAATTGTTAATGAAACAGACTTGGGCTTCCCTTTTAATATTTTAAAATCTTCGTAAGGATTAAACCCAATTAATTTTTTCTTAAAAGCACTTCGCAAAACAGCACTCATTTTTTTATGCATAGTACCAACCCCTTCAATCCCAACTTTTTTATCAATCCTAAGAAAATAATCAAACTTTTCAACAAAGTTTAAATCAATTTGACTAAATCTAAGATTAGGTTTATATTCCTTTAACCTCCTCTTTAATAGTAAATAATGATATTGGGTTCCTTCACTAAATTCTCCAAATTTTAATTCACAGAAATAATCAAAAAATTCGTAAATATCATCTGAATTACGGTTATTATAAAAACCTTTAACATTATCAAAAGTAATGACTTTCCCAAGAGAACGCTTCTCTATCAAAAAATCTTCAATTCTTGAAATATCTTTTCTAATCATACAATTAAGATGACTTGACTTAGAACCCTTTTCCAGATTCTTTTCAAAATTCCATTCGCTTTCTAATAAATATTGACCAGAAGGAAGTTTAGATGGTTTAGAGTCAACTATCACTTGGTAGTAAATTGGACACGTACCATTAATTCTTTTTTTATCCTTTCTAAGGATTGCCTTTACACTAAACGATTGCTTCATAATACACAGTTTAAATTTAATTCTCTAAACCGAGTAAAAAATTTATCATGGGTAATTTAGGAAGTTATTTTTTATAAAAAAAATCATATTACGTACAACACGCAGCAAATCAGCATCTTGTAAAAAATAATATTATGACTAAAATTATTTATATCAAAACGCAACTCCACATAAAACAACCAAAAAAAGGCAAATAATTAGTAGGAACTACCCAATAAAATAATAGATAATTTCAATTTTATTTTTACAAAATATTTTTTGAAAAGAAAAACAATTAGGTAATATTACCCATAGAAAATTCATTTCAGAATTACAAAAACAATATTTTGGAAAAGAAAAACAGTTAGGTAATACTACCCAAAAAAAAGTTCTATTCATTTTACAAAATATTTTTTGGAAAAGAAAAACAGTTAGGTAATATTACCCATAGAAAATTCATTCCAGAATTATAAAAACAATATTTCGAAAAGAAAACGGTTAGGGAATACTACCCATAATAATCAAAATCAAAAAAATCTACGTTTACAGAATAAAATTCAGAGGGGAAACTCTAGGGGAAGTATCAATGATATATAACGACATATAACAGCCATATCAAAACAAGAAAATCCCAGCAAAAGCCGAGATTTTACAATCATTACGCATCAACATTACGAATTATTAGTGACCGCTGTACGGTATGATGGAAAGAATTCAAGATAGGATTCAAGCTGATACCCATTTTTTGGGCTTTGTAATACTCTTTTTCAAAGTCGTTAATCAAAGTTCGTTTGTCATAACCGTGAAAGGAATCAACAATTTCATCCGCAAAACGCACAAAACCGTAAATACTGTAAATGGCTTCCCTGATACTTGGCGCAAGCATTTTAACAGCCAAAGAAAATGAAGTGCTGTAACTTTTGGTTACCAAAACACTGCATTTAAACGATACTTCATCAAATAAATTTTTCATAATGGAGCTTATTAAAATTGCTTTTTAATTAAATCAGATACTATTTTGCCTGAAATTATGGATGGCGGAACGCCTGGACCGGGAACGGTTAATTGCCCCGTGAAAAATAAATTCTTGACTTTTTTGCTAATTATTTTGGGTCTCAAAAAAGCCGTTTGTGTTAAAATATTGGCTAAGCCATAAGCATTTCCTTTGTATGAATTGTAGTCGTTAACAAAATCGTTGACACAAAAACTTTCCTTAAAGATAATATTATTTGAAATAGCCTGATTCGTTAATTGCTCAAATCTTTCTATTATGCTTTGAAAATATTTCTCCCTTATCTCCGGCGTATCTTCAATTCCGGGTGCAATAGGAATCAAAAATATTCCGGCTTCCTTTCCGTTGGGAGCGACTGTTTCGTCCGTCATACTAGGAAAGCTCGCATAAAAAAGGGGTTTTTCTGGCCATTTAGGATTGTCGTAAATATCTTTTGCATGCACGTCAAAATCGGTATCGAAAAACAAGGTATGATGCGAAACATTCTCAATTTTCTTGTCGAAACCCACGTAAAACAACAATGAGGATGGTGCAAAAATTTTAGTATCCCAATATTTTTCGGAATAGCCTCTGTATTTTTCGTCCAATAAAGTTTCGGTGTGATGGTAATCCGCGCCGCTTAAAACAACATCCGATTCGATCGTGATTCCGTTGGAAACCAAGCTTTTGACAATACCATTTTCGACGTTTATTTTCTCCACATTTTGATTAGTTTCAATTTTCACGCCCAATTCCACTGCCAAAGTTACCATTGCTTTTACCACTTCATACATCCCTCCTTTTGGATGCCAGGTGCCTAAACCGAAATCGGCATAATTCATAAAACTATAAAAAGAAGGCGTGTTCGATGGTTTTGCACCAAGAAACAAAACAGGGAACTCCATTATTTGCTGCAAGCGATGGTTTTTGATATTTTTTCGAACTGCAGTTCTAATGGTGCTAAAAAATTGATTTACTTTTCGGATTGTAACAGGCGTAATCAATTCGGTTATCGAAATTCCGGGACGATAGACTAACTCCTTGATGGCAACATCATAATTATGCTTGGCATTATCCAAAAACGAATTTAAATGTTGGGCACTTCCTGTTTCCTCTTTTTCAAAAATGGCAAGAATTTCCTCTAGATTATCGGGGATTTTTATCGAATCAACTTTGTCAAAATAAACCTCGTAGGCTGGATTTAGTTTATCCAAATGATAATAATCCGACGGCTTCTTGTTGAAATCAGCAAAGAATTTCTCGAAAACATCGGGCATCCAATACCAAGTTGGACCAATGTCAAAAGTAAAACCGTCTTTTAAAAATTGTCTTGCTCGACCTCCTACAGTGTTGTTTTTTTCGAGTATCGTTACCTCAAAACCGTCTTTCGCCAAATAGCAAGAAGCTGCCAATGCCGAAAATCCTGAACCTATTATTATAATTGATTTTTTCATTTGTTTAACAAATATAGTACAAAGTTAAACAAAATTAAAACATTAACAACAAATTATAATTTTTCAATCAAATCAGGAATCGATTTAAATACAGAAATTGTTTCCGGAAGCTTGTCTATATCAACAAATTCGGTCATTCGTCCTATAAACCAAATCTGCGAATTAGCATCAATAATTTCAGTAGAAATTTTATTCAAATAATCATCGATGACGTCTCTTGTAGGTTGAACAGTAATATAAGATATGTAGACAATATTATCAAAATATTTTTTCATATCCTTTAAGCTATCAATAGGTACACTTTCTCCCAGATATATTGTTTTATAACCATTTAGCAATATCTCATAATTCAAATACATCAAACCTAACTCGTGAATTTCATTTTCAGGTAGATACAAAACGAAAATTTTATCTGATCTTGTTGGCTCCAGAATTTGCACTTTCTCTGTGTTTATTAATAATTTTTGCTTGATTAAATAAGAGATAAAATGTTCTTGTGCAGGCGAAATTGTACCGGCTTGCCATAATAAACCAATATCGTTCATAAGAGGAATAACTACTTCGAAAAAAACCTCTCGAAAAGATTTTTCAGAAAGTAAATTGTTGTACGTATTAAAAAATAAAGCTTGATCAAAATTGATCATCGCCATTTTAAATGCATTTAAAGCGTGATTTTTAGAGCTTTTTTCAGATACAATTTCTCGAACCAGAATCGCAATTTTTTCTGTGGAAAACTCAGCAATTCTCGAAATTTTATAGCCATAAGAATTTAGCAATGTAACATTTAAAAGCTTTTGCAAACTGGCAGAATCATAAGTTCGAATATTTGTATCCGTTCGAATGGGCTGAAGAATATTATATCTTTTTTCCCAAATTCGAATGGTGTGCGCTTTAATCCCAGAAAGATTTTCGAGATCTTTTATACTAAAAACAGTTTTAATATTGTTTATCATTTATTCAATTTTAATAAACAAAGATAGAATAAATATTTATTTAAACTCATTGCAATAAAATTTAGTGATATAGAATTTATAACAAAAAAATTAGAATTTAGGATTGCCAATTCACAAAAGCACTTTTGTTTAAGCGCAAAATACCTTGCTATTTGAGAACAATTCACAAAAATCATAATTGTAAGTCGAAAGCAGTAAACAAAATGACAGAACATTTTTGGAAATAAGGAATTGAAGCCACTGACATTAAAGCAAATAGGAAAGACTTTGCTCAAATAAAAGATTTGACACATCAATTTGATATCCCAGGAAAAGTAACACTTTAAACAGTTAAAGAGGAGTTGATACAGAGTTGTCAGAAATATTTTTGATATATTTACGAGACGGCAAAATAAATAATTCATAAAAACAATACCAATGGCAAATAAATTACTGAGATTTATAGACCTTCACGCAGGAGAAGAAGACAAACACAAAGTATTGGAAAACGTAAAATCCAATATTTCATTCCGAGGCTCCAATTTATGGATTTTGGCTTGCGCCATAGTAATCGCTTCCATTGGATTGAATATGAATTCAACTGCCGTGGTGATTGGCGCTATGCTCATTTCACCTTTAATGGGGCCAATTATTGGTGCTGGATTCAGCTTGGGTATATTTGATTTTGACCTCTTGAAAAGGGCGCTCAAAAACCTTGCAATTGCAACATTTGTAGGATTATTAGTGTCAACATTTTACTTCGTTTTAAGTCCGTTCAAGGAAACACAATCCGAGTTGCTGTCCAGAACTTCGCCCAATATTTACGATATTTTAATCGCTTTTTTTGGTGGACTTGTAGGCGTTATTGCCATAACCAGAGTCGAAAAAGGAAATCCAATTCCAGGAGTTGCCATTGCCACGGCCTTGATGCCTCCTTTATGCACCGCAGGATACGGGCTGGCGATAGCTAATTATAAATTTTTTCTGGGAGCATTGTTTTTATACACGATTAACTGCGTTTTTATATGTCTTGCAACCTTTTTTATAGTCAAATATTTGAAATACCCTCCCGCAAAACAAATAGACGAAAAACGCGAAAAACAAGTAAAATATGTGATAACGACTTTAATTTTGGTATTGTTGTTACCTAGTATTTATTTTGCTTATAAGCTTATTGACCAAAAAAAGTACGAACAAAAAATAGAACTTTTTATCAACAATGAATTTTCAAATAAAGGCTATACCCTTCTATACAAGAAGATTTCTTTTAATGCAAAACCAAAAAAATTAGCCCTTGGTTTTTTGACCAAAAAATTCACTCCCGATGAAATAAAGTCTCTCAACGAAAGACTAAACACCTATGACATTGCCAAAACCGTATTACAAATCAGGCAGGACACAACCGACATAAAAAAATACATATTAAATGAAATCAATGTGGGCAAGTCAGGAATAAATAAAAAAGACCTAAAAATCGCCTCTTTAGAACAAAAAATATTGGCTGACCAATATGACAACAAAGCACTATTATCTGAAGTCAAAATTATATTTCCAGAAATCGAGAATTTGTCTGTTTCTAATCACACTTTCAATAAAAACACCGATAGTTTAAAAGTGGTTCCCATTCTTATTTACCAAAGTAAAATTGAGCTTCCTGAAGATTCAAAACAAAAACTGACTTTGTGGCTCCAACAAAGACTTTCTAAAAACAAAATAGAAATTTACAAACAGAACTAATTAGCGAAGAAAAACTACCCGCTTACAACTTGTGCGTAGAAAAGTATCTTTTTAGAATTGAACTATTTTAAAAAAAATACTACAAAAATTAAAAACAATACAGGGATTTTATTATATTTGAAATAAATAATGCGTGACGTTTGTCATACAAAGCCAACCAAATAAGGATGGATAAGTATGATTCTATCATACTTATAAACGAGTTATGCGCTAATTTGCCCAAAATAATAAATAAAATAAAATGATAAAAAAACTATTTGTAGAAGGTTTAAACAACAGAGAAAAGCCATTAGATTTAACATTTCATCCAGATTTGAATTTATTAACTGGTAAAAACGGTTCTAGTAAAACAACAATTTTAAAATTAATTTGGTTTTTAAATTCTGGAAGAATTTTAAATTTAATTAAAGAAATAAATTTTAGTTTTGCCGAATTAACTACGTCAAATAGTGTTATTTCTGTTAAACGTGATATAGAAAACAATACTGTAACAATTGGAATTGATAAGGAAAAACCTTTTACAATTAGCGATTTAAATTTGAGAGAATTAGAAATTCGAAGACCAACTAGAATCCACGAAAGATTAACTGAAATTCATAAACTTTCTATTCCAACTATCTTTTTCCCAACTTTTAGAAGAATAGAAGGAGGTTTTTCAATGGAAGAAGGATTTGATCCACGATTTGGAAGACAAGATGAAATTAGGGATGCAATGGAGGAATTTTCAAGAAGATTATCTTCCAGAAATCAAAGATTTATCACTTCTATTTCAACGGATGATATTGTATCTCTTTTAAATAAAGAATACTCTAATATCAATGCTCAAATTAATTTAATACAAAAGCAAAAGTCTGATGATATTATTCGTAAAATCAAAGGGCAAAATAAAAACGAGAAAGAAACATTAGTAGAAATTCAAGCAGATATTGAGTTTATGGAAAATCAGAGAGAATTATTATTAAAACCATATACAACTTTGTCTGATTTAATTACAACCATTTTCCAACATAAAGGTATAAATTTGAGTAATTTAACTTTGGGTGAAGTTAATAATGCAATTTCATCTGATAAACTTTCAGCAGGTGAAAAACAAATGTTAAGTTTTATTTGTTACAATGCATTCACTAAAAATAATACAATTTTTATTGATGAACCAGAATTAAGTTTACATCCTGATTGGCAAAGAACTTTAGTTCCAACATTACTAAACCAAGGAAATAATAACCAATTTTTTATGGCAACACATAGTCCATTCATATTTTCTAAATTTTCCGACAAAGAAATAATTTTATCTGAAGACAAAGGAGAATAATATGGGATTAGAATTAACAATTGACGAAATAGTTGAAACGCTGAAAAGATCATCATTAACAACAGTTTTAGTTGAGGGTGTAGATGACGTTATGATTTATAGATGGTTAGAAGATGAAATTGGAATAACTAATGCTAATTTTTTTCCTTGTGGTGGAAGAGATATGCTTTTACAGGTTTTCGAAAGAAGAGATGAATTTAAACATTTAAAAACAGTTTTTGTTGCAGATAAAGATACTTTTGTATATGTAAATCCTCCTGAAAAATACAATGATATAATTTGGACAAATGGTTATTCAATTGAAAACGATTTATATTATGGTAGAGGAATAGAAAAACTATTATCAAATGACGAAAAAGAAGTTTTTCTAAAATCTTTAGATAGTTTTATTGAATATTATGCTTTTGAAATTGAGAACTTTTTAAGTCAAAAAGAATTTTCTTTTAGAAACCATCCACAACATATATTGTGTAATATACAACATATAGTAAAACAAGATTTTTTAGAACAAATTAGTTTTATTAAACCAAGCGAAAACACAATTAATAACGTAAAAGAAAATTACGATGTACTTATCAGAGGTAAGTCATTGTTTGCTATTTTAACGAGAATATTAAGCAACGGAAATAGACAAATAAAACATTCTAAAAATTCTTTATTAGAGCATTGTTATAGAACACATAAAAGCGAAATGTTTACGCATTTACTAAATGAAATAAATAAAAAAATCAGCGCATAACCGCCGTTTGGCAATATGGCGGGTTTAGGCTTATTTTAAAGTTGGTTTTGTACTTGCAAAATTAGTGTTCAACCGAAAGTACTCGTTTTCAAAAGTCCACAACCTCGCCAAGCGGCCAAACGTTAAACCCCAAAACCATATAAAATTATACCACAAAAAAAGCCCCAATCGGGGCTTTTTCAACATATAAACTCAAGTTTATTTACTCAAATACATTTTTCTTCTACTGTACAATTCATAAAACTGGTCGTCTTTCAAATCGTCAATAAACAAGATGCTTTCTCCGGTAGATTTCATTTCTGGCCCCAAGGCTTTGTTCACATTGTGGAACTTGCTGAAAGAGAAAACCGGTTGCTTAATCGCGTATCCTTTCAATTGCGGATTGAAAGTAAAATCAGTCACTTTATTGTGACCCAACATCACTTTCGTAGCATAATTTACATACGGTTCTCCATACGCTTTTGCAATAAACGGCACGGTACGAGAAGCTCTAGGATTGGCTTCAATAATGTAAACAATATCGTCTTTTATCGCAAATTGTATGTTGATTAAACCAACGGTTTGCAAAGCCAAGGCAATTTTCTTGGTATGATCCTTAATTTGAGTCATTACAAATTCCCCTAAATTAAACGGTGGCAAAGTGGCATTACTGTCACCTGAATGCACTCCGCAAGGCTCGATGTGTTCCATTATTCCAATGATGTACACGTTTTCACCATCGCAAATGGCATCGGCTTCGGCTTCTATCGCTCCATCTAAATAATGATCCAAAAGCAATTTATTTCCTGGAATCGTTTTCAATAAATTGATAACGTGTTCTTCCAGTTCTTGTTTGTTAATCACAATTTTCATTCCCTGACCACCCAAAACATAAGAAGGACGAATCAATAATGGGAAATCTAATTTGTCTGCCAAAGCAGAAGCTTCATCAGCCGTTTCCGCAATCCCAAATTGTGGAAAAGGAATTTTTAAATCGGTTAAAAGTTCCGAGAATCTTCCTCTGTCTTCGGCTAAATCCAAAGCATCAAAGCTGGTTCCAATAATTTTTATTCCGTATTTGGCCAATTTCTCCGCAATTTTCAAAGCCGTTTGTCCACCTAATTGCACGATAACACCTTCGGGTTTTTCGTGTTGGATAATATCGTAAATATGTTCCCAAAATACCGGCTCGAAATACAATTTATCGGCTGTGTCAAAATCAGTCGAAACCGTTTCTGGATTACAGTTAATCATAATGGTCTCATAACCGCATTCTTTGGCAGCCAAAACGCCGTGAACACACGAATAATCAAATTCTATTCCTTGACCAATTCTGTTTGGTCCTGAACCCAAGACGATTATTTTTTTCTTTTCGGTTACAATACTTTCGTTGTGAACGTAGCGTTCTCCGTTTGCTTTTTCGATTTCGGCTTCAAAAGTCGAGTAATAATAAGGTGTCATTGCCTTGAACTCAGCAGCGCAAGTATCCACTAATTTGAACACGCGGTTGATGCTCATTTCGGAACGCAAATTGTGAATTTGGCTTTCCAGACAACCCAACATATGAGCAATTTGTCTGTCGGCAAAACCTTTTTGTTTGGCTTCCAATAGCAATTCTCTTGGTAAAGTTTCCAATTTGAAATTGGATATTTCTCTTTCCAAAGTATACAATTCCTCGTATTGTTTCAGGAACCACATATCAATTTTGGTGATTTCGTGAATGCGACTCAACGGAATTCCCATTGCGATAGCATCATAAATTACGAAAACGCGATCCCAACTCGCGAAAGTCAGTTTCTCGATAATTTGTTCGTAGTTTTTGTATCCTTTTCCATCAGCTCCTAGCCCATTTCTTTTGATTTCCAAAGATTGTGTGGCTTTGTGCAAGGCTTCTTGGAACGAACGTCCAATTCCCATAACTTCACCTACGGATTTCATTTGAAGTCCCAAAGTTCTGTCGGCACCTTCAAATTTATCGAAGTTCCAACGTGGTATTTTTACAATCACATAATCCAAAGTCGGTTCGAACAGCGCCGAAGTCGATTTGGTGATTTGGTTTTGCAATTCATCTAAATTATAACCCAAAGCCAGTTTCGAAGCAATTTTTGCAATAGGATAACCTGTTGCTTTTGATGCCAAAGCCGAGGAACGTGACACACGAGGATTGATTTCAATCGCCACAATATCTTCTTTTTCGTCAGGTGAAACGGCAAACTGCACGTTACAACCTCCGGCAAAATTTCCAATACTGCGCATCATCAAAATAGCATAATCACGCATTTTTTGAAAAGTCGTGTCAGACAAGGTCATTGCTGGCGCAACCGTTATTGAATCTCCGGTGTGAATCCCCATTGGATCCATATTCTCGATAGAACAGATGATGACAACGTTATCATTTTTATCTCTCAACAATTCTAATTCGTATTCTTTCCAACCCATCAAAGCCTTATCAATCAAGACTTCGTGAATAGGGGAAGCCTCTAAACCGCGTGTTAAAAGTTCGTTGAAATCTTCTTTTTTATACACAATTGCAGCTCCAGTTCCTCCAAGTGTAAACGAAGGGCGAATCACTAAAGGAAAACCAAATTCCTGCGCAATTTCTTTTCCTTGAAGAAAAGAAGTCGCTGTTTTTGCTGGTGCGGCAGGAACTCCAATTTTTTCTAAAAGTTGTTTGAATTGCTCTCTGTCTTCAGTAATGTTGATGGCATTTACATCAACACCAATTAATTTCACTCCAAAATCTTCCCAAATTCCTTTTTCGTCAGCTTCAAGACATAAGTTCAAAGCAGTTTGTCCACCCATTGTTGGCAAAACCGCATCGATTTGCGGATGTGCTTTCAGGATTTCGATAATCGATTTGGTAGTCAATGGTTTCAAATAAATATGATCCGCCATTGATGGGTCAGTCATAATGGTTGCTGGATTCGAGTTGATCAAGATCACTTCGATTCCTTCTTCACGAATAGAACGTGCCGATTGTGAACCTGCATAATCAAATTCGCAAGCTTGACCAATAACGATTGGACCTGAACCTATTATTAAAACCGATTTTATGGAGTTGTCTTTTGGCATTGTGTAGTTAGTTTGTTGTTTTATTTTTGCTCAAAGTTCCTGATTTTTAGTTAAGTCTGTAACATTAAATCCTGAACTTGAAACTTTTTTAACGATAAGGTATAAAAAAAGGCGATACTAAAAAAAGTAACGCCTTTATGATGTTTATAGAAACATTATTTTTTATGTCTTGGTTCGCAAGAAACAGTCAATTTGTGTCTTCCTTTGGCTCTACGGCGAGCTAGGACTTTTCTTCCATTTGCAGAAGCCATTCTGTCCATAAATCCGTGCTTATTTCTTCTTTTTCTTTTCGATGGTTGAAACGTTCTTTTGCTCATTGCTTTGTATCTTTAAAAAATGTATTTAAGTGTCCTAATAGTTTTGAATAATCGTTACTCTAAAACCGAGTGCAAATATACAAAGACTTTTATTTCTGACAAGTGGTTTTATAATTTTTTTTTTAATTCCTTTTGCTATCTTTGCTGATATAAATTTACACGCTATGTTTCATAAAAATATCAAACTTATTCTTGCCGGACTTATTGTCGCTACTGCTATTTGGCAATTTACCGAATCCAATATTGGCAATGGAATCTTCCTTATATTATTGACTGCAATTCCTATTTTTCTTTATTTCAAAAACGAATTTATTTTATTAGCCTTCTTGAAATTAAGAAAACAAGATTTTGAAGGAGCTAAAAAATGGTTGGCTTACATCAAAAATCCAGAATCAGCCTTGGTTAGAAAACAACAAGGATATTTTAATTATCTGCACGGAATTATGCTTTCGCAAACCAATATCAACCAATCTGAAAAATATTTCAAGAAAGCAATCGAATTGGGATTGTCAATGGATATGGACTTGGCTGTTGCCAAATTGAATCTGGCTGGAGTTGCAATGACTCGAAGAAGAAAACTGGAAGCGACAAACTTGTTGAATGAAGCCCGAAAGCTGGACAAACAAAATATGCTTGGTGAACAAATCAAGATGATGAAGGACCAGATGAAAAAAATATAATTTCAAAAAAGGTGGTTAGAACAAACTCTAACCGCTTTTTTTATTTTTATTTCAAAATAATTTTAGGTAAATTTTCATTCAGCCATTTGTATTTACTCAAAATCATAACGTGGGTTCCGCCTTTTACCACGATACAATTTTGAATGTATTTTATTGGGAAAACATCATCGGCATCGCCGTGAATGTGAATTACATTTTCATCCACAGATGTTCTCTCCCACAAAATCACTTGCTCTATGGCCCAATCTAAATAGCGCTTATCTCTAACTCGAAGAAATTTTTCATATAACTTGAGCCTCTGATTTATTTTGGCTCCAAAAGAAAATTTGGCCAGACTTTCGACATTCGCAAGCAAATTCGTTGGAATCAGCTTATAAGCTTTGGTGGTTTTTGCCACTTTCATCCTTCTTGGAAACTCCAAATTACTTTTGGCACTTGAAATAATAATAACTTTTCTGGCATCAATAAATTTTGCCATTTCCTGAACCAAAATCCCACCAAAAGAAACTCCAATCAAAACTGGATTTGGGTGTATTATCTTTTCTGCGATTCGCTTTGCATATTCAGTTAAAGTTTCATTGTCCAAGGGTATTTCCCACTCTAAAAGCACTATTTCAAAAACGTTTCCCGGAAGAACAATTCGTTCAAAAATCGAAGAACTTGCCGCTAATCCAGGCATAAGATAAACAGGTATTTTACTCATAATAGGTTTTTAACTATTTTTCAACAGTATTCCGATTTATAATCCCGAATTTTGTATAAAATTAATTTTTTTTATTCAAACATAATTGCATTTCAATTTTATATTATCAAAATATTATGACAACAAAACTTTTTGAAGCGAATTCTCGAGGCAAAGCCGATTATGGCTGGCTTAAGGCCAATTTTTCCTTTTCGTTTGGAAATTATTATAATCCTAAAAGTGTTCAATTCGGGATGTTACGCGTTTTGAATGACGATACGATTGCGGGCGGAACTGGTTTTGGCACACATCCGCACGACAATATGGAAATCATCACGATTCCGCTAGAAGGAGGGTTGAAGCACCGTGACAGTATGGGCAATGAAGGTGTTATTCGTTTTGGTGAGGTTCAGGTGATGAGTGCGGGAACCGGAATTCAACATTCTGAAATGAATGCAAGCCAAAAAGATCAGGCCAAAACGTTACAGATATGGGTATTTCCTGACAAGCAGGACGTAACACCGAGATACGACCAGAAATCGTTTGATATTGAAAATCAAATCAATACCTTTGTAAATATTGTTTCTCCAAAAGAAAAAAACGACGGAAATGCATTATGGGTTTACCAGCAAACGTTTTTTGATCTAGGAATTTTCGAAAAGGACACGACCATCACTTACAAAGTAAATATTCCGCAAAACGGCGTTTATCTATTCCTGATTGAAGGCGAAATTGAAGTTGATAATCAAATTTTGAAAGAAAGAGACGCAATGGGAATAGTTGATTTTGAGCAATTTGAAATCAATATAAATTCGAAATCAAAAATACTTTTGGTCGAAGTGCCAATGAATAAATAAATAATATGAAATCTCCGGTCATTATTGAAATCAAGGATAACACTTTTGCCAGACAATTTGAAACTATAACCGAAAAAGGGTTAGTTACCATTGAATATTCTTTTCAAGAGAAAAAAATATTTTTGACAAAAATCAATATCCCAGATTTATTTGACGACGAGATTTTCATTTCAAACTTGCTAAAAAACATTATGGCAATCGCCATCGAAAGAAAACTAAAAGTGGTTCCCATACTTCCCAAAATTGTCTTGTTTTTCAAAAAAAATCCCATCTATAAAGAATTACTTCCTCCGGGAATAAGACTATAAAAAAAGAGGTTATTTTCTTTAAGAAATGACCTCTTTTTTTTGCGCTAAAACTATAACTATTTACTTCACTCCTTCCTGTTTTTAGGCTTGTCTGATTTGTCTGAAGAAGGTTTTACTGATGGACGAGTTGTTGAAGGCGCAACTGGTCGAGTTGTTGAAGGTGCCGGACGCGTAGTTGAAGGCGTAACCGGTCTTGTTGCCGGACGTGTTGTCGAAGGCGATACTGGCTTTGTCGCTGGACGCGTGGTCGAAGGCGTCACTGGATGTAACCAAGGTTTTTTTCCCGTCGGCGTTACAGGTTTTGCCGCAGGACGTGTTGTTGAAGGCACAACTGGTCGTGTTGCCGGTCGTATTGCCGGACGTGTTCTAGGAGGTATTACTGGTCTTGCTTGATTCGACGGAGTAATCATTCTTCTTTCGGGAGCCATTGGTCGTCTATAGGTTCTGCCTTCATAAGAGTGATTGTATCTTCCCTCATTTCTGAACTGTCTGAAAATTGGGGAACTTTGCCTTTTTTTGACATAATAGGAATGACTTATGGGATATCTAACATAACTCGACCTACGATAAAAATTATTGGTATAGTAATGTCTGTGAAAATCCCAATAAAAACGAAAAAAAACTGGTGACCAAGGACGCCAATAAGTTGGATAAAAACCCCAATGCCAAGGAGAAACATAAACAGTGAATAGTGGCGAAAATAAATAGGCTATTATTGGCCAATCATTAACATAATAAATATCATTTCCAGTTACAATAACCCTTTGATTACCTATATAACCAGGATTTTTTGTTTCTGAAAAGGAGGGTTCTACAATGAAATCCTTTCCATAAAGATCCTCATCTCCAATTATCTGAACTATAACTTTTCCAGCATAATTTTTATGTCCTTCAATAACGGCCACATCTTGATATTCACTGCTATTTAAGGCAACTCTAAGCACAACAGAAAACGAGTTGTTATTCCTGTTTCCCACCACCTCAATATAATCTATGACATTATCATTGTTTAAATCAAGGTTATTAATGTTCGTTTCTTTGTCATTCAATGCTCGTTCAAATTCTTCCAACGTTGGTGATTTTTGAAAAACATCCAATACAGCATAGAGATTTAAGTTATCCCCCGGCAAACCTAAAGCCAAAGGCTCATTTCCGGTTTGGGAAAACACAGGTAAACATAACAAACTTGTTGTTAGAACCGCTAAAACAAAAAATATTTTTTTCATAACTCCCATTTTTTATATTAATAAATAAATGAACCACAAGTTACGAAATAAATATTTAACTATCTTATTTTCAGCGAATTAAATATTTAATTTTGTAAATAAAAAATACTCAGAAAACAAAAAAACCAACCATAAGTTAGATTCTTATGGCTGGTTGTTTATATCCAAAATGTATTATCTAGATTTTACTTTTCAATCTCCATTAAGTTTTCCATTTTTTTATGTGCCAGAAAACCCGCTATATCCTCAAAATGTTCTTTCACCCTTTTATTTCCAAATTCAAAAACCTTGGTTGCCAATCCGTCCAGGAAATCACGGTCGTGCGAAACGAGGATTAAAGTTCCATCAAAATCACGCAGCGCCTCTTTAATAATGTCCTTGGTTTTCATATCCAAATGGTTCGAAGGCTCATCCAGAATCAATAAATTTACAGGCTCCAACAATAATTTTATCATTGCCAAACGTGTTTTCTCTCCTCCAGAAAGCACTTTTACTTTCTTGGTAACGTCGTCACCGTGAAACATAAAAGCGCCCAAAATATCTTTGATTTTTGTTCGAACATCACCTACTGCAATATCATCGATAGTTTCGAAAATAGTGGCATTTTCATCCAATAAAGAAGCTTGATTTTGAGCAAAATAACCAATTTGTGCATTGTGACCTATTTCAACTGAACCGTTATCAACAGCCAATTCTTTCATAATAGCCTTGATCATAGTCGATTTTCCTTCTCCATTTTTTCCCACGAAAGCCACTTTTTGACCTCTTTCGATAACAATATTGGCATCCTTAAAAACGACGTGATCTCCATAAGACTTCGACATTTCTTTTACAATTACGGGATATTGCCCTGAACGAACAGCGGGCGGGAATTTTAATTTTAAAGCCGATGTATCTACCTCATCGACCTGAACGATAACAAGTTTTTCTAACATCTTAACACGGGATTGAACAGCGTCAGTTTTAGAAAATGTTCCCTTAAAGCGATCGATAAAAGCTCTATTATCAGCGATCATTCGTTGTTGTTCGTCATACGCTTTTTGCTGATGAACACGACGGTCTTTCCTTAATTCTAGATAATGAGAATATTTGGCTTTGTAGTCATAGATTCGTCCCATCGTAACTTCAATAGTACGGTTGGTAATATTATCAACAAAGGCTCTGTCGTGCGAAATTACCACAACAGCTTTGGCTGAATTAATCAAAAAATCCTCTAACCATTGAATACTTTCAATGTCCATATGATTTGTGGGTTCATCCAGTAAAATCAAGTCTGGTTTTTGCAAAAGGATTTTGGCTAATTCGATTCGCATTCTCCAACCACCCGAAAACTCCGATGTTTGTCGAGTAAAATCTTCGCGGACAAAACCCAGACCAATCAGGATTTTCTCGACTTCAGCTTCATAATTCACTTCTTCTATGGCATAGAATTTCTCGCTCAAGTCCGAAACTCTCTCGATTAATTTCATATAGGCATCACTTTCATAATCGGTGCGAATGGTCAATTGTTCATTGATTTCATCGATTTCGGCTTTCATCTTGAAAATTTCCCCAAAAGCTTTGGAGGCTTCCTCCATCACTGTTGCACCATCTGTCGTCAATAAATGCTGAGGCAAATAAGCAATTACCGCTTCTTTTGGTGCCGAAATATTCCCTGTTGATGGTTTGCTTTGACCTGCAATAATTTTCAAAAGTGTTGATTTCCCTGCTCCGTTTTTTCCCATAAGGGCTATTTTGTCATTTTCATTGATAGCAAAAGAAACATCGCTAAATAAAGTGGTTCCACCAAAGTGAACGGAAATATCGTTAACTGTAATCATTTTTTGTTGATTTGTTTAGTTGGTTAATCGTTTAATCGATTAGCGATTTTTTTGAAAGCTGCAAAGATAGATTAATTGAGGAATTGGGCAATTTTAGAGATGCAGAAATATGCTTCGCACGTCTATTACAAAAAATTAGCCACGGATTTAAACGGATGAAACAGATTTACACAGATTTACACAGATTTGAATTTTTAAAAAGAAAATCCTTAAAAATCAGCATCATCTGTGATAAAGAATATTACAAAATAAATCTCCTTACCACTTCGGCGACACCGTGATCATTATTTGAAGCTACTATAACATCGGCAAATTCCCTCAATTCGGCATCAACATTATCAACCCAAACGCCCAATCCGGCATATTGCACCATCGTTAAATCGTTTCCGGCATTTCCTATGGCAATGATTTCACTTTGATGAATATTGAGTTTTTCGGCCAGAATTTGAATCGCAGCTCCTTTGTCAATACCGTTTGGTGCGGCTTCGAGAAAAAAAGGTTTTGACATACAAACACTCAAATCGGGCATCGCAGCTTTCAATATTGGCTCAACACTTTTGAGATAACTAGGTTCCTCCAATAAAAGACATTTTACAGCCGAAGAGTTTACGGCATTTTTAAAACTAGGGACAACCACAAGTTCTAATCCAGTGATAGTACTTTCGATATCAATATATTCTGAACTGCTTTCGCTGATGATTTTTCCGTCTAAATAAGTGATAATATGGGTGTTGTTTTGCTGACTGAAATCATACAGAGAATGAATTTGTTCTTTTGTCAAGGCGTGTTCAAAAAGTACTTTATCTTCTTTTAAGTCCGTAATTGTAGAGCCATTAAAGGAAATCATATAGGAATTATTAACATCACATTGCAATTCTTTGGCATATTCAATCATTGCAGATGTGGGTCTCCCGGAAGCTAAAACGACATAAACTCCCATTTCTTGCGCTTTCAAAAGCATTGCTGCATTTTCATTTGATATTTTATGGTCGTCGGTCAACAAAGTGTCGTCCATATCTACCACCAACATTTTATATTTCATTCTGTATATTTATTGTCAAAAAATAATATATAAGATTTAAATACTCAACCTGAACTCCTCAATCGCAGGATTGGCTTTTGAAAAATCAGTTTCCTGAATAAATAATTCGACTGCTTTTGTGTTTTCAATACTTGGCAAAACGTTAGATTGATTGTTATTTCTAATAACGGTGGTTACTCCTATTTCTTCAATTTTTTGCTGTAAAGCCAAAGCTAAAATTTCACTTCCCGAAAACACTTTCATTAATCCCATTTTATTTTTATTTTTTTATTATTCTTCTGTTTCTTCTTCCTCATCGAAATCTTCCTCTTCCTCAAAATCGAATTCAAATGGTTCAAGTAGCATTTTGTCTGCAAGAATTTCAATCCTTTCCGAGAACACTTCCGAGAAAATGATACGTTGAGTCTTGGTAATGCTATTCGAAATTCGCATAATTTTGGTTTCATGTCGCAATCTCAAAATAGGATCGGCATCATCAAGAATAAACATTTTCAGTCGGTTTACATTGTAACCCGCCGTGGTAAACATTTCACTTAATTTGTTTGGTGTACCAATCAAAACATCAATCCCTGCCGAAATATAATTCTTGTCATATTCCATATCACCTTTGTCGTGCACGCCATATACTCGCAAATCAGTATATTTTCCCAATTTTTCAAAAAGTCCCTCCATTTCCAAAACCTTAGTTTTGTCTTCCACAATTATCAAGGCACGAGGCGATTCTTCGCCTTCTCCTTTTAGTTGTTGAATAACATTCAGCACGATTGTGGTCGATTTTCCGCTTCCCTTTGGAGCAATTATAATACAATCGGCGCCACTTTTTATGGTCGAAAATGTTTCTTGCTGCATCTCGTTGGCTTCGGTCAGACCGTTTTCAATGAGGGCTTTTTGAAGGTTTTCGTTTATTTTTTTTAGTTTCATATTCAAATTTTAGATTTTAGATTTTAGATTTAGGATTTGAAAATCTAAAGAATCTAAAAAAAATATTTTGTTTAATTATTGATTTTGGTTCCCTTTCGTAGGCTATAGATCTTTTATTTTGATGCAAACATCCTCACATCATTTTCTGAGATTTCGTTTCCGCCAAGGATAATTAATCGCTCCACCACATTTCGCAATTCGCGAATGTTTCCTGTCCAGTCATATTCCTGCAATAATTTTACTGCTTCTTTTGAGAAATGTTTCACTACATTTCCCTGTTCGGAAGCAATTTTTTCGGCAAAATGGGAAATCAACAACGGGATATCGTCACGTCTTTCGTTCAACGAAGGAACATTAATCAGGATTACGGCCAAGCGATGGTATAAATCCTCACGGAAACGCCCTTCGGCAATTTCTTTTTTCAAGTCTTTATTAGTTGCTGCAATGACACGAACATCAACTTTGATATCTTTGTCAGCGCCAACTCTGGTAATTATATTTTCTTGCAAAGCACGTAACACTTTGGCTTGAGCCGAAAGACTCATATCGCCAATTTCATCCAAAAAAATAGTTCCCTTATCAGCTGCTTCGAATTTTCCTGCACGATCTTTTACCGCCGAAGTAAAAGCTCCTTTCACGTGACCAAACAATTCGCTTTCTATCAATTCACTAGGAATGGCGGCACAATTCACTTCGATTAACGGAAAATTAGCTCTTTGACTCTTTTCGTGTAATTGATGGGCAACAAGTTCTTTTCCGGTTCCGTTTGGTCCGGTTATTAAAACTCTGGCTTCGGTTTGGGCAACTTTGTCAATCATCAGTTTGATGTGATTGATGGGTTCGCTTTCGCCAATCATTTCGTAATTCTTGCTGACTTTTTTCTTTAGAATTTTGTTCTCGACAACAAGTTGTTTCTTGTCTAACGCATTTCGAACGGTATTCAGTAATCGATTCAAATCCGGCGGTTTCGATATATAATCAAAGGCTCCCAAACGCATCGTCTGAATGGCAGTTTCCATATCGCCGTGACCTGAAATCATCACCATCGGGATTTCGGGTTTTATTTTCTTGACCGCTTCGAGGACTTCGACACCGTCCATTTTGGGCATTTTGATATCGCACAAAACAAGATCGTAGTCGTTGTTTTTTATTTTTTCGAGTCCTTGAATACCATCTTCGGCATCTTCGACCTGATACGAATCATTCTCTTCAGAAAGTATTTTTGTGAGTACTCTTCGAATAGCGGCTTCGTCTTCTATGATTAGTATTTTGCTCATTTATTTGTTGTTTTGCCGCAAAGTTTGCAAAGTTTTTCGCAAAGTTCGCAAGTTGATTTATAACCGAATTTCCTAGCCCAGATTGAAGAGGAAATCCCACGCTGTCATTGCGAGGCACGAAGCAATCAGCGTAGATTGCAACGGAAAGCGGGAAATAACTCCTAATTATTTTATAGACAGTCCGCAAAGTATACCAATTATATTTTTTTTGCCACTGATTTCACAGATTCTCAAAGATTTCACATACAATTACTAAAGAAATCTGTGTTAATCTTTTTAATCTGTGGCTAATATTATCTGTTTGGTATTAGTCACGGATAGTCATAATTATTTTAATATTTTAACCATTTATATAATTCTCTCCACGTTGGTTTTTTGCCATACATTAATATTCCTACTCGATATATTTTTGCGGCAAACCAAACTACAAAAAAGAAGGTTCCGAAAAGTAAAGTGATGGAAATTGCGAGTTGCCACCAAGGTACACCAAACGGAATTCGCATCAACATCACAATGGGAGATGTGAGCGGAATCATCGAAAACACTGTTGCAACTGTGCCGTGCGGGTCGTTGATAACGGTAAAAAAACCAATGTAAACGGCCAAAACTAATGGCATAATGATAGGCAAAAGAAATTGTTGAGAGTCGGTTTCGTTATCGACTGCAGCACCAATTGACGCATAAAACGAACTATACAAAAAGTAGCCTCCTATGAAATAAATTACAAAACTGATTAGTATCGTGGCGATGGGTAAGCCCCATAATTCTTTAATGTACATTTGCGCCGTTCCAGCAAATTCTTGGTGGGCAGCAAGAACTACATCGGGTGGAATTTTTGCTGTTGGACTGGCATCAATACCCAAAAAAGCTGAGGCGGCAAACATAAATGCCAAACCTAGAATTGCCCAAATAAAGAATTGCAACAGCCCTGCCAATGAGGTTCCTATGATTTTTCCCATCATCAATTGAAATGGTTTTACCGAGGAAATAATGATTTCGACAATGCGATTCGTTTTTTCTTCGATAACGCTACGCATCACCATATTGCCGTAAATAATGATAAACATCATAATGAGGTAGCCGAAGGCTCCCCCAATGGCAATCTTGATTTCGTTGAGCCCTTTTAAACTTTGCTCTCCAGATGCTTTTGCCAGACTTATGTTAACTTTTGCTTGGGCATTTTTTATTGCCAATGTGTCCAGTTTTGCTTTTTCGAAATTGTCTTTGGTGAGTTTTTTTGCAATTATTACCTGCACGTTTTCGATAAATGAAATACTTGGACTTTCGTTCGATATGAACTGGATTTTATTTTCTAAATCCTTGTCGTTCGATACTCTTGGAATGTAAAGCAATCCTTCGAAGTTTTCGTTGGTAATGCTGTCTTTTAAAAATTTGACGTCAATTGGAGACAAATCATAATATTTGTATTCACTATTTTTTTTGTTTAATGTCAGGAATTCATTAACAAATAAACCTGTTTCGTCGTGAATGGCAACTCGTTTTGTGTCGGCTTTCATAGAACTCAAATAACCAACAAAGGCGGCTATTCCAACAAAAAGCAATGGACTTAAAAAAGTCATTACTATGAATGATTTGTTGCGCACTTTGGCAACAAATTCTCTTTTTATTATTAGTGATATGATGCTCATATTAGATTTCTGATTTTAGATTTCTGATTTTAGATTAAGTGTTTAGTGATTATAGATTTTTCCAATCTAAAATCTAAACTCTAAAATCTAAATTTATTGACTTACTGCTTGAATGAAAATATCGGTGACGCTTGGAATTTTTTCCATAAAATGAGTGACTTGCCCTCTTTGGGTAAGAACGTTCAAAAGCTCATTTGGCATTGCATTTCCCAGTTGGATTTCGAGTTTTAATTCGTTGTTTAGCGATTTAAAATTTGTTTGACCCACTTTGAATTTTTGGGTAATGTCATACATCAATCCTTCAATGTTATCCGATAAAATACCAACTTCAAAACTATTGGTTCTGAATTTACGTTTGATGTCATCTAATTTTCCTTCGATGAGTTTGTTCGATTTGTGAATTAATGCTATATGGTCGCATAATTCTTCGACGCTTTCCATACGGTGTGTGGAAAAAATTATGGTAGAACCTTGATTTCTCAATTCAAGAATTTCATCTTTGATTATGTTGGCATTTACTGGATCAAATCCTGAAAAAGGTTCGTCGAAAATCAATAATTTTGGTTTGTGCAAAACGCAAACTACGAACTGTACTTTCTGGGCCATTCCTTTTGAAAGTTCCTGGATTTTCTTGTTCCACCAACCTTGAATCCCTAATCTTTCGAACCAATATTCCAATTGTTTTTTTGCTTCGGCTTTTGAAAGTCCTTTCATTTGTGCCAAATACAGACATTGTTCCCCCACTTTCATCGATTTGTACAAACCGCGTTCTTCGGGCAAATATCCTATGTGTTGAATGTGTTTTGCACTTAATTTTTCACCGTCAAGAATAATTTCACCACTATCGGGCATCGTAATTTGGTTAATGATCCGGATTAATGATGTTTTGCCTGCTCCATTTGGACCAAGAAGCCCATAAATACTACCCTTTGGAACCGTAAGTGAAACTTCGTTAAGTGCCACATAATCACCATATTTCTTGACAACATTTTTAACTTCAAGTATATTACCCATTCTAATTTATGATTTATTTTTTCTGCAAAGCTTTTATGCCTCGGGTTTGTAAAAATAGAAAAATAGTGCTAATAAGGTGTTAAATAAAACAAAAAAACCCACCCCTGTTCTCACAAGGATGGGAAAAATTCGCATAATTAAAAATTATGAGAACATATCTTTAACTTTCTCAAAAAAGGATTTGTCTCCCTTTTCAGGATTTGGAATAAAATTCTCGTCGGTAAGATTTTTTTCAAAAAACTGTTTTTGTTCTTTGTTAAGTGTTTTGGGTGTCCAAACATTGACGTGAACTAGCAGATCTCCAGTTCCGTAACCATTAATGCTTGGAATTCCTTTTCCTTTTAATCTTAGAATTTTACCTGATTGAATTCCTTCTTCAAGTTTAATTCTCACTTTTCCGTTTATGGCTTCGATGTCTTTTGAAATTCCAAGAACTGCTTCGGCAAAACTTATATATAAATCATAATGCAAATTTTCGCCTTCACGCTTCAAAAATTCGTGTTCAATTTCTTCGATAGCAACGATTAAATCTCCTGGAACGCTATTTCCGGGTGCGTCATTTCCTTTATTGGAAACTTTTAATTGCATACCGTCAACAACTCCTGCGGGGATTTTTATGGTAACTGTTTCGTCTTCAAGAATCATCCCTTGAGAATCGGCTTCCGCGGGTTTTTTGTCGAGAATTTGTCCAGAACCGCCACAAGTTGGACACGTTGATGCGGATTGCATTCGTCCCAAAATAGTGTTTGTCACACGCATTACTTGCCCTTGACCATTACAGGTAGAACAGGTTTTGTAAGTAACTCCTTTGGCCTGAACTTTTCGTTTTACTTTTACTTTTTTCTCGACACCGTTGGCTATTTCTTCGAGAGTCAATTTTACTTTTATGCGAAGATTACTCCCTTTTACACGGCGTGAACCGCCGCCACCGCCTCCAAAACCACCACCGCCTCCAAAACCACCACCGCCTCCAAAAGCGCTTCCAAAGATATCTCCAAACTGGCTAAAAATATCATCCATATTCATATGACCGCCACCGCCATATCCACCGCCACCATTGTCAAAGGCTTGGTGACCGTATTGATCATATTTGGCTTTTTTGTTGGGGTCGCTTAATACTTCGTATGCTTCGGCTGCAAGTTTGAATTTTTCTTCTGCAGCAGCATTACCTGGATTTTTGTCAGGGTGAAATTCAAGTGCTTTTTTTCTGTATGCTTTTTTTATTTCGGCAGCATCGGCATTTTTACTTATGCCCAGTATTTCGTAAAAATCTTTTTTCATTTTTCAAATTAAGGATTTAGCCCTTCGACAAACTCAGGGTGACGATTAGGATTTCGGAGTTAGTTTCCGATTACAACCTTTGGAAAACGAATAATTTTGTCGCCCAATTTGTATCCTTTTTCAATTACATCGACAATTTTTCCTTTCATCTTGGCAGATGGAGCTGGAATTTGAGTGATAGCTTCTGCAAAATCGGCATCAAAAGCATCGCCTACTTTTATTTCGACTTCTTCCAACCCTTTTGAAACCAATGTACTTTTTAGTTTTTCTTGAATGAGTTCAACACCTTGAATTAAAATATTGTCGTCTGTTTTTTTGATTTCAGCTAATGCCCTGTCAAAATCATCCAAAACTGGAAGCATAGCTAGTAACACTTCTTGATTTGCTGTTTTAAACAATTCGATACGCTCTCTTGCTGTTCTACGTTTGTAATTTTCAAATTCGGCAAATAATCGCAGGAATTTATCTTTTTCGGAGGCTAAATCTTGAGATAATTGTTCTTCTTTTGATATTTCTTCTACTCGTTCTTCAATTGTTGAGTCTAAAGTATCAGAATTATTTTCATTGTTCTCAATTGGGTTTTGATCAACAATTTCGTCATTTAGCGTGTTTTCAGTCGTCATTCTCGTATTATTTTTAAAAATATTTTTAAACTTCATTTTTATACTTTCGTTTAGATTACAAAAGTACTGCCAAATCTTTTAAAATGTCAAATTGTCACTGTTTTTATTTGATGTTTCCCATTAAATGTTTGGGATTGAAAAAAGACTTTTTTCTTTGTCAAAAATTTTAATATAATTTTAAGACTATCACGTTTTAGTTTGTATAAATTTGTAAAGATTCAATTCTAGAATAAATTTTAAATTTGAACTTAAGGTTAGCTTGCAGGCTTCTAAATAATTATTAATTCACTATACCTTATATTAAAAAAAGCTTCGTTTAATTACCGAAGCTTTTTTTGTTTTATACTTTTAAGGTTAAATTAATTTGCCTTTACCCTAACACTCCATTCAAAATCCATCTCGGAAACCTGAATCCCATTTTCGTTAGTACCAATGGATTTCATCCAAAAAGTTTGACCTTCGCCTGTTGCAATTGTTTCTTGAATGGCTTTTTGCGCTAGTGCGCCATCGTTGCACACAAAAGTTATTCTTCCTGTGGCTTTTTTTGTGAAATTACTTTTATTGTTTGCCACCAACATTGATATTTCCTTTCCGGTTTTTTGAATTTGAAACATAACCAAAGCTCCTGTAGATAGCTCGGCCGCCATAGCTTGCACGGCAAAATACATCGAGTTAAACGGATTTTGGTTAATCCAGCGGTGCTTGACTGTTACCACACATTTGTCTTCGTCGATTTGTTTTACCCGAACACCGCATATAAATGCTGATGGTAGTTTGAAAAATAAGAATTTATTTAGCCCAGATTTAGAAATTTTCATTGTAAATGATTTTGTTTATGTAAAAATAACAAAAAATAAGTTCAAAACTTAAGTCTTTGGATCCTTTTGTTGAAATCCAGTGAATCCCTTTATTAACGGGCTATGTCATTCAAATAATTATTTTTTTGATACTATTTAAATGTTAAATTTTTGTTAATATACACTACTATGCGATACAAGATACCGTCTAATAGACATATATTTGCATAAGAAATTACTATATACTTCAACATTATGAAAACAAATAGCGAAAATAACCTGGCAACTTTTATTCACTTGAGTACCCTAAGTCAATATTTTATACCGTTTGGGAATTATATTTTTCCAATATTGATTTGGAGTTCGAAAAAAGATGAATCGGAATTTATAGATTATAATGGGAAGCAAGTACTTAATTTTCAATTAAGTCTGTTGTTGTATTCACTGGTTCTTGCCACAATTGCAATTCCTATTTTAATTTTCACGATTTTCAGCACGATTTCTTTCAATTCAATTATAAATGAGCATGATTTTATCTTCAATCATTTAAGTATTGAAAACATTACTGGAGCTGTAATTGTGGCATTACTAGCCATTTTAATCTTTATTGGCCTGAAAGTTGCGGAATTTTTCTTGATAATTTATGCCGCGGTAAAAACTTCGAATGGTGAAAAATACAGATATCCATTGACAATTGATTTTATAAAATAAAACGGGTTGGTAGCGCCTGAAATAGCCCAGATTGAAGTGGAAATCCTTTTTATTTTTTTCTTTAAAAAATAAAAAGATTACAACGGAAAGCTGGATAAAGCTCCATAAAAAAATCATCAATCAAAAAATGGACAGTTTAATTAAATCAAAAAAACAAAAAAAGAATTATGAACATTGAAAACACAAAAGCCCAAATGCGTAAAGGTGTTCTTGAGTTTTGCATCTTGTCAGTCTTAAAAGACAAAGAAGCCTATACTTCGGAAATATTGGACACTTTGAAAAACGCAAAATTACTGGTTGTGGAGGGAACGGTTTATCCGTTGCTCACCCGATTGAAAAACGACGGATTGCTCAACTATCGTTGGGAAGAATCATTATCAGGTCCGCCAAGAAAATATTATGGACTTACCGAAATTGGACAAACCTTTTTAAACGAATTAAATGGCACTTGGACTGAATTGTCTGACGCCGTAAACCTAATCACAAAACAAAAACAATAGTCATGAACAAAACTGTAAACATAAACTTAGGCGGAATGTTCTTCCATATTGATGAGGATGCATACCAAAAACTGACGCGTTATTTTGACGCCATAAAACGTTCGTTATCTAATTCATCTGGACAAGACGAAATCATAAAAGACATCGAAATGCGTGTTTCCGAATTGTTGACTGAAAAACAAAAATCAGAAAAACATGTTGTAGCGATGAAAGATGTTGACGAAGTTATTGCGGTAATGGGACAACCCGAAGATTACAGAATTGATGAGGAAGGAACTGAGAATCCTTCTACCAATTATTCTTCTTCGAAAACAAGAAAACTGTATCGTGATACTGAACACGGAATGATTGGCGGAGTTCTTGCTGGTTTGGGGCATTATTTTGGTATTGACAAAGTTTGGTTGAGAATTTTTATGTTGGTAATGCTTTTAGCATGGGGAACAGGAGTTTTGGCTTATATCATACTTTGGATTGTGATGCCGGAAGCAAAAACAACTAGCGAAAAACTAGAAATGACAGGCGAACCAGTAACAATTTCGAACATAGAAAAAAAAGTGCGTGAGGAATTTGATACTGTTTCCGAAAAACTAAAAAATGTGGATTATGACAAATATGGTAATCAAATAAAAACGGGAGCCGAAAAAATAGGAAGTTCATTTGGCAACTTCATCATTGCGGTTTTAAGAGCTTTTTCAAAATTTCTGGGCGTGATTTTGATAATGTCTGGGTTGGCAATATTGGTTTCCTTATTTATAGCAGTATTTACTTTGGGTTCCTCTACTTTGATTGAGGTTCCGTGGCAAGGTTTTATTGAAGCTGGAAACTTTACAGATTATCCTGTTTGGGTTTTTGGACTGATAATGTTTTTTGCTGTGGGAATTCCCTTCTTTTTCTTGACATTATTGGGGTTCAAATTGTTGTCTCCAAACTTGAAATCAATAGGAAATATTGCCAAATATACTTTGCTCGCTGTTTGGCTAATTTCGGTTTCGTTGGCAATTTCTATTGGAATAAAACAAGCCTCGGCATTTGCAATTGATGGAAGAGTGGTTCAAAAAGAGACAATCAATCTTAATCCAACAGACACTCTTTTTATAAAATTCAAGCACAATGATTACTATGCAAAAAGCGTTAACGATAGAAATGATTTTAAAATCACCCAAGATTCTACGGGCAATGACGTAATTTATTCAAATGAAGTAAGTTTCAGAATAGTAAAAACAGACACAGAATTGCCTTATATTCAAATCGAAAAAGAGGCAAAAGGAAAAACTTCGACCGAAGCAAAACAAAGAGCTATGCAAATAAAATACGGTTACAAAATTGTTGAAAACCAGCTAATTTTAGATAATTATTTGTTGACTGATTTGAAAAATAAATTTCGAGATCAAGAAGTAGAAATCACTTTATACTTGCCAAAGGGAATCATATTCAAAGCTAATTCTAATGTTCAGGATTATGATCGCTCGGATGACGATTATTTTAATTTACATTTTAGTTCAGGCGATTATATTTACAGAGTGGGTGACAATCAAGTAAAATGTTTGAACTGCCCAGAAAATGAAAACGAATACAATGATGTTGAGATCAATCAAGAAACAGACACCATAGTTACTACTACTGTAACTGTAAACGGAGAAGTTGTTACAGAAAATAAAACCGGAAGCAAAAAAGGATTATCAGTTAATAAAGATGGAATAATTGTAAAAACAAATTAGTCATGATAAAAATTATCACAATCATTACAAAATTTATAATTGTCACCTTAATCGCATTGTTGTTTTCTTCTTGCATATATACGAGAGATTTCAAATCAATAACAGGGAGTGGCCATGTTACAACAGAAAACCGAATGGTAGAAGGTGATTTTAAAAGCATTAAAGTCAGTAACGCCATCGATCTTGACCTAGAACAGTCTGACAAAACAGAAATTATTGTTGAAGCTGATGATAATTTACAAAATGAAATCACAACAAAAGTAGAAAATGGAGTTCTTATCATCGCCTGTAAATACAGCTCTTTTATTGATGTTACATCCAGAAAAGTTATGGTAAAAATGCCAATTATAGAAGGATTACAAGCTTCGAGCGCTTCTACCATCAAAAGCAGAAATACTTTAAAAGGAGAGAACATAAATCTGAGAGCATCAAGTGCAGCGGATATGAACTTGAGCCTTGAATTTGATGCGATTTATTGCAAAGCAAGTAGCGGAAGTTCCATAAACATTGACGGAAAAGCATTAAAACTGGAGACATATTCCTCCAGCGGAAGTGATATTGATGCCAACGAATTATTGGTCAATGACGTGATTGCAAAAGCATCAAGTGGAGGATCCATAAATGTACATCCAATTGTAAGTTTGGAAGCCAAAGCTTCGAGCGGTGGTAGCGTAAACTATAACATTATGCCAAAATCAATCGAGAAAAGCACAAGCTCCGGCGGAAGTGTCGAAAAAGAATAAGAAATTATTCTGGCAAAAATCACAAAAATCATCCATCGAAAGTGGATGATTTTCCTATATTTGTATAATACTTAATTTAATCCAAAAATGAAAAAATACACTTCTTTATTGCTACTTCTTTTAATTTCCACGGTTGCATTGGCTCAAAAAAAAGAGAAGATAAAAGGATCAAAAACGGTGACTATAGAACAAAAGGAAATTGGCGAATTTGACTCCATTGAAGTGGGTAACAATATAGAAGTATATTTGGATAGAGGTGAAAAAAGCGAATTGAAAATCGAGGCCGACGATAATCTTCAAAGTATTGTTATCATTGATTTAAGTTCGAATACGCTTCGGATAAACACTTCGAAAGAAGCAACAAATTACAAAAAACTAATCGTAAGAGTGACTTATACCAAGAATTTAAACTTGATTACTTCTAAAAACGAAGCCATCGTAAATGCCATACAGGAAATTCAATTGGACGATATTACTTTTAAAACTTTCGATAATTCTAAGCTCAATTTAAACGTAAATACTAGGAATTTTATCTTGCATTCAGACGATAAATCAAAGACGGAACTCAACTTGAAATCTGAAACAGCAACCATCGAATTGAGTAAAAATGCTTCCTTAAAAGCTTTAATCAACTCAATAGACCTAAAATGTGATTTGTATCAAAAATCGAAAGCTAATCTGGAAGGCGACGTGACTAATGCTGTTATTCGACTGGATAACAATGCTGAATTCACAGGAAGCAATCTTGTCTTGAAAAATGCCGAAGTAATTGCCGAAAGCTATTCGAATGGCAGTGTCAATGTCAACACAAGTTTAAATATTGATGCCTCTGGAAATTCAGAAATTAAAATCTATGGGGAACCAAAAATCGAAATAAAACGATTTGTAGAATCGGCATCCTTGATTAAGAAACCAACGAAATAACCACCATAAAAAAGTCTCAATCATTTACAATTGAGACTTTTTTTATTAAATTATTTCTTTAGGATTATTCTTTTGAAGCCAAATATCTTTCGGCGTCCAAAGCTGCCATACAACCTGTTCCAGCAGCAGTAATAGCTTGGCGATATACGTGATCTGCAGCATCTCCGGCAACAAAAACACCAGCTACATTAGTCTTTGAAGTTCCTGGAATATTCACAATATAACCCGTTTCGTCAAGAGTTAAATAGTCTGCAAAAATTTCGGTATTGGGTTTGTGTCCAATAGCTGCAAAGAAACCAGTGGCAGGAATATCAAAGACTTCTCCCGTAGTTTTGTTTTTTGCTTTCACGCCAGTGACAACTTGGCCGTCTCCCAAAACCTCAACCGTATCGTGGTTCATCAAAATACTAATATTTTCGGTTTTGCGAACTCGAGCTTCCATAATTTTTGAGGCCCTAAACTTTTCACTACGAACTAACATCGTTACTTTTTTGCACATTTTAGACAAATAATGGGCTTCTTCACAGGCTGAATCTCCCGCTCCTACGATTACCACTTCCTGGTTTCTATAGAAAAATCCGTCGCAAACCGCACAAGCCGAAACACCACCACCCATTTTCAGGTAATGTTGTTCTGATGGTAGTCCTAAATATTTAGCCGATGCTCCAGTCGAAATAATTACGGTTTCGCAATGCAATTCGATAGTATCATTGATCCAAACTTTATGAACATCCCCAGAAAAATCAACTTTTGTTGCCCATCCGTCGCGAATATCTGCACCAAACCGTTGAGCCTGTGCCTGTAATTGCACCATCATCTCCGGACCTGAAACTCCATCAACATAACCAGGGAAATTTTCCACCTCGTTAGTTGTTGTTAGTTGGCCTCCAGGCTGCATTCCTTGGTAAAGAACTGGATTCATATTAGCTCTTGCGGCATAAATAGCAGCGGTATAACCCGCTGGACCAGAACCTATAATAAGACATTTTATTTTTTCGATTGTAGTGGACATAGAGTGATATTTTTTAATTTTGAACAGCACAAAAATAAGTCATTATTGCTGAATAATGGAAGCTTGACAATCATTTTTTGCTATTCTATAATAAAAAAATCCCTTCTGTTGAGACAGAAAGGATTCTTTGGTCGGGGTGGCAGGATTCGAACCTGCGGCCTCCTGCTCCCAAAGCAGGCGCGATAACCGAGCTACGCTACACCCCGAAAGCGGGTGCAAATATAGAACATATTTTTCCTTATCCAAAACTATTTCCTAAATAAGAAAAAAAATTATTTTGATTCAAAAAACAGAGCGAAAATTACTATTTATTTTTATATTTACTAAACATTACATATAAAACCCCTCATTATGGAAGTTTTTTTAATAGTACTACTCTTTGGTTTTTTAATCTATATTAAAAACTCTTTAGATTCTAAACTTGATAGCTTAAATTCAAGATTTGACAGAATTGAGTCCAAATTAAGAGAATGGGACAAAAAATTAGACTTCTTAAAAACAACAGAAAAACCTATTGATAAAATTTCTGAAACTCCTGAAAAAATAATTTCCATTCCTATTCCAGAAATTGAAAAACCTCCTGTAGTTACTCAAAATTTTCAAGAAACTATTGAAGAAAAAGCTGAAAAAGCCATTTTCGATACGAATAATACCATTGCTCCAAAATCAATTCAAACAAAAACATATATTCCTGCTGAACCCAAAAAGACTTTTTGGGAAAACTTCACGGAAAAAAATCCAGATTTAGAAAAATTTATCGGCGAAAATTTGATCAACAAAATTGGGATTTTGATTCTGGTTTTAGGAATAAGCTATTTTGTGAAATATGCTATTGATAAAGATTGGATAAACGAACCAGCACGAGTAGGAATTGGTGTTTTATGTGGTGCTTTAGTTATGGGAATTGCCCATAAATTGCGTAAAAAATATGCTGCTTTTAGTTCGGTTTTAGTAGCTGGAGCAATAGCCATTTTTTATTTTACGATTGGAATTGCTTTCCATAGTTATCATTTGTTCGACCAAACAGTTGCCTTTATAATTATGGTTATTATTACAGCATTCAGTTGCCTGATTTCCCTTTCCTATGATAGAAAAGAACTTGCTGTACTTTCCCTTATTGGTGGATTTGCCGTCCCGTTTATGGTAAGTACTGGGCAAGGGAATTATGTAGTTTTATTCACTTATATCATTATTTTAAATATTGGAATTCTGACTTTGGCCTATCACAAAAAATGGAATATAATCAATATTTTATCCTATGTTTTTACCATAATTTTATACGGGGGCTGGCTCTTTAATGACATCAACGAAAAAAAACCACATTATCTTGGCGCATTGCTTTTTGGGTTTGTATTTTATTTTATTTTTATCTTGATAAATATCATCAATAATTTAAGGACAAAAGGCGTATTCTCTAAAGTTGAATTAAGCATTTTAGCCAGCAACACTTTCCTTTTTTACGGGGCTGGAATGTTAATCTTAGAACATTTCCATCCTGAATCAAAAGGGTTATTCACCACAATTATTGGTTTGTTAAATTTTGTATACGCCTGGTTTTTATATAAAAAATTCGGTTTGGACAAAACGGCAGTTTATCTACTCATTGGTTTAACATTAACCTTCATAACATTGGCTGTTCCAATACAGTTCGAAGGCCATTCAATAACTTTATTCTGGGCTGCCGAAGCTGTTTTACTATTGTGGTTATCACAAAAATCAAAAATAACAAGCTATCTCTTTGCATCAGTCACCGTTTATTTTTTAATGATTATAAGTTTAATAATGGATTGGGAAAACATATATCCTGCGACTAATGGATTGAATCTCGTTCTCAACAAAATATGCATTACGGGAATTTTTGCAGTTGTTTCTTCATTTTCTATTTATTATTTATTGAAAAATGAAAATGAAAATAAAGAACTATTTGGTTTTGTTTTCAATCCAACAAAATACCGAATGATCATAGGAAATATTGGTATAATCCTTGCCTATTTTGTGGGAATTTTTGAAGTTAGCTATCAAGCAAACTCTTATGTTATGGGAGCAAATTCAGCTATTGCTTTTCCTATTGTATACCATTTATTATTCACCGCTTTCTTGTTTCATTTTCTATACAAAAGCAAAAACATTGGTAATATGCAAATTGCCAGTATCATAGCAATTATCAATATAGTTCTATTTTCTTTATACTTTTCTAAAGTTACATTTCGCGAACACGAGCAGTTCATACAAACAGGAATCGAACAAAGAATTGGATTTTATTTGCATTATGTTTCACTCTTGATAACCATTTATTTTGGTTACCAATTGTACCAAATGAACAAAGAAAAAGCCGTTTTCGAACTATTCAAAAAAAACAGCGTCATTTGGATTGCGTCGTTTTTTATAATTTATATTGCAAGTTCAGAATTGATGCTTCACAGCTTGGTGCTTTCAAATTCACCAGTTACCATTCAGGATGTGCATTCTAACCCAATGTATGAAGATTATGGAGCAACTGAACTACCCTTTATAAAACAACAAATTTCCCATAATTTAATAAGTAACACAAGAACACAAATCATAAAAACAGGATATCCTGTTTTATGGGGAATTCTCGCCTTTGTTTTTCTAATTTTTGGAATCAAAAAACCAAACAAAAACCTGAGAATCGTAGCTCTGGCATTATTAGGAATTACCATTCTCAAATTATTTTTGTTCGACATTAGTAATGCCTCCGAAACAGGAAAAATTATAGCCTTTATTTTGTTAGGCATCCTTATTCTGATTATTTCCTTTGTATACCAAAAAATTAAAGTCTTGGTTCAAGACGACAACAAACCTAAGCAAACCGATGAAAACGAATAAATTTCTGTTGCTCATACTCGCCATAAATGTGTTGTTTGCCCAGCAAAACACAACGGCAAAAATTGAAACCATAAAAGAAAATGGCTTGCATAAAATAGTTTTGCCTGCTGAAATACGCTCCTTTTCCAAAGAAGATTTGAGTGATTTCAGAATTTTTGACGCAAAGAAAAATGAAGTTCCATATTTTGTTATCCAAGACAACGGAGCAGAACTTTTGAGCAATTTCATGGAATTCAAAGTGATTTCAAAAAATTCAATTCCAAGAAAAAGCACCACAATTATCTTCGAAAATCCAAAAAATTCCATCGACGAAATAGTTATGTCTATAACTAATTCTGATGTTACGAAATTCTATAGTATCAGCGGAAGCAACGATCAAAAAGAATGGTTTGGTTTAGTTAATAATTCCCAATTATCAAATATAGAAAGCACTCAAGAAACAAGCGTTTTCAAGACCGTAACCTTGCCTCTCGCCTCCTATCGTTACCTTAAAATTAGTTTGGATGACAAGAGAACTTTACCTTTAAATATCTTGAAAGTAGGCCGCTTTGACACTATAACACAAAGTGGGGCCTTACACAAAATCATTCCTAAAAGCAGTCAGATAACCCAACTTTCGACCCAAAAGAAAACCCAAATTCACGTTGTTTTCAATAATCCACAAATCGTGAATCAAATAATATTCGATATTACAAACCCAAGTTTATTCAAACGCAATGCAAGAATATATTTGAACAAAAAACACGAAGTCAAACACAAAACGGAAACCTATCAAGAAAGTATATCCAATTTTGAGTTGAGTTCTGACATAAAAAACGCCATTACTATTCCCCAACTTTTCGAAAAAGATTTTTTTATCGAAATAGAAAATCAGGACAATCAACCACTAACTTTTTCGGGGATTCAATTTTTTCAAAATCAAGTTTCGATAATAGCTGATTTAAAGGCAAACGAACATTACACTATTAAAACAGGAAATCCAAAATTGAATGCTCCAAATTATGATTTAGAAAATTTTAAAAGCAAAATTTCTGGCAATTTGCCCAAAGCCACAATTTATGAAATTAAACATCAAAGCTCCAGCGGCGATATTTCAATCAATAAAAAATCCATTTGGCAACAAGCTTGGTTTATGTGGCTTTGCATAGCTTTGGGCGGAATAGCCATTTTCTATTTTACCACAAGTTTAATCAATGACATGAAGAAAAATTCATAAATATAAAAAGATAAATCCCTATTTTTGTTCCAATCAAAAACTCAACACTATAATTTATGCTTATAATTGGAATTGCAGGAGGAACAGGAAGCGGAAAAACAACAGTAGTTCATCAAATAATGAATGAATTACCACATACCGAAGTTGGAATTATCGCTCAAGATTCTTACTACAAGCAATCGACAAATCCAAGTTACGAAGAACGTTCCAAGACAAATTTTGATCATCCAAGAGCTATAGATTTCGATTTATTGGTAGAGCATCTCAAGGAACTCAAAGCCGGAAACACCATCAATCAGCCCGTTTATTCCTTCGCCACACATAATAGAACCGACGATACCATTGTAACACATCCCCGAAAAGTGATGATTGTCGAAGGAATTCTGATTCTATCCCATCCAGAACTTCGCGATTTATTCGACATAAAAATATTCGTCCACGCCGATTCAGACGAGCGATTAATCCGTAGATTGAAGCGTGATATTGCAGAACGCGGTCGCGATATGGAAGAAGTTTTAAACCGGTATCAAACCACCTTAAAACCTATGCATCAGCAATTTATCGAGTCAACAAAAGCGTTTGCTGACATCATCATCCCAAACGACAAATACAACACAGTCGCCATCGACGTGGTTCGTGCCGTAATAAATCAACGAATTCTATAATTATTTTGTAACTTTATAACATCAATTATTTGGAGCTATTTCCTGCTTTCGCCTTTATCCACGCAAAAAAAGCGTGGGATATCGGCTCTATCAGGGCTAGGCATTTAGTTTCAATTCAAAATTCTGCTAAAATAACAACTGATTCAATGACAAAATCCTATAAAGACAGACCTTGGTTCAAATTTTTAAGCAACAAATACATTTGGGTTTTGTTGTTCTTTTCTACTTGGATGATTTTTCTGGATAACTACTCCTATTTCGACCATCGCTTCTTGGACAAACAAATAGACGAACTCGAAGACAACAAAAAGTACTATCAAGATGAAATCAAAAAGGATCAGGAAAACATCAAGCAACTCAAAAATCCGGAGCAAATAGAAAAATATGCCCGGGAAAAATACTATATGAAAAAAGATAGCGAAGACATTTACATCATTGAGTTCGAAGGAGACACAATTGAAAAAGATGTCAGCAAATAGCCCAATAAAATAAAGATTATAAAGTCACCTTCAAAGTGTAAACCTGAACTGATAAATGAAAAATCTCTTCGACGATTTTAATCCAATTTCTTCCAAACAATGGAAACAGCGAATCCAGTTTGAACTAAATGGAGCCGACTATAATAAAACCTTGATTTGGAATTCCCCCGAAGATATTCAGGTAAAACCCTTTTACCATATTGACGAATTTCAGGGAATATCCAATGTAAATACAAAAGCATCCGAGTTCAGAATTTGCCAAAATATCTTCGTTCACGACCTCGAAAAATCAATTTTTAGAGCCATCGACAGTATTAATCGCGGTGCCGAAAGCATACGTTTTACCATTGAAGACGAAAATACTAACATCAAAAAACTACTCGAAAACCTTCCTTTAGAAAAAGTAACAACCTACTTGAATTTATCCTTTATTTCAATCGATTTCATAAAAAAAGTTGATACCATTGCAAAAAATAAAAACGCAATAATATTCTGCAATCTTGACCCGATTGGGCAATTAACCAAAGAAGGAAACTGGTTTACAACCAAAGAAAAAAACAACTTCGACACACTGAATTTGATTTCAGCATCAACATCTTCCATTTCTTTCATCAGTATCGATGAGAGCTTATATCAAAATGCAGGAGCAAATATGGTGCAGCAAATTGGCTACAGCCTGGCACAAGCCAATGAATATTTCAACAGAGTTTCAAGCATCAATAAACCTATTGTTTTCGAAGTTTCGGTAGGAACAAATTACTTTTTCGAAATTGCTAAACTTCGTGCCTTGCGACTGCTTTTCAATCTGATTGCCAAAGAATACAACCATAATTTCGATTGCCACCTATTGGTCTCACCAACAAAACGCAACAAAACAATCTACGATTACAATGTAAATATGTTGCGCACCACAACCGAATGTATGAGTGCCATTCTTGGCGGAGCCGATGCTATTGCAAATTTACCGTACGATGCCTTGTACCACAAAGACAACGAATTTGGAGACCGAATTGCCAGAAACCAGTTGTTGATTCTCAGACACGAAAGCCATCTCGACAAAGTCAACAATCCTGCGGATGGAAGTTATTATATAGAAAGCCTAACAAATCAATTAGCCGAAAAAGCCTTGATTTTATTCAAGGATATCGAAGCCAATGGCGGTTTCTTGAAACAACTCAATGAAGGAATAATCAAAAGAAAAATCCAGGAAAGTGCAGATAAAGAACAGGAATTATTTGATTGCGGAAAAGAAATTCTTCTGGGAACTAACAAATATCCCAACAAAAACGACAGAATGAAAGAGGATTTGAAACTGTTCCCATTCGTGAAAATAAAACCAAGAAAAACCCTGATTACACCTATAATTGAAAAACGATTGTCCGAACAAATGGAATACGACAGAATAAAAGAGGAAAAATAATAAAACAAATAAATATGAAAACCATAATTTATTTAATGATGTTTTTTGTTTCGTTAACCACTTTTTCACAACAAAAAGCTGTTGAAATAGTCAACATCAAAACTGGAAAGGTAAAAATTTTTGAAAAAAATGAACGTGTCAAGATAAGAACACTAGATGGCAAAAAACACATTGGAAACCTAAATTTTTCGGATAGTCTGACCATTGTCATCAACAACCAATCCATAAAAATAGACAGCTTACAAAGCATAAAAAAACAACCAAAAGTTTTGGCTACGGTTAAAACTGTAGTCTTGACCGTAGGTTTGACTATTGTGGGAAGCTCTTTAGTTGCTGCATCAGGAGGAAGTAATTGGGCTTTTTTACTTTTCACTACTGGTTCCGGCGTGACAATAAGTGCTGGACTTCTTGAAGGAATCAATGCGAATTATTCAGGCAATAAATGGACTTTTAAAATTATAGAAAAGTGATGCGAAAAAATCTGCAACATATAAAATTAGAACGTTCCGAAAAACAAAAAGGAAATTCCAATAATTTGGAACAAACTTTCCTTACCGCTGAAGGCATCGAACTAAAAAAAAACTATTCCGAACAAGACATCGAAAACTTCGAACATCTTGATTTTGGAGCTGGCTTTGCGCCAAATTTACGCGGACCTTATGCCACAATGTACGTTCGCCGCCCTTGGACGATTCGGCAATATGCGGGATTTTCGACCGCCGAAGAAAGCAACGCTTTTTACAGAAGAAATCTTGCCGCTGGACAAAAAGGACTTTCCATAGCCTTCGATTTACCAACACACAGAGGCTATGATTCAGACCACGAACGCGTGGTTGGTGATGTAGGAAAAGCGGGAGTTGCCATTGATTCTGTTGAAGATATGAAAGTATTGTTTGACCAGATTCCTTTAGGCGAAATGTCGGTTTCAATGACGATGAACGGAGCCGTTTTGCCTATTATGGCTTTTTATATTGTCGCGGCCGAGGAACAAGGCGTAAAACCCGAACAACTTTCTGGCACGATACAAAATGATATTTTGAAAGAATTTATGGTTCGGAATACCTATATCTATCCACCTGCGCAATCGATGAAAATTGTTGCCGATATCTTTGAATACGCCAGCAATAAAATGCCAAAATTCAACTCGATTTCCATTTCGGGTTATCATATTCAAGAAGCTGGAGGCACTGCCGATATTGAGTTGGCCTACACACTCGCCGATGGTTTGGAATACATTAGAACAGGACTGGCAGCCGGAATGAAAATCGACGATTTTGCCCCTCGCCTATCCTTTTTCTGGGGAATTGGGATGAACCATTTTATGGAAATTGCCAAGATGCGTGCAGGAAGAATGATTTGGGCAAAATTGGTCAAACAATTCAACCCCAAAGACGATAAATCATTGGCTTTACGAACCCATTGCCAAACTTCGGGTTGGAGTTTAACAATGCAAGATCCTTTTAATAATGTAGCGCGAACAACTATAGAAGGTTTAGCTGCAGCGTTAGGGGGAACGCAATCGCTACACACCAACGCCCTAGACGAAGCTATAGCATTGCCAACGGATTTTTCGGCTAGAATTGCCAGAAATACACAAATTTTTTTACAAGAAGAAACTAAAATAACCAAAACAGTAGATCCTTGGGCAGGGAGTTTTTATGTCGAAAGTTTGACTAATGAAATCGCGCAAAACGCTTGGAAACTCATCGAAGAAGTCGAAGAATTGGGCGGAATGACCAAAGCCATTGTATCAGGAATTCCTAAATTGCGCATCGAAGAAGCAGCAGCCAGAAAACAAGCACGAATTGACAGCAATCAGGATGTCATTGTTGGCGTCAACAAATACCGATTGGAAAAAGAAGATCCATTGCAAATCCTCGATGTCGATAACCAAATGGTGCGCAAACAACAAATAGAACAATTAGAACGAATTAAAGCGACCAGAAACACCGAAAAAGTCCAACTTTCACTCGAAAAATTAACCCTTTGTGCAAAAAATGGAGAAGGCAATTTACTGGAATTAGCCGTTGAAGCTGCAAGAAATCGAGCAACTCTTGGCGAAATCAGCAGTGCGCTTGAAACAGTTTTCGGAAGATACAAAGCACAAATTAAATCCTTTAGCGGCGTGTATAGTAAAGAAATAAAAAATGACGAAAGCTTTGAAAAAGCCAAACAACTAGCCGACGAATTTGCCAAAAAAGAAGGCCGTCGCCCTAGAATTATGATAGCCAAAATGGGGCAAGACGGACACGATCGCGGCGCTAAAGTAGTCGCCACGGGTTATGCCGATTTAGGTTTTGACGTGGATATTGGTCCTCTTTTTCAAACCCCAGCAGAAGCCGCCAAACAAGCGGTGGAAAACGACGTGCATATTCTTGGCGTTTCCTCACTCGCAGCGGGACACAAAACATTAGTACCACAAGTTATTGAAGAACTAAAAAAATACGGTCGCGAAGATATTATGGTCATCGTGGGAGGAGTGATTCCTGCTCAGGATTATCAGTTTTTGTTTGATGCTGGAGCAGTTGCTGTTTTTGGTCCCGGAACGAAAATCAGTGAAGCAGCGATAAGTATTTTGGAGATTTTGATGGGGGAATAACAAAAGTAATCTCAAACATTTATAAAACTAAAACACTGACTGAAAGGTTGGTGTTTTTTTATCAAGTAATCATTAACTACCGGAGATAATTCAATTTTTTTTTTAACGCATAGAAACATAGCTTAAATTAAATCAAGGCGTTTCACTTATTTAAAGCTAATCATAGCTATATGAGAACCAAGAATTGGTCTATCTCATTCTTTTTTCTATGTTTCTATGCGTTTAAATTTATATTTTTATTAATGATTGAAGCCAACAGTTTTGTTAATACAATTTTTTTATAAATAAAAACTAACTTTGTTTTTATGTCCAAACTCCCCAACGTAATCACCAGCATCTTTGCCGCAATGTCTAAAATGGCAATGGAACACAATGCCATAAACCTGGCACAGGGTTTTCCTAGCTTTCCTATTGACGAAAAACTAGCCAATATTGTGACCGAAGTTGTCAAAAAAGAAGTACATCAATACCTGCCAATTGCTGGTTATCCGCCACTTTTAAACAAAATTGCTAAACTGATTCTGGATTCTTACCAGAGAAATGTTTTGCCCGAAACCGAACTCTTGGTTACAACTGGAGCAACGCAAGCACTTTTTACAGCAATCGTGGCATTAATAAAAGAAGGTGAAGAGGTTATTATTCTTGACCCAAGTTTTGATAATTATGAAGCTCCTACTTTGTTGTGCAATGCCAAAGCTATTCGAGTGGAACTGAACGACGATTATTCGCCCAATTGGGAACGAATTGAAAAAGTTATTACTAATAAAACCAGATTATTAATCATCAATAGTCCGCACAATCCCACGGGGAAAGTTTGGAACGAAAATGATTTTATTCAATTAGAAAATGTACTCGAAAAATATCCAAATATCCTTTTATTATCCGATGAAGTGTATGAATTCATTACATTCGAACAAAAGCATATTTCGATACATTCAAGAAAAAAATTGACGGATAGAAGCATCATTGTCTCCTCTTTTGGAAAATCTTTCCATATAACGGGTTGGCGAATTGGCTATCTCGTGGCTCCTGAAAACTTGTTGAAGGAAATCAAAAAAGTGCATCAATATTTGGTTTTTAGCGTGAATAGTCTCGCTCAAGCAGCAATAAGTGATTATATGGATGTGGTTTCGGTGGAGGAACTTGGAAAATTCTATCAGGAAAAACGAGATTATTTTAGAAAACTACTCCAAAACAGCCGATTCGAATTATTGCCTTGCGAAGGAACTTATTTTCAAACCGTATCCTACAAAGCAATTTCTGACGAAAATGATTTGGATTTTTGCAAACGTTTAGTCGTTGAATATGGTGTTGCTGCGATTCCTATTTCTGCATTTTATGGCAATGGAAAAGATGAAAAACTGATTCGGTTTTGCTTTGCAAAAGATGATAAAACGCTTGAAGATGCGGCGAAAAGATTGTGTGCTATTTGATTTCTGTTTTTTTGTCATTGCGAGGCACGAAGCAATCGCATATTGAGAGCAACAAATAGGATTGCTTCGTGCCTCGCAATGACAAACCCTAAAAAAGACTACAAAAAAATAAAAATTTAATTTTACTATGCATGCATACTAACTCTTTTCCTTATATTTACAATTCAAAAAAATTAACTATGGATTATTCGGCAAAAATGCTTCGTGATAATGCCCTTGAAGGCAAAGTAATTGTGGTAACCGGTGGCGGAAGCGGTCTTGGCAAAGCAATGACAAAATATTTTATGGAACTGGGTGCGAAAGTTGCCATCAGTTCGCGTGATTTAGAAAAACTTCAAAATACAGCAAAGGAACTGGAAACAGAAACTGGAGGAACTTGTCTGGCGATTCAATGTGACGTGCGTCATTACGACCAAGTCGAAAATATGCTGCAAGAAGTCCTGAAAGTGTATGGAAAAGTCGATGTTTTGCTGAACAATGCCGCAGGGAATTTCATTTCACCAACCGAAAGATTATCGGCTAATGCGTTTGATACGGTAATTGACATCGTTTTAAAAGGTTCAAAAAACTGTACGCTCGCTTTCGGAAAACATTGGATTGACACCAAACAAACCTCTTCAACCATATTGAATATCGTGACGACTTATGCTTTCACTGGCTCGGCTTATGTGGTGCCAAGTGCAGCCGCAAAAGCAGGCGTTCTGGCAATGACCCGAAGCCTTGCCGTGGAATGGGCAAAATACGGAATTCGTTCTAATGCAATTGCTCCAGGACCGTTTCCTACGAAAGGCGCTTGGGACAGATTATTGCCTGGCGACTTGGCCCAAAAATTTGATATGGCTAAAAAAGTGCCTTTAGGAAGAGTAGGAAATCATCAGGAATTAGCCAATTTAGCTGCTTATTTGGTTTCTGATTTTTCGGCATATATGAATGGTGAAGTTGTAGTAATTGATGGTGGCGAATGGCTGAAAGGCGCTGGAGAATTCAATCTTTTGGAAGCTATTCCTGAAGAACTTTGGGATCAATTAGAAATGATGATTAAGGCGAAAAGAAATAGTTAGCAGCTTTCAAGTGCCGATTACAGGTTGCAGAAAATAAAAATAAATCAAAAAACGGAGTACTTTATTTGTTCTCCGTTTTTTTTAGATACTATCTTCAATTCTAATTTTTTTTAATTATTGAATTATTCTAAAATAAAAAAACCACCCCGCCCGTTGGGCACCCCTCCAAAGGAGGGGAAGTTGCACGTATTCCCCTCCTTTGGAGGGGTGCCCAACGGGCGGGGTGGTCATTATGTGTTTTTAATGAATAAATTTTATTATGAATTCGAATACCCTAGCCCTGATAGCAACGGAAATCCTTTATGGTTTTTCTTTAAAACCATAAAGATTGAAGTGAATAGCAGGAAAAAGCTCCTGAAAAAAAATTAAAGAACATTATTCCTGAAACCAACTGCTAACCAAACCTTAACAAATGTTAACAAAATAGATTTTTAGAAACGATAAATAATTGTATTTTTACCGTTCAAAATTTAGAAAATAAATGGGCAAAATCATTGCGATTGCTAATCAAAAAGGTGGAGTTGGAAAGACTACAACGTCTATAAATCTCGCCGCTTCACTGGGTGTTTTAGAAAAAAAAGTTTTACTGATTGATGCTGATCCTCAGGCAAATGCCACTTCAGGATTGGGAATTGATATTGAAACTGTCGAAATTGGAACTTATCAAGTAATCGAACATAGCAACGCTCCCAAGGAAGCAATTGTGAAAAGTTCGGCTCCAAATGTGGACGTGATTCCCTCCCATATTGACCTTGTTGCCATCGAAATCGAATTGGTCGACAGGGAAAACAGGGAATATATGCTCAAACAAGCATTAGAAAGTATCAAGGACGAGTACGATTATATCATTATTGATTGTGCACCATCGCTTGGATTACTTACCTTGAACGCATTGACAGCAGCCGATTCTGTAATTATTCCAATTCAATGCGAATATTTTGCACTTGAAGGTTTGGGAAAATTATTGAATACCATAAAAAGCATTCAAAAAATTCACAATCCAAATTTAGATATTGAAGGATTACTATTGACAATGTTTGATTCCAGATTACGTTTGTCTAATCAAGTGGTCGAAGAGGTTCAAAAACACTTCAATGATATGGTTTTTGAAACTATCATTCAAAGAAACGTGAAGTTGAGTGAAGCTCCAAGTTTTGGCGAAAGCATTATAAACTATGATGCCACAAGCAAAGGAGCGACAAATTACCTACATTTGGCTCAGGAAGTTATAAAGAAAAACAGCAACTAATTTTATGGCAAAAGCAATAAAAAAACAAGCATTAGGAAGAGGATTATCGGCATTATTGAAAGATCCGGAAAATGATATAAAATCAGCCACCGATAAAAATGCAGACAAAGTTGTCGGCAATATTATTGAGCTTGAAATTGATGCCATCGAGATAAATCCTTTTCAACCCAGAAGTAATTTTAATGAAGATTCTTTGCGTGAGTTGAGCTCTTCCATCAAGGAATTAGGTGTTATTCAACCCATTACCGTTCGAAAATTATCCTTTAATAAATACCAATTAATTTCGGGAGAACGTAGACTTCGTGCTTCGACAATGGTGGGTTTGAACACCATTCCTGCTTATATCAGGATTGCAAATGACAACGAATCCTTGATTATGGCATTGGTTGAAAATATTCAACGCCACGATTTAGACCCAATAGAAATTGCGCTTTCGTATCAAAGATTGATTGATGAAATTCAATTGACACAAGAGCAAATGAGCGAACGCGTAGGAAAAAAACGTTCGACAATTGCCAATTATTTGAGACTTTTAAAGCTGGATCCAATTATCCAAACCGGAATTCGTGACGGATTTATCAGTATGGGCCACGGTCGAGCGATAATTAATATTGAAAATCAAGATATTCAAACGGATATTTACCAAAAAATTGTGAGCCAAAATCTTTCGGTTCGAGATACGGAAGCTTTGGTGAAAAATTATCAGGAAAGTTTAAAACCAAAACCTGCCAACAAACCAAAATCTACTTCATTTGAAATCCCTGATTCGGAAAGAAACACTTTCAATACTTATTTTGGAACAAAAGTAGACGTAAAAATCGCTGGAAATGGAAAGGGTAAAATCACCATTCCTTTTCACTCCGAAGAAGACTTCAACAGGATTATTAAATTAATAAAAGGCTAGTGAACAAAATCATTTTCATAAGTCTACTCTTCTTTTTTTTAGGAAACACATCCGTTTTTTCGCAAGTAAAAACAGATGCTGTCCTGATTGCAACAGACTCAGTGAAATCGAATGATATTGACCCATTGACACCCGCAAAAGCAGCTTTTTATTCGGCAGTTTTACCCGGATTAGGACAAGCCTACAACAAAAAATACTGGAAAATTCCATTGGTTTACGGAGCCATAGGAACCAGTCTTTATTTTTATTCTGACAACAACAAAAAATACAACCAGTACAGGAATGCCTACAAACGAAGGCTAGAAGGTTACACTGACGATCAATTTTCATATTTAGATAAAAGTAGGTTGATTGCCGGTCAAAAATTTTATCAACGAAATCGAGATTTATCAGCTTTAATGGCAGTGGGATTTTATGTTTTAAATATAATTGACGCTAACGTTGATGCAGCTTTGATTCAGTTTAATGTGAACGAAAATTTATCCGTTAAACCTGATTTATATATAAATGATGTAACATCTCGAACAAATATTGGACTAACATTAAATTATAACTTTTAAATACCTTAATTAGAAAAAGGGAAAAGGAAGTGGAATCGAAAAAACAAAACTTATAAATGAAAATAGCGCTTTTAGGATACGGCAAAATGGGGCAAACCATCGAAAGAATTGCCATTGAAAGAGGTCACGAAATTGTCCTGAAAAAAGACGAATTCAATACTTATGATGGACTTTCGAATGCCGATGTCGCAATTGATTTCAGTATTCCTGCCGTTGCAGTCGATAATATTTCGAGTTGCTTTTATGCCAATGTACCAGTGATTTCAGGAACTACAGGTTGGTTAGACCGTTACGACGAAATGGTGAAGCTTTGCGAAGATGAAAAGGGTGCTTTTTTGTCCAGTTCTAACTTTAGCTTAGGCGTAAATCTTTTCTTTGAGCTCAACGAATATTTAGCAAAAATGATGGCGAAATTCAGTTCCTATAAAGTCGAAATGGAAGAAATTCATCATACCCAAAAACTGGATGCCCCAAGCGGAACCGCAATTTCATTAGCAAAAGGCATCATAGAAAACAGCAATTACACTAATTGGACTTTGGAAAACCCAAAAGCGAATGAGGTTCACATCGAAGCTTTAAGAATCGAAAATGTTCCGGGAACACACACAGTAACTTACAAATCTGTGGTAGATGAAATCGAAATAAAACATACGGCTCATAACCGTGATGGTTTTGCGCTTGGTGCCGTGATTGCAGCTGAGTGGATTGTGGGAAAACAAGGCATTTTCACAATGAAAGATGTATTAGATTTAAAATAAACCCGTTCGAAGTTCAAGGTTAAAAGTTTCAATTTGAACAACCTTAAACATTAAAACTTAAAACAAAAATAGTATGACAGTATATCAATGGTTTGTGTTTTTCTTGATAGTTCAAGTAGTTCACTTTTTAGGAACTTGGAAATTATATATTGCCGCCGGAAGAAAAAGTTGGGAAGCAGCAATCCCAGTCTATAATGCAATTGTTTTAATGAAAATTATTGGTCGCCCAACTTGGTGGACATTATTACTTTTCATTCCAATTATCAACCTGATTATGTTTCCGGTTATTTGGGTTGAAACCTTGAGAAGTTTTGGAAAACGATCAAGTTTAGACACTTTCTTGGGAATAGCCACTTGTGGTTTATACATCATTTATGTCAATTATACCCAAGAATTAAAACATGTTTCGGACAGAAGTCTAAACCCTGAAAACAAAACCGCCGATACAGTAAATTCCCTGCTTTTTGCCATTATAGTTGCCACATTGGTTCATACGTATCTGATACAACCTTATACAATTCCTTCCTCATCATTAGAAAAATCGTTGTTGGTTGGTGACTTTTTATTCGTAAGCAAAATAAACTATGGCCCTCGGGTTCCAATGACCACAGTGGCTTTACCAATGGTTCACGACTCGATTCCCTTTACCAAAATAAAATCATATTTAAGCTCGCCTCAATTCCCTTATTTTAGATTTCCGGGATTTGAAAAGATAAAAAATAACGACATCGTTGTGTTCAATTGGCCAAGGGACACCCTATTCAATATGTATATCGCTGCTGATAAAAGATATGACAAGCCCGTTGATAAAAAAACAAACTATGTAAAACGCTGCGTTGGTATTCCTGGTGACAGCTTGCAAATAAAGGATGGAATCGTTTTCATCAATGGGAAGGAGCTGATTTTACCTGAAAGGGCAAAACCGCAATATTCATACAAACTCGTTTTGGACGGAAAAACGCCAATTGATTTCGACTATCTATTCAAGGATATGAATGTTACTGACGGTATTAATTATGTGAGTACACAAAAAGATACAATTGGGATTACAGCTTTGACCTTTGCCAATGCCGAAAGGATGAAAAATGTGCCGGGAATTACAGCGGTAATACGAGAAATTAGAAAAGGACCGGAAGACGGTATTTTCCCAGATTTTCAAGATGGAAAATCATCAGTGACAAACAACTGGAGTTGTGACAACTTTGGTCCAATTTACATTCCACAAGCAGGAAAAACGGTTGCCTTAGACAAAAAATCATTGCCTTTTTATAAAATAATCATTAATGAATATGAAGGAAATAAATTAGAAATCGTTGGTAACGATATTTATGTTAATGGTCAAAAATCTACAACTTACACCTTCAAACAAAATTATTATTGGATGATGGGAGACAACCGTCATAATTCGTTAGACGCGCGTTATTTTGGCTACACACCCGAAGACCACGTTGTTGGGAAGCCTGTATTCATCTGGATGAGTTGGGATAGCAATGGTAAAGGAATGGGAAAAATTCGTTGGGAACGCTTGTTTACAACTGTTGGCGGTGACGGGCAACCACAATCTTATTTCAAATTATTTCTGCTTGCTTTGGCGGCCTATTTTGTGGGTGAGTACTTTTGGAAAAAAAGAAAAGAGAGAAAAGACAACTAGATAGAAAGGTTTATGGTTTAAGGTTGCCTGAATAACTTTAGACCCTAAACTTTAAACAATCCAACAAATGGACATCCTATTTCATCCTACCTATTTCCCGTCAATTAGTCATTTTGTGGCGATGTCGCAGGCTGATGGTATTACTTTTGAAATGGAGGATAATTTCCAGAAACAAACTAATCGCAATCGGACTTATATTTATAGCCCTAACGGAATTCAGTTGCTTAATATTCCCGTAAAACATTCTGGAGAAAGTCACCAAAAAACAAAAGACATCAAAATCGAAACCAATTTTGATTGGCAAAAACAGCATTTTAAATCATTGGAAGCCGCTTATAGATGTTCTCCTTTTTTTGAATATTTCGAAGATGATATTCGCCCCATCTTTGAAAAAAAACATACTTTCTTGATGGATTTGAATTTTGAAACGATAGATTTTGTTTCAAAATGTTTGCGAATGAAATTAGAACTTAAAACTACAACCGAATATTTTCACGATCTAGATTCAAATGCCATTTTGGATTTTAGAATTTTGGCAAACGGTAAGAAAGACAAATCTGAATTTGAATCTTACACCCAAGTTTTTGGTGAAAAACACGGATTTCTGAATAATTTAAGTATTCTGGATCTGATATTTAACGAAGGAAAATATGCCTTGGATTATTTGAAAAATCAAAAACTGACTATCAAATAATATTCTATTCCATTGATAATTTAGCCATAATTGGATAATGGTCAGAATTCTCGAATTCAGGAAAACTTTCAAATTTCTTTACCTTCATTTTATCGTCGGCAAAAATATAATCAATTCTAGCTGGATAGTATTTGAATTTATAAGAGGCTCCAAAACCTTTTCCTGCTTCTTCAAAACTGTCTTTCAATTTTCCTTTTATATTTCTGTACACGTAAGAAAACGGGCTGTTATTCATATCACCACAAATAATAATGGGAAATTTGCATTCCTTTTTATGCGCTTTTATTATCTCGGCTTGTTGCTGTTGTTTTTTGAAAGCCTTGCTTATCCTATAGAAAAGGCGCTCCGATTTACCTTGATTAATAGCGTCAATATTTTCATTAATTTCTGTGACATCCGGTGAAATTTTTATCGATTGTAAGTGCATATTATAAACCCTGATGATGTCCTTTCCCATTTTAATATCGGCAAAAACAAAATTATTATTCGAGTCAGGAAACTCAATGTGCCCTTGATCAATAATTGGGAATTTGGAAAAAATTGCCTGACCTGTCTTGATTTTTACACCCTCCATAAAAATATAACGATGTGGATATACTTTCAAATCAATGTGGGCAGAATTTGAATATTCCTGAATGCACAGAATATCAGGATTTTTATCATTGATAAAAGCAAGAATATTTTCTGGAACATCTTCTCGATCTAGCCATCTGAAAACATTAAACAGACGAACATTATAACTCATCACCACAAAATCTTTTTCGTCACTTATAAAATCTTTGGTCGAAAATTTATAGAATTTATTGATGAAAGTAATTCCCATCAAAAGTACCAAACCAGACAAAATCATTCTCTTTTTGAATTGAACGGCCCAATAAAGAAAAAACAACGCATTCAAGATAAAAAAAAGCGGCATAAGCAAAGTGAGAACCGACATAAAAGGAAAAAGTTTCGGCGCCAGAAAAGGTAAAACATATGCAAAGAATGTCAATACAGCAAGTACTATATTCAAAAAAAACATAATTTTATTAAACCACGAAAGGTTTTTCATTGCGCTTATTTTCCGGCTTTAAACAAAAATTCTTTTTCTTCTTTGGTCAAACAATCGTATCCTGAACGACTAATTTTATCTAAGATTTCGTCGATTTGTTGTTGCGTTTTGTCTTTTGTAATAATTTTCGAAGTAGGTTTCTCCACAGGTTTTTTATAATTTTTATGCACCTTTTTGAATGGAGTAGATTTGGATTTTCCGAACAAATTAACGAAAAAATCTATTATGTTTGAAACTATTTTACTGAAATCGGTTCCGTTACGAAGCAATACAATAAAAATATATCCAAAAAAAGCGCCTGCCAAATGAGCAATATGCCCTCCAGTATTGTCAACCCTAATTTGCATCAAATCTATGACAAGTATAACGAGAGTTATGTGCCATAACTTCACGTTTCCGATTATTAATAAACGTACATTCATCAAGGGTTGATAGGCTGTTGTAGCAACTAGAATAGCCATAATGGCTCCTGATGCTCCAACAATGGAAGAACTTATACCCAAAAAATAATAGCCTAAAACAAAAGCAAAACCAGCAAATATAGCGCTCAATATATACAACCCCAATAGTTGCTTTTGGTTAAAAAAGGTTAGAAACAAAGTACTGGAAAAATTAAGGACTATCATATTGAAAAAGATGTGTCCAAATCCATCGTGAAAAAAAGCATACGTCAGAAGTGTCCAAGGTTTTGTCATAAAAACCGAAGGATCAGAAGACAATGCAATCCATTTGGGAAAATCAAAAATTCCTACTCTAAAATCATAAAACAATAATGAAACCAGAAAGCAAGCCACATTCCAGTAGATTAACCTTTGGGCCATTCCACCTAATTTATACTGCATTTTCAAGTCATCAATAATACCGCTCATTTTATAATTTAGATTTTAAATTCAGTTGCTAGTTCCAACGATTCCTGTTAAACTGGTTCTTCTTCCAATACCACATAATTAAAAAACCAAATAATGCACCACCAACGTGTGCAAAATGGGCAATTCCGCCGCCTCCAAAGATAGATTCACCACCAGAAACTCCTAAATACAAATCGATTAGAACCAATCCTGGTACAAAATATTTCGCTTTTATTGGAACTGGAATAAACATCAAAGCCAATTCAGCATTAGGAAACATAAAAGCAAAAGCCACAATAGTTCCGTAAATTGCTCCCGAAGCACCAACAACCGAACCAAGATAGGCCGAAGTAAAATTTTGAAAATCAGAAACCGACAATAATTCCTGCCATTGGGTGTTTATTTTTCCTTGGTCTAAAACTTGCAAAATTTCCGCTTTTGGAAAACCATTGGCCGTAAGAGTATTTAATCCTTCTTGAAAATAATAATAATTTATAGCTGTATTTACTGCTGCCGCACCAAATCCGCAGGAAATATAAAAAAACAAGAATTTTTTTCCGCCCCAAAAATGTTCCAACGCGGATCCAAAAGAATACAAGGCAAACATATTAAAAGCAATATGCATAAGACCACCGTGCATAAACATATGTGTGATGGGCTGCCATGCATGAAAATCTGGATTTTCCGGGAAATAAAGTGCCAAAAATTTATAGGCTACATCACCCGATATGAGTGTTCCAATAAAAAATAAGACATTAATAATTAAAAGTTGCTTTACAACTGGCGTGATATTCATCATAGTGCAAATTTTTTGTCTAAATCTTCCACACGCATCGTGATGAAAGTAGGTTTTTGAAATGGAGAAACATTAGGGTCTTTACAGGCAAAAAGTCCGTTTACCAAGTTTTCCTGCTCTTTTTGTGTCAAATAAGTTCCCGTTTTTACCGCCAAACTTCGTGCCATTGATTTGGCAATCGTATCATTCTGACTGAAACTGCTTTCGGGAATTCCATCTTGTAAATCGCTCAATAATTGTTCCAAAACCAGCGAGGCTTCACTTTCTGAAACATTGGCCGGAAGTCCAGAAATGACAACACTGTCCTCATTCGTTTCCTCAAAAACAAAACCCGTGTTGGTTAATGACGGCTTCAATTCGGTAATTAATTGCATTTCACCATTGGAAAAATACAAATGCAAAGGAAACAGCAATTGCTGGCTTGACGCCAAATTGACCGTGATATTGGTCAAAAATTGTTCGTATAAAATGCGTTGGTGTGCCCGGTTTTGATCCACAATTATCATTCCGGATTTAATGGGGTTAACGATGTATTTTTTATGGATTTGGTGTGTTTTATGGACTGCTTGTTCCACTTCGTCATTATTGAACAAGGACGAGGTCACTTCATCATTTTCGAAAGTCATCGTTTCAATTTCCTCCGAATCCTGCTTTAATCCCACATATAAACTTTCCCAATTTGCGGTAGATTCTGGCTTTCTGTAATTAGTATTTGCAAAATGCCTATTGGGTTTATCTTCTTCAGAAAAAGGATTAAAACTACCATCAACTTGAATTGTTGGCGTGGTTGCTTCCAAATTTTTATAATGATAAGGCGTGTCTAAATTGGCGTCGCGCTCAAAATCCAAAACTGGCGCTACATTAAATTGTCCCAAACTGTGCTTTATCGAAGCCCGCAAAATGGCATACAAAGCTGATTCATCATCAAATTTGATTTCCGTTTTTGTGGGATGAATATTGATGTCGATCGTGTTTGGCGGCACGGTCAAATACAAAAAATAACTTGGTTGTGCGCCATCTCTCAAGATTCCGTCATAGGCCGCCATCACGGCGTGGTGCAAATAACCACTTTTTATAAAGCGATCATTGACAAAGAAAAACTGTTCTCCTCGATTTTTCTTGGCAAACTCGGGTTTACATACAAAACCCTGAATGCTCACAATTTCGGTTTCTTCGTTTACGGGAACTAATTTTTCATTGGTCTTCCCCGAAAAGACATTCACGATTCGCTGTCTCAAACTCGAAGGATGCAAATTGAACATTTCGCTTCCATTGTGGTAAAACGTAAAATATATTTGCGGGTGCGCCAATGCCACACGATGGAATTCATCAATGATATGGCGGTATTCCACCGTATCCGATTTTAGAAAATTTCGTCGGGCAGGAATATTGAAAAATAAGTTTTTAACACCGAAAGAAGTTCCTTTTGGCAAAACTGCCACGTCTTGCGAAACAAATTTGCTGCCTTCGATAACAATATGCGTTCCCAGTTCTTCTTGGTCTTGTTTGGTTTTCATTTCCACGTGGGCAATCGCGGCAATCGATGCTAATGCTTCTCCCCGAAAACCCTTCGTATGTAAAGAAAACAAGTCTTCAGCTTGACGAATTTTAGACGTGGCGTGACGTTCAAAACACAAACGCGCATCGGTAACGCTCATTCCTTTTCCATTGTCAATTACCTGAACCAATGATTTTCCGGCATCTTTCAGTATTAATTTAATGTCATTTGCTCCTGCGTCGACGGCATTTTCAAGCAATTCCTTGACAACAGATGCAGGTCGTTGTACGACTTCTCCAGCGGCAATTTGATTGGCAACGTGATCAGGAAGTAATTGGATTATACTCGACATTAAAAAAATGGTTTAAAGTTTAAGGTTTATGGTTTAAACCCAAAGTTCACAAATTTAAGTAATTTCTATTGGGATTTAAAGTTTAGTTATTCACAAAAAACAAAAAAACCTATACTATCTACATAATATAGGTTATAGAATTATTTGTCTTGTATTTATTCTTCTATCATCGTCAAACCTTCGATTTGCAAAGGCCCTGTAGATAATAATTGTTGATTTTTAAATTGGTGGCTAAACGAAGCCTGATGTCTTAAATAAGCCATTTTTATGGCTGCAATAGCAGCTTCTGTTCCTTTATTACCGTGTTTCCCTCCACTTCTGTCAATGGATTGTTGCATAGTATTATCCGTCAGAACACAAAAAATAACAGGAACATCAGTTTCTACGTTCAAGTCTTTTATTCCTTGCGAGACCGCTTCACATACAAAGTCAAAATGTTTGGTTTCTCCCTGAATTACGCAACCAATGGCGATTACGGCATCGACGTTTTGGGTTTGTAGCATTTTTTTGGCTCCATATATGAGTTCGAAACTTCCTGGCACATTCCATCTAATGATATGTTCTGATGGCACTTCATTGTCCAAAAGTCCTGTAACCGCTCCAAAACAGAGCCCTTCGGTTATGGTATCATTCCACTCAGAAACAACAATCCCAAACCGAAAGTCCTTCGCGTTTGGGATTGAATTTTTATCGTATTCGGATAAGTTTTTATTTATAGTTGCCATTTTTTTTAGGAATAAAAATTGTACACTGACGATTTAGAATTAAAAACATAAAGTTACCAAATCTAAACGTATAATCCTAAAATTACTGTGCTAATCCTATTAAAACATCTACTGAAGCAGCTTCTGGAGAGGCATCAAAATTATCTTTGATATCCGTGAAATATTTCAATGCATCCTCTTTATTTCCTAATGCCAAAGCTGTTTTTCCCGCTTTCAACAAGAAACGTGGTGTAGTAAAATCATTTTTACTTGATTCAGCAGCTTTTACATAATTTTCCAAAGCTTCTTTTGGTTGCTTATTTTGGGAATAAGCATCTCCAATTGCTCCTTTTGCCAAAGCACTCAAAACCACATCATCTGATTTAAATTTACCCAAAGAGTTAATTGCTTCAGTGTATTTTCCAATATTCAAATAAGCAATCCCAGCATAATAATTGGCTAGATTCGCAGCATCAGTTCCAGAATATTCGTCGGCAATTTGAATGAAACCAAATTTACCTTCTGAACCGTTCAATGATAATTTATATAAAGAATCGCTGGCAACTCCGTCAGTGGCTTTTTGAAAGTTTTGTTGTGCAACAAACATTTCGTTTGCCGCTTCATCTTGTCTTGGAGCTGCTACAAATTTCTCGTAAGCTAAATAACCAATGGTAACCAAAGCAACCGCTGATACGAATCCAATAATGAATTTTTGATTTTTAGCGACAAAATCCTCTGTTTTTGTGGCTGTTGCGTCTAATGTCGAGAAAACTCCCGCAGTTGCGCTATTTTTTTCAATTGCTTTTATGTCTTCAGTAACTTCTTTTACTTCTTTTTCCTTTGCTGGTTTATATCCTCTTTTATTATAAGTAGCCATTTAAATTTTAATTTAGTGAGTGGCAAAAATATAATATTTATTCAAATCTAAAACCTCTTTTATCGATATTTTTCAATAATTTGCACCCACTTAAAAAAAATTACCTGTAATCAGGAAAATTCTCAACACCAGCAAGCATTACCAATGTATTTAAAAAACATTTCTTTATTCAATTACAAGAACTTTTCAGAGGCAAATTTCGAATTTGTGGGCAAAATAAATTGTTTTGTGGGCAAAAACGGAATTGGAAAGACAAATGTGCTTGATGCGATTTACCATTTATCCTACGGAAAAAGTTATTTTAACCCGTTGGCTGTGCAAAATATAAAACACGGGGAAGAATTTTTCGTCATCGATGGTGAATTTGAAATCAACGAAAGAAACGAACAAATCATTTGTAGCTTAAAAAAGGGTCAGAAAAAAATATTAAAACGCAACGGGAAAATCTATGATAAATTTTCGGAACACGTTGGGTTTATTCCATTGGTTATCATCTCGCCTGCCGACAGGGATTTGATTGTTGAAGGAAGCGAAACCCGAAGGAAATTTATGGATAGCGTCATCTCGCAATTGGATTCCCAATACTTGAAACAGCTCATCCAATATCAAAAAGTAATGAGCCAACGCAATGCTTTATTGAAATATTTTGCATTGAATTATGTTTTCGAAACCGACACACTTTCAATTTACAACGAACAACTGGACACTTTCGGGAAATATATTTTCGAAAAAAGGAAAGAATTTATCGAACAATTTATTCCTATTTTCAATATGCATCATCAAGCCATAACCGGTTCGCAGGAAACGGTTCAATTGGTATATGAAAGTCATTTATTTGATAATGATTTACTAACGCTTTTAGAAGAAAACATCAATAAAGACAGGGCTTTACATTACACCAGCGTAGGAATTCACAAAGATGATTTGTCTTTTGAAATTGATCATTATCCCATTAAAAAATTTGGTTCACAGGGCCAACAAAAATCTTTCCTGATAGCATTGAAACTCGCTCAATTCGAATTTTTGAAAACCCAAAGTGGTTTTAAACCCATTTTACTTTTTGATGATATTTTCGATAAATTAGACGAAAACCGGGTTGCAAAAATAATCGAAATGGTTAACAGCGACACTTTTGGACAACTATTTATTTCCGACACGCATCCGGAACGAACAGAAAATATCGTAAAATCGACCCATCAGACTTACAAAATATTTAACTTATAATCTTTTAATAATTTGTATATTTACTTGATTGCAAACACTTTAAAAATGAAAAATCAAATCTTGACATTGCTTTTTGTTGGTTTTCTTTTTTTGGGTTGTAGTGCACAAAACACTAAAAATCACCCAACAACTTCCGTAAATAATGGTGATTTAAATCCAAATACACTTTTGGATTCCATTGATTATTCCTTAGCCGAAAATTGGGCCGTTTTACCTGGAAAATATCCTGACAATTTAAAGGAATATGCCATACAAAATCCACAGGATTCGATTGACGTTTTTTATGTTTATCCAACTCTAATTGTTTCTGACAAGGACGAAAGATGGAATGTCCCCATAGATGACAGCATCCAAAAAACAAAAGTTATCAATACAGCCATTCGTTTTCAGGCTTCTGCTTGGGCAAGTTCGGGAAATTTGTACGTTCCATATTATCAACAAGCCCATCTTCGCTCCTATTCAAACCTCGAAAATGGTGGCACGACAGCTTTACTCCTTGCTTATTCGGACGTGAAAGCGGCTTTCGAATATTATTTAAAACATTACAATCACGGTCACGGAATCATTCTGGCAGGTCATAGCCAAGGAAGTACACATGTTGCGGCTTTATTGCACGATTTTTTTGATGGGAAGCCCTTGCAAAATCAATTGGTCGCAGCATATATTCCTGGAATTGGTTTCGATAAAGACCAGTTTGGAACAGTTCGTTTTATGGATCATCCCCAACAAACGGGAGGGTTTGTAACTTGGAACACCTTCAAAAAGAAATTTGACAAAAAAAATTATAAATGGTACAAAGGAAAAATCGTGATTAATCCCGTGACTTGGGACACCACAAGAATGGCACAACGAGAACTTCACAAAGGATTTCTATATTCTAATGGCAAAATGTACAAAAATAGTTTTGTAACTCATATTGGAAATGGTGTAATTTGGATATCGCCACCTCATTTTCCGTATCGATATTTAACTTTTTTGATGCGGAATTTTCATACCGGAGACATCAATTTGTTTTGGGAGGACATACGGGAAAATTCACTTTTAAGAATCAAAAGTTATCGCAAAAACCATAACGACTCCCATTATAAAGTAGAAAATACGAATTAATATTTTTTGATTTCTTTAACTTATTCTTACTAAATAGCCAATAGAAATTACTTATTTTAGCAACTTTAAATTTAAAACCAAATTATTATGAAATTCCGCCACTTATTCTTCCTCTTTATATCATTTGCGATATTATCCTGTAATGGACAACCATCAAAAAACATCGAAACTGTTCCTGCCGAGGCTTTCGCCAAAAAAATAAATGAAACCCCAAAAGCTCAAATTCTAGACGTAAGAACTCCCGAAGAATTTGCCTCAGAACACATAGATAATGCAATAAATGTAAATTGGCTTGGAGACAATTTTGTTTCAGATGCTGAAAAATTAGACAAATCAAAACCTATTTTTGTTTACTGCAAAAGCGGTGGAAGAAGCGCAAAAGCCGCAGCAAAATTGCAGGAATTAGGATTTACAACCATATATGAACTAGAAGGAGGTATGATGAAATGGAATGCTGCTGGACTATCAAAACCAAGCGACAAAATCATAGGAATGTGCAGTCAGGAATATGGAGAATTATTAAATACAGATAAAAAAGTGTTGATAGATTTTAATGCAAAATGGTGTGCGCCTTGCAAAAAAATGGCTCCTTATCTTGACAAAATGCAAAAAGAAATGGCGGACAAATTAGTCATCATCCGATTGGATGCCGATGAAAATAAAACCTTGATTAACGAAATGAAGATTAACGAACTTCCAACTCTCATTTTGTACCAAAATAAGGAAATAAAATGGAAACATTCCGGTTTTATTAGCGAAGAAGATTTGAGAAAACAATTGCAATAATCCCTAAAAATATGCTTTCAATAAACAGCCTGCAATTTCTCGACGATTTAAAAGCCAACAACAATCGGGATTGGTTTTTGGATAATAAAAAACGCTACGAAGTTTTTAAAAAAGACTATCAAAAATTGGTTAGTGATTTCCTCGATGAGATGAAACCACTTGACCCGTCGCTTGAAATGCTCGAAGTGAAACATTGTACTTTCAGAATCAATCGTGACATTCGTTTTTCAAAAGACAAATCACCATACAAGGCTCATTTGGGAATTTGGCTTTCAAGCGGTGTCAAAGGTTGGAACCGCTCCGGTTACTACGTTCACATCGAAAAAGGAAACAGTTTTATTGCCGGTGGATTCTATTGTCCCGAAGCCGAAGATTTGAAAAAAGTGAGAAAAGAAATTGCTTATTTCTATGAAGATTTAGAAGAAATCCTTAACGATAAAAACTTCAAAAAAGAATTTGGCGATTTTGACCGAAACGAATCCAATATTTTAAAAACACCACCAAGAGGATACGAAAAAGATCATCCTGCCATAGAATTTCTAAAACTTAAAAGTTTCGAAACCACTCACAAATATGACATAGAAGAAGTTCTAAAAAAAGATTTTGTAGAAAAAATGAGCAAGAAATTACTGGTTTTAAAACCTCTAAACGATTTTATCAATCGAGCTTTAACTTCCGAAGAATAATTTAATAAATGGCAAAAAGAAAGATACTTTTTCTGGGTGAAACTTACAGAGCCGATGCCATAACCTGGATGAATGGACTGAAAGAATTTGGCAATTTTGAAATTATCACCTGGGAATTAAAAACTCCGAATCACACTTTTTTTAGTCGTTTTCTAAGGCTTCTAGAATTTTGTACGGGACTTTTTCAAGTCAGAAAATTAATTAAACTACACCAACCTGATATTGTCATCGCTGAAAGGACAACGAGTTACGGATTCCTTGCGGCAATTTCGGGAGTAAAACCAATAGTCGTCGCGCAACAGGGCAGAACCGATTTGTGGCCTGAGAAATCCATTTTATTGCCATTAAAAAAAATCATTCAACATTATGCTTTCCAAAAAGCCGATTTAATTCACGCCTGGGGTCCGGTAATGACCATTTCGATGAAAGCCACCAATGTAGACATGAACAAGGTTTTGGTTTTACCAAAAGGAATAGACTTGACAAAATATACAAATAAAAACTCGGCCAATCCTTCAAAAATAAGTGCTATTGTCACTCGTTCGCTTATGCCAGAATATAGTCACGACATTATACTGGAAGCTTTTTCAATCTTAAATCAGGAAAATATCGATTTTGAACTTACCATAGTTGGTGACGGAAAACTGTTGCCTAAACTAAAAGAATTGGCAACAAAAATGAAAATAGAAAATAAAGTAAATTTTACTGGGCGAATTCCTAACCAACAACTCCCTGAACTACTACAAAAATCAATTTTTTACATCAGTATGCCAATAACCGAAGGCGTTTCGGCTTCCTTGTTTGAAGCAATGGCTTCTGGTTGTTATCCTATCGTAACTGATATTCCGGGAAACCAAAGTTGGATCAAACACAAAGAAAACGGACACTTAATCGCCATTGATAATTTCAGAATGCTCGCCAAAGAAATCCGTTGGGCTTTCGAAAATAGCGATTATAGAAATGAAGCTGTTTTAAAAAATAGAAAATTTGTAGAAGAAAATGCCGATTACAATACCAATATGAAAATTATTGCCGACAAGTATCACGAGTTAATTAACACATATAAAATCAAATAGTTATGTGTGGAATTAACGGAATTTTGCATTTGCAATCACATAAAAAAGTGGATGAACGCATTCTGACAAAAATGCGGGATTCGCTGGAACATCGTGGGCCTGATGACAAAGGGTTGTTTATTGAAAACAACATAGGTCTTGGTCATCGAAGACTTTCTGTATTGGATGTTTCTTCGGCAGGACACCAGCCCTTTCTTTCGGATGACGGTCGTTATGCAATGGTGTATAATGGCGAGATATACAATTTCAAAGACTTTTATCCGGAACTTCGAAGTAATGGATTCGACATAAAAACAGGTTCTGACACTGAAGTTTTATTAAAATTATTTCAGCTGTACGGCTTGAAAATGCTTCATCGTCTCAACGGAATGTTTGCTTTTGTCATTTGGGACAAAAAAGAACGAAAACTGACTGCCGTTCGCGACAGAATGGGCGTAAAACCTTTGTATTATTCGTTTTACAACGAAACTTTCTATTTTGCTTCCGAACAAAAAGCGCTTTTCACGGCTGGAGTTCCGCTAAAAAATTCGCAGGACGGACTCGAAGAATACATTTTCAACCGCTTTGTTGCAGGAGAAAATACTTTGTACGAAAACGTAAAAAAAGTTTTGCCGGGACACATTTTAAGCCTTCACGAAAACGGAAAAACAAGTTTCGAAAAATGGTGGGATTTGAAAGCAGAAATTCAAAACCAGCCAAAAATTCAAAACCCTGTCGAATGGTTTCAGGAAATTTTTGACGATTCGGTAAAATTAAGAATGATTAGCGATGTTCCTGTAGGTGTTTTATTGAGTGGCGGACTTGATTCTGCTTCTATTTTGGCTTCGCTAAACCAGCAGAATTTCAAAGACATTCAAACTTTTAATATTGGTTTCAAAGAAAAAGAACACAACGAATCGCATTTGGCCAAGATGATGGCCGAGAAATTCGATTATGGATTTCACACGATGCAACTGGAAGACAATGCTCTCTATGACAAACTGATACGTTCTACTTATTTTCAAGACGAACCCATTATGCATTTGAGCGAACCTCATATTTTAGCATTGGCACAATTAGCAAAACCATCGGTAAAAGTATTGCTTTCAGGCGAAGGTGCCGATGAATTGATGGGTGGTTATGTGAGATACAAAGCGCTAAAATATCCTTCTTTATTGAATTCGATAGGAACAATTGGCCATATGGATTACTTTACGACAAAGCCCCGATATGAAAAATTAGCCCGTTATTCCCAAATAAAAGATCCAGATGATTTAGTGATTTACAATGGTTCCAATATTTATCCGAATGACATCGCCAAGACTTTTGGAATTACAACCCCGCCAAAAAATGAATACAGAAAACAAATTCTGGAAGATGCAAAATCTTTGTATCCAAATAATTTGAGGCGTCAAGCACTTTATTTTGACCAACATACTTATTTATGTTCACTACTCGACCGAAACGACCGTTGCACGATGGGTGCTTCAATAGAATGTAGGGAACCTTTTTTAGACCAAAGACTCATTATAGGATTGGGTTCGTTGGAAGATAAGTGGCTTTTTACGGGTAAAAAATGGAAATTCATCCTAAAATCAGCAATGGCAACTCGTTTGCCCGAAGAAATCTTGAAATTCAAAAAAGTGGGATTGAGTGTTCCTTGGGGCGATTATTTAATAAAAAGTCCCGGTTTCATTGAAGAATTAGAGTCTTTTTCGAAAAGTGATTTGTTCAGAATACCCTATTTTGAACACATCAACGCTTCTAAACTGGTTGAGAATTTACGAAAAGGCGACACCAAAATGATTCCTTACATTATGCCGATGTTTATGATGCATATTTGGCTAAAAACCTATGCAAATAAATTTTAATACCTACTTTTGGATTAAGTTTTAAACGCACTCCCATTTATGGAAATACAAAATAATTTTTCTCTAAAAAACTACAATACTTTTGGCATTGAAGCCAAAGCAAAACAATTCGTGGCAGTTCACAATGTGACTGAATTAAGATTAGTTTTGGAACAAAATAAATCCCAAAAAAAGTTTATTCTTGGTGGCGGAAGCAATATGCTTTTGACCAAAGATATTGAAGCCTTGGTCATTCACGTTGATTTAAAAGGCAAAAAAATCATCAAGGAAACCGAAGATTTTGTCTGGGTCGAAAGTCAGGCTGGCGAAAACTGGCACGAATTTGTACTTTGGACCATAGATCAAAACTTTGGCGGATTAGAAAATATGTCATTGATTCCGGGAAATGTGGGAACAACTCCGGTGCAAAACATTGGTGCTTATGGCACAGAAATCAAGGACACTTTTGATTCCTGCGAAGCGATGAATATTGAAAATCAGGAAATGAAAACGTTTACCAAAGCCGAATGTAATTTTGGTTATCGCGAAAGTGTTTTCAAAAACGAGGTAAAAGACCAATACATCATTACTTCGGTGGTTTTTAAACTGACCAAACGCAATCATAAAATTAATACTTCCTACGGCGACATCACTGCTGAATTGGCAAAAAACAACATCACGAATCCTACTTTGAAAGACGTGAGCAATGCCGTAATTGCCATTCGACAAAGTAAATTACCCGACCCAAAAGAACTGGGAAACAGCGGAAGTTTCTTTAAAAACCCAATTATTTTGAAATCCGATTTTGAAAAAATTCACAAGCAATTTCCAGAAATGAAATACTATGAAGTCTCTGAAACCGAAGTGAAAGTCCCTGCAGGTTGGCTCATAGAACAAGTTGGATTTAAAGGAAAACGTTTTGGCGATGCCGGAATTCATAAAAATCAAGCTTTGGTTCTGGTGAATTATGGCAACGCTACAGGACAGGAAATTCTGAATGTTTCAAAGAATATTCAAGAAACCATTTTCAAGACTTTTGGCATTCGCATTGAAGCTGAAGTAAATGTAATTTAGATTATAAATTGTAACCGTTGGGTGTAATTAACCAAAAATCAATAAAAATATTTTTTATTAAAATTTTAAGTCAATTTGCACACTAATGTCAGTCTGAGCTTGTCGAAGACCTCTTCAAAAGGTTCGTTTCGACAGGCTCAATGTGACAAAATGTATTAATTTTACAAAAATCAACAATTACACCCAACAGGTTAAATTGTGTCAAATTAAAATCCAAAACTAATTGCCGTTTGTCTATGGATATTTAATAATTGATAATTACCTTTGCACACAATTTTAAAGAATTAAAAACTCCGATGCTCACAATTATTTTATATGTTTTTATAGTTATAGTTGTCATTCAACTCTTGTACTATCTGTTTGTTTTTGGGAAATTCGCTTTCGCCAAAGCACAAAAAATAACTCCAAAAAGAATCCCGATATCCGTAATAGTTTGTGCCAAAAATGAAGCCGAAAATGTAGCTCGATTTATTCCGCTACTTGCCGAACAAGATTATCCAGATTATGAAATCATCCTGATAGATGATGCATCAAGCGACGATACTTTGGAAATTTTTGAAGAATTCGAAAAACAATATTCCAATATCAGATTGGTAAAAGTAGAAAACAACGAAGCCTTTTGGGGAAATAAAAAATATGCTTTGACACTTGGAATAAAAGCAGCCAAAAAAGACTATTTATTATTTACTGACGCTGATTGCTATCCAGCTTCGAAAGATTGGATAACGGCAATGAGTTCTCAATTTACATTGCACAAAACCGTCGTTTTAGGTTATGGAGCCTACGAAAAAGTGGCCAACTCTTTCTTGAATAAAATCATCCGTTTTGAAACGATGTTAACTGCAATTCAGTATTTTTCTTGGGCAAAATCCGGACGTCCTTATATGGGAATTGGCCGAAATCTCGCCTACAAAAAAGAGGAATTCTATAATGTAAAAGGTTTTATTAGCCATATGAAAATCCGCTCTGGAGATGATGATTTATTCATCAATCAAGTGGCAACGAGCAAGAACACCACAATTTGTTACACACCCGAAAGTTTTACTTATTCACAACCAAAAACAACATTCAAAGGTTGGTTTACCCAAAAAAGAAGACACGTTTCAACGGCAAATTTTTACAAATCGTTTGATAAAATCCAGTTGGCACTTTTCTATATTTCACAATTATTATTTCTGATTTTGGCCACAGTTTTACTGGCGTTTCAATACCAATGGATTATCGTTTTGAGTCTGGTTGGATTCCGATATTTGTTCACTTGGTTAACACTAGGTTTCTCGGCCGGTAAACTAAAAGAAAAAGATGTGATGTTTTGGTTTCCATTTATCGAAATTGTGCTTATCTTCACGCAGTTGAATGTCTTTATCACAAATATTTTTTCAAAACCTGTATATTGGAAATAAATCTTCAAATAGAAAAAGCTAAAAAAGGAGACCAAACAGCCTTCACTTTTCTATTGGATTATTACTGGAATGAAGTTTACGGTTTTATGCTAAAACGCACGGAAAATGAAACCAATGCCGAAGACATTACCATCGAAACTTTCTCGAAAGCCTTTGACAAAATCGCCAGTTACAATCCCGAATTCCAGTTCAACACTTGGTTAATCACCATTGCAAAGAATGTCCACATCGACTTGTTGCGCAAAAAGAAATCGTCACTTTTTATTGAAACTACTGACGATGACGATCAACAAGCCTACAAGATTGCCGACACGACTCCATCAGCAGAAGATGAATTGATCACGGAGCAAAATCTTTCGCAGTTATTGCAATTCATCAAGCAACTCAAACCGCATTATCAAGAGGTCATCCAGTTGCGCTATTTTCAGGAAATGAGCTATCAGGAAATCGCCAACAAAATTGACGAACCCTTGAGCAATGTCAAAATCAAACTCCTTCGCGCCAAGAAATTACTGGCCGAAATTATCCAGGATAACCGGTAATTTGGGCGTTCATAACATTCGAAATTTACATTCAGGTTAGTACGAAAAGTATTCAGCAAATAAAGAGTCTTTTTGGCAATTTGTAAGAAAAATTTAATATATTTGAATTAAAATAAAGTATGACGTTTGTCATACATATCTACCCAAAATGGGGTGGCTTTGTATGATTCTATCATACATATAAACGAGTTAGCAGAAACCTTGCGAAAAAAAACAGAAACAAATCTAAAATAATGAAAATATTTTTAATAATTCCTTATAAATCAGAATCTGATGATATTTATGAACTAGTCAAATTAGTGGTAAAATCAAAAGGTTATGAAATTTCAAGAGCAGAAGATTTTGACCATACCGAAAGTGTTGAAAATAGTGTCCGAGAAGAAATTGCTAATTCTGATATTATTATTGCAGATTTAACCCAAATTGAAGATAGAAAAGGAAGAAATAGAAATGTGCAAAGTGAATTTTTAATGGCTCAATTGGTAAATAAACCAATAATTCCTTTATGCGAAAAAAACACAGAACTATCTAATGACTTATCAAATTTTCAAACGATAATATATGATAGATTAAGAATGCAAGAAACATTAGTTAAACCTCTATCAAATTATTTAAGTAAACCTAAAACTATAGATTTTCTTTTAAAGAAAACGAAAGTTGAAAGCACAATTAAACCAATAAAATCAATTTTTGTTAGTTATTCTCATAATGATAATGAATATTTAGAAAGGCTAAAAATTCATTTAAAACCGTTTGAAAAGAAAGGCCAAATAGATTTATGGGTTGATACTAAAATAAAAGCAGGCGAAAAATGGAAAGATAAAATTAATAATGCTTTAGAAACTTCTGTGATTGCAATACTATTAATTAGTGCCGATTTTTTAGCTTCTGATTTTATAATTGACAATGAACTTCCTCCCTTACTTAAATCTGCAGAAGAAAAAGGTAAAATTATTTTACCCATAATAGTAAAACCTTGCAGATTTTCTAACGATGATAATCTTTCAAAATTTCAAGCCATAAATAATCCTAAAATGCCATTAAGTAAACTAAATGAAAATGATAGAGAAGAAATTTATGTGAAAGTTGCTGATTATATTGACAATTTAGTTAAATAAAAAAGGCTTCTGCTAACAGCTAGAGTTTCATTGCGTGCGCGGCACGAACAATGAAACTCCGGTTGAACGGAACCGATTACACGTCCGTCAACACTATGGAGTTATCGTAAAGTTTTGAGAGAGAATGGTAAGAGGATTTATAGGCCTCTTTTTTTTGGAGTACTCTATGTCACCGCAAACCTCATTCAATCCCAAAAACAAAGAACCTCATTCTTCCTGTTAAAATAATTATAAAATAATCATCATTTTATATATTAAAATGATAATTATTTGCGTTGTATGTTAAAACAGCGGCTTATGACTTGATAAATACCTAACCCTTAAAACCATAAATTATGTCAAGAGTAAGTATTTATGAAACCCGATGGATTGACCTTGTTTTCGAAAACAAAAACAAGGAGTACGGTGCCTACCAATTGCGTCGTGATAGTGTAAAATCGGCATTGTTTGCCCTTTTTATGGGTTTGTCGCTCGTAACTTCGGTTGCAGGAATTTCGACAATTGTCAGTTATTTTAATCCCGAAATTAGACCCGTTATTACGATTCCAAACATTACAGACGAGATAATTCATCTCACAAATGTTGTAATGCCCGAAACCGAAAAAACAGTTGCTCCTGAGGTCAGGACAAAAAATATCGAGGCTCCAATTGTTAATAACCAACTTATAAATCCCGTTATCACGCATCCAGAGCAAGCCGTTCAGGATGTCGCTACCAATATTGAAATCAAGAATACAAGCAGCACAATTTCGGACGAATCAGGAACGATTGGCACAAATCCAACTGCCCAGTCAGGAACTGGAATAGAGACTAAAACTCCCGATAATGGAAATATAATCGTTAGCACTG
>Ga0208262_1000042_pt1 | contig 70774 bp, 65 predicted proteins | sample LakWasMet15_LOW5_2_FD_183863 | JGI IMG/M metagenome (GOLD analysis project Ga0208262, IMG submission 183863) | Freshwater sediment methanotrophic microbial communities from Lake Washington under simulated oxygen tension - Sediment Metagenome... | ecosystem: Environmental > Aquatic > Freshwater >... | reverse complement strand
AGCGCGATGCGTCCAGCAAGGTCTGTTGTTCTTCCCGAGTCAGTGTCTTGATGCGTTTCATGGTTCACCTCTATCGCTTCAACTAGACTGGCTACATTTTGCCGGTTTTTTTATGTACGTGTACTTAGAACCTAATATGGGGTTATAGATAGCAGTTAATAAAATGATGAGGTGTATTCTTTTACGAGACTAACGGGGTGTTGGATAAAAAACATTAAAAATAGCTTCAAATCGGTTTTGGACTTTATCCAGAATTTCATCTAAATCATTCAGCGGTATATTGCTGCAAAAAGTATTTAAATGAGTATTATCGTTGTCCATTCTACACAGGTAATGAGCTGTTTTTATAATTGATGTGGCGCCTGCATAGGCACCTATGTAGTCAGGCTGAGCGTGCTGGCCGATTGTTTCAACTATAATCTCAGGCAGTCCCCATAACCGAGCTAATTCAGAACCTGTCTGATAATGATTAAAACCCAGGATACTGTTTTCCACTTGAATCTCGTCAGCTCTGCCTGATTCGGCTAGAAGGCCGATTTGACGAGCTAATTCAGGGATTTTTCGGTAAAAAACTAATTGCCCAACATCGTGTAATAACCCGCAAATAAACATCGAATCAAGGTCGTTCTTATTATTGCGATATATGCAAAGCTCTTTGCTAATGAGTGCGCAGCGCAAACTCCTTGCCCAGAAGTCTTGCATGGAAAGAAGTCCTCCTGGCAATGCTGTAAACTTGTCGATGATAATAGTAGCCAACGTTAGATTTTGTAATTCCCTTACGCCAATAATAGTTATAGCGTGTTTAATTGACGAAATTTGTCCAGGAAGGCCAAAAAAAGCACTGTTAACTATTTTGAGAAGCCGAATAGATAATGTTGGATCTTGTTCAATAATATAGCCAATATCCGTAATTGATTTATTTGGATCTTCGACGATTTTTTGCATCTCAAAATATATATTAGGGGGCGAAGTCAGTTGCAAATCCCCCTGGAGCAGATCTGATATTTTTAAATTAGATGAAATTGTGGATAACATAGGAAATTAAATATTATTGTCTATACTTTTGTGGTGGAGTTCACATAAAGAGTCATTGGCATGAATACTAGTTAGAAATTGGAGGAATTCAAGAAAAGAATCATTAAAGCCAATGCCAATTTAGACAGTGTAGTCAATTCGCAATAAATTACCCCAGATTAAACTTAGCAGTATATAGGATTCAAACTAAAAAAGTTCCTTAAAATCTAATTAGTGTGCCTGATAATTCAGTACGGAGATTCGTGTGTTATTTAATCTACAGAAACAAGAAGTAATTATTATTGCCGACCCGGATGACTCTTCGTTAGCGAGAATTAAAGCGGAGTTACAGAGTAAGGATTTATATACACTTAAGTTCGCTGTTAACGACACTGAAATGTATGAAATTATCAGAGAATATTATGAATCGCCGAAAGAGATTGGCCTGATTATTGTCAGCGATGACTTGCCCGGTCTTCAGCTTGAAAACTTATATAAGTTCTTTTCTCATGCAGATCACGGAATATTCATTCCTTTAATCGTTTTAAAAAATGATTCATTTTCAACTTGTAATGAGTGGAAACCTGATGGTCAGCATCTTGTTCTCCATCTGGCGAAAAATTATAGCTCGATTGAGTTGCAAATGGCGGTTAATTTTTTCATTTGCTTAAAAAATGAGAAATATCTTCGTCACCAACAGCAAGAAAGGCTATTAACAGAATTATCTGAACGAAAGCTTGTCGATGCAAAGTTGAAATACATGGTTGGGCATGATGAGCTTACCGGCCTACTAAACAGGAGCAGTTTAGAGCAGCATATCCGGCTGACATTGAACAGGAATAGCAATAACAAATTTTCTCAGGACAGCGTGTTGTTGTTTATCGATCTTGACCGGTTTAGTTTAATAAATGAACTGGAGAGTTTTGATGTCGGAGATCGCCTGCTGATAGAAATCATTAGTTTAATCAGAAATGTATTAAACAATGTTGGGCTGTTTGCCAGGATTGACTCTGATAAATTCGGTCTTTATCTGGAGAATTGTTCGGTTTCTCAGGCTGAGACTTGGTCAGAAAAAATTAGAAAATCTTTAGATGATTTCCGCTTTGTAATAGGGACAATTGCATACAGCATTACTGCTTCTATCGGTCTAAGTTCGTTAAATTCTGCAAAATCACTGCCACATCCACACGAACTCATCTTTCAAGCTCATCAGGCTTGTTGTATGGCCAAGACTAATGGACGGAATATGGTCTGGAAATATAATAATGACGATACCATTATTAGAGAAAGGCATCGTGATATTTATTGGGTTCCCATCATAAGAGATGCTTTCTTAAATAAGCGTTTTTTTCTGGTATTTCAACCCATTGTAAATCTTACTACTGGCAGTGTTTCTCATTATGAAGTTTTAATACGCTTAAGAAGTGAAGAAGGTTTAGTGATTGGTCCCAGTGAGTTTATTCCGGCAGCTGAAAGGATGGGGCTAATTCATTGCATCGATTTATGGGTAGTCGAGAATACTATTGATTATCTTGCTGCATTACCCGCAGAGTTGTCGCATATTTCGTTGGCAATTAATCTGTCCAGCGTTGCTTTTCAGGATGAATCATTATTACCGATGATTAAACAAAAACTTGAAATGACCTTTGTCAGAGCCGAACGCATTATTTTCGAAATTACTGAGACAGCGGCTGTAAATAACTTCAAGCAAACAAGGTCAATGATTCACCAAATTCGAGCATTGGGCTGTCGTTTTGCTCTGGATGATTTTGGCGCCGGCTTTTGCTCTTTTAATTATTTGAAAAGTTTTCCTGTGGATCATGTAAAAATTGATGGTCAGTTTATTCAAAATCTGACAAATGACGAAACAGATCAGATGTTGGTGCTTTCAATGCATCAGATTGCCAAAAAAATGGGAAAAAGAACTATAGCTGAATTTGTTGAATGTCCGCAAACGGTTAAACTTTTAAGAGACATCGGTGTCAATTATGGGCAGGGATATATTTTTGGCAAGCCGAGTGAGCAGTTTTTGGAACAAGATACTTTTCAAATTAACCATATATTGCATACAGCTGATCTGCACACTATAGAATCATAAATCTATTAAAAGGAGAGCGCTCAAGACTGCAAGGAAAAGCTCGAAGCGGTCCCTTTAGTGCATTTGGGCGGATCAATCGATTAACCGTCGCCAATGTTTCATCCGGGTTTGCCGAGCGATCAGTGACTGACCTATTACCTTTTTCAACTCTGCGGTTTGAATGGCTTTAATGTGATTCGTGCATGGCATTATCAAACGTCGAATTGCAAGTTCGCGAGTCTGGCATAGAGTCCGCGCTGTTTACGCAAATCTTCAGGAGTACCGGTTTCGACAACGCGTCCTTGGTTTAACACGATGATACGGTTGACCTTCTTCACTGTGGCTAGTCTATGAGCGATAATCAGAGTGGTACGCCCCTGCATAGCCGCGTTCAGCCCTTTCTGCACTAGAGTTTCTGATTCTGCATCCAAAGCGCTGGTGGCTTCATCAAGCAGCAACAGCGGGGCATTTTTCAAAATGGCTCGTGCGATGGCAATGCGCTGGCGTTGTCCGCCGGATAAGCGAGTACCACGTTCTCCCAAGAAGGTCTGATAGCCATCCGGCAGGCGATTGATGAATTCTTCTACTTGTGCCAATTTGGCAGCGGCCATGACGTCAGCATCGCTGGCAGAGGGGCGTCCGTAGCGAATATTTTCCAATGCATTGGCCGAGAAGATCACTGGATCTTGAGGTACGATCGCAATCTTGCTACGCAATTCATGTAGTGCAAGTTGATGAATATCTTGCCCGTTGAAGCGGATGATCCCTTGAGTGGTGTCGTAAAAACGCAATAATAGTTGGAACAGGGTCGTTTTGCCGGCACCGGAAGGGCCGACTAGCGCGATAATTTCCCCAGCTGCTATGCTGATGTTAATGTTATCAAGCGCGATGGTTTGCATTCGCGAAGGATAACGGAAGCTGACATGTTCGAACTGAATATCAGCTTTTTCCGGTTTCGACAATGGTTGTGAGGCAGTGACTTCGGCAATGGCGGGCTTTGCATGAAGCAGTTCCAGCAAGCGCTCGGTTGCCCCTGCCGCACGCATGACATCACCCCATACTTCCGCCATAGTGCTGACACCGCCCGCTACCTGCATGGCATAAAGAACGAAAGAAGCCAGTTGTCCACCGGTCATGCTGCCTGCATGCACCTGATTAGCGCCGATCCATAGCACGAAAATGATCGAGCCCATCACCGCAATGATAATCAACGCCGTTAATGTCGCACGAAAGCGGGTGCGCCGGATCGCGGTCATAAAACTAATTTCCGCACGGTCAGCGAAGCGTTGGGTTTCTCGTTGTTCCTGAGTATAGGCCTGAACGGTCGGTACAGCATTAAGGATCTCGCCGGCCAGCGCCGAGGCATCGGCAATTTTGTCCTGTGAGTCACGAGAGAGCTTTTTTACCTTACGACTGATGGCGAAGAGGGGAAGCATCAGCACTGCCATTAGGCCCAGGTTCAGAGAGAACAAATAAAAACTGGTTACCGCCAGCATGACCATCCCGCCGATAAACTGGAACAGGCTGCGTAAACCCATCGAAATGGAACTGCCGATCACAGTCTGGATCAGGGTGGTATCGCCGGTCAGGCGTGACAATACTTCACCGGTTTGCAAGGTTTCGAAAAATTGTGGGGATTGCGCCAGTACCCGCCCATACACCGCACTGCGTACATCTGCGGTGACCCGCTCGCCTACCCAAGTTACGGTGTAATAACGGGCCGCTACTGTAAATGCCCAAAGGCTCGTCAAGCCGAATAATGCAACAAAGTGGCCGTTCAAACTCAGCGAACCCAATAGCCCGCCGTTGGTGTTTTGTTTTTGCCCAAAACCAAAATCGATCAGGTCACGAAACGCTAACGGAACTAACAGAATGGTGGCCGAGCCCAGGCACAGCAGTACAAAAGCCAGAGCTATTCTTCGCCGATAGGGGCGCAGAAAAGGCCATAGATCTTTAAGAGTAAATAGATGGCGGTCGGAGCCAGACTGGATCGATTTTGAGATAGATCCCCCTGATAGTGATTGACGGCGTGTATTTGATTTTCTCATGTATTGGAATTAAAACGAGAAAATATTAATGCGGAAGAATTTCCGTTCATCAGTGGTGGCGGCAATTGACCGCCAATATTTGCCATTCGGGGTTTCTGCAAACTTCGATGCACTAAACCGGCAAAGCAGATATTAGCAACTGGCTGCTCTTGAGATGGCCTAAACCCAAACCGATCATTCAAATCTGTTCTTATATAAGGAGAAATCCAAAAGCCGAGTGAAAAATCTAGTACTCAGTCATTCTTGATATGTCGTGTGAAAATCGTTTAGTTCAGCGTAAATCCGCTCATCCTTCGACAAGCTCAGGACGAACGGATTTACTTTTACCCGTCAAAATGGGATTGACTGAGTACTAGTGATATAGCTTTCCAGAATCAACAGAGCTAATGCAGTTGGTGAAGCTCCAGCCTACGGAGTTTCGGTGCCAGTTTTGCCGTTGCTGCAACCACCGTCAGCGTCATCATCCCGCCGAAAACCACCGATGGCACCAGCCCCATCAGGCGCGCCGCAATACCGGATTCAAAAGCGCCCAATTCATTAGATGAACCGATAAAGATGCCGTTGATAGCGGAAACCCGGCCGCGCATGGAATCAGGTGTCGCCAGTTGCAGAATGGTCGTGCGCAAGACTACCGATACGCCATCGAAAATGCCTGAGAGCATCAACAGCAGCCCGGCCACCCAGAAATTCACAGACAGGGCAAAGCCAATCATGCAGAAACCAAAGCCTGCCACGGCTCCCAACAGCCAGCGCCCGGCATACAGATTGATCGGATGGCGGGCGAGACATAATCCTGTCATCACGGCCCCGATTGCCGGGGCGGCACGAAGAATCCCAAGCCCCTCAGGCCCGTAATGAAAGACATCGTGAATGAACGCAGGCAACATGGAAACCGCGCCCCCGAACAACACGGCAAACATATCCAGCGACTGCGCGCCCAGGATGATCTGATTGCTGAACACGAAGCGCAGTCCTTCAGCGATGCTGGTGAATATCGGCGCACTTGCTGCTGGAGGGGGCTCCTCGATTCGCAGCGACAGCAGTGCCATTGCGGCCGCCAGGCACAGTCCGGCGGCAACGCCATAGGCAGCCGTTTTGCCGGCCCATCCGACCAGAAGGCCGCCTAACGCGGGTCCGGTCACGAGCCCAAACTGGAACGCGGAACTGCCGATTCCCGAAGCTCGGGCATATTGGTCACGTTGCAAAATCAGGGCGAACATGGCGCTATAGGATGGGCTGATAAATGCACGCGCCACTCCAGTGAAAGCGATAGCGCTGTAAATCCACAACGAAGTATTGCCGCCTATCCAGCCTGCCGATACGGCCGTCAGTGTCAACGCGGTGAGAAATAGCATCAGGCAGGCGAGTACACCAAACATGCGACGGGAATGGTGATCAACGGCATACCCTGCAAACAGCGCGCAACAGAAGTAGGGGATGACCTCGGCCAGTCCGACCAAACCCAGTGCAAGTGTGTCATGCGTCAGTTCGTAGATGTGCCAGCCCACCACAATCGCCATTATTTGGTAAGCGAGAATGATAAGTATGCGAAAAGATAACAGCTTGAGAAAAGCGGTATTGGGTTTTACAAAAAATTGCATGGACGCCTGATAATGAAAAGCGACTTGTCTGCCTGAGCAGGGCAACCAAATCAAAATGGAACCTAAGTGTATCGTCTTATTCGTAAACAGTAGTGCTTGTTAGAGAAAATTCCAGCTTTTCGATTCGTCTAATATTCGATTCGCTGTTCATGAGTGCTTGCCTCGGTTATTCGGATTATCTTGGGTAACATCAGGCAATTCTGAATGTCGGTAAGTCGCTCGAACCAACGATGAGCCGGTGATGGATTTGATTATTGTGTGATTTAGTTCGGACATGCAATATCGGATATCATCATGGCCTTTTAAAGTTGGGTTGCTGCCGTTTAAATGCAGTGCTTTAATGCTGTAAAAGCCTGTTAACCACAAGCTTAAACCACTCTTAGAAAATCCATCACTTCATCAAACAGAAGGTTATCAGTGCCAGTTATTTATGCCGTCAAAAAATGCTATCAACATTTGTACCTACAAGTCCTGACCGCTATCGTTATCGGTATTTTGCTCGGCCATTTTTACCCTGAAACCGGCATTGCCATGAAGCCGCTCGGTGATGGTTTTATCAAGCTGATTAAAATGATTATTGCACCGATCATCTTCTGCACGGTGGTGTCCGGCATTGCCTGCATGCAGGAGTTGGATAAGGTAGGTCGTGTCGGTATTAAGGCGCTGCTCTATTTTGAGGCTGTCAGCACGCTGGCTCTGGTTATCGGGTTGGTTGTCGTGCATGTCATTCAACCGGGCGCGGGCATGAATATTGACGCCAACAGCCTGGATACCCAAGGACTTGCCACCTATACCTCCGCTGCCAAGCCGCAAAGCGCTGTCGATTTTGTGCTCAATATCATCCCCGCCAGCGTAATCGATGCGTTTGCCAAAGGCGATATATTGCAGGTCTTGCTGTTTTCACTGCTGTTTGGATTTTCGTTGGCGGCCATGAAAGAGACGGGAACGGAAGTGGTTGTGTTCATCAACAAGATTTCGCATGTACTGTTCGGTATCGTGGAAACCATTATGAAACTGGCACCACTAGGGGCTTTTGGCGCGATGGCTTTTACTATCGGCAAATACGGCGTTGCGGCACTCATGCCATTGGCGAGCTTGATGGGCAGCTTTTATCTTACCTGTCTGCTGTTCATCTTTATCGTGCTCGGACTGATTGCCCGGCTTTCCGGTTTCAGCATTATCAAATTCATTATTTATATCAAGGACGAGTTGTTGATCGTATTGGGCACTTCGTCCTCGGAATCGGTGCTGCCGCGCATCATGGTCAAACTGGAAAAAATGGGCTGCTCCAAACCGGTGGTTGGCTTGGTGATTCCTACCGGCTATTCGTTCAATCTCGACGGTACGTCGATTTACCTGGTCATGGCCGCCATTTTTGTCGCCCAGGCCACCAATACTCCGTTGACCATGACGCAGGAGCTGACTCTGCTCGGGGTGCTGCTGTTGACCTCGAAAGGAGCGGCAGGCGTGACCGGCAGCGGTTTTATCACTCTCGCTGCAACGCTCTCGGTGATTCCCACTATTCCTGTTGCGGGGCTTGCGCTTATTTTGGGCATCGACCGTTTCATGTCCGAAGCCCGGGCCCTGACCAATCTTATCGGCAACGGCGTTGCTACCGTAGTAGCCGCTAAGTGGGAAAATGAACTGGATATGAAAATGCTTGATGCGGCGTTAAATCCGGCAGTCAGCAAAATACCGGTCGATTGAGTCATGCGTTGTTCTTCGGCTGAAATCTCTTAAATCGATGCGGATGAAGCCGAAACACACACTTATACGCATTCATATAAAAAATAAGGATAGGGAATGAGAACTTTACTGGCTTTATTATTGTGTTTGCCCGGCTGGGCTAATGCAGAAATCTATCAATGGCAAGATGCGCAAGGCAGCAAGCATTTTTCCGACCGCCAGGGATGGGGGAAGTGTCGCAATCGGTCGGGAACCGATGCGACCGAGTGTCCGGTTGCCGAGGCAAAACTAGTCGACATAAAACCGGGCTACGGTTTCTACACGGTCAAGACGATTTACGATGGCGATACCGTCGTGCTGGAAGATGGACGCAAAATCCGCTTATTGGGTATCAATACGCCGGAGGTCCAGCACAGGGACAAGTTGGCCGATGCGGGCGGCAATGAGGCCAAACAGTGGCTAATAGGCAAGCTGAAAAATACCAAAGTCCGCCTGGAGGTGGGCGTTGAAAAAACCGACAAGTACGGCAGAACGTTGGCGCACTTATTCACCGAAAAAAAAGAGCATATTAATCTGCAACTGGTTGCCGCAGGTTTAGCGGCTGTCAGTATTTATCCGCCGGATCTGCATTATGTCGATGAGCTGGTTAAGGCTCAGAATCAGGCAGAGCAGGCCAAACTCGGCATTTGGCAGAGACCGGAGTATGCCGCAATACCGGTTGCCAGTCTTACCGAAGCGGGGCATCCGGGCTGGACGCGCCTGGTAGGCAAGGTGACCAGCATTCGCAAAACACGGAAATCGACTTACCTGGAGTTTACCGATGCATTTGAGGCGCGTATCGAAAATAAGTGGCTGGACTTATTTCCCGATGTTGACAGCTATGAAGGCAAAACCATTGAAGTGCGCGGCTGGCTGAGCAAAAGCAAGGGGCATTTCTTCATGTTGATCCGTCATCCGAGTGCGATCAAGGAAAATCCCTAATCGGAATATTTAGTTCACCACGAAGAACACGAAGAAATAAAACTTCGTGTTCTTCGTGGTGAATTCTTTTAAATTTTTATTTGAGTACCTACTCCTATAAACTAACGCCCTTTGAACATTACCTGAGATTTAAATGACTGCTCCACAAATTGGTTTTATTAGTTTGGGTTGCCCAAAAGCCCTGGTCGATAGCGAAAGAATTTTAACCAAGCTTCGTTCCGAGGGTTACACCATTTCGCCAACTTATCAAGATGCCGATCTGGTCGTAGTGAATACCTGCGGTTTTATCGATGCCGCCGTAGAAGAATCGCTGGACAGCATCGGCGAGGCGCTGGCTCAAAACGGCAAAGTTATCGTGACCGGCTGTCTGGGTTCCAGGGAAGCCGAAATCCGCGAGCGTCATCCGCAAGTCTTGAAAGTGACCGGCGCGCACGCCCTGGAAGAAGTCGTCTCCGCCGTGCATGAGCATTTGCCACCGCCGCATGACCCGTTTATCAGTCTGGTGCCGCCGCAAGGCATTAAACTGACGCCGAGGCATTATGCCTATTTGAAGATTTCCGAAGGCTGCAATCATCGCTGCACCTTCTGCATCATCCCGTCGATGCGCGGCGATCTGGTCAGCAGGCCGGTTGACGATGTCATGCGCGAAGCCGAACGCCTCGCCAATGCCGGAGTCAAGGAATTGCTGGTGGTTTCGCAGGATACCAGTGCCTATGGCCTGGATTTAAAGTACCAAAGCCGCGACTGGAAAGGCCGTGAGGTCAGAACCCGTTTTTATGATTTAGCCGAGGCATTGGGCGACTTGGGCATCTGGGTCAGGATGCATTACGTGTATCCGTATCCGCATGTCGATGAAGTGATTCCGTTGATGGCCGAAGGCAAAATCCTGCCTTATCTGGACATCCCGTTTCAACACGCCAACAGCCGCATCCTCAAATTGATGAAGCGTCCTGCGGCCGGCGAGAATAACCTGGAACGCATCAAAGCCTGGCGCGAAATCTGCCCCGATATTACCTTACGCAGCACGTTTATCGTCGGCTTCCCCGGTGAAACCGAGCAGGAATTCGAGCAGTTGCTGGACTTTATGAGCGAGGCGCAAATGGATAGAGTCGGCTGTTTTGCCTATTCGCCGGTTAAAGGCGCGGCCGCCAATGAGTTGCCCGACCCGATTCCGGAAGAAGTCAAACAGGAGCGTTTGGCGCGGTTTATGGCGCATCAGGCGGAAATCAGCGCCGAGCGTTTGCAAAAAAGGGTCGGCAGAATCGAGACGGTCTTGATCGACGAGGTGGTCGAGGAGGGCGCGGTCGCAAGAAGCAAAGCCGATGCGCCGGAAATCGACGGGCAAGTATTTATCGATGGCGTAACGCATCTGAAAGTCGGCGATTTCGTCGATGTCGAGTTGGAAGAGGCGGATGAATATGACTTGTGGGGACATTTAGTTTAAAGGCGGCTGACAGATAAGAAGCAGTAGGGCGTGCCGTGCGCGCCAGTGAAAGAAAGTCTAATCCATAAGTAAAAGTGCGCGCACGGCACGCCCTACTAATCCATAATTATTCAAAGAGAGAGAATTGTTAATCCTCTTTGAATGTTACAATATAACATCCGGTCCCAGATAAATGTTTTTACAATGAACACACCTGCCGAAGCTAGCCACAGCCATCCCCATCCTTCAGAACACGACCATAAAAAATGCGTCATCGAAGCTTTAGATACTGCCGAGCATTTGTGTGTGGTACGCGGCGTGCAATTAACGCCCATCCGTCATCAAGTGCTGGAACTGATCTGGGACAGTCATAAAGCCGTTAAAGCTTATGAGTTGCTGGACCGTATCAAGCCGCTGAAAGACGGCGCAAAACCCGCGACAATTTACCGGGCGCTGGATTTTTTGATTGAACAGGGCCTGATCCACCGTGTGGAAAGCCTTAATGCTTTTGTCGGTTGCAGTAGCTCCGGTCATCAACATGAGCAGTTACTATTAATCTGCAAGCACTGCAATGAAGTTGAGGAACGTCCCGCCACTGAAGTGATGCAAGCCCTATCGCAAGAGCTTGAGCAAGCCGGGTTTGTCGTGCACAGTAAAGCCATAGAAGTTCGCGGCATCTGTGTTAAATGCGCGGCGCTTTACAGCGATCAAGACTGACTCGTTGACGATACCTTTCGGGTAGCTATTTTGGCTACCAACCTAAGCTGGGCAGGATTAGGACCGTGGAGTGCAAGCTTCAGGCGAAGCCTGTGCTCCAGACCGACTTTCTTGTTTTTAGTTGACAGCTTCTGTTTCCACCATGTCGCATCTGAAGAATTTTTGAAACCAAATAACCATTGTCATATGTTATGTTATAACATATCATTTAATGCAAAATACCGTTCCATGCTTATTTACCGTCAGGATTAATGAGTTTATAAGCGTGCTTGTCGTAAATTTCCTTATCTTCCATTGGGCACTTAGATCTCAGATGAACAAAAAAACCGCCATTTTTTTCTTGCTGTCAACGGCTGCGGCAGCACCGGCAGTTTATGCGGCCGAAGAAGATGTACAAGAGTTAGATGAGGTTGTGGTCACCGCGCCGTTGCAAGACAAAGTCTCCGAATCTGCCGTTCCGGTCACTGTGTTGAGCGATGAGGAGCTGCGTCTGAAAGTCGGTCACAGCATCGGGGATACGTTGAAAAACGAACTGGGCATTACCAGTCAATCTTTCGGTCCGGGCGTCGGCACGCCGGTCATTCGCGGTCAAAGCGGGCCGCGTGTCAGAGTGTTGAACAATGGCATCGGCAGCAACGACGTTTCGGCGATAAGCCCGGATCACGCCACCAGCGTCGAGCCCTTGCTGGCGGAGCGCGTCGAAGTGTTGCGCGGCCCCGCCACTTTACTTTATGGCAGCGGCGCGATTGGCGGCGTGGTTAATGTCATCGATAATCGGATTCCGGGCAAGCTCCCTGAAAAATTGCTGGGCGGCGCGCTGGAGCAGCGTTTTGACTCGGTGTCCGACGAAACGTCCACGGTGATGAAAATAGAAGGCGGCAAAGGTAACCTGGCCTACCATCTGGACGGATTTTACCGCGACCGCAATAATCTCGATATCGGCGGCTCGGCCATTGATGTCGCCGCCGCGCAAGCGACCGATCCGACGTTGGAGGTGACTCAAAACACCCAAGGCTACATCAACAATACCTCCGCTGACGCCATCAGCGGTTCGGCCGGCGTTTCCCTGGTCGGCGATCCGGGCTTTGCCGGCGTCTCCATCAACCGGTTGGAAAATAATTACGGCATTGCCCCTGACGGCACTGGGGAAACGGCGCGTATCGATCTCAAGCAAGATAAATACGATTTTAAAAGCGAATTAAAAGATCCGTTTAAATTTGCTGAATCCCTGCGCATGAAGCTGGGTTATACCGATTACAAACATACCGAAATTGCTGATGGTGAGCCGGGCTCTTTTTTTACCAATAAGACTTATGAGAGCCGTCTGGAACTCACCCATAATCCTCTGGGCATATTTCGCGGCATGGTCGGTTTTCAAGCCATTGCCGGCGATTTTGCGGCGATTGATAAAACGACCAATGAAGTGATTGTGCCGCAAACGCTAAGCAATAGTTACGGCGTTTTTGCGGTGGAATCGTTCAACACCGGGGCGTTGGCTAACCAGCTCGGCATCCGGGTTGAAGACACGACGCTGGAACCGCAAGGACTTTCCAGCCTTAATTATGTGCCGGTCAGCGCTTCCGCTTCCAGCTTGTGGAAAATAAACGACAGCAACAGCGTCAACTTGGCGATAACCCGCTCGCAGCGCGCGCCGCAAGTACAGGAGTTGCTGGCTAACGGTTTCCATGACGCTACCCGCAGCTTTGAAGTCGGCAACCCGAGTCTGCGCGAGGAAACCTCTTACAACCTGGATTTGGGGTATAAATTTAAAGCGGACTGGGTCAAGGCCCAGATTGACCTGTTTCATAATTGGGCGGGCGATTATATTTACCAGCAACGTAATGGCGAGTTCATAGACAATGCGCCGGTGCTCGAAACCCGCCAAGCCGATGCCACATTCATGGGCTACGAAAGCAAACTGGTTTTTCCGTTAATGCAAAACCGTCACGGCATGGTTGATTTAACGCTGTTCAGTGATTTTACCCGCGGCCAGTTTGTTAACGGTACCGATGTGCCGCGCATGCCGCCGTTGCGTTTCGGTTTTCAACTCGATCACAGCAAAGGCGAGTGGAATACTAACCTGCGCCTGACTCGCGGTGAAGCCCAGACTCATTCCGGCGACAACGATACCGCTACGGCCAGCTATTTGTTGCTGAGTCTAGGTACGCAATACCAAGTCCTGGATTTGCACGGTGCGGATGTGATGGTATTTGCCAAGGCCAATAACCTGCTCAACGAGAATATCCGTAATCCGACCTCTTACCTGCGCAACTTTGCGCCGGAGCCGGGGCGGGGGGCGGAGATTGGGTTTAGGGTGAGTTACTAACCCATGTTATTCACTGATCGTTGCGTCTGCGAAAAGATATTACATTTTGTCAGGGAGTATCCGTCGTAAGGGCGTGCCGTGCGCGCCTTTGGCTCCCAAGGCACGCACGGCACGCCCTAGTCTCTACACTCTCTGCTCTACACTGAATCACTTGTTCAATAAGATTACGACGATAAGCGCCAGGATAAAGGAAACGCCTTTCCAGAAAGCGACCGGGTTGCGTTCCAAAAGCGGCGGACGGGTCTTGTTTAGAAACGCTCGATTCGGATGACGCAGATCGTAAATGAACTCGGTCAGGTCATCGTAGCGTTTGTAAGGGTTCGGATGTACCGCCTTCCTGATCGCATCGTCAACCCAGGCTGGAATTTCGCGATTCTCATAACGCAAACAGTCATACATTAATTTGTTTTGCGCGGCTTTGGTTTTACATTTGGCCACTTCAGCACCATAGGGCAGCTTGCCGGTCAACATTTGATAGGCAATCACGGCCAAGGAAAATATATCCGAACGTTCGGAACCCTGTTCCCCGAGAAAATACTCCGGTGCGGTATATTGGGCGGTGCCAAGTATATTATCGTGTCTGATCGGCGTGGTCATTTCCATAATGCCCGCGACTCTCGTTGAACCAAAATCAATGATCTTCACCGTGCCGGTGCTATCGATCATGATATTGTCGGGTCTCAAATCCTGATGCAGCATTTCCAGCCGGTGAAAAGCTCTCAAGCCTTTCGCAATTTGTTCGATAATCCCTCGCACGGTTTCCAGGTCCGGCTTCGGGTTGTCGATCATCCACTGCGTCAAGGTCTGTCCGTCAATGAATTCCGTGACCACGTATAAAAAGTTGCGTTTGCGCGTCTGCGCACACGGTTTGAGCACATGCGCATTATTGATGCGCCGGGCGATCCAGTCTTCCATCAGGAAGCGTTCCAGATAAGCCGGATCGCCCCGAAGGGCAATGGATGGGGTTTTTATTACGGCTTGCGAGTGGGTTTCGTTATCTACCGCCAGATAAATGTGGCTGCGGCTACTGGCGTGTAACTGCCTGACAATGGTATAGCCATCAAACAGCATCCGCGCTTCCAATACAGGCGGGAACGGTAGCTCGGTTAACGACTGGTAAAGCTCATTTGCACTTTGTCTGGGTAAGTTTTCGATCCTGACGATCTGAACGGTGAGGTTATCGGTGCTGCCTTGCCGGTAAGCCTCATCGACGATCGTCCGGGCTGTGGAATCGAGATCTCCCCCGGCTTTGCTGATGGCATCGACGATAAATTCCTGGCTGGCAAACTCATAAACCCCATCGGTCGCAAACAGGAAAATATCGCCTTGTGCCACGGGCAGGGTTTTATGATCGATTTCAAGATGGGAATCCATTCCCAAGGCGCGACTTAGATAGCTTTTGTCCTGTGAAATCCAAAGCCGATGATCGTCGGTGAGCTGTTCCAGATCATGGTCATGCAAGCGGTAGATGCGTGTATCGCCGACATGGAAAATATGTGCGGTAGTGGATTTGATCACCATCGCGCTTAAGGTGCAGACATAGCCTCTGTCCATATCGTAACAATACCGGCTTTGCCGGGTTTGCGCATGCAACCATGAGTTGCTTGCTGTCAAAACCCGCTGTACCGACTTTTTTACCGACCAGGCTTCCGAAGTACAAAAATAATCTTCCAAAAAGCCGGTCACAGCGGCTTGACTGGCAATATGGCTGACATCGCTGCTACTGATCCCGTCAGCCAGGGCAATAGCAATACCTTTCGAGCTCAACTGCGGTTCTTTCGGGATATAAACGCCGTGAAAATCCTGGTTGATTTCCTTACGGCCTTTGTCCGAGTATTGGCCTACGGAGATTTTTAACTGATTGGACATTGTTTCATGCCAAACGGTCGCAACCAAGCACAGGGCTAAAACGCTCAGTAACTTTTATAAGGAAGGAATTTGCCGCTCATCACGATCTTGACGCGGTCCCCTTTGGGATCGGGTTCTCGTTGAAGATCCATGCTGAAATCGATAGCACTCATAATGCCGTCACCGAACTCTTCGTGAATCAGCGCTTTAAAGGTGGTGCCGTAGACGTTGACCAGTTCGTAGAAACGATAAATCAACGGATCGGTCGGCACTGCTGTGGACAGAGAGCCCTTATAGGGAACAACCTGTAGTTGTTCGATAGCCTCGGCGGGCAACTCCAGCAAAGCACCCACCTTGGCGGCCTGTTCGGCGTTAAGCGTCATCTGTCCCAGCAGGGCGGCTGTCGTCCACTCCTTGCTCTGGCCGATGCCATCGGCCAGTTGAGGCCATGTCAGTTGTTTGCGCAGTTTGTGCGTGATGATCAATTCGGTAACTTCGTCGCGTGTCATGATGAACTCTTTTACAAATACAGTGATTGTTAATAACTGATGTTACGCAGTTAGCTGGATTTATATGGATTTAACATTAAAGTGTCGCTAACGCGACGCTTATTTGAATCGGGTTCTCGCACCCGAGGGCGAGTTACTTTTCGCTACGAAAACCCTCCCTGGTTTTCGCCCTGCGGGCCAGCCTCATGGCTGTTCAAATTCGCTCCAGGCGAATTTGTGCTTCGCCTCGGCAATCGCTCCTGCATTGCTCTACCTCCTGCATCCATGCAGTCGAAAAGAAAGTAACCAAAGAAAAGGCGCCCCGGTTGCCGCTTGAATCACTCGGCACGTCCTTGTGCCTCGCCCTTCGGGTGCGATGCATGCAAATCGGCTATCCTGCCGATTTGTCCTGTGCTCCTCGCTTTTGTCGAGGGTCAGCAGAAGGGGCTCCAGCCCCTCTGCTGACGTGCGGCATCCCTGCCGCACCCCTAACGGGCTATTCTCGACAAAAGCTGCGGTGCTCAGCGCGGCAAACGGGAGAAATATCGTCCGTGTGTAACATCAAGCCTCAGACACTGATGGGCTGAGGCTTTATTTGTATAATTCGGATAATTATAAGGCGCGTTTAGGCGCGGTTCTTATATGGGTGGAATAGAGGGTCAATCCGGTAAACGCAAGCCCGCCGATCAGATTACCCAAAACGGTCGGAATCTCGTTCCAGATAAAATAATCCATAATTGAAAAATTTCCTCCCATGATCAAACCGGCTGGAAACAGAAACATGTTGACGACCGAGTGCTCGAAGGCCATGCCAAAGAACAGCATGATCGGCATCCACATGGCGATCACCTTGCCGCTAACGGACGTGGAAATCATCGCTCCAACCACACCGGTAGATACCATCCAGTTACACAGCATGCCCCTGATAAAAATCGTAAACCAGCCGGCTATGCCATATTTTGCATAGCCCAGCGTACGCGCCTCACCGATGCCGGCCAGCTTTATGCCCACATCGTTAGGTGCAACGGAAAAACCGTAGGTGTAGACAATCGACATCATCACCGCCACGGTTAACGCCCCTAGAAAATTACCTGCAAAGACCAAGCCCCAGTTTCTGAAAATACCGTTGATGGTTACGCCCGGACGTTTATCAAGCCATGCCAGCGGCGTCAAAACAAATACACCGGTCAGAAGGTCGAAGCCCAGCAAATACAGCATGCAAAAACCGACGGGGAATAAAATTGCGCCAAAAATTGGAGAATTCGTTTGCACAGCAACAGCGACCGCAAATACCGCAGCCAAGGCCAGGATCGCACCGGCCATATAAGCCCTGATCAAGGTATCCCGGGTTGACATGAAGATTTTGGATTCGCCGGCGTCGACCATTTTTGTGACAAATTCTGAAGGAATCAGGTAGGACATAACTCACCTTTAAAAAGTTAGATAAATAATGTATTGAGGTGCCGGATCAAAAACACCTTGATTTGTTAGGTTAAGCCTGTTTTCGCAAGCTGTTGATACCCTTGGAAACGAGCGTTCTTTCACTCGTTCTTTGCAGATAACCTAATTAAAATCAAGGCGTAAACAATAGACGAGTAAAGTTATCGCCGCCTGTTTAAAACAAACGACTTTTCAACGCCATTGTTGAAAGGAAAGGAGGATGCGCCATCGCACCACCTTTCATTGAAAAAGCACGGATTGTGCCAAACCATCTAATCCCGCTGCTCAGCGTTGTTCAGTGAGAACTTGCCTGGATCCTGCCGCATTTTTTGCACTGAAATAAATTATGGATGCACCAAAATGACACAAAGCGAGAAAATAAACTCCACGAAATTAAATATCGGCTAGCCCGGTTAGGATATATGCGAGAATTAAAGGCCGGGCAACGAAAAGGTGTTGCCCGATCTACAGCTACAGCGCTCATTAATAAACAATATGAACCATCCCAACTTGTCCCCATCCACTAAAGTCATTGAGCGAATCCCTGTGTTCATCATCAGCGGATTTCTCGGTAGCGGGAAAACGACTTTATTGAACCGCTTATTAAGTCATGCACCCAAATCTGCCGTGATTATCAATGAATTCGGCACCACACCGATCGATCAACAATTACTGCGCGAGCATAAAGTGCCTTTATCAACCTTGGTGGGCGGTTGCTTGTGCTGTCAGGTGCGCGGTTCGTTAACGCCGTTGCTTAAAAACTTGCGTATGGCTTGGGATTCAGGGGATAAGCCTTTCGAGCGGGTGATCATTGAAACCAGCGGCGTTGCCAATCCGGAACCGGTGCTGGATATTTTGTTAAGGGAACGCTGGCTGGCAGCGCGCTATAGCTTGCAAAGCGTTATTGCCACGGTTTCAGCAAGCATGGATAGCGATCATTTCGACTTTTTTCCAGAAGTCCAGGCACAAGTTGCCTGGGCGGATACGGTGGTCATGACGCAGACCGATCTGGTAACAGCTGACGCGATTGCGAAGCTGGATACGCGCTTGCGGACTTTAGCTCCCGCCGCAACCCGGCTGACTGCTGTGCAAGGCGAGCTTGATCCCGATGCACTGCTCAATTGTCCGAAGAAATTCCGTCGGCTGCGCGATACGGAACGGTCCGATTTACCCGATCATGGCTTTAACAGCATCGCCTTGCAGCTTGAGCATCCGCTGTCGTGGGAGCGGCTGCAAAAAGCGTTGGAATACCTAATCGCCCATTACCCTAAACAGCTGGTCCGTTTAAAAGGCATGGTCTATACGCCTGAGCAAAACGAACCGTTATTGGTACAGGGAACAGCCGGAAGGCTTTATCCGGCAACGCGGCTGCCGGCAAGAACTTCCGATGACGGCATTGGGCGACTGGTTATTATTAGCCGGGGGGAAGTAAAAGGCTTGGCTGAAGACCTGATGGCACAATTGTGTTAGCGGAAACAGGGGATCAAGCGGAAAAATCGGGCGTGAGATTCGGCTATGCCGATGACACGTCAGTCCGTCACAAGATTTTCAACAGAGCTTATGACCATTCGATTGTTTTATTTTGCGGGATGCTCTCTCGGAATAGAAAGAAATCCCCAGTTTTTCCTGTTTTGCCTGATACATTGCCGTATCGGCAAGATGAACCAGGGTTTCGGCGCTATTGGCATCCCGTGGGTAAATCGCAATACCGATGCTGCCTCCCAGCGTAAATTCCAATTCGGCAAAAATATAAGGTTCCTGTAATTTTTTCAGGAGTTTTGCGGCAACCGGCGCCGCTCCATCCGCATCGGTTTCCGGCAGCACGAGTGCGAATTCATCTCCGCCAAGACGGGCGGGCATATCGGAGTCACGTAAAGTGGCGGCAATTCTGTTGGCTGTTTCCTTGAGCACCTCGTCGCCAACAGCATGCCCCATAGTGTCATTGACAAACTTGAAGCGGTCCAGGTCCAGGTAGAATAGTGCAACCGACTCGTTATTGCGGTGCGCCATATTGATGGCCTGATGAAGCTGGTCGGCAAACAGCCTGCGATTAGCCAGGCCGGTCAGCTCATCGTAATGTGACAGCCAGAGCAAGCGATCATCGGCCTGTTTGCGCAATGTGATGTCATGCACAATGCCGTCAACGCCTATAAAGTTGTTGGCTTCGTCATAAACCGGGGTGTCTGTCACTTCAAGCCAATGGATGTCCTTGTAGGCGCTGTATATTTCCAGCTGGTAAGGCGAATCGGCCAAGCCTTGGGCACATGCCTTGGCATGCTCGGTAATTTTAAGGTTTGTCGGGTTATCAGTAAGATACTCATGATAGTGAGCCTTAAATTCATCCGGACTATAGCCGAGTATATGGGTTATTGAGGGGCTGATGTAAGTGAATACGCCGTCGCAATCGCGCTGGTAAAAAAAGTATTCATTACGCAGGTTTTCAACCAGGCTGCGGAATTTGTGTTCGCTGGAATTCAGCTCGGCGGTGCGCTTTACGACCAGATGCTCAAGATCGTCTTTCAATGCCAGCAGGATTTTGTTGGTGGTCTGGACTTCGGATCTTGACAGTTTGATTTTCTTGTTTTGTCTGCGAACCCGGACAATCCAGAGTAGCAATAAAATGGATGTCGCTATGAACCCCGCGACAATTTTCCAAATCAGTTCGTAGTCCATTAAAGGTTTAATGCCGGGAACCCATTTGGCGTGGATGTTCTGCATTTCTTCTTCACTGATGCTGGTCAGCCCCTTTTGTAAAATATCTGCCAGAATCGGCCAGTCGCCGCGCACGGCAATGCTTTCATTAATGCTTTCATTGACGCTATCGCTATCATAAAAGGCTGCAATTTTCAGGTCAGTCAGAAGATGTTTTGTTTGCAGATAATTGGCCGTAGCCATAAAGGTAATGGCGGCATCGGCTTTTTCCGTGCTGACCGTTTTTAGCTCGTTCAGCATGGAATCTACAAAATAGGGAGTCAGCGAAGGAAATTCTTTAATAATCCGTTCAACAAATTGGTAACCCTTAACCATCGCGACCTTTTTTCCTGCAAGATCGGAGCGATTTTTTATCGTCGAATTATCTCTTTTGGTCATGATAACCAAGGATTTCATCAGATAGGGTTGCGTGAAAATAAACCACTGTCTGCGATCCGGCCGATTGATCATCGTAGCGACTACATCAACTTTACGCGCAACCGCTGCTTCATATAATTTGTTCCAGCTGGTCCGGGGATAGATTTCAAATTTTATGCCTAAGCGTTTGCCTAGGATGCTCATGACTTCGACGGCAATGCCTTCAGGTTGTCCTGAATCATTGAGAAAACTGTAAGGCGGTAACGCGTCGTCAAAAGCGATCCGGATATTCTTATGATTGTCTAACCACTCCCGTTCTTTAACCGTCAGTTGCACTACGGGATCCGGGTTATTTTCGGTTGAAACTATGTCAAAATTATCTGCTGTAGCCGTATTTAAAAAAGCTAAAAAAAACAACAAGATTAGATAATGCATTGCCTGGGCTGAGTTAGTTTTCAATATGGTGAATAAGGTAGGAGCCACGCCTTGTATACAATTTTTTTCGTTGATTGAGCGTGCACATTGAATGCTCCAATATGTGTATGAGTTAATATAATCTTAGTCTATTTCTGAAATACGGCATAAAAGTAAAATCATAATGCCGGTATCGCGACTTTACTCTTGACAGAACGGTGTGATGCTTTAGAATACGCGCCTCGAACTGCGGAGCGGTAGTTCAGTTGGTTAGAATACCGGCCTGTCACGCCGGTGGTCGCGGGTTCGAGCCCCGTCCGCTCCGCCATCCCTTAGGCATGATTTCTCACTGCCGATATAAAGCATTTATCCAAATTGTTGCTGATTCCACCTCCGCCAAAGTTTTGATATCGACGAGCTGTTTTGCGGCGTTTACATTATTCCTAAGCAGTGTTGTTTATTTGTCTGCATGGTGGAACTGGCTTTGCTTAGCGTTTGTTGCATTGTCTGTCTATCCTTAAATCGGCATTATTTTTGAAATAATTCCGGTAGTTATGCTGTAAAATTATTCTTTTTCATATCATTTTTCAGATGATGACAATCAGGCTACCCGTACCGCGTATTGCATTAACACCCGGAGAACCCGCAGGCATAGGTCCCGATCTTTGCATTCAGCTCGTCCAGCAGGATTTGCCCTGCGAAATTATTGCCATAGCCAGTCCGCAATTACTGGAAGAGCGCGCCAGGCAATTAGATCTCCCGCTTCGGATAAAAGAGTTCGACAGTGCTGCACCTGCCACGGCCCAGACTGCCGGATGCTTGACGGTATTGCCTGTGGAACTGGCTGAACCGGCGAAGTGCGGACGGTTGAGTCTTGCTAATAGCCGCTATGTGCTCAAAACCATCACCAAAGCGACCAAAGGCTGCATGGATGTGGTTTTTGATGCGATGGTCACCGGGCCCGTCCATAAGGGCGTTATCAATGACGCGGGCTTGGCTTTTAGCGGTCATACCGAATTTATTGCCGGCATTACCGGCGGACATCCTGTCATGATGTTGGCAACGCCGGGCTTGCGGGTGGCCCTGGTAACGACGCATATGCCGCTGTCGGAAGTTAGTCAGGCCATTACTCATACCCGGCTGCGGACAGTGATTCGGACCCTGGATCATGAACTGCGCTCGCGCTTTGGCATCGCTCACCCGAAAATACTGGTGTGCGGGTTGAATCCTCATGCCGGGGAAAACGGCCATATGGGCCGGGAAGAAATCGACATTATCGAGCCGGTGCTCGATACCTTCCGCAAGCAGGGTTTGAACCTGCAAGGGCCACTGCCGGCCGATACGCTGTTTACCGACAAATATCTGGCGACAGCGGATGCGGTCTTAGCCATGTATCATGATCAAGGCTTGCCGGTGCTTAAGCATATGGGCTTTGGACGGGCTGTCAATATTACTCTGGGGCTGCCTATCATCCGCACTTCGGTCGATCACGGCACGGCGTTGGATCTTGCCGGCAGCGGCAAGGCCGACTTAGGCAGCCTGCAATTCGCACTGCAAACCGCAATAACCATGGCTACGCAATAAAATGGCACATACTCCGCGCAAGCGCTTCGGTCAGAATTTTCTTCATGACCACAATATTATTTACAACATTATCTCCAGTATTCAGGCCAAGCCGGATCAGCATTGGGTTGAGATTGGGCCGGGGCAGGGCGCATTGACCGAACCTTTATTAAACGAAGGCGTGCGTCTGGAAGTGGTCGAGCTTGACAGGGATCTGGTGACTTTGCTCAGAGAGAAGTTCAAGCAATACCCTAACCTGAACATTCACAGCGCCGATGCGTTAAGGTTCGATTTCTCGGCGCTAGTTGATGGGGATCGCCAATCTGTCGGGAGCGAGGTGGCTCACGATGAAAAACTGCGCGTTATCGGCAATCTTCCGTATAACATTTCAACGCCACTGATGTTTCATTTGCTGGATAACGCCTATTGTATTGAAGATATGCATTTCATGCTGCAAAAGGAAGTGGTTGACCGGATTTGCTCGGCTCCAGGCAGCAAAAAATACGGCAGGCTGAGCGTCATGATGCAATATTATTGCGCAACCGAACTGCTGTTCGATGTGCCGCCGGAAAGTTTCGATCCGGCTCCGCAAGTGATGTCGGCTATCGTCAGGCTGGTGCCGCACAGGCAGCCGCCCGTTGCGGTTAATGATATGGCCAAGCTGAACCGCGTTGTTACACAGGCATTTTCGCAACGGCGCAAAACCTTGCGTAATTCATTGAAAAAACTGATCGCCGAGGAAGAGATTGCCGCTTTGGGCATAGACCCGACATTGAGGGCTGAGAACATATCGTTGGCGGAGTTTGCGAGTTTGAGTAATCTGTTGCAGGAGTAGTGTTTGGGTCAGATCCCAATGTCTAGCTTGGGATCTGACCCAAACACTTGGCTATTACGCAATCCCGGCCATAGATCAAACTGAAAAACTCTCGCCGCAGCCGCAGGTGCCTTTTACCTTCGGGTTATTGAATTGGAAGGCTTCGTTAATGCCTTCACGGCGATAGTCCAGCTCAATACCGTCGATAAATTGCAGATCGTTTGCGGCGACGATGACTTTGACGTCGAAATTTTCAAACACCGCATCGCCCTCATTCAGGGCGTCGGCGTAGTCGATCGTATAAGCATAACCCGAGCAGCCGGATTGCTTTACGCCCAGTTTCAAACCCAGGCCTTTGCCGCGTTTTTCCAATTGTTTTTTGATTTGCCGAGCGGCGCTTTCAGTGAGTGAGACAGACATATAACCTCTTTATCCTTTGGTACTTAAGGATGTTAATTGTTTAATAAATTCAATAATTTCAGCTTCGGTATTGGCTTTTCCCAAACTGATGCGGATTGCACTTTTTGCATCGCTAGGTTTAACACCCATGGCTGCCAGGACCGGACTGGGCTCTCTCTGGCCGCTGGCGCAGGCTGAGCCGCTGGAAACGGCGATATTTTTTTGATCCAGCTGCATCAGCAGCATTTCGCCGTCAATGCTTTCGATGCCCATCTGGACGGTATTGGGCAACCGTTTCGAACGTTCGGCAAAAATAGTCAGGCCGGGAATGGTGCTTAAGGCACGCTCCAATAGTGTTCTAAGTTTTAACAGATGCGCGTGGCGTTCGGCAAGTTCGGTTTTGGCGAGTTCAGCCGCTTTGCCAAAGCCGACGATCGCGGCGACATTTTCAGTTCCGGCCCGGAATCCTTGTTCCTGTCCTCCGCCCAGCATGACGGATTGTAGCTCCACCGATTTGTCAAATACCAGTGCTCCGCAGCCTTTGGGGCCGTAAATTTTATGACTGGACAGCGACATCAAATGCGCGCCGAGGCCGTCAAAATCGACCGGAATTTTGCCCAGTGCTTGTACGGCGTCGGTGTGAACCTTGATGCCGTGCACAGCTAATTGGTCGGCATAATGAGCAACATTCTGTACCGTACCGGTCTCGTTGTTAGCCAGCATCATTGAAACCAGGGCGGGTTTTAGCCGAATAACCTCGTCGATAGCCTCCTGCGTGATCAAGCCGTTGGCATCGACATCGAGTAAGGTCAGCTGGTGTCCCTGGCTTTTTAAATGCAGAGCGGGCTCAATAACCGATGGATGCTCGATAGCCGAGACGGCGAGCCCGGCCTGAGGGCGAAGCGTTGCCAAAGCCAAGTTATTGGCTTCGGTGCCGCCGCTGGTGAAAACGACTTGCCCAGGCTGTGCGCCAATCAATGCCGCAAGTTGCTCACGGGCGGCATCGATGGCGCTGCTTGAGATTCTGCCAAGACGATATAAGCTGGAAGGATTGCCGTAGAATGTTTTCAGGAAAGGCTGCATCGCGTCCAGGACGCGATCATCTATCGGCGTGGTTGCATTATGATCAAAATAGATCATTCAAGTCAGGTATCAGTCCGGATGACGGTATATTTCAATGGCTTGTTGGGCATCGTTATGCTGCCTCATGGCAACTTCCTGAACCTGGTTTCTTTCCAGCAGGTCGGCCAAAGAAATACTCTTCAAATAACTTCTGATCTGTTCGCTCAATCCCATCCACAGATCATGGGTCAAACAGGCCTGATCTTTCTGGCAATTGGCTTCACCCCCGCACTTGGTTGAATCAAGCGGTTCGTTGACGGCGGCGATAATCTCGGCAATACTAATATCGCTGGTCTTGCGGCACAGTTTGTAGCCGCCGCCAGGCCCGCGCACGCCTTTTACCATGCCCGCCCGGCGTAAGCGGGCAAATAGCTGTTCCAGATAAGACAGGGAAATAGTTTGACGAGCCGCAATGTCAGTCAGGGTTACCGGCTTGATTTGGCTATGAAAAGCCAAGTCCAGCATTGCGGTAACCGCATAGCGACCTTTAGTTGTTAAGCGCACAATAGTGTCCTTTATAAATACCGTTAAGATATTGTTACTATACTTAACCCAGCAAAATAGTCAACTATTATACCCTGAATTAAGTAGAGTTTTACTTCTTTTCAGTAAGAGGGCTTGGATGCCGATTAGCTTGGAATGTTTTTACTTTTCGGCTAGTCATAGCCATCCTCAATTTCACAACCGTCCAATTTGGAGATGGGGGATTCAGTATATTTAATGCCCGCCTCATTGAGGGCTTTTTGCAGGGTTTCTATTTGTCTGTCCATGTCATGAATATGATCCAGCATGTGATTAATCGCGTAGGCGATTGGATCAGGCACGTCAGTTGTTGCACCATAGGCGTGAAAGCCCATTTTGTAGGCGATCTTGTCGCGCTCGGCCGCTGCGGCTTTACTATTGGGGTCGACGATATGGGCGGGAATGCCGACGGCGGTTGAGCCTGCCGGTACCGGTTTTAAGACCACCGAGTTTGACCCCACACGGGCGTTTTCACCGATATCAATAGGTCCCAAGACTTTCGCTCCCGCACCGATCACCACGCCGTTATGCAGGGTCGGATGGCGCTTGCCTTTATCCCAACTGGTTCCGCCCAGGGTCACGCCGTGATATAGGGTGCAGTCGTCGCCGATAACGGCAGTCTCACCAATCACCACACCCATGCCGTGATCGATAAAAAAACGCCTGCCTATGACAGCGCCAGGATGAATTTCAATCCCGGTCAGCCAGCGGCCGAGATGGGCGATAAAACGGGCCAGCCATCTGAAGCCCGCCAGCCAAAAAAAATGGCTCAGCCGGTGAATTAAAACTGCATGAAATCCGGGATAGGTGGTAATTACTTCAAAAAACGTTTGCGCAGCCGGATCGCGGTCAAAGACGCAGGCAATATCTTCTTTTATTCGGTTAAACATCGTTATTCCTCTTGTAGCCTTGAGACATCCGCAAGATGCCCCGGAGTATGTCCAGCTCCTTGGTATCCAGTTGTATCCGGTTATAAATCCGGCGCAAACGGCGCATGATGGATTTGGATTTGGCAGGATGCATAAAGCCTATGTCGGTTAATGCTTCAGCCATGTGGGTATAAAAAGACTCCATTTGCGCCGCTGTAGCTAATGGCTCTTCGCCTTTATCGCCGACAAAAATTTCTTCTTGCGGCGCCAAGCCGGATGCAACAAATAATTCATAACAAACAACCTGCACGGCCGCGGCAATATTGAGAGAGCTGTATTCGCTGTTGCAGGGGATGCGCAGCAAAAAGTGACACAGATCCAGTTCGTGGTTTTTCAAGCCCGAATTCTCCCGTCCAAAAAGAATAGCCACTTTATTGCCAGGGATGGTGTGTATGCCGCAAGACTGCTGGGAGAAGTCTCGGTGGTTGTCGGGTTCATGGATCATCACTTTCTCGGCGCATTCCCTGGGCGTCAGTTCCGGCCAGCTGATGGTCCGGCCCCGGGCGCTGGCGCCAATCACCAGCTGGCAATCGGCAACGGCCTCTTGCAACGTTTGACAAACGGTTGCTCCCGCCAGCACGTCATCAGCGCCGGAAGCTCTGGAGGTGGCGTCGGCGCTTGGGAATATTTTCGGCGCAACCAGCCAGAGGTTATGCATCTTCATGTTTTTCATTGCGCGGGCAACTGCACCTATATTCCCCGGATGCGTTGTTTCGACCAGCACAATTTTTATATTAGACAGCAAGGCCTTGTCCTTAGTTAAAAAAAGAGCCTAAGTTTAGCAAAATATTTGGTATTATATGGCGTTTTCAGTAATTGCTTCTGTATCGCTTAGACGCCTGCTTTGGGTGCTCTAACTTTTTGCATCACCCACAAGGATGGGTGATGCAAATATTACACGACTGCATGGACGCAGGAGGTAGGGCAATGCAGGGAGCAGTTGCCGAGGAGCAAATATCCGTTCATACATCCGTACTCAATAAAAATCCGCCTATGCAACCCATGTTAAATACTGCCGTCCGTGCCGCAAGAGCCGCCGGCGACTTGATACTTCGTTCATCCGATAATATCGGTCACCTAAAGGTCGACCAAAAAGGCAAAAACGATTATGCCAGCGAGATTGATCGTATGGCCGAACGGGAAATCATCAACATTATCAAGTCAGCCTATCCTGAGCACAGTATTTTGGCAGAGGAAAGCGGCACGCATGAGGGCAACGATTTTGTCTGGGTGATTGATCCGCTGGACGGCACTACCAACTTCCTGCACGGCTTTCCGCAATATGCCGTTTCCATTGCCTTGAAATACAAAGGCAGGATTGAAGTCGGCGTGGTTTATGACCCGTTACGCGATGAGTTATTTACTGCCAAACGCGGCGGCGGAGCCATGTTAAACAATCGCCGCCTTCGGGTAACCAATCAAACCAGCTTAAAAGGCGCATTAATCGGTACCGGCTTTCCGTTTAAAACCGAATTGCATATGGATGCTTATTTAGGCATGTTTCGCGCAATAGCGATCGATTCTGCGGGAATTCGTCGTGCGGGTGCTGCGGCGCTTGATCTGGCATATCTGGCGGCCGGCCGGTTGGACGGTTTTTGGGAGATAGGTCTGATGGAGTGGGATATGGCCGCAGGGATTTTATTGGTCAAGGAAGCGGGCGGGGTTATTACCGATTTTTCTTTTAATGATAAATACCTGGAATCGGGCAACGTCATTGCCGCAAGTCCCAGAATGCATCAAATTATGTATCAACTTATTGAGCCGCATGTTACTGATAAATTGAAGTAAATCTGCACCATAAAGGGCGACCGGCCGGGTCGCCCTACAGTTTAAAAAATCTGCTTTGCCAGCATAATGGCGTCTTCGCGGCCATTTTCCGACTGATAATAACCTTTCCTGATGCCGATTTCGTTAAAGCCCATGTCTTCGTAAAGGGCAATCGCGACGGTATTGGACGGCCGGACTTCCAGAAACATGGTATCTGCCCGGCCTCGGGCTTGATTGATCAGATTTTCCAGCATCTTACGGCCTATTCCTTGTCCCTGTTCGGCCGGCGCTACACAAATATTTAACACGTGAGCTTCACCTACAGCCATGGAGAGGATGCTGTAACCCAGCACCGTATCCTGTTCTTCGCAGACCCAGCAATTATAGTTGGCTCTAAAGCAGTCCTTGAATATGTCTTCTCCCCAAGGAAATTGATAGCTTGCTCTTTCAATCGCCATGACTTGGGGTAAATCGGAACTCCGCATTTTTCTCAGGCGCATTAAATCTTTTCTTCCCACCGAGTCAGGAAATAATTTGGAATAAAATTCTCTATCGGCATCATAAACCACAAATTTTTTTATCTTATCTAACATCGTTCCCAACATGACTAACCTTTAATGTTTTTATACGTGTGCAGCGCGAGTTTTAAGTCTTCCCACGCTTTGCGCTTGTCGAGCAGTGATCTTAACAAGTAGGCCGGATGATAGACTACAACAACCGGCGTATCATTTAAAGCGTGTATTTTGCCTCTCAGACTGCCAATAGGTTGATCCGTATTGAGCAGCGCCTGTGCAGCGACACGTCCTAAAACCACGATGATTTTTGGCTTGATTAACGCTATTTGCCGGAGCAGATAAGGTTTACAGGTTTCGATTTCTACAGGCTGAGGGTCGCGGTTAGCGGGAGGGCGGCATTTTACGATATTGGCTATAAACACCTCTTCTCGATCAAGGCCTATAGCTCTTAGCATTTCCGTTAATAGTTGGCCCGCTTTGCCGACAAAAGGCAAGCCTTGTTGATCTTCGTTTTGCCCCGGTCCTTCACCGATAATCATCCATTCGGCATTTTTATTGCCCGAGCCGAAAACGGTTTGAGTGCGTGTTTTGCATAAAGCGCATTTAGTGCATGGGGCAACTTCCGCTTGCAACGCTTCCCAACTGTCGACCGATTCCGGCGGGGTATTTTCAGCGATAGCATCAGGTGCCGATGCTTGCTTAGGGTCAACAGAAGCTCTGGGCACCCAAACCTCAATGCCCATTGCTTCCAAGTATTGCAGACGTGTTGCGTTATCCAAAACCGGCTCGACTAGTTATTATTCCCATGCCGGAGCGCGGAAGCAATGAAACAGCTCAAACATCGCCTTTCTGAGGATGTCTGCGTTGATCAGGGCTTTGCAGTTTATTCACGGCATTGATATAGGCCTTGGCCGATGCGATCACAATATCGGTATCCGCGCCCAAGCCGTTAACGATCCGGCCTGCTTTTTCAAGGCGAATAGTTACTTCGCCCTGAGCATCAGTGCCGTTGGTGATGCTGTTGACCGAATAAAGCTCCAGCGTCGCGTCGGTTTGCACCAGCTTTTCTATGGCTTTTAAACTGGCATCGACTGCGCCGCCGCCACAGGCATTGCCGGTGAACTCTTTATTGTCCACTCGCAATGTAACGGTTGCATTCGGTATTTCGCCGGTTTCCGAGCACACTTTCAGGGCGATCAGTTTGACATGTTCGTCTTCCGCCTCGAACCCGGCTTCCGAAATCAAGGTTTGCAAATCTTCATCAAAGATTTCATGCTTTTTATCGGCCAATTGCTTGAAGCGGGCAAACGCTTCGTTCAATTCTTCTTCCGAGCCAAACTCAAAGCCTAATTCGGTGATACGGCTCTTAAACGCATTTCTGCCCGAATGTTTGCCCAGCACCATGCGGTTGGCCGTCCAGCCGACATCTTCGGCGCGCATGATTTCATAAGTCTCGCGGCTTTTTAACACGCCGTCCTGATGGATGCCCGCCTCATGCGCGAAAGCATTGGCGCCGACGATGGCTTTGTTGGGCTGCACAGGGAAGCCGGTGATTGACGACACCAGTTTCGAGCAGGTCAAGATTTCGCGGGTGTCTATGACCGTTTGGCATGGGAAAACATCCTTGCGAGTGCGCACCGCCATGACCACTTCTTCCAGCGACGCATTGCCGGCACGTTCGCCTAAGCCGTTAATCGTGCATTCAACCTGACGTGCGCCGTTCATAACCGCCGACAGCGAATTGGCAACCGCAAGGCCCAAATCATTGTGGCAATGCACGGAAAAAATCGCCTTGTCCGAATTGGGGATACGCCGGATCAGGTTGGCAATGGTTGCTCCGAATTGCTCGGGAACACTGTAGCCCACGGTATCGGGAATATTCAGCGTGGTGGCTCCGGCGTCGATGACCGCTTCAAGTATCCGGCATAAAAAGTCTTCTTCCGAACGCCCTGCATCTTCCGGCGAGAATTCGACATTATCGGTATATTGTCGCGCACGTTTGACGGCCTTGACCGCATACTCGATTACTTGCTCAGGCTGCATCTGCAATTTCATTTGCATATGAATCGGAGAGGTGGCGATAAAGGTATGAATGCGTGACTGCCTGGCGCCTTTAAGCGCTTCACCTGCGCGGTCAATATCCTTGTCCAGGGCTCTGGCCAATCCGCATACCACGCTGTCTTTTATGACATTGGCCACGGCCTGAACGGATTCAAAATCGCCGGGACTGGCCGCCGGGAAACCGGCCTCGATCACATCGACTTTTAAGCGCTCCAGGGCCTTGGCAATACGGATTTTTTCATCGCGCGTCATCGAAGCGCCGGGACTTTGCTCGCCATCGCGCAAAGTAGTGTCGAATATTATTAACTGGTCTTTCATAAAAACTCCATTCTCGGCAATTGTTCCCTGCATCGACTCGGCAATAGCTCCTGCATCGCCTAGAGCGCCTACTGTTGGTGCTCTACTTCTTGCCTACATACTGTCGATGAAAGGTTATCAACGGCTAGGTTGATACTCGGATATAGGGATTTAAATCATTAATATGGAACAAGATATGTGCCCGTCAGGGCAGGAATCTTAAAGGCAGGCATGGCCACGCACGCAAGGCTGTTCCGGCAAATATTGCGCCGGAAAGAGGATTTTGAAATGCATGATTGATTTGAATAAACATGGTCGTGACTATACGCCAATGGCTGAGCTGCCTCAAGCAGATTTTTACGCTTTACGCCCGTGCAGCCTGCGTCTGCGCATGATCAGGGTAAGAACCGGGCCTGAAATCGCATAACCTAAAAACAGCAGGAACAGCATCGTTTGCGGCTGCGCCATGACAAACGAGATACCCAGCATGACGGCAATGGCGACAATAAAAGGCACTTTGCCTCTAAAATCGATCTTCTTAAAGCTCCAGTAGCGGAAATTACTGACCATCAGCAAGCCGGTGCTCACTGTTAAGGCAAGGGCAAAATATTTGAACACCTCGATGTCGTATTTATACTCCAGGCAAATCCAGATAAATCCGGCAAGAATGGCGGCGGCGGCAGGGCTGGGAAGTCCTTGAAAATAATTTTTATCGGCGGTTGCCAGTTGGGTGTTAAAGCGAGCCAATCGTAATGCGCCGCCCGCCGAATGGACAAATGCCGCAAACAGGCCTAATTTGCCCAGACTGGCAAACGCCCATGAGTACATGACTAATGCGGGAGCGGCTGCAAATGAAACCATGTCCGAAAGACTGTCGTATTGCGCACCGAATTCGCTTTGCGTATTGGTTAGCCTCGCCACCCGGCCATCCAAGCCGTCCAGAATCATCGCTACAAAGATGGCGATAACAGCAGTTTCGTAACGTCCGCCCATAGCCGAAGTGATCGCATAAAAACCGGAAAGCAAGGCTCCCGTGGTAAATAAGTTAGGCAGTAAATAAATTCCACGACTACGAGTAAAGCGTTTTTCTGGAGGCATATTTAAATCAATCCTTAAGTTTTAGGAGGTCAGTAAAAACATTACTACGAAATTATACAATGAGCCTGCAAACTGCACCTAGCTTAATAAAAAAACCAAGGCTAATCACCGGATACGCTCTCTAACTAATTCTTCGGCAAGCTCAGGGCGGGCGGCTTTAAAGAAAAATGGCTTGGCTTAGTGTTATTTGGCTAATTGTAATCAATATGTCCTCTCAAGGCTTTTAGCCGGCCTTGTTTGGCTTTGCTGTCCAGGCGCCTTAGCTTTGAGCTTTTGGTGGGCTTTGTGGCTTTGCGTTTTCTATGCGCGATAGCCACACTTTGAATTAACGCTTGCAGCCGATTTAAGGCGTCTTCTTTATTCTTTTCTTGGGTGCGATACTGTTGCGCTTTGATGATGATTACGCCCTCTTTTGAAATGCGTTGATCATTTAAAGCCAGTAGTTTTTCTTGGTAAAATTCGGGTAATGAGGATGCGTTAATATCAAACCGCAAATGAACGGCGGACGACACTTTATTGACATTTTGTCCGCCGGCTCCCTGGGCACGAATCGCATTAACTTCAATCTCATTGTCCGGGATGCTGACCAGATTGGATATTTGCAACATAACTATCAAGCTCTTTATGTTAATCGGGAAGAATTATACGGCCTTTACTTTTTGATTCGGCGATTGTTGTTTCAGGACAATGGCGGCATCAACAAAGAAGTGATCTTGTTTCACGTAAGAGGTATGCGGCAATAACATCCATATTAGCGGAATCAATACCGGTCTTTATGATTTACAATAGGTCATTGGCTTGAAAACAGAGCCCAGACAGTCTTCATGTTCGCAAAGCGCTATTGATGTAAAGCTTCGCGTAAGCAGAAGCTGCATCTAACTATATGAATATTTTTGAAAACGACAACATATCATCGGAGCGATAAAGAATGAGCAATCATGTCACTTTAACCCAGTTTATCATTGAGCAGCAGCGCGAATTGCCGGGGGTATCTGGAACATTTACTTCGATATTAAACGATGTCGGAACCGCCTGTAAGAAAATTTCGCATCTGGTTAATCAAGGCAATCTGGTGGGTGTGTTGGGCAGCGCCGACTCCGAGAATGTCCAAGGTGAGGTGCAAAAGAAGCTGGACATTATCACTAACGACATTATGGTGGATGCGCTGAACTGGACCGGGCATTTGGCCGGCATGGCGTCGGAAGAAATCGACGACATTATTCTTATTCCTCCCCAGTATCCGAAAGGCAAATACTTGGCGTTGTTCGATCCGTTGGATGGCTCGTCAAATATTGATGTCAACTTGGCGGTAGGCACTATCTTCTCAATACTGCGTTGCCGCGAAGGCGTGGACCCGGCTCTGGAAGATTTTCTACGCAAGGGTACCGAACAAGTTTGCGCGGGTTTTGTTCTTTACGGCCCATCTACGATGATGGTTTTAACAACAGGACAGGGCGTTAACGGCTTTACGCTGGATCAAGATATAGGCGAGTTCATCCTGACCCATCCCAATATGACAATTCCTAACGATACTAGTGAATTTGCGATCAATGTGTCGAACCAGCGTTTTTGGGAACCTCCCGTAAAACGCTATATAGATGAATGTTTGCAGGGTAAGGATGGTCCTCGCGAAAAAGATTTTAATATGCGCTGGATTGCCTCCATGGTGGCAGAGGTTTACCGTATCCTCACGCGCGGTGGGGTTTTTATGTATCCGTATGATTTACGCGATCCAACCCGAGCCGGAAAGCTTCGTATTATGTACGAGGCCAACCCTATGGCTTTCATTGTCGAGCAAGCCGGCGGCGCCTGTTCTACCGGACGCGAGCGCATCCTGGACATCAAACCTAAAGGCCTGCATCAGCGGGTTCCGGTTATTTTGGGGTCTAAAAATGAGGTTGAGCGTATTGTCGGATATCATCTGGAAGGTTGATTTAATCCAGCCAGAGGTTCAATACGAAAGCGTAGCTACTTTAGACCTTCCAGGTTTTACAAACCTGGAAGGTCTTGGCAGGAGTGGCCGTCGTTCAAAACAGGGCTAAATAGTTTGTTACGTGCCTATATATACAGGGCAAAGCAAGCTTTAACCATTATATCGCCTCACTTCCCGGTATGAGAACGATACGAAAGACTAAAAAAGGGCTGCTCTTGTATGATAAAATTTTTGTTTTTTAATTTCACTCTTTGAGTTTCTCCATGAACAAACCTAAAAAAGTCGCGATTCTCACGGCGGGCGGCTTGGCCCCTTGCCTAAACTCAGCCATCGGCAGCCTTATCGAACGTTACACTGAAATCGATCCTTCGATCGAAATCATCTGCTACCGTAGCGGTTATAAAGGGCTGTTATTGGGTGATTACTATAAGGTCACTCCGGAAATCCGAGCAAAGGCCGGTCTTTTGCATCGTTTCGGCGGCTCGGTAATCGGCAACAGCCGCGTCAAGCTGACCAACGTTAAAGACTGCATTAAACGCGGTCTGGTCAAAGAAGGCGAAGATCCTCAAAAAGTAGCGGCTGACCAACTGGTTAAAGACGGCGTAGATGTTCTGCATACCATCGGCGGCGACGATACCAATACTGCTGCGGCTGATCTGGCTGCGTTCCTGGCGCAAAACAACTACGGCCTGACTGTTATCGGCCTGCCTAAAACCGTCGATAACGACGTATTCCCGATCAAACAATCACTGGGTGCCTGGACGGCTGCCGAACAGGGCGCTCGTTACTTCTGGAACGTGGTTGCCGAAAATAATTCCAACCCGCGTATGTTAATTGTCCATGAAGTCATGGGACGCAGCTGCGGCTGGTTGACTGCGGCGACTGCTGTTGAATACCGTAAGCTGCTGGATCGCGCCGAATGGTTGCCTGAACTGGGCCTGGGTCGCGAGACTTATGAAGTTCATGGCGTATTCATTCCGGAAATGGCTGTCGATATTGCTGCCGAAGCGGCTCGTCTGCGCGATGTGATGGACAAAGTCGATTGCGTCAATATCTTCGTATCTGAAGGCGCAGGCGTTGAGTCTATCGTCGCTGAAATGCAAGCCAAAGGCCAGGAAGTGCCGCGCGATGCGTTCGGCCACGTCAAGCTGGATGCGGTTAACCCAGGTAAATGGTTCGGCGACCAGTTTGCGCAAATGATCGGCGCTGAAAAAACCCTGGTGCAAAAATCAGGTTATTTCGCCCGCGCTTCTGCAGCCAACGTTGAAGACATTCGCTTGATCAAGTCTTGCGCAGACCTTGCTGTTGAGTGTGCGCTACGCCGTGAAGCAGGCGTTATCGGCCACGATGACGATAACAACTTTGTACTGCGTGCGATCGAGTTTCCACGCATCAAAGGCGGTAAACCGTTTAACATCGATACGCCTTGGTTCAATCAAACTTTGGCTGAAATTGGTCAAACAAAAGGCGCCAAGGTTGAAACTGGGCACTAAAACAGTCTCTCTTTAAGTTCAGTTTTCGCAGGTTTCCAATCTCCAGATTGGAAACCGTGAAGACCAAAGCAGGAGCTTTTCCGGCACGTCCCCAGGTTTAGGCTTGGGGACGGTACAATAAGCGCATCATGAATCCCGATTATATTTTTGTTTACGGAACGCTCAGGCGCGATGCGAACAACTCAATGTCCGAGCTGCTGGCGCGGCATGCCGAATTTATCGGCGAGGCAGTCTACCGGGGCAAGCTGTTTAAAATCGATTACTATCCTGGTGTCGTGCCTTCTAATGATCCCAACGATATAGTGAGGGGCGAGGTTTATCGCCTTCATCAAGCCGATGTCGTGTTGCCGTTGCTCGATCAATACGAGGAAGTCGGTCCGGAATTTCCTGAACCTAACGAATATGTCCGGCAACGACAGAGCGTCATACTGAGTGACGGAAGCGCCGTTGCGGCATGGATTTATATTTATTATCGTTCTACGCAAGGGATGGAGCGGATCAATGAATTGTCTGAATTAAAATAGTATGATCACCATTATTCAACGCGTAACCAGCGCTAAAGTCACCGTCAATAATCAGGACATTGGAAAAATCGATACCGGCATTATGGCACTGGTTGCGGTGGAAAAGGCCGACACTGAAAAAGATGCCCAACGTCTGTTGGAACGCATCCTGAATTATCGGATTTTTGCCGATAGCGACGACCGTATGAACCTGAGTTTACGGGATATTAACGGCGGTTTGTTGTTGGTTCCGCAATTTACGTTGGCGGCGGATACTCAAAAAGGTAATCGGCCCAGTTTTATTTCTGCGGCTCCGCCCGAAAAAGGCAAGGAGCTGTTTGATTATCTGCAACAGCTGGCAAAGCAAACTTATCCTCATGTCGAATTCGGCCAGTTTGGCGCCGACATGCAGGTTGCGTTGGTCAACAATGGACCAGTTACTTTTACGTTACGGACGCACTAAACTATTTACTTTACCAATCATCTTCTTCATCTTGGTCATAGGGTTGCGCTTTTACATTGTCGGGAACTTTCGGTGTCTTGGCGGAACGCAACAGAATTAGCGCGCTGCCCAAAACAAACAGTACCGCGACGATAAACAATACTATCCACATTTGATCCTCCCATTTTTGGTTTGCTTAAGCGGGTTACGATAGAATACCCCTAACACAGATTATTTACATACTTCAACATGACAAATATGTCCGGAACAGATTTACATTTACCCGAAGGGCGCCGGGCAGGACAGCCCAGCGTGAAACAAGTCGAATTACTTTCTCCTGCCGGGACTCTTAAAAACATGCGCTATGCCTTTGCATACGGCGCGGATGCCGTTTATGCAGGATTGCCCCGTTATAGCCTGCGGGTGCGCAACAATGATTTTCTGGCCGATAATCTGGCCAAGGGCATCGATGAAGCTCATCAACTGGGCAAAAAGTTTTTCCTGGCGACTAATGTGATTCCGCATAATGCCAAGGTTAAAACCTTTATTAAGGATATTGCCCCGGTTATCGCGATGCAGCCGGACGCATTGATTATGGCCGATCCGGGCCTGATTATGATGACGCGCGAAGCCTGGCCGGACATGCCGGTCCATCTGTCTGTACAGGCCAATACCGTCAATTATGCCTCAGTCAATTTCTGGAAAAGCATGGGCGTTGAGCGAGTTATTTTGTCCCGCGAGCTGTCGCTGGATGAAATTGAAGAAATCCGCCAGCTCTGCCCCGATACGGAGCTTGAGGTGTTTGTCCACGGCGCATTATGCATCGCTTATTCCGGCCGTTGTCTGTTATCCGGTTATTTCAATCACCGCGATCCTAACCAGGGCACTTGCACCAACTCTTGCCGCTGGAAATATGACACGCTGCCCGCGCATGAAAATGCCGAAGGCGATTACGTGCTGGATGGCGCGGCGCTGTCGATGTCCGATATCAGCAACGCCAGCTGTGGCGGCGCGGAACGGCATCCGCTGGCGGACAAGGTCTATTTTTTGGAAGAAGAAGGCCGAAAAGGCGAATTGCTGCCGGTGATGGAAGACGAAAACGGCACTTACATCATGAATTCGAAAGATCTGAGAGCCATCGAGCATGTGCAGCGTTTGGTCGAAATCGGCGTAGACAGCCTTAAAATCGAGGGTCGCACCAAGTCGCATTATTATGTGGCGCGCACCGCGCAAACTTATCGCCAGGCGATTGACGATGCGTTGGCGGGTCGTGCATTCCAGCCTGAACTGATCGGCGTTTTGGAAAACCTTGCCAATCGAGGCTACACCGACGGTTTTTACCAGCGTCACCATACCCATGAACAGCAAAACTACATAACCGGTTATTCCAAAAGCCATCAGCAGCAATTTTGCGGTGAAATCAGGAGTTATGATCAGGCAACCGGCCTTGCCACCATTGATGTGAAGAACAAGTTTTCGGTTGGCGACAAGCTGGAGCTGATCTTGCCGGAAGGTAACCAGGATATTATTGTCGAGCGCATGGAAGGCATGTACGGACAAGACATGGAAGAAGCGTCGGGCGGCGGCTATGAAGTGAAAATACCGTTGCCGCAAATTAACGCAGATAATGGCTTGTTGGCGCGGTATACTTAAAAACAGACGAAAGGCAAAGGGCAAAAGGCGAAAAAGCTCACCGCCTTTGACCCTGAGCCTTTAGCCCTTTGCCTTTTGAGACTTGAATCATGACATTTACTACTGCCGACCTTTGCGATGCCCATTCGGAAGAAGACCACTTCCAGATTGCCGAACCGCTGCTCAAGCCTTATGGCGGTCATCCCCGCTTTTGCGGCCAAATCACGACGGTAAAAGCTTTTGAAGATAACGTTATGGTCAGGACTGTTCTGGAAGAGAAGGTTGAAAACAGGGTGCTGGTTGTGGATGGCGGCGGCTCCCACCGTTGCGCATTGCTGGGGGCGGATCTGGCAAAGCTTGCCGTCGCCAATGGCTGGCAGGGAATTGTTATTCATGGCTGTATCCGCGATTCTGACGTTATCAGTCAACTCCCTATCGGGATACGCGCTTTGCATACGCATCCCTTAAAAAGCCATAAAAAAGATCATGGCGACCGCGACTTGTTGGTCACTTTCGCCGGCGTCAACTTCAAGCAAAATCATTTTTTATATGCTGATGCCGATGGAATTATCGTCTCAGAAACAATGTTGAGTTAAAATAACTCCAAATTAACCTAGCAAAGAAGTCAAGATATGCAAATTGTACTCGCCAACCCACGTGGATTCTGTGCCGGTGTCGACCGGGCTATCGAAATCGTTGACCAAGCCATCCAGGCTTTCGGCGCACCTATTTATGTCCGTCACGAAGTTGTCCATAACCGCACGGTTGTCGATGGACTTAAAGACAAAGGCGCTATTTTCATTGAAGATTTAACCGACGTACCGGTGGGATCCTACCTGATTTTCAGCGCTCACGGCGTTTCCAAACAAGTGCAGCAGGAAGCTAAAGAGCGCAATTTAACGGTTTTTGATGCGACCTGTCCGTTGGTTACCAAAGTCCATTTGCAGGTCGCCAAACATGCCAAAGAGAATCGTGAAGTTATCCTGATTGGCCATGCCGGACATCCGGAAGTTGAAGGTACGATGGGGCAATATGAAAGAAGCGCGGACAAAGGCGGCATTTATCTGGTAGAAACTCCGGAAGATGTTAAAAACCTGACGGTGAAAAATCCCGATAGTCTGGCCTATGTTACGCAAACTACCTTGTCAATGACTGACACCAAGATTATGGTCGATGCCTTAAGAGCGCGCTTTAGTGCCATACAGGAACAGAAAAAAGACGATATCTGTTATGCCACACAAAACCGTCAGGATGCGGTTCATGAGCTGGCTAAAACGGCTGATCTTATCCTCGTGGTCGGCTCGCCCAACAGTTCCAACTCCAACCGTTTACGTGAAATTGCTGAACAGCTCGGTAAGCAGGCTTACCTGATTGATACTGCGAAAGATATGCAGGAAAGTTGGTTTAAAGACATTGCTGTGGTCGGCGTTACCGCGGGGGCTTCCGCACCGGAAGTTCTGGTTCAGGAAGTTATCGACCAGTTAAAACAATGGGGCGGACAATCAGCTGTTGAAATTCAAGGCATCGAGGAAAAAGTAGTGTTTTCTTTGCCCAGAGAATTAAAAAAACACATCAACTAGCATTTTTCTCTACTGCGGGTGGTCATATTAATGACCACCCCCGGCTCTCTTTTCAGTATCCTTCTATTCAATGCTTTACCTGTCGCACAACCGCGTTAGGTAAAGACAAAAGCTAATGTTTTTATTTAGAATAGGTATGGCTGCAAAGCCGACTTTAACGTGATAATGGGGCCTGGAGTACATCCTATAAGATTGGCTTCCGTTTATTGCTAACATTCATTAATTTTTTGGTAAAGATGATTATGACACTTACCCCAATGGATCTTGTTGCTCAAGCCAAACAGAATATTGTAGAAGTTGATGTTGATGCCGCAAAAAATTCCCTGGAAACCAGTCTTGTACTGGATGTAAGAGAACCCTCTGAATATACCGCAGGCCATTTGCCGGGAGCATTCAACATACCTCGCGGTGTATTGGAATTCAAGATAGGCTCACATCCTGATTTTCAGGATAAACAAGACGCCCACATCATTGTTTATTGTCAAACCGGTGGCCGTTCCGCCTTGGCTACAGAAGCATTAAATAAGATAGGATTCAAAAATTCCGTCAGCATGGCCGGTGGATTTAAGGCGTGGGCTGAAAGCGGTAATGAAGTAGTTTAGATGTCTGAACTGGAAGTTATCCGTCTGGACAAGTGGTTATGGGCTGCGCGTTTTTTTAAAACGCGCAAATTAGCTACGGAGGCTATCTCCGGTGGTAAAGTTCATGTCAACGACCAGCGCGCCAAGCCCGGAAAAGAAGTCAAGGTCGGCACCCTGCTGTCGATTAGTAAAGACAATTATCGCTGGGACATCACCATTATCGCTATCAGCGGTCAACGGCGCTCGGCGAAAGAAGCGGTTTTGCTTTATGAGGAAAGCGCTGAAAGCCGTGCCAAGCGTGAGCAGCAAATCATTCAAAACCGTGAGCAACGGGAATTATTTGATTTTAACGGCAGGGATCATAAGCCGAATAAGAAAGACAGGCGTCTGATACACCGGTTTAAACAAGGGTAGGCGATTTAAATAACTTTATAAACAGGTGGGCGGCTTAGGTAAACCGGCCAACTTGCAGGCGTATTTTAAAGGGCCCTCGGGAAACAGTTTGTGCAAATAACGGCTGTTGCCTTTTGCCTCGCCCAATTCTTTGGCAATCGCTTTAGTAAAAACTCGCGCATTGGGCAAGTGTTTGAATTGCTGGTAATAACGCCGAATGAATAAAATGATTTCCCAGTGTTCATCGCTCAGCTGTATATGATTTAATGCGGCCAAACGCTCGGCAACATCTTCATTCCAGTCCGCCGAATTGATCAGAAAACCCTGTTCGGTTGTTTCCAAATGCAAATCCGAATTCATCATGCCCATGATTGGATAACCGGATGATCCGTCGCTAATTCCACCAACCCTGCATAGTCAATCACCTCAAGTCCTTCAACCAGCTCATTAGGGACAATTCCGCGTATTGCAATGTCATCTGATAACACGCAAAAACGATTTTTGCCTAGCTGACGGGTTAGCGCATCGCTTATGGCGCTGTTTTGTAATACGCACAGGACCGCATTTTCAAGAAACACTACAACGTCCCCTGATTCAATCCGCTCCAAAACAGCGGCTTCAACGGACTGAAAAATAAGGTGCAGCACGTTAAGCGCCGTCAGTCAACTTAAGCCCAATAATTCCAGCAATTACCAGGGTAATTGACAGTAAACGATACCAGTCGGCAGATTCCTTAAACAAAATGATACCTAAAATAGCCACGCCGACTGCACCCATACCGGTCCAGACGGCATACGCGGTTCCCAGAGGCAAAGTTTTAATTGCCAATACTAGCAAATAAAAGCTACAGCCGCCGGATACCATCGTTACGATGCTGGGCCATAGTTTGGTAAATCCTTGATTGTATTTAAGGCTTAAAGCGAACACTATTTCTGCAAATCCTGCAGAAAATAAAAGAAACCACGCCACGACCGTCCCCGTTTTTTGTGCTTGAATAGCAAATATTCTACAATATAATGGACTTAGCAGCATTTAAAAGATTTTAGATGAGCCTTTTTTACGAGTAAATCCGCTGAAGGCCGAAGAGGAGGCGGTTAATTCATCCGATAAGTCTGTATGAAACAAGGCTATGAAGAGGAATGCAAAAGGAGGAAGTTTTGCATCATACGTGTGCCTCGCATTTAATACGGAATAATCAATAACTAATACAAACTAATGAGCGACATATCTTCTTTTTTAATCGAAAATCCAAGGCAGATAAGCAATAATTTATCCTTATTACTTAAAAATAAATGTTTGCTCAACGCTCGTTTCGGAACAAATGATGAATCTTATATCACCACATTGCTTAGTATCAATGCAGAAGATAATTCATTGGTTTTAGATTGCGGCCCCAAAGAAGATGTGAATCAACGCATCCTATATGCCGGTAAAGTCTCATTCGATGGGGATTATCACGGCATTAAGGTTTCTTTCAGTGGTACAGCACTAAAAAAAATTACTTACAAAAATGAAGCGGCATTCATGATGCCTATTCCTAAAGCCCTCTACTGGATGCAACGAAGAGAGTATTACAGGGTTAAGTCGCCGCTTTCGAAATCCAGTTATTGCCAATTAATAGTAGACGGCAGGGAACCCGTTAATCTTAAGTTATACGACATCAGTCTGAGCGGCTTTGCTATGCTTAATGTTTCCAAAGAAGTTTCTGATCTTCTGATCACAGGTACATCATTTTCTGACAGCAAACTCGTACTTTCAGGCGCAGGTGAAGGCATGGTATCCTTTGAGATCTGTGCTAAATATATAATTAACCCTGACAAAGTCCAAAAAATTCAAAAAATAGGCTGCAAGTTCATTAAAACAACACATCAAGTTGAAGAGATTATTCAGCGTTATATGAATCAGATTCAACGGGAAGATTTACAGAAAGAGTGATTTATCCAAATTGAAGAGCAACAACAATGCAGGGGTCAGGCTAATAGCTTTACACAGTTCCCTTTACTCGATTTATATAGCGCAACCACCTAAGGCTACATCTTTGTTGCCCGGTAATCAGCTAAAAATACATGGTCACTATTGATGAGCGAAACTTCTTCTTTTTCAATCTCCAATCCAAGACAGATAGTCCAAAATTTATCTTTATTGATTAAAGATAAATGTCTGCTCAGCGTTCGTTTTGGTGAAGATAGTGCCTCTTTCCTTACCGTAATACTTGAGATTGATGAGGCAAGTAAGTCTATGGTTTTCGATTACGGCTACAAAGAAGTTTTAAATCAGCAGCTTCTTAAGGCGGCCAGAAGCTCTTTCGAAGCCGATTTTTCAGGTATTAAGGTTTCTTTTAAAGGAAGCAAGCTGAAACAAATTCTTTATAATGGAGATCCGGCGTTTTCCATGCCGATTCCAGAGTCAATTTATTGGATGCAGCGCAGAGAATACTTCAGAATAAAATCGCCGCGTTCGAAAGGGAGCTATTGCCAGCTGATACTGGAGGGTCACGACCCTGTCGATTTGCTGTTATACGACATTAGTCTCAGTGGCTTTTCAATGCTCAGTACCTCAACTGAAGTGTCCGACTTTCTGGCTCTAGGTGCAAAGTTCGACAAGGCCAAGTTTGTTCTTTCGGGGACAGGTGAAAATACTATTTCCTTTAAGGTCTGCTCCAAGCTCATCATGAATCCGGATAAAATTGCCACGCTTAAAATCCAAAAAATAGGCTCCGCGTTTAACCAGGTTACGCCCGCATTTGAAGCGATCGTTCAACGCTACATCAATCAGCTGCAACGAGAGAGCATACAAAAAATGAATGGAAACGGGTAAGCGTATGAGAATAAACTCTTACTCCTAATCCGCGCAAAGCGACAGTTATGATAACCCCCTCTGCTTCAATACAACGCAACGTCATTACCGTTACTCAACTTAACCGCGCAACCAGTCAATTACTCGCCGAGCATTTTCTGTCTGTTCTGGTTGAAGGCGAGGTATCCAATTTAAGCACCCCCGCTTCCGGACATATGTATTTTTCGTTGAAAGATGCTAATGCTCAGGTGCGTTGCGCCATGTTTCGCACTCAGCAGCGCCGCTTGGCGTTTAAACCTGAAAACGGCAAGCAGGTTATCGTCAAGGCGCAAGTCAGCCTGTATGAACCCAGAGGCGATTACCAGCTTATCGTCGAACATATTGAAGAAGCCGGCGACGGCGCTCTGCGCAGAGCGTTTGATGCGTTAAAACTGAAACTATTGGAGCAAGGGCTATTCGAGCCTGATCACAAACAAGCTTTGCCGGTGCTGCCGAAAGCAATCGGTGTTATTACTTCGCCGTCAGGCGCGGCTATCCGCGATATTCTGACCGTGCTGAAAAGGCGTTTCGCGACGATACCGGTGATTATTTATCCGGTCTCCGTACAGGGCGATAACGCAAAACATGAAATTGCCAAGGCGATAGAGATCGCTAATCGGCATCAACAGTGCGACGTTATCATTCTCGGACGGGGCGGCGGGTCGCTGGAGGATCTTTGGGCATTCAATGAAGAGCTTGTCGCCAGAGCGATTTATGCCAGCAAGATTCCGATCATTTCAGGTATCGGGCACGAAACCGATTTTACCATTGCCGATTTCGTCGCCGACCTGCGCGCGGCGACACCTTCCGCTGCCGCAGAACACGCCAGCCCCGATCTGCAACAATGGCTATCACAATTCATCTATCTGGAATCGCGGCTGCATCAACAGCTGCAACGAAAGTTGAACCAGAAACAGCAAACTTTAGATTGGTTGACCAAGCGGCTGCAACAGCAGCATCCCGGCCAGAAACTGGCTGGAAATGCGCGGCGTCTTGAGGAGCTTGATGCAAGGCTTAATCAAGCCATGCATACCAAGCTACGTCATATGAACGGCATGATTGAAGCAAAAACGGCTAAATTATGGCAGCATAATCCTGCGATCATCATAAACAGCCATAAACAACGGCAAGATTATTTGACTAACCGCCTTGTTTCCGCAACGAGTCATAAGCTGAAACAGCTCAAGCAGCGGCTGTTAAACGCCAGTCAGACCTTGCATGCGGTCAGCCCTTTGGCAACGCTAAGCCGCGGTTACTCGATGACAATAGTCCCGTCTTCCGGAGAAATAATCCGGTCTACCGAACAACTCAAGCTGGGGGATAGGGTGCAGACTCGTCTCGCACAAGGCCGCTTCACCAGCGAAATTAAAGTTATTGATCCGGATTAACAATGGGCTTGATAAAAGGCCATTGCTTGATTGCCTGATAACGAACACCTTCCGGCTCACTACAGGATTCAACCAGGCAGAATGCTTCGGCGCGCCAGACTATCGGCTCAATTTGTATCTCCGGCAAATGCCGGACATGTCGGGCTAGGGTGATATGAGGCGTGTAGGGCCGGGTGTCGGTGCGCAGGCCGCAGTTTGCCGCTGCCGTTTCCAGCGCGGACACCAGCATCATCGCCGGCTCCGGCGCGGGCTGCGTGCAGCTCAGGCATAAAATTCCGGGTCTTCTCCAATAACTTAGGCTGTCAAAGTTCAATGCAAAGGGTTGCACCGCAATATCTTCGACGTCCTGCATAATCGTAGATTGGGTCTCAACGTCAACTTGTCCTAAAAACACCAGCGTTACATGGAGATTGTGCGGCTGCACCAGTTTTAACCCTTTACCGGCAATGGATTGATGCAAGCACGTCAACGCTTGGCGGGTTTCGTCGTCAGGCCATAAGGCAAAAAACAGTCTTGAGGTATCAGGCATAATATTAATTACGGCAGTTTTATTCAGTGAGTAAACACCCGAAGCGGAAAGATCAAATCAGGCTCCTATTTCTCAGAAAACGAGGCGGGCCATTTTTCCCCTGCATCCGGCAAGGCCGTAGACACGTCAACAATGATGCTTATAATGTTGCGGTTCATGTGTATTGCTAGGCATGGATTTTTTCTATGTTGCCAAAATCCTTGAGGTCAGGCGCATCCTGAATATGCTCATTGTAGAAACAGCCTCGAGAAGCGCCTGCCGTCAAATCCGGTCACCTGAAATAAAACCGGAATTATTTAATAAGAAAATCTCTCATCATGCCCATATCTTCGTGTTCCAGATTGTGGCAGTGGTACATATACCGGCCTTTAAAATCGTTAAACGGCTTTAAAAGCGTGACTTTTTCGCCCGGCATCACCAGAACCGTATCTTTCCAGCCGCTGTCTATAAATCCTGCGGAGACGGTGCTGTAAGTTTCGCTAAAACGCGAACTCATTTCGCGCTTAACGATTTGAAACTGTTCGCCATGGATATGCATCGGATGCGGCATGTTCATCATGCCATGCATATTGCCGTCGAAGCCATTATCGAACTCTATGAGTTGCAGACTGTTGACCGGGATCATTTCATAGGGTTGAACGTCATCCATTTCATAAGCGCGACCGTTCAGCAAGGCTGACATGTGTTCCATGGATAAGGTAATGGTTTTGGGATTGGCCGCATTTGCGGCATTCTTGACCTGTAACGCAGCGATCGGTGTCAGGGATTTCGGCAAACTGTTTTCGCCTTGTTCCTTTTTGGCGACCCGGACTTTTAAGATCGGATAATCGGATCCTAAAGGCAAAGTGCTGACGGCCATCATGCCGCCTCCCATCATACCCCCGCCCATCATACCTCGGTGTCCGCCTCCGCCCATCATACCCCTGCCCATCATGCCTCGGTGTCCTCCACCACCCATCATGCCCATGCCGCCATGCGTGGTGGCATCAAAGCTAAGACTGCGCAAGTTCAGCTCGCTACCTAGCGCCCGTCCGCTAAAGTCCGTCCATACTTCCGCCCGTTCTCCAGGAGCCAGCATGACATAAGGATGTTGTTCCGGAGCTGGCAGCAAGCCGCCGTCAACACCGATTACAGTCATGGGAGTGTCGTCGTCCCAAGCCAGCTTGTAAATTCGGGAATTAGAACCATTAACCAGCCGGAGCCGATAGGCGCGTGTAGCAACCGGCAATACAAAATCCGGTCGGCCATTAACCAGGATCTGGTCGCCCAGAAAGCCCTGCATGCGTTGCATCATATGTGCCGAATAAACCAGCTGGTTTTCGCCGTCGAAACTGCGATCCTGAATCACCAGCGGCACATCCAGATTTTCGTTCGGTAAATTCAGCGCCTGTTCCTGGTCGTCAGTAACGGTTAACAAGCCGGCCAGGCCGGAATACACTTGTCTGGCGGTGACGCTGTGAGTATGGGAATGATAAAAATAGGTTCCGGCCCGGTTGAGTATTTCGAATTCATAGACATAGGCTTCGCCCTGATTGATCGCGTACATGGGGTTGCCATCCATGTTGGCGGGGACGTGCAGGCCATGCCAATGCAGAATCGATTGCGCCGGCAAATTATTGTTAAGAATCATCCTGACTTTCTGGCCTTTCTTAAAATGCAGGGAAGGCGCCAGATAAGTGCCTTCATTATTGTCGAGGGCGTCTGACGGGCCTTTTAGGACTTTGCCGGTAATTTTCCAAATACGAGTTTTCTTGCCGCTTAAAATGGCCACTTCAGCCGGGCTCATGGTCAGGTCAATTTCAACGTCAGGCATAAAATCGGCAGACGCCGCATTGGTTCTGGCAAATTCACCTGCCTTGACCCAACTCGGGTAAGTGATCGCTCCGGCGATGCCGATTGCGGTGTATTTTAATAACTTGCGGCGTTGCAGATTAATCGACGTTTTCATTCGGATTTCTCTCAATTCAAGTGACATTAACGGCTTTGTACCATAGTTTCCGATGTGTGTGAATCGAAGTCGAGCAGTTTGCTGAGGGGCAATGCGGCACTCGGTTTTGCTTGGCTCTAAAGCCGGGCTGTAGGTGGCAATAGTAGGTGAGTACAGACAATAAGCAACCGGCTAAATAGAAATACCAGACAGCCGGTTGCAGTGCCGTAAAGCAGGTGAGCATTGTATTGACGGCAATCTATCGGCCAATCCCTGGCTTTATCTTTAATAGGGTGGAGGAATGCATTGATTGTCCGTTGGTGCCAATGAATGGGCTAAAAGCAAAAACGCTTTTTTATGGTTTGACCGGAATGGAGGGTTCACTAATCGTTATTTATAATCAAATGCTTACGCCTGCATAAACGTATCATTGACTTGTTTGAAATGATCGACATCTAAAATAAGCAGGCAAAGTCCGGTATTGCTTTGCTCATAATTTTCAATATATTCATTCAGTATTTGGTCAAAAGCGCGGCGGTTTAAAAGGCCCGTTAAAGCATCGGTCTTTGCGGTTTTGCGAGCATGTGCAAGTTCCTGACGCAGCAACTGCATCTCCTTGTTGCTCTCGTCCAGTCGCTTGCTATGGTTTTGAAAGTCGATTGTTGCCGCGCTGGTTTTTTTTCGCCGGTAATATCCACTGCTACGCCCGTTTTATTAATGAGCTGCAATAAGATGCGATTTATTTTTTCCAGGGAGTCGTGCGAACTGTCGCAGATGTATTTTTTAAAAAGGCTGGTCTTAATTCAGAAGCAAAAACGTTCTGCTTGCCCAGCAGTTCGTCCAGCTCATTGTTTAAGACAACGTTTCTGCCGGTAATATATTCATAGAAAATTGCAAAATTAAGAGGATCTGTAGCAATTTTATTCTTTGACATGAGGGGAAGTATTTGTCGAAGATATTCTGCGTTTTGTTCCAATGTGTCTCAAAACTCAGAATACGCACCGGTTCCATAATATCCAAAGGGGCGCGTTCTGTGCTGTAAACAGAACGAACATGATAGTCCAAAGACAGTCAGTCCGCTCCGGTCCTGCATGCGGTTTTATGCCGGAGCTTGGGCTGATGCTAGCGCTGTCAGCATATCCTGCGGTCCTCTTTTTCGGGTATATTATCGATCTGCTTGATAAGTATCAATTTAGATGCCCCATCCGCTATCTTCATTGCTTGGGCGGTTTTTAAATTCAGTTAAAAAATGAACTGCACTTGTTGGTTGAGTTTAAAATAGTCAACATAAAGATAGCTAAAGTTAGTACAAGAGACTCAATTGACAGATACCAAACATTTTTTCAGCAGTGACGGCGACTTGGCCAAGGTCATCCCCGGCTATCAGCCGAGAGCGGCCCAGCTTGAAATGGCCGAAGCCATCGCCCATGCTATCGAGGCCAATCAGCACCTAATCGCCGAAGCCGGAACCGGAACCGGCAAGACTTTCGCCTATCTGGTGCCCGCCATTTTGTCCGGCAAAAAAGTCATTATCTCGACCGGCACCAAAAACCTCCAGGACCAGCTGTTTAACAAGGATTTGCCGGTGATCCGCAAGGCCATGAAGACGCCGTTTATCGCCGCACTGCTGAAAGGCCGCAGCAACTATTTATGCACGTACCGGCTGAAAAACGCCTTGACGTCCACGCTGGGTTTCAGCAAGGAAGATGCGGCCGCCCTGGCGAAGATAAGCTCCTGGTCGAAACGCACCAAAACCGGCGATACCTCGGAAATGTCCGAAGTGACGGAGTCCGACCCGGTTTGGTATCAGGCGACATCGTCAGTGGACAATTGCCTGGGTCAGGATTGTCCGGATTATGCCGACTGTTTCCTGGTCAAGGCCAGGAAAAAAGCCCAGGAAAGCGAAGTCCTGGTGGTCAATCATCATTTGCTGTGTGCAGACTGGTCGATACGCGACAACGGTTTCGGCGAGCTGTTGCCCGATGCCGAAGTGGTTATCATCGACGAGGCGCATCAATTGGCTGATACCGCCTCCAACTTTTTGGGCATTACCGTCAGCGCCAAGCAGATGAACGATTTGGCTAAAGATGCCTTGATGGAATATTTCAAAGACGCGACCGACATGCCCGCGTTGCGCACCGCCTGTGAAGACCTGGAGCATGAGGTTAAAGACATGCGGCTGGCGTTCGGCATCGAGCTTAAACGCGGCGATTGGCAGGACATCGAGAACAACCCCAAAATAGCCGCGAGCCTGGCTGCGGTTAAAGACCAGCTACAGCGTTTGTCCGATCAACTGGAATTGGCCTCGGTTAAAACCAAAGGCCTGGATTCGTGTTTTAAGCGTGCCGACGAACTGGTGCAGCAGCTAAAGATTATCCTCGAAGACAACGGCGGCAAATGGATACGCTGGTACGAAACTTATAAAAACACCTTCACCTTAAGCCGGACGCCGCTCGATATTGCCGCGGAGTTCCGCGCTTTTATGCAGCACCATCAGGCCGCGTGGATTTTTACCTCGGCGACCTTAAGCGTGGCCAATAAATTCGATCATTTCGCCAATAACCTGGGGCTGGGCAATGCAGCCAGCGAAAGCTGGGGCAGCCCTTTCGATTACGCCCATCAGTCGCTGTTTTATCATCCGAAAGGCTTGCCGCAGCCCAACGATTATGACTTCATTCCCCGGATCATCGAGTTTGCGGTGCCGGTGTTGCAAGCCAGCAAGGGCAGGGCATTTTTCCTGTTTACCAGTCATCGCGCGCTGAAAGAGGCTGCCGAATTATTGGAGAAGAAAATAGACTACCCGCTACTGATCCAGGGCAGCCGACCCAAGGGCTTGTTACTTGATCAATTCAAAGCGGCGGGCAATGCCGTATTGCTGGGCACTTCGAGCTTTTGGGAAGGCGTGGATGTCAGGGGCGAGGCCTTGTCCTGCGTCATTATCGACAAACTGCCGTTCGCATCGCCCGGCGATCCGGTGTTGAAAGCGCGCATGGACGCAATGACCAAACAGGGGCGGAACCCATTTTTCCATTACCAATTGCCGACTGCCGTAATAGCGTTAAGGCAGGGCATAGGCCGTTTGATTCGTGACGTAACCGACCGGGGCGTATTGATGGTCTGCGATCCACGCTTGTTAAAAAAGTCCTACGGGCAGATATTTTTAGACAGCGTACCGGCCATGAAGCGCACTCGCGATATAGAAGAGGTACGGGCATTTTTTCAGGATGACTGCATGGATGCAGGAAATAAGGCAGCGCAGGAAGCGATTGCCGAAGAGACCGAATAATGAAATTACTGGCAGTAGAAACATCAACCGAAGCCTGCTCGGCAGCGCTGTTTATTGACGGCAATATAGCCGAACGTTACGAGCTGGCGCCGCAAAAACATACCCAGCTGATTTTGCCGATGATCGATTCATTGATGGCGGATGCCGGTTTAAAACCGCAACAGCTGGATGCGCTGGCGTTCAGCCGCGGCCCCGGCTCGTTCACCGGCGTGCGCATCGCCACCGGCGTGATTCAGGGCATCGCTTTGGGTGCCGAGTTGCCGGTAGTTCCGGTGTCCACCCTGGCGGCTATAGCGCAGGATTTTTTCGATCATAATGAGGAGAATGTCGCTTTTGTGGCTATGGATGCGCGGATGGGCGAGATATTCTGGGGCGTTTATCAACGCGATGCGCAAGGTTACGCTGAACTGGTTGGCAATGAAGCCGTGACTCCGGCCGAGCAGATAGAATTTCCGGATTTGACCGGCGTCGGCATCGGCTCAGGCTGGGGCGTTTACTCTCAGGAACTGGCGGCCCGCCTGGCAGCACGCGTCAGCCGCTATCAAGCCGATAGGCTGCCCAGAGCCGGAGCGATTGCCCGCTTAGGCGCGCGAGGCTTTGAATTAGGGCAGGCCGTTGCCGTCGAGCAGGCCATGCCGGTGTATTTACGCGATAAAGTTGCCAAGAAAGAATCAGAGCGCTAATACAGATAGCCCAAAGCAGTCTGTAAGGTATGCATTGCGCGCCGTTTTGCTAGCCCAGCAATGAGGAATGCCGATTATGCATCGATTGGGTAAATAGTGCATTTGCCAGTAAAACCAAAAGCTGAAAAAAAGCAGCGCCCGCTATCGCAAAAAGAGAGGCGAGTAAAACCAGTACGTTTAAAATTTTCATAATGAGTCATCCGTTATTGTTTAGTCTGAGGGTGATATTCCTCCGGTTAAATAAGTAAGACAAGAAGTTTAATGGGTAATTAAATGGGGACGGGTTCCGGTTTTTAGGTGCTTTGAATAACCCGTGGCTAGTCCACCACAAGTTGTTTTTTTGCGAGTTTATGGGCCGGGTACTTGCTACTGATCTCAGGTATAAATAAATATCTCGGTGAAGCTGGATTGCATGGCGTTTTGCGTAAAAACAACAGAGCAGTCAGCGGTTATTCAGTAGTAAATTAATATGCGGGCCGCTGAAAATAACCGCAATGATTGCCGAAGTTTTGTCAGGTTAATTTGGTCATCTCTAATGAATCATCAGTCCGAATGCAAATCACGGGAACGGAGGCGATGTCGTGCCAGCGGGAGAAAGCGTCAATTCGGTGACTTTGTCGGCGTCCAGGATGGTGCTGCTAGGGCTACATAGAAGCGATAATTGGTCAGGAGTACGCACTGCGTATTTAGCTTCAAAAACGACAAAAAAAAATTGCCATCTACGTTGACAATAATTTCATTGCTAAGTGTGGTGGGGCAATGCTGTTTTGTCAGCTCATTGTTTTTTGCTAATTTGAACCTGTAAGTATCCCTTACAAGTTGCCCTTTCTTGATGCTAGCCTTCGCGGTAAATCGCCTTGATGTGCAGGGTGATATTTTTCCTCGTTCCCACGCGCGGCGTGGGAACGAGACAATCAGAACACCTTGGACGGTGCGAGCGGGCAGTGAACTCCCAGGAACGAACACCATGGCCCCGGTCTGCTGCAGCGGAGGGTTCGGCCGCCGATGCTGTCCGCAAAGGAACGATTCAAGGGCTTGAGCCCTCACTGCGGCGTGGTAGGCGCACCGTGAACACCGTTTCTGCCTCGCCGGAACGAACGGCGACCTCGCCCCCATGCGCCCGAGCGATTTCGCGCACGATATACAGCCCGAGCCCCAGACCCTCGTCGTCGCCATTGCGGCTGTCGCTTCGGTCCAGGCCTCGCTCGAGCGGAAGAAAAATCTGTTCCAAGACCGATCGCTCGATCGCCGGTCCACTGTTCGTGACCTCGCAAAGAACGTCCGCCTCCCCGCCGGTCAAGACGACGCGGATCGCCCCGTCCGCTGCCCCATACTTGATCCCATTCGATACGAGATTTCGGAGTAGTTGCTGCAGGCGCGGGCCGTCCCAGCAACCTCTTGTGTCGCCGGACACCTCCAGCTCAATCAGGCGGCCCGGGTGGCTCCCGCGCAACTGGTCCACCTCGTCCTCGAACAGTGCCGACAGATCCGTATCGGCCAGGGTCATCTTGATCCCCAGGCCCAACTGGCCTCGGTTGAAATCAACGAGATCGTCCAGCAGGGCTTTCATGGAAGCGCCGCTGCGGATCAGGCGGGATGCCGCTGCCGAGATGTTCGCCCCGGCATTCATGGCTGCCAGATAGGTGGCCGTCATCAGGATCGTGTTGAGCGGGCTGCGCATGTCGTGCCCCAGTATCCCCAAGAACAGGTTGCGGGCCTGCTCGACCTGGGTGCTAAAAAAACCCACCGATTCGGCAATCGCCTGATCAATGGCCTCGTTAAAGCGGACGACGTCTTCCAGCCTCGTATCAACGGTCGGGTGTGCGTCCATCCACAGGCAGAGGACGCTGGCGCGAAGCGCACGGTACTCGGCAACGAGCTGATTGATGTTGAAGCCGCTTTGCGCCCGCAGCACGGCGTGCGTTTGTGCCGCCGTCTCCGGAGCTTTCGACAGTTGCGGGCCTTTCCCCTTGGACTTGTCGGCCTGAGCTTGCTTCGTCTGGGTAGTCTGCAAGTCTTTGGCCACGGCCTCCAGAATTTGTCGGGCATGGTCACGCAGGGCCAATGACGTCATGCTCACCGCTGCCGGGAGCTGGGTGGCGGCAAACAGCTCCCATTCCGCCAGGATGGTTTCCATGTCCGTTAAGATAAATTCGGCCAAACGCATCTTTGCACCCCACTAGTGGACAAGGTTATATGACTCAACATGTTGGCCTCAGGACGAGAATGGGGTTGGGAAAAAGGGGCAAGTTAATTTTTTCCACCGCATTCCGCTTTCTTCGGTCGACCTATAGGGGCGATTTTAGCACGTCGCCCTGGCATAGGCGCGATTTCATCCTGAAATTGACTTGAGCCCAGCGCAGTCCTTATTCAGATGCATGCGTATCGAATCAATATCGCGAGTCGCCAGCGGCTGATTAATAAGTCGCGATAAGTTAGCTTATGTGCTTCCGGGGTGGCAGCCAGTCAGCGATATTTCGCCGACTCGGACAACCAGTCAATCACACTTTCACCCCCATGAGCACGAAAGCTGGACCACGGGTATTGCCCAGGATTGTCCACCATTCCAGCGCGCACCGGGTTGAGTTCGATATAACGCATGCCTGTCAACGGATAACATTCGCTATCCACCAAGCTGGATTTGAAGCGCCCTTCGAACAAGGTGCCTGAGCGCCGATACGTTGCCTTGATATAGCGCACATAACGGCGGCCAACCGATTGCATCAAGCCGGAAATCCCGCCCGGCGTTTCGCACAATATTAATAGTCGCAAAAGTTCTTGCATCTAAAGCGAGTCTAACTTCAATGGAATACGCCGATAGTGAATGCCAAAACTTATTGAACGATTAATACCAACAGATGAACGTGATTGGTCATCAGCACAAATGCGAAAAGCCTGCCGCCGTGCTTCGCCAACGCTTCACGCAGGTATTTCAGATAGATGTTGTAATCGTCTTCGTGAAAAAAGATGGCTTGGCGATTATTACCGCTCTGCACAATGTGCTGCGCTATGTTCGGCAAACTAAGACGGGGAATACGAGCCATTGCGTTTTGGGGTAGTGAACATGAATTAAATCTGCTTAATGCTGGCACCAATAATGTAACCTGACCTCTTGTCTCTCGATGATCTACCCCCATACCCGTGCCGAGCCGAGCGGTTAAAAAAGAGAAAAGCCCGTTGGATTTTTGAGTCAAACCCTGTGATTGGCAGCAATGAAGCGGTTTGCAGACACTGATTAATGCGTGCTCTGCGGCAGGTATTGGCCGATACCCGTCAGTGCCGTAGGTTAGGCTGAGGAACGAAGCCCAACTTTTTGAGCTCCAACTTGTTGGGCTTCCTTACCTCAGCCCAACCACGCACTATGGCGATAGGGTTAGATTTCGCTAAATACGGCTACTACCTCCCGCGCACCGCCGACAAAATCAAATCCTGATTCAACACGATCAGCATTTTGCCGGTGGTGTTGCTCTCGGGGATGTTAACCAGCGATTTGACGTAGCCGCCGTCGCCCCGCAGCAGTTCGCCAACTGCTTGAACTTGGGATTTTTCGAAGCTGGGAATCGCATCAAGTCCGTCGACCAATAAGCCGATCGGCCCCGTTTCCGTTTTGACCACGACAATCGCACCGGCGGTGTTTATAGGTTCGTCCGGATCGATCGGGGTATTGGTCAAAATCCGGCCGTCGATGACGATGATCGGGGTCTTATTATTGTTGCCGTCGGGGCCGTTATCGCAATACATGACGCTGCCGACGACATAGGATTTGGTGCCGGGCAACGGGTTGATCATCGAGACTTCTATCGCTTCGACTACCTCGGAGGCATAAAATGAATAAATATCCGAGCCGATATAAAACGTTGCCAGATCGACCGCGCCACCGGTCATCGGCTCTTGCGGATAAGTGATGGCTACGCGTTGGTCGGAATCGGTTGCTTCGGTTTTTTCTCCGATAGGAATAAACACGAACGCCGCGACATCGTTATGATAATCACCGGTGGTTTTAAACTCGCGGTATCCGCGTGACGAGTAACAGCCGACGGCGTAGTACTTTTTCTTATAAAGCACGATTTTGGATTTTCCGGTGCCTTCCTGCAAGTCAAAAAACTCAGGGTCTATCCAAAGAATCTCGCCATTTTGGTAATTGGAAGCATCGGTTGCAGCAATAATGCGGCCGCTGGGCCGTTCTACAAACAAGCCGAAAGCACCAGGTTTGTCCGGCAGGCAATCCTCAAGCATGTGCTTGAATTCAGGCGTGGAGTCAAAAACGATGCCGATACCGCCAACTATCTTGTTCATGTCGTCAATATGCCGGATTGCGGCATTGTAAACATAGGTGGGCTTGCCATCGTACAGCCAGGATTCTTCAAAGGCCGAGACCCGGTATTCCTGCGGCGAGCGTAATGAAAAAGTGTCCTGCGCGTAAGAGGCCGTCACTTGTCTGCCTAAAGCGTCCATAGGGTCATGATGCAGGTTGGACTCGGCGACAATCGTCCCTTTGATGTCGTAGATAAACAGCCGTGTATAGACCGTGTAAAGCTTGTTGATATAGACCAGGATATCGGTGATTTTCGCTTTATCGTCAGGACTCAGCCGACCTTCGGACAGGATGCGCCGGATTTCCGAGGTTAGTGCCCACCACCGGCAGTCATTGCTGCGCTCGTACAGGTTGCGGTCCATAATATCGATCATCAGCCGCGCGATGGATTCGGCATTGCGCAGTTCCGAAGTAATCATCGTGGTATGCAGCTTGCTGCTGGAATCGGCAAGCGCCTGAGCGGTACGTGCACCCATGGAACGAAGCTGCCTTAGAATCGCCTTCAGCGATAACAGGTTGCCGTGCTGGTTGGTGGCCATGACTTCGCCGTTCCAGATTACGCGGTGCAGGGACAGATTGATGTCTTCGGCGGCATCGGCAATGAGGCTGGACAACTCGGTAGACAGCGCGTCGCCATGCCGAAGAATTTCAGCATTGATCTCTTTGTCCGACGCGGAAAAACCGAATGCCGACTGCAACGGAATCATCGCATGGCCGTACCATTCCTGTCCGGTATAACCCTGATAAGGACGGCCCCGGTGCGTGACCGACAAGTATTCGCGTCCGGCAAAGTCGCTCATGCCGTAGGCATCGCCTTCCGGGACCGCTTCAATGATGCGGCCGATCGGGACGTGGTCCTGGTCGCTGGTGGCGATGACCACCGAATCGGCATTCAGCAGCAACATCACGGCTTTGTCGCCTTTTTTTTGCAGGCTGCGAAAGATGCCTTCCATCTCGTTGTCGAAGCGAAATGACAGGCACAAGACGCCGATCACTGAATCGTTGACCGGATCGATGATGCGTTTTGAATAAATCAAGGCTCGGTCGGTGCCGGAGCGTAGACCGGTTATGCCAAAAGTTTCAACATACTCCGCTGTCGACTGCAAAGTCTTGCGGATAAGCGGGTCGGAAATTCTTTGTGATACTTCTGAGCTATTGCGGTCAAGCCGGGCCAATATGCGACCGTCGGCGTCCAGGATGATAATGTCATCGTATACGGTATATTTTGAGCCATACTCGGCAAGCAGTTGGTTGATTAAATCGATATGGGTTCTTTCGCCGTTTACGGAGGCTTGAACAAAAGCGCATATATCGGCGTTGGTCGCCAGGAAGCCAATGTCGGCGGTTCTTTCATATAAGTTGCGCACCAGAATATCGATCGACACCTGCGCTTTGGACTCCAGTTCAAGACAGGTTTTTTTAATTTCTTCGCCAACCAGCTGGCTGGTCAGCTTGTTTTCAAGATCGGCAAAACCTTTTTTGGTGGCTTCCATTGCCGGCAGTATGGTTGCGGCTTCTGCAGGACAACTGATTTCTGCGATGGCGGAAACCAAGCCCCAGGTTCCGTTCAAGTCGCGGAGAATTTCTTTGCACTGGGAAACACTTCGGATATAAGGAGAGAAAGTTTCGAAACGCTCAGTTTCTGACAGCATGTGAATAATCCTTGGAGTAATGCGGTAATGACAAAATAAAACTTTGTATTGCAAGATACGAGCCATATGGTTTTTGCCCTACGTGGATAAGGGGGATGCGGGCAAATGAAATTTGATGACTTAAGGATGCACAAAAATAGTGCGTAAAATGACTGGCAATTGCCATTTTTGTTCGGGCATCAGACTGAGTAAGCGATACCGCGATGGATTAATGATCCGGGCTCGCCAGTCTTGCCACGCTTTCCGAGGTTTAATTGCATTCAGTCTAAGTAATTAGGCTTATTGATCTTTATTGCGCCCAAGAGATAATGACTGGCCCTTTCAGAAACCGATCAAGTTATCGATCTGGAGATTAAGTAGCGCATTTTGATATGATTTCCTCGATCGCATTGAAGACAAAAGGCCGCTATGCATCCGATTTCAAATTTCTTACTTCCGCCCATCAGCACCAAAGCATCAGGTGAAATGAGGCGTGTAGGTGTAGAACTTGAGTTTTCCGGGCTGACTCTTGAAAACATTGCTTTACTGATTCAAGAGCAGTTTGGGGGAGCTGTCATTGCTCATACCGCCTATGAAAACACGATTACCGACACGAGCCTGGGCGATTTTAAAGTTGAACTGGATTTTCAATATCTGAAAGAAAAAGGCCGTTACAAGCCGGATCCGGAGGATTTTCTGGCTCAGCTTGATGAATGGTCCGAGTTGATTTTACGGATGGCGGCCGAACAGATTGTGCCTTTTGAAGTCGTTTCGCCGCCGATTCCTATGGATCGCCTCGGCGAACTGGGATTATTGATTCGGCGGTTACGGGAATCGGGTGCTCAAGGAACGGAAAGTGGCGCATTGTATGCTTTTGGCCTGCATTTCAATCCGGAGTTACCGGACTTGGCTCCTGAAACCATCGTGTCTTATCTGAAGGCCTTTCTGTGCCTTTATGACTGGCTGATTCACTATAGCAAGATTGATATGACTCGTGCCATGTCCGGCTACATTTCCCCGTTTCCGACTGATTATATCCGGCAGGTGGTTGATTTGAACTATCATCCCGATCAGGACAGGCTGATTGATGATTATCTGATCGCCAACCCTACCCGCAACCGGGCTTTGGATATGCTGCCGCTATTTAGCTATCTGGATAAAACCAGAACACTGTCGGTTATTGAAGATCATCGGGTTCATGCCCGTCCTACCTTGCATTACCGGCTGCCCAACTGCCAGATTGATAAGCCGGGCTGGAATATTGATATAGATTGGCAGAACTGGCTCATGGTAGAAAGATTGGCTTGTAACCGCGACTGCCTGAACGCAATATGCCGGGCTTATATCAAGTTTCTGGATAGGCCTGTAGTCGAGCTGTTTCAGGATTGGCAGGAGATGGTTGAGGCATGCCTGAAACGTTATTGCGGCCTCTGATTGGCGTAACAGGGCCTAGCAGAGGCGGGGACCGGGCTTGGTATTTTACCCGCTATGCTATTTTCTGGGCTGGAGGACTCCCTCTACGGCTGACGCCCAGGAATTCTCATCTGCATGAAGGATTGGACGGCATTGTGATCGGCGGGGGTGACGATGTTTATCCTGCGCTTTACGAATCCGAGGTATTGCCCAAGACGCGTTACGACAAGGAACGGGATATGTTTGAATTACTTTATATCGAAAAAGCCTTGAAACAGGATATACCGATATTGGCCATCTGCCGCGGCGAACAGCTGCTTAACACTTATCTGGGCGGCACTTTGCATCAGAATCTACGCAAGCTGCGTCGCTATACGCGCAACCGATGGACGGTATTGCCGGTGAAAACCCTGCTGGTAGAATCGGACAGCCGTCTTGAACAACTGCTGGGGACTACCCGCTGCAAGATTAACAGCCTTCATTCGCAAGCCATTGATCAGTTGGGTGAAGGACTAAGGGTTGTCGGCCGTGACTTGGATAATATTGTGCAGGCGGTAGAAGACCCGTCGCGGCCCTTTTTGATCGGGGTTCAGTGGCATCCTGAATACTTGCTATATCTGTCGCGCCAACGCAACCTTTTTCATGGCCTGGTTCAATCCGCGCGGCGGGCACTATGACCGCTTATGTAAGCTTATTCGGCATGAGTTTTCTGGCTGCCACGCTGTTTCCGTTTTATTCGGAAGTGGCGCTGGTCGGCTTGTTGGCGGCGGGCTATGATCCTTTTCTGCTTTGGCTGTTCGCCTCGGCAGGCAACACTTTAGGCGCTGTCGTGAACTGGGTTTTAGGCCGTTACCTACTTCATTTTGAGCATAAACGCTGGTTCCCGTTTCCCGCCTCAGAATTGCATCGCTACCAGCGTTGGTATCAGCGTTTCGGTGTTTGGTCATTATTATTGGCCTGGCTGCCGGTGGGGGGAGACCCGTTAACATTTATTGCCGGCATCATGAAGGTAAATCTGGGCATTTTTGTCATTCTGGTGGGATTGGGCAAAGGCTTGCGTTATGCAGTCGTTATCATGCTGTCAGGCCAAATATTTTGATGGAAACTCCGAGCGCCTCTGGATTTTGGACGACGGACACAACAAGCGCGTTAAAGTTGTTTGTCGCTACTTTTATCTTTCTAAAAAACCGCAGCGAGTCCACAAAAACGCGAAGAACATGAAATAGTTTGTGTTGATTGAATCATCCTTTGGATGATGCTTTATGATCCGATAACCTTTTGTATTTTTGTGCTTTTCGTGTCTTTCGTGGATAAAGGTACCCAGGATAATTTGTCGTTAAGATAACTTTGCTTTAATCACTCCCGTATATTTTGTCCAATTTTGTTATGAGGAGGAGATGGCAATGTTAAATGAATTTAAATCTTTAATGACCTTACTTCAATCCTATCTAACATGGATTGTCGACATATCAACAGGAAAAACGGCAGCGTACATGCTGTTCCTTTTTTTTGCTCTGTTCGTGATTATTGAGTTTTGCCGGCCCAGAGAACAGTGGCTTAGCGAACGGTTGCGGCAATCTTATCGGGCGAACATCGAGCTATTTGCTTTCAATAGTCTTGTTCTGTCGTTATTGTCGATTCCATCGTTAATGGTTTTGGCTGAACAATACTCCGATAAAGGGCTGCTCAACGTTATTAAGAATCCGATAGGGAAAGCGGTTTTGTCGTTTTTAGCCTTGGATTTGCTGCTATACAGCTGGCATAAAGCCAGTCACAGCTTCGATTGCTTGTGGATGTTTCACAAAGTGCATCACACTGATCCTAACTTGAATGTTTCAACGGCTTTCCGGGCACACTTTCTGGAAATTGTAATCATCAATTTGCTGAAGGCGGTGTTAATTGTTGTTTTAGGAATACAAGAAGCATGGGTGCTTGCGAATGAGACGATCCTTACGTTTTTTACCATGCTGCACCACACTAATATTTCATTTCGGGGTGAACGGTTGCTTGGACAGATAGTTATTACACCGTATTTGCACCGTGTCCATCATTCAGTCAAGCGCAGTGAGCATGACCGTAATTACGGTTCGGTTTTGTCCTTGTGGGACCGCTTGTTCGGCACTTTGACAGAACTCAAACCGGTAGAAATAGGTATCAAAGACAGCGTAAAGCAAGACCTTGTCAGTCTGATAAAGTGCGGTTTCACACGGTCGGACAGGTCGCCGGCTGATGCATTGATCCCTGACGCAGCCTGCTACAAAGCTGACAAAAGCTGAAAAACGCGGTTTTTAACTTAGAGATTGGCTGGAAGCAAAAAATGAAATTGAGTAACAGACTGAAAGTTTTTTCCATCGCTGCAAACCACAATGACGGGCTTGTCGCGGCTTAATGTCTTAAGCGGCATCTTTAACGAGAAAAAAGGGCTCGTCGATACTGTTGATGGTAAGTTCATAATCGTCGTGTGCATGTCCGTCCGGCATATGTCCTTTGATTTACCGCTGCCGGTATCTTCCAATAAGTGCCAAACAAAGAATATATTTTCGTATTTATATGTAATCGAGCTAAAGTTTTCCGGCATTTTGGAGTGCAAGCTTCGCTTGCAAAGCAGGCGAAGCCTGCACTCCGGCTTTGAACCTTAGTTGGAAACTTATGTTCGTGTACTTATGTAGTGCAGGAAATTAAGTATTGGGCTATATCGTTAATGATACCGGTATCTAAGCAAATCGCCCCAACTGTGGACTGTTCACACCATCACACATTCGTAAATGCTTTACCCGAAGCATAAAACTGTCGGTAACAAAATAACATGCTGTTTTTAAAAATGAACTGCATCCGTTAATGGCCGTTTTGGCCAAAACGGCCTTGTTGATAACGGCTGGTTTTTTGTAGGTATCTTTAATAATTAAAATTATAATCAATGAAGTATTACCTTATTTTCAGGTAAAACCATATATAGCAAACCAATACAGGGGGAAGTCAATGGAAAGAAAAGAAGCGATGGACTTTATGATTAAGTTGCTCAAACTTATGCTGCATAAAGAAGGGTCTGATTTATTTATTACCGCCGGTTTTCCGCCCGCAATAAAAGTCAAAGGCAAAATGTCGCCAGTCTCCCAGCAGCCTTTATCGGCTAATGATGCCAAGACCCTGACGCAATGCATCATGAATGACAAACAGCTCAAGGAATTTGAAGAATCGCAAGAATGCAACTTTGCGATTGCCCCGGCCGGGTTATGCCGATTCCGGGTCAACGCTTTTGTTCAGCAAGGCTGCCAAGGGCTGGTCATCCGGGTCATCGCTTCGGAAATACCTAATTTCGATAAACTGGGCCTGCCGCAGGTGCTAAAAGACGTGATGATGAACAAAAACGGCCTGGTGATCATGGTCGGCGGCACCGGCTCAGGTAAATCAACGTCGATGGCGGCGATGATCGACCATCGCAATGCGAACAGCTACGGCCATATCATTACGCTCGAAGACCCGATTGAATACGTGCATCCTCATAAAAATTGCGTTGTCATGCAACGCGAAGTCGGCGTCGATACCAAGAGCTGGGAGGCCGGACTGCACAATACCTTGCGGCAGGCTCCCGACGTTATCGTGCTCGGCGAAATTCGCAGCGAAGAAATCATGAACTACGGGTTGGAATTTTCCCAGACCGGCCATTTGGCAATGGCTACCTTGCATGCCAACAATGCCAATCAGGCGATAGACCGTATTTTGGGCTTTTTCCCGATGGAGAGGCAGGCGAAATTGATGCAGGATATTTCCGTCAACTTGCGTGCCATTATCTCCCAGCGGCTGGTCAAAACTGTTGACGGCGGCCGTTGTGCGGCGATCGAGATTTTATTGAATACGCCGCTGATTTCAGACTATATCGCCAAAGGCGAGTATGCAAGCATCAAGCCGTTGATGGCCAAATCCCGTGAACTGGGCATGCAAACATTCGACCAAGCCTTATTGGAACTTTATCAAGCTGGAAAAATAGATTACGACGAAGCCTTGAGAAATGCCGACTCTCAAAATGAGCTGCGCTTGCAGATCAAACTGGCCTCCGGCGAAGATCGTTCGACCGGCGGACTTTCGTTGCAGTCGAAAGAAGGCGAAGAGGAAGAGATTCTTCCTCTGTGATAAAGCTGTTATAGGTCGGGGCATGCGTTCCTCTCCCGTCCCGGCTGCCCCTCAGTATAATAAAAACCAGAAACTGACATGACCCTGACACCTTATTTAAAATTAATGCTGGAAAAAAATGCCGACAGCCTGTCTTTGAGAGCAGGTTCACCGGTACTTCTGGGCTTAGCCGGAGAGGAATATCCCCTGGGCAAAAACGAGCTAAGCCCAAATGTCATTAAAGAAATTACTTTCAGTCTCATCAATGACAGCCAGAAGCAGGAACTGGTCCAGAATAAAGCGCTGAAATTCAATTGCACTGCGCCGGGCGGCGAAAAATTTATGGCGAACGCCAAAGTCGAGGATAACGGCTTGATGCTGTTTATTGTGCCTGATTCGGTGCTGGCAGAAACCGAAACCAACGAGCCGGTAGCAGAGAGTCACCAAGTTTTGGGCGCTGCGCCGGAAGGCGACCTGGACATTCTGCCGTACCTGCAGGAAATGGCCCGGCTGAATGCCTCGGATTTGTTTTTGACGGTCGGTTCGCCGGTTAAAGCCAAAATTTTCGGCCGAGCTGTCGCGCTGGATGATTTTTTGCTGACGCCCGAGTTAACGAAATCGGGCACGTTCGGGATCATGACCCAGGAACAAATCAACGAGTTTTTAATCACCAGGGACTTGGACTTTGCGATCAGCTTGCCGGACGGCAGCGCGCGTTTTCGCGCCAATGCTTTTTATCAACGCAAGACCGTAGGCCTGGTGATGCGCTTGATTCCGTCAGTCATTCCCACCGGTAAGGAGCTGGGCACACCGGATATTTTGATGGAATTGATCATGGCCAAGCGCGGCCTATTGTTGATGGTGGGCGGTACCGGATCGGGCAAATCGACCACGCTGGCGGCTATGATCAACCATCGCAATATCAATTCGGCCGGCCATATCCTGACCATTGAAGACCCGGTCGAGTTCTCGCATCCGAACCTGAAATCAATCGTCAACCAGCGCGAAGTCGGTGTGGATACGGACTCTTACGCCAGGGCTTTGAAAGCCTGTTTACGGGAAGCGCCCGATGTTATCTTGATCGGCGAGATTCGGGATCGGGAAACCATGTCGGCCGCGTTGGAGCTGGCCAATACCGGCCACTTGTGTATCTCGACCATGCATGCCAACAACGCCAACCAGGCCATGGAGCGGGTCATCAACATGTATCCCCATGATTATCATGCGCAACTGTTTATGGATCTTGCCGTCAACCTCAATGCGGTTATTTCCCAGCGCCTGATTCCCGACACGGCAGGCAGGCGTTGCGCGGCCATTGAAGTGATGATCAACACGCCCCATATAGCCAACCTGATCCTGAAAGGGGATCTGCACGAAATTAAATCGGCCATGGCATCAAGCGGCAGTAAAGGCATGAGGACATTTGACGACGCTTTGTACGGATTGTACAAAGAGGGAAAGATTAGTCTGGAAGAAGCGTTGAAAAATGCCGACTCCAGTAATGATCTGGAAGCTAAGATTAATTTCGGTTGATTTAAAAGCGTTTCACCACGAAGGCACGAAGGACACGAAGAAATAAAAATAAAACTTCGTGCTCGTCGTGCCTTCGTGGTGAATTTATCAGTATTCTCATGTTGGATGGCTGTTGGCCGAAAACCAATCAAGAAAGTAGGAGCAAATATCTGTCCCTGTAGGCAAAGCCTGCACTCCGGCTTTTGCACTGGTTATATCCAGAAATGTAAAAGCTCTGTGTCCTCTGTGCTCTCCGTGGTGAATTATCCACTGCTGTTGAATGCATGATTAGTCGGTATAATAGACAAATTTTCCCCAATTCTGAGCAATATGAGTACACAAAGAAAAGCAGTGGCATTAATTTCCGGCGGCCTGGATTCAATGCTGGCGGCTAAAACCATCATGGACCAAGGCATTCATGTCGAGGGCATCAATTTCTTCACCGGCTTTTGCGTCGAGGGCCACACCCATGCGATCAGGGCCAAGGACAAGGAAAAGCCTAAACGCAACAACTCCTTATGGGTCGCCGAGCAGCTGGGCATCAAGCTGCATATTGTCGATGTCATCGAAGAATACAAAGACGTGCTGATTAACCCCAAACACGGCTACGGCGCAAACATGAATCCTTGCCTCGATTGCAAGATTTTCATGGTCAACAAGGCCAAGCAATGGGTTAAGGAAAATGGTTTCGACTTTATCATTACCGGCGAAGTGATAGGCCAACGGCCGATGTCGCAACGCAAAGCAACGATGCCGATCATATCCCAGGAATCGGGCGCCGATGATTTATTATTGCGGCCTTTGTGCGCAAAAAGTCTGCCGCTAACCCTGCCGGAGCGGGAAGGTTGGGTCGATCGGGAAAAACTGCATGATTTTAACGGGCGTTCACGCAAGCCGCAGATGGCGATGGCCGAACAACTCGGCTTTAACGAATATGCCCAGCCTGCGGGCGGCTGCTGTTTTCTGACCGATGCCAGCTATTCGGCCAAGCTGGTCGATTTATGGAAAGCGCGCGACGGCAACAAGCAATACGACCTGGATGATGTCATGCTGCTGAAAGTCGGAAGACATATCAGGCCGGGGCAACATTTTAAAGTTATCGTCGCCCGGGAAGAAGGCGAAGGGCGCTTTATGCAAGGCTACAAAAAAGAATTCATCACGATGAATTGCACCAGTCATGCCGGTCCTTTGGTGTTGGTGGATGGTTCGCCTTCTGCGGAGGATTTATTCATCGCGGCACGGATTACCGCCCGCTACGGACAAGGCCGCAATGCCGAACAGGTGGATGTATGTATTGCCGATAAAGACGGCTCTGAGCGGACTATTCAGGTCAAACCGTTCGGCGCCGACGAAATCCCGCAGGAATGGTATATATGAACAAAGAAACATTAAACGCTCGACGACTGCTGTGTCCGCTGCCGGTCATTCGTACGCAGGATAAAGTTAAGCAGCTTAAAGCGGGCGATCAGCTGGAAGTTATCTGTACCGATCCGGGCGTAATGCAGGATATTCCGGCCTGGTGCAGAATCAACGGACATAAGGTCCTGGAAACCATTTCGGGCGATAATGAATATATTATTATCCTGGAAGTGGGCGGTAATGGCTGAAGTTTTATGTGTTACCTCGTTCCCACTCGACACGTTTCTCGTTCCCACGCGCTGCGTGGAAACGCAGTATCGGCGCGCTGCGCCGCGTGAAGCTGTGGAGAGCAACTGGGTTCTGCTGTGGCTGTGTGTTACAGGACGCAGCGCGTCCTTGATGCCTTCCCACGCAGCGCGTGGGAACGAGGATCTATATAAACAGCGGTCGAATAATGGCTGAAGTCTTAGATGCCGTAAAAACGGATAAATTAAAAGCCAGGGCCAGCTACGCGGGCGCGGCGATTAATGTCCTGCAAACACTGATCAAAATCGGTTTCGGCATCCTCGGACAATCGGCGGCTTTGATTGCCGATGGTATTCATTCGCTATCGGACCTGCTCAGCGATCTTTTGGTCATTATTGCGGTTAAGCTGGGCAGCCGTGAGGCCGACCATGACCATCCCTACGGCCACCGCCGCTTTGAAACCATCGCGACGGTTATTCTGGGAGTCAGCTTAATCGGTATCGGCGGCGCCATCGTCTGGTCGGTCATGGAACGCATGGCGAATCCCGAGCATCTGCCGGTGCCGAATGTGTTGTCATTGGGCGTTGCCACGCTGTCCATCCTGATTAACGAATGGCTGTACCACTACACCAAACGCATCGCCAAAATCACCCGTTCCAAATTGTTGTTGGCCAATGCCTGGCATCAACGCAGCGATGCGATCTCGTCGCTGGTGGTTTTGATCGGCATAGGCGCGGTGCTGATGGGCTATCCGTTGGCCGATGGCGTTGCCGCCGTCGTGGTTGCGTTGATGGTGGCTAAAATCGGTTTGAATCTGGTGTTTGAGAGTATCAAGGAACTGGTCGATACTTCATTGCCGCCGGCGCTGGTCGCCGATATCCGGGCCGCGATCCACGAGATTGACGGGGTCGAAGGCATCCATTTGCTGCGCACCCGGCAAATGGGCGAGGACGCGCTGATCGATGCGCACATCGTCGTCGATCCGCGCATTACCGTCTCGGAAGGGCACATGATCGGCGATATCGTCAGGGACGATTTGATCAAGCGTTTTGATGACGTGATGGATGTGCTGGTGCATGTCGATCCCGAAGACGACGAAAGCCTGCAAGAGCAATCCCGGCCGTTGTCTCGCGGTGAAGTGAAAAAATTGCTGGACCGCTATCTGGCGGATTTTAAGTGGGTCATAGACGATTTCAGAATCCATTACCTGGACGGCCAGATTGAAGTCGAAGTGATCTTGCCTTTTGCGCTCAGTCAGCAGCCCGAGCAGTTAGAAGCGATAAAAAAACAATGCAAGCGGATGCGCGTCGAAATCAAAAAAATCGACAATGTGTTTGTGTTTTTTAAAGTCTGACGCCGGATAGGATATAAAAATAATGCGATTAAGCCTGTTTGAGATAAGCACTATTCAACACAATGCGCAGAATATATTCGGCAACGAAGTAAAGGTATACCTTTTCGGCAGCAGGGTTGATGATAATAAAAAAGGCGGGGATATAGATTTATATCTTGTGCCTGAAAATACAGATAATTTGTATGAGAAAAAAATCAAGTTTTTAAGCGCATTGGATATGACTTTAGGCGAGCAAAAAATAGATGTTGTTATTGCCAAAGATAAAACCAGACCCATAGAAAAAGAAGCGATTGAAAAAGGAATAGAATTGAATTTAGAAAACATAAAAATCGAGAAGATTTTTAAGGAATGCGATAAGCATCTGCAAAGGATAAATGAAGCCTATAGCGACATGTCGGTATTTATGCCGCTTACTGCGACTAAATATGAAAATTTATCCAAGGATGACGTGCAAGCGATAGACCAGTATTTATTTAGGTTTTCAAAGCTTCAAGACAGTATGGGCGAAAAGCTTTTTAAAATATTAGCGGGTAGGTTTGAAGAAAATGCCGATAAATTGCCGATTTTGGATGTTATAAAAAAAATAGAAAAATATATCGATATAAATATTGTCAATGAATGGCAGGATTTGAGAAATATAAGAAATCTGTTGGCTCATGAATATGAGGATGATGCTATTGATATGGCCAATAGTATTAATTTGATTTATGCAAAAAAAGAAGTCATTGAAGGTATTTATTTAACGATAAAAACCAAGTGTTATATAACAAACTCAGTTTAACGAGGCTTAACTTATGGCAGTAGGGCAGTGCAGTTTTCCGATCATGCACCCAGTATCAGGAATAGCGCTGGGTACAGCGAACGCAGGTATCAAGCAAACCGTCAGGGACGATATCCTGGTGATACAAATGGCCGAGCAGGCAACTTGTGCGGCGGTTTTTACCCAGAACGCTTTTTGCGCAGCGCCCGTGCATGTCGCCAAAGCAAACCTGGCCCATGCGCCGCGCTGGCTGTTGATCAATTCCGGCAATGCTAACGCCGGTACCGGCGAGCAAGGCATGAAAGATGCGTTGGCGACCTGCGCCGATTTGGCCGAAGTGGTCGGCGGTGCTGCAACCCAGGTGCTGCCTTTTTCGACCGGTGTCATCGGCCAATCACTGCCTGTCAATAAAATCAAAGCGTCCTTACGGGAAGCGGTAGGAAACCTGGACACCAACAATTGGGACAAGGCGGCCCAAGCGATTATGACTACCGACACCTTTCCTAAAGGCGTATCCAAAGTCATCGAGATCGGCGGTCAAACCCTTATCATTAACGGCATTTCCAAAGGCGCGGGCATGATCCAGCCGAACATGGCGACCATGCTCGGTTTCATGGCGACCGATGCGAAAATCGAGCAGGCGCTGTTGCAGGAATGCCTGGCGGCGGCTGTCGAGCAATCGTTCAACCGCATTACCGTCGATGGCGACACCTCGACCAATGACGCCTGTGTGTTAATGGCGAGCGGTTGCTCAGCTGCGCCGGAAATCACGCGCGACAGCGAGCATTACCCGGTTTTTGCCGATGCGGTAATGACCGTCTGCAAACAACTGGCGGAAGCCATCGTCAGGGACGGCGAGGGCGCAACCAAACTGATGCGCATCGTGGTCGAGCAGGCCTTGACCGACGAAGAAGCGGTGCGCGTCGGCAAAACTATCGCCCATTCGCCGTTGGTCAAAACCGCTTTCTTTGCCAGCGACCCGAACTGGGGCCGGATACTGGCCGCGGTCGGCCGCGCCGGTGTCGAAAACATGGTGCTGGAAGACGTCGAGTTGTATTTGGATGATGTTTGCATCGTCAGAAACGGCGGCCGGACTGACGATTACACCGAGGAAGCCGGACAGAGGGTGATGAATCAGGAAGAGATTACCGTGACCGTCAAATTGGGCCGCGGCAGCGCTGTTCAGGAAGTCTTGACCTGCGATTTTTCGTATGATTATGTAAAGATCAATGCGGAATACCGGACTTAAAGAAGGCCCAAGCTAAAGATACAAAGCAAGTTTTGTACTCCAGAAGCAGAAGCGGAGTTCAAAGCTCGCTTTGAACATTCCAAACTTCATCGTTCCCGCGCTCCGGCGTACCCTCTGGGGCATAAATGGGAATGCAGTAGCAGGCGCTCCAGCATCCACTAAATATATGAAACCACTCCAAGTCGCCGTAGGCGTAGTCAAAAATCCTGAAGGGAAAATCCTGATTTCCCACCGTCATGCCGCATTGCACCAAGGCGGTTTGTGGGAATTCCCCGGCGGCAAGATTGAACCTTCCGAAACCACTGAATCAGCGCTGGCGCGCGAGCTTAACGAAGAACTGGACATCACCGTCATTGCGGCAAATCCGTTGATTACCATTCGTCACCAGTATCCCGACCGGTGCGTACAGCTCAACGTCTTTTTAGTTGAACAGTTTTCAGGCGAAGCCAAAAGCTTGGAAGGCCAGCCGTTTAAATGGGTCAGCCTGGCTGAGCTGGAGCACTACGCATTTCCGGCCGCCAATCAGCCGATCATCACCGCAGCTCGATTGCCGGAGTATTACGCGATTTTGGATGACGCGGATGAGGCCTTGTTATTGCTCAACCTGCAAAAAATATTGAGCCGGGGCGTCAAGCTGATTCAGGCCCGACTAAAAAGCCTGTCGCCCGACGCCGTGGCAACATTTATCAAGCAGGCTTATCCGCTATGCCAGCAGCAGCAGGCCGTGCTGTTAATGAATTCCGCCGTTGACTGTCCGGTCGTTGTAGACGGCATCCACCTGACCAGCCGCGACTTGATGGCCTTGACCAAGCGCCCCGAAAACATCAAATGGCTCGCCGCGTCATGCCATAACCTTGAGCAACTGCAACATGCGCAAAACATCGGCGTGGATTTTGTCGTGCTGGCCCCGGTGCTGCCGACCCAAACCCATCCGGATTCAGTAGCGCTGGGCTGGGAACAATTTGCCGAACTGGTCGCCGATGTCAACCTGCCTGTCTATGCGTTGGGCGGTATGACAACATCCAGCCTGATTACCGCGCGGCAATGCGGAGGGCAGGGCATAGCGGCTATCAGGGCTTTTCTGGATTAATGGTGGCGGATGCGGTGAACAGTAGAGAATGTGAAAGTATTATCCAAATCAAGCTGACAGGATGATTTACCACAGAGAACACGAAGGACACAGAGTTAATACAATATAAAACTCCGTGTTCTCGTCAACTGCTCCCTGCGTCGCCTCGGCAATCGCTCCTGCATTGCTCTACCTCCTGCATCCATGCAGCAACTGTGTTCAAAATCAAGCCTGCTTTGCAAAATTAGGGTTCCATTCGTTCCCTGTTTTTGCCATCGAATTGATAATAGTGAGCAATTTCCTCATGCAGGCAACCAGGGCGACTTTTTTTA
>Ga0208262_1000038_pt1 | contig 73996 bp, 71 predicted proteins | sample LakWasMet15_LOW5_2_FD_183863 | JGI IMG/M metagenome (GOLD analysis project Ga0208262, IMG submission 183863) | Freshwater sediment methanotrophic microbial communities from Lake Washington under simulated oxygen tension - Sediment Metagenome... | ecosystem: Environmental > Aquatic > Freshwater >... | reverse complement strand
ATGGAACCAACTTCTCACCAAGTGGAAACTTATATATCAATACTTCCGAAAATGCTTTTGCCTTTCAAAGTGTAGGCGATGATGGAAGAATAGATCAAGCCAACCAAGAAATGTTCTTTGTACCGCCTTTAAGTTGCCAAACGCCAAAAGTCATCGATAATATTCCTTTTTTAAATCTCGTGGGAACGAGAATTTTTACTGGAAGGGTAACTATAGTAACCGAAACAAGTTCGGCGCTTACTTTTATAATCAATGGAACAAATTATACATTAGCTACATTACCTGCAGGTATTATTGTGAATGGACCTATAAATGTTACTGGAAATGCCAATTTCCAAACATATACCATCACCGGGCTTTCGGGGAATGTGTCTGTGTTTTCAACCAGTCAACTCTATTTAGCATCCTATGGTTCTAGTGATGCCGCAACTTTTGGAGGATTTTATTCCGGATTTACATTTAAACCCGAAATTACATTTGACAGATTAGATATCACTCAGGCCAATTGTATTCCAAATGTGCAACTTCAAGTGAGTACCTTGAGTGGATTTGACACCTTTCAATGGTATTTTAACGGCGCCCCAATGCTAACGGCTACTACTCCAGTTTTAAACCCAACTGTTCCAGGAAATTACTTTGTTTCCGCAACAATATCAGCCTGTGGTACTACATTGATTTCTGATACAATTCCTGTAAGTTCCTGTCCCGTAGATACGGATAACGATGGCACCAATGACAATGTAGATAATGATAGTGATGATGATGGAATCCCAAATTGTACCGAATCTTATGGTGACCAAAATTTTAATTTAGTCAACACTGCAGCTGGTAGCATATCGGTTGGAGCATATAATAATTCCTATACCGGAGCCATTGCTTTTACAGGAACTGGGGCTCCTTCTCCAACTCCAATTGTTGGTGCCAATGATGGAAATTTTGTAACCGAAGCAGCACAAGGTAAAAACAATACGGTGTCGTATACCCTTTCCAGTTTCACAAAACCAATGAGTATCAAAGTTACCTATGCAACCATTGGTGTTGCAGCTGACTTATTGACTTCCAAATCTGAAATTATCATTAACTGTCCAGCAAATCAAACGATAACTATTCTAAATCCAACAGACCAACTTTTAATTGACACCAATTATGATGGTATCTATGAAAATGGTGTGACGCAATTTTCATCTTTTGAAATTAGATTTAGATTAAATAGTAATTTTCCTCTTTTAGCTGGAAATGGGACATTCTCAATAAAAGGAAATCTGTTAACTTCTATTAAAATCACCAATAAAAATCTTTCGGATAATATTCCCAGCAGAGCTACATTTCGATTAATTGCTACTTGTGTTCCCAAAGATTCTGACGGAGATGGTGTTGCGGATCAACTGGATTTTGATTCAGATAATGATGGGATTTTAGATTTGATTGAAGGACAAGGGCAGCATTTTATTGCTATTTCAAATACCGATGTAAATCAAGATGGGATTGACGATGCCTATGGGGCTGGCATTGTTCCGGTAGATACCGATACCGATACTGTTTTAGATTATTTGGATTTAGACAGTGATAATGATGGTATTAACGACTTAGACGAATCGGGCAGTAATGCTCCTGACGCGAACAATAATGGTGTAATTGATGGCGTTAATTTTGGCCCAAATGGCTTAGCCAATGCTTTAGAAACATCGCCAAACAGTGGTGTTTTAAATTACACTTTAGCGGACACCGATGGCGATGGAATATACAATGCTGTTGAATTAGACAGTGATAATGATTTATGTAGTGATGTTATCGAAGCTGGGTTTTTAGACTCCAATGGAGATGGACAATTAGGAAACATTCCTCTTGCTGTAAATCTGAATAATGGTTTAGTAACAAGCGGAACAGGATATACCAACCCAAATGTAAACTACATTACTGCGGCTCCAATTACAATAGCTAATCAGCCGCAAAATTATGCCACTTGTGAGTTACAAAATGCCACTTTTACAGTAACCTCAAATACAGTCAATAGCTATCAATGGCAATTATCAACAGATGGTGGTGTCAATTGGGCAAACATTACTAATAACGCAACTTATTCCGGAGCAACAACCATTACATTAACAGTTACCAGTGTAACGCCTGCCATGGTTGGTTATCAATACCGAGTGTTTTTGAATAAAAATGGAAACACTTGCGGATTATTTTCACAAGGAGCCATTTTGACTACCTATCCTCTACCAGTCATCACATCTCCTATTATTTTGGTACAATGTGACGATGATACAGATGGTATTTCAATTTTCAATTTAAGACAAAGTGAAAGCCTTATTTCTGTTAATGCTGCTAATGAAACTTTTACTTATTACACATCGGCAGCGGGAGCCAATACTGCCAACGCTGCGCAACTAATTAGCAATCCTATTAACTATACTACTTCAAGCACAACCGTTTGGGCTAGAGTTGTTACTGTTAATGGCTGTTTCAGAGTAGCGCAAATGAATATCGTAGTTTCGGCAACACAATTGCCTTCAACATTTCACAGGGATTTGTTTGTTTGCGATGATTATGTAGATGCTACAAATGACGATAGAGATGGCGTTTCAGTATTTAATCTTACTAGTGTAAGCACAGCAATACAGGGAATTTTACCCGCTTCTGGGAATTATTCTATAAAATATTATCGCAATGAATCCGATGCTTTAGCAGAAACGGATGCTTCTGGAAATTCATTAGCCATCGCCAACATTTCCAATTACAGAAACATTGGCTATCCAAACATACAAGATATTTGGGTGCGAGTAGAAAGCAATGCCGACAACGCTTGTTACGGACTTGGACCTTACGTTCGATTAACCGTAGAAGCTTTGCCTTTTGCTAATCCTATCAACCCAACAAACTTTATGCGTCATTGCGATGACGATCAAAATGGCATTTATGGTTTTGACACTTCCGGATTTCAAGCGGCCGTTTTGAATGGACAAACGAATGTCAACGTGAAATATTTTAGACAAAATGGGACACAACTTTCCACACCTTTGCCAAATCCTTACAATGTAAATGGAACTGAAACGATAACCATTAGAGTAAGTAATAATACAACACAAACAGGAGGTCAACCATGTTATGATGAAGAAATCTTTACGTTTTTGGTAGATGATTTACCAGAGGCATTTGCGATTCCAACCAATCTAACAACGAAATGTGATGATGAAGCTCAGCCTTTAAACCAAGATGGTATCTTTAGTTTTGACACTTCAACTTTTGAAACTACAATTCTTGGTGGACAAACGGGAATGAATGTCTATTATTTCGACCAAAATAATAATCCATTACCAAACCTGCTCTTTAATTCGGTATTTACAACAGCCACACAAAACATAACGGTTGTCGTTGAAAATCCGATAAACACAGCTTGTACAGCGACATTAATTATTCCTTTCATTGTCAATCCAACGCCAAAGATTAATTTAATTGATCGCAGATTGATATGTCTACCTGATACGCAAACAACACTTGGCCCAGGAATAGTGGATGGAACTCCAACAACGGATTACACCTATCAATGGTATTTTAATGGAGCAGCACTTGGTGGACAAACCAATCCAAATCTTACTGTTAGCAACGAAGGGCTTTATAGCGTCGATGTTACCAATATTTATGGTTGCCCAAAAACCGGTAATATAACAGTCGTAGGTTCTGAAATTGCACATCTTCAAGATATTCATGTGGAAGATTTAACCGATATCAATACGATATTAATAACCGTTACTGGTGCTGGACATTATGAATATGCGTTGGATGATATCAATGGTCCGTATCGCGATAGTAATTTCTTTACCAATGTTTCTAGCGGAATTCATGACGTTTATATTCGTGATGCCGATGGCTGTGGTATTGTGGGACCAATAACAACACCTGTCCTTGGAGTTCCTCCCTTTTTCACACCCAATGGTGATGGATTTAATGATACTTGGAATGTAAAAGGCGTTAGTGCTCAATTTAATTATTTGTCAACCATATACATTTTTGACCGATTCGGGAAGTTGCTAAAACAAATAGGAACCACTGGAGCAGGATGGGATGGTACATTCAATGGACATTTAATGCCAGCTGATGATTATTGGTTTTCCGTTCAATTTGAAGATGGCCGAAGTGCTAAAGGACATTTTGCGTTGAAACGATAAAATCATGTATAGAAAAGTAACATTCTCATTTGCCTTATTTTTCACATTGTCGATTTATGCCCAACAAATAAAAGTTAATTCGGGAACTATTCAACGTTTTGAAAAGTTCAAATCCCAATTTATAGAGGCTCGAAATGTAGATGTTTGGTTGCCTAATGGGTATTCGCCTAACGAAAAATATGCTGTATTGTATATGCACGATGGGCAAATGCTTTTTGACGCAGAGCAAACATGGAATAAACAAGCTTGGGAAGTTGATGAAATGGCAGGTAAATTAATTTCAGAAAAGAAAACCCAAAAATTCATTGTTGTCGGGATTTGGAATAACGGCAGCATGCGTCATCAAGAATTTTTTCCTCAAAAAGCTTTTGAGCAACTTACTGCTGAGCAACAAGAATTTGTTTCCAATGAATATCTTTCAAATAAGAAAATTGACAAGGCCTTCCATCCTATCTCTGACAACTATTTGAAATTTATCGTAACCGAATTAAAACCATTTATAGACAAATCCTTTTCGACCAAAACCGATAGAAAAAACACTTTTATTGCAGGTTCTAGCATGGGCGGATTGATTTCGATGTATGCCATTTGTGAATATCCAAAAATATTTGGTGGAGCGGCTTGCCTTTCTACACATTGGTCGGGGATTTACCAAATTGACAACAATCCGATTCCAGGAGTTTTTTACAATTATCTTAAAAATCATCTTCCTAATCCGAAAAACCATAAAATTTACTTTGATTATGGTGACCAAACCTTGGACGCTTTATATCCAACCCTTCAAAAACAAGTGGATATTATCATGGTTGAAAAAGGTTTTACAGCAAAAAATTGGATGACCCAATTCTTCCCTGGAAAAGACCATTCTGAAAAATCATGGGCAGCCCGTTTAAACATTCCGCTGGAGTTTTTATTAAAGTAAATGCCCTGTCTCGGATGGAAGTGGCATCTTGTTGCTTAATTCCTAGTTGCTCTCTTATTGTTCCCAGCTTTTTCATCTTAACTATTTTGTTTCATTTTTTTTCAGTTAAAAATTTTGCCACAACTTTTGTTTCAAATTTTTTATTTTATTTTTTTTGAAACACTTTTTGTTTCAAATTTAATTTTCAAAATGATTTTGAAACAGGTTTTTACAATTGCTAAGCAATCCTTACTTGGTAAAACGAGTAAGGATTTTTTTATGGGAATTTGTAATCTTTTTTATATATTTGAGTTACTAATAAACGAAACAAAAGCTTCGTATATACACCCCAATATGGGTAGATTGGCGAAAGTTTGTTTCGGGTATAAACAAGTTATGCCTCAGTTTAGGAGGACGAAAACAGAAACGATAATAAAAAGAAAATATGCAAGTACAATTACAACTTTTAGAAGTAGAACTTATAGATTTTACTATTGAAAAGGAATTATATGAAAAAGAGTGTGAATTAACGAGTCTTGTTGACCATCGCCCAATAATATCTGCTGGACATTCTATTAACCAAAACTTTATTGAATTTACTATTAACGTAAAAATATGTAAAAACGGTAAGATTTGTTCAATAACAACTTTTTCAAGATTCGTTGTGTTCTTTGAAGATAAAAACTTTAATATGCTTGAAAATATTAAGGACGTAAATGTTGCTGACATATTAGCGAATTTAGGAGTTATTGCAAATGCACATTTAATGGGTATATTCAGACTTAAATCATCTGAAACCGATTTTGACGAGTATATAATTCCAGTAAGGTCGCATACTGAAATGAAATCTATGTTTGTTGGTTATGATTATTGATTTATCGTTGTGTTTTGAAGTGTATGTAAAATGAATATGTTTAGACATAATATTTAATTTAAATTTTCATTCCTTTAAAGTGGCGGAATGATTAACCACATAATTTTTAACCTTAAACCTGTATAAAATGAAATTTCATCCTATTTTTCAAAAACCATTTCTAAATTGGTGGCTTGCAATGTCTGTTTTAAGTATTGTTAAATTTTTAGTTTTTGGACTTCCGAGAATGTACGAAGGAAAAAACTACGGAATTTTATTTTACACTTTTGGAGCATTATTAACAGGTTTAGTTTTTGGTTCGATACTTTATTTAATTTATTGGTTATTTAGCCGAAAATGGAATAACAAAATCTACATTATTTTAATATCCGTAATGTGGTTATTCTTCTTAGTAGTCGCCAAACAAAGAGCATAAAAAACCGAAGTCATAACAGCTGTCTGTGGCTATTGTGGAATTTAGTGGAATTACCGTTTCGCAATCATATTTTCGTTAAGCCGAAAATACTCTGGTTACGAACCTCCACAACAGACCACAGGCAGCGGAACGTTATGCAACATAATCTCAACAATCTATAAATGAGAAAATTTTTATTTTTACTTCTAATTATAATTTCTTGTAAAAGGAAAGAAGAACCTAAAACTCATATTGATTTTCAAAAGCGAAGTGATTGGAAAACGGAAAATGGATTTCAGAAAATTGATACTATCTTAGAATTCAAATATTTTTTGGCAAAAAAAATTATACCTGACAAAGAATATGATTATTGGCAATATGCAACCGTTTTTGATAAAAAAGGTGAATCATACACTTATACTATTGTACAAGAATCTGGAGATACTTCACTTAGAAAATTTGTTAATAAAGAATTTAAACTGTCCGAGGATTCTGAAATATTTGGCACTTTTCATTCTTATTGGCCTGGTGATCGCATTGCAAAAATAAGGAATAACAAAGTAACCTATTTAAAATCGATATCAGAGTTCCGTGATTTTTTGGGAACAATTGATAATCTTGAAGAAGCTTTATTGCTAGCGAAAACTTATGGATATGTACCAAGCGGACAAGGTAAAGGTAGTGAATATCGCAAAGTTAAAGATGGTTTCAAATTACATCTAACACAATTTGACGGTATTCGAAAAGAATATATCGAAGTGAAAGTAACCAAAGACGGATTTCTAAAAACAAAAAGTCTAGGATTTGAAAAGTTAAGGCGTTAAAGCATAAATTACGTTGCATAACAGCGGTTTAACGCAATTGCTACAATCCTAGCGAATTGAACGTAATTGTTTACTAACTTCGTTTTTCCTAATCGGAAAAACTGGCTTTCGTCAGCCGCAACTGACGTAAAGCCGCGGAACGTTAGGCACAAGCATTAAACACGACTCTATATAAATGAAACCAGGAAAAGAATACGAAATTTTTATTTTTGAAAAACTAAAGAAACTATTTTCAAATTGGCAAGTTATCTTAAATGATAAAGTTATTGGTCAGGAAAGTGGAATCAAGAGAGAAATAGACGTTTCAATTAGAGGAAAAATATCCGACTTAGATATTTTATATATTGTTCAGTGCAAAGACCACAATAAACCGGCAGATGTAAAAATTATTGGAGAATTTTCATCTGTTATTAAGGATGTTGGCGCATCAAAAGGCTTTTTAATTTGTACATCTGGATTCACTAAAACAATACATCAATATGCAAAGTCATTAGGTATCGAGTTATTGACAGTTGAGGACATTAATTCTGATAAATGGAAAATTGATATCGAAATTCCCATAACATACATATATAAAGAGTTTAAAGTTAACATCCATGGAAAAGCAATCGCCAATGATGAACTAGCAGAGAAAAACAAGGTTGAATTGTCAATTACATATAAAGACTTAGAAACTATAAGTTTTGATAATGGTAAAACCAGTATTAAAATTATGGATCATTTAAATAAAGTAATTGAAGATTCTAACATTGATGTTGAATCAGACGCGATTTTAGAGATTAAAGGTCCGAATCTTAGATTGTTTTTTGCTGGTATCTGGATTGAATGTTCATTTAAAGTGAGTTTTGAAATGCAACCAAGATATTACGTAAAGTACGTCAAACCTGAAGAGTACTCTCAAATCTCCGACCATTTGACAAATGAAAAAATCCCGCTTAGTTATAAATTTACAACAAATTATGACCTAAATGATGGATTTATTGAAATTGAAAATCAAAATACTCCTGTACGATCAACCGTTTTTGTAGTTTTGGAAGAAAACTTAAGACCAATAAAAGAATTAACTTTTGACTTTTCAAATTTTGAAGTTCGAAAATAATGCCAGCGCCTAACAGCCGTTTGGCGCAATGGCTCATCCGATTTTCCTTAGCCATAAATAACTTCTAAAGATTCTGACCCGAGCGCAGCGAATTGACGCAGTAAACAAGTTCAGAATAAAAAAACCACCAACTTCCGCTGATGGTTTTTATTTATTGTAAAAAATAAAAATTACACTTTAAATCTTTTTCTATCTGTTTCGTTCAAATAGATTTTTCTCAAACGAATGGATTTTGGTGTAACCTCAACATATTCGTCTTTTTGAATGTATTCTAAAGCTTCTTCCAATGAGAAAATAATCGGAGGAATAATTCTTGCTTTTTCATCATTTCCAGATGAACGAACGTTAGATTGTTTTTTCTCTTTAGTTACGTTTACACACATATCATCACCACGAGAGTTTTCTCCAATTACCTGACCTTCGTAAATTTCGGCATTTGGTTCAACAAAAAACTTACCACGATCTTGCAATTTATCGATAGAATAAGGGATAGCTTTTCCTTTTTCCATAGAGATTAACGAACCTTTGTTACGTCCAGAAATTTCTCCTTTGTAAGGCTCATATCCTATAAAACGGTGTGCCATAATAGCCTCACCAGCTGTAGCAGTTAGTAATTGATTACGCAATCCAATAATTCCACGTGATGGAATATTAAATTTGATAATCATACGTTCCCCTTTAGTTTCCATACTCAACATTTCACCTTTTCGAACAGTAACAAACTCTACTGCTCTTCCTGAAAGTGTTTCTGGTAAATCGATTGTCAATTCTTCAATAGGCTCACATTTCTTACCATCAATTTCTTTGATAATAACTTGTGGTTGACCAATTTGCAATTCGTAACCTTCTCTTCTCATGGTTTCAATAAGAACAGATAAGTGAAGAACTCCACGACCAAAAACCATGAATTTATCAGCAGAATCCGTTTCACCTAACTTCATAGCTAAGTTTTTTTCTAATTCTTTAGTCAATCTGTCTCTAATGTGACGTGATGTTACAAATTTCCCTTCTTTACCAAAGAATGGTGAATCGTTAATGGTGAACAACATACTCATTGTTGGCTCATCAATAGCAATAGAGGCTAAACCTTCTGGGTTTTCGTGATCAGCGATAGTATCACCAATTTCAAAACCTTCAACACCAACAATAGCGCAGATATCTCCAGCAATTACTTCTTGTACTTTTTTACGACCAAGTCCTTCAAAAGTATGCAATTCTTTGATACGTGATTTACTAATAGTACCGTCTCTTTTTACTAATGAGATTGGCATACCTTCTTTCAAAATACCTCTTTCTAAACGTCCAATAGCAATACGTCCTGTAAAAGCTGAGAAATCTAAAGATGTAATCAACATTTGTGGTGTTCCTTCAGAAACTTTGGGAGCTGGCACATTTTCGATAACCATATCTAACAATGCTTCCACATTATCCGTTACGTTTTCCCAATGATCCGACATCCAGTTATTTTTAGCTGAACCATAAACTGTTGGGAAATCCAACTGCCATTCTTCAGCACCTAATTCATACATTAAATCGAAAACTTTTTCGTGAACTTCTTCTGGAGTACAGTTTTCTTTATCTACTTTGTTGATTACAACGCAAGGCTTCAATCCTAAATCGATAGCTTTTTGCAATACAAAACGAGTTTGTGGCATTGGTCCTTCAAAAGCATCAACCAAAAGACAAACTCCATCAGCCATATTCAATACTCTTTCAACTTCTCCACCAAAATCGGCGTGACCAGGAGTATCAATAATATTGATTTTTGTGCCTTTATAAGAAACAGAAACGTTTTTAGAAGTAATCGTAATTCCTCTTTCGCGTTCTAAATCATTGTTGTCAAGAATTAAATCTCCAGCATTTTCGTTTTCGCGAAATAATTGACAGTGATACATAATTTTATCAACCAAAGTAGTTTTACCGTGATCGACGTGGGCAATAATCGCAATGTTTCTAATAGATTCCATGTGTTCTTTTTTGTGGGTGCAAAGGTACACTTTATTTTGATTAAAAAAACCATTAAACCAACTGTTTACATTTTGATGAATTTTAATTAATAATTGCAACTATAATTATTAATTTATTTGGAAGATAAGTTGGAATTAAATTTCATTTATGTAAATTTGGAACAATGAAAAATAATTCTAACAGCATTACATTATTATTTGTACTGATTTTAATGTTTGTGACTATTATAAGTCACAAGTTTTTCATTAGCTATTATTCCAACTCTTCTCCAGAAGTCATCTTCAAAAAAAGTTTTATTAGAGATTTTGTACTGATAATTGTATCAGGGATGATTTTCAAATACATTTTATATAGAAATGAAAAGAAGAATCTTTCTGTCTTTGAAAGATTAAATACTACCAACGATGAAATTAAAGAATCCAACGAACGATATGACATTGTAGCAAAAGCAACAAGTGATACCATTTGGGATTGGAAAATTGAAGAGGATAGTTTTATATGGAATAAAGGAATTCAAGGTGTTTTTGGTTATAAGAAAGAAGATGTTGGTACCACTTCAAAATGGTGGTTTGACAGAATTCACCCGGAAGATAGTTTGAAAATGTCCATCAAGCTTTATTCGTTTTTAGAACAAAAAACCGAAAAATGGCAAGATGAATATCGTTTTAGATGTGCGGATGGAACTTATAAATACGTATTTGATAGAGGATTTTTAGTAAAAGACAACAGTGGCAAACCTATCCGAATGATTGGAGCCATTCAAGATGTTACCAAACAAAAGCAAGAAGAACAACGACTGCGTTTATTGGAAACGGTGATTACACAGACCAAAGATGCCGTTATCATTACGGATATTGACATTAGTAATAATGACATCCCTAATATCATTTTTGTAAACGAAGCATTTACCAATATGACAGGTTATAAATCTGAAGAAGTTATTGGAAAATCTCCTAGTATCTTTTTTGGTCCTAAATCGGATGTACTTGAAATTGAAAAATTAAAAACAGCCGTTAAAAAATATAGAGAATGTTTTATTGAAACCCTCAGCTATAAAAAGGATGGGGAAGAATACTGGGTTAATTTCTCAATGCTTCCTGTAACCAATGTTGAAGGCGAACATTCGCACTGGATTTCGATACAAAGAGATGTTACAGAGGAAAAAGAGAAAGAAAAAGAGAAGGAACAACTCATTCGTGAATTGACACAAAACAATAAGGATTTAAAGCAGTTTTCATACATCACGTCGCATAATTTGAGAGCGCCGTTATCTAATTTAACCGGATTACTCAACCTTATAGAAGATATTCCTATTGAGAATTCAGAGCTTAAAGAAATGATTGCTGGTTTTTCTAAATCCACTCATATATTAAATGAGACCATCAACGATTTAGTAAAAGTGATTATTATTAAGGACAACCCTTCTATTCAAAAAGAAAAGGTTTTAATAAAAGAGGTTTTTGAAAATGTATTCAATCAATTAAGTTTCTTAATTAGTGTAAACAAACCAATCTTAAAAATTGAATTGGAAGAAGTAACAATTTTAAACATAAATAAATCTTACTTAGAAAGTATTTTTTTAAATTTGCTTACTAATTCTATCAAATACAAGTCGTTAAACAAACAATTAAAAATTTGGGTTACCTCGAAAGTAGTTGGAGATAATTTAATTTTAACATTTAAAGACAACGGAATTGGTATCGATTTGGTGAGAAATCGCGATAAGGTTTTTGGCCTTTATCAAAGATTCCACAATTATCCCGACAGTAAAGGGCTTGGATTGTATTTAGTAAAATCGCAAGTGGAAACTATGGGAGGAACAATAACCATAGACAGCGAAGTAAATAAAGGAACAACTTTTACCATCATTTTTAAAAATAATTAAAGCCTTAAAAATGCTAAAAAAAATCTTGTGTGTAGATGATGACCCAATAACTCTCATGCTTTGTAAAAAAGTAATTGAGAGAACATCTTTTGCGCAAGAAATTGTAACAGCACAAAATGGAGAGGAAGCTTTTCAATATTTTAAAAAGATAGTAGACGAGATTAAAAATGACAATACCGTTGAATATCCAAAATTGGTTCTGTTAGATTTAAACATGCCCGTTATGAATGGATGGGAATTTTTGGATGCTTATTCAAAAAATAAATTTCAGGATATAGTAACCTCCGAATTTATTGTACTCTCTTCAACAATTGATCCAGAAGATGTAAAAAAATCAAAGGCCTATAAAATGGTTATTGATTTTATGTCGAAGCCAATTACGACAGCAATGCTTGAAGATTTAAAAAACAAATACATATAAAAAAAGCTCTCATTTCTGAGAGCTTTTTTTATATGCAATATTATATTACTATAATTTATTAACGAAAACCGTTAATTTAGATTTCAAGTTTGAAGCCTTGTTATCGTGTATGATATTTTTCTTAGCTAATTTGTCAATCATAGAGATAACACCTGCTAATTTAGTTGAAGCATCCGATTTTTCAGTAGCTAATCTTAATGCTTTAATTGCATTACGAGTAGTTTTATGTTGGTATTTATTTAATACTCTTCTCTTTTCGTTACTTCTAATTCTCTTTAAAGCTGACTTATGATTTGCCATTTTGTTTTTTTTCTAAAATTAATTTTTGTAGCCCGTAGGGGAATCGAACCCCTCTTACATGGATGAAAACCATGCGTCCTAACCGATAGACGAACGGGCCAACTCCTTCAATGCGGATGCAAAAATACAACTATTTTTTATTCACACAATAGTCGAGCAAAAGTTTTTTTATTTATTTTTAATAAGCCTTTGCAAATAGCACTCTACCAAGGGATTCCATACCTGTTAAAACACATTTTCCTGCTTCTTCTTTTCTGTTTAAAGGAATACAACGTATGGTTGCCTTCGTTAAATCCTTAATTTTCTCTTCGGTTTCGGCAGTTCCATCCCAATGTGCTGATATAAATCCGCCTTTATTTTCCAAAACTTCTTTAAACTCTTCAAAAGAATTGACTTCTGTAATATGGTTATCTCTATAGTTAAAAGCTTTATCGTACATATCTTTTTGAATTTGCTCTAGCAAATCTGAAATATAATTTACAATTCCGTCGTTTGAAACTGTCTCTTTTGTCAAAGTATCTCTACGTGCAATTTCAAAAGTCCCATTTTCTAAATCTTTTGGACCAACAGCAATTCGGATTGGAACACCTTTTAATTCCCATTCCGCAAATTTAAATCCTGGCTTCTGAGTTGTTCTATTATCATATTTCACTGAAACGTTTCTCTTTTTAAATTGAGCAACTAAATCATTTGCAACAGTCGATATTTTTTCAAACTCTTCATCAGTTTTGAAAATTGGCACAATAACAACTTGTATTGGCGCCAAATTAGGAGGTAAAACCAATCCGTTATCATCAGAATGTGTCATAACTAAAGCTCCCATCAAACGCGTAGAAACTCCCCAAGAAGTTCCCCAAACAAACTCTTGTTTCCCTTCCTGATTGGCAAACTTAACATCAAATGCTTTTGCGAAATTTTGTCCTAAAAAATGAGATGTTCCTGCTTGCAAAGCTTTTCCGTCCTGCATTAAGGCTTCAATACAATAAGTTTCTTCAGCACCCGCAAAACGCTCAGTCTCGGTTTTCAATCCTTTGATTACAGGAATCGCCATAAAATTTTCGACAAAATCCGCATAAACGTGCATCATTTTTTCAGATTCTTCAACGGCTTCCGCTTTGGTTGCATGTGCTGTATGACCTTCTTGCCATAAAAATTCTGCCGTTCTAAGAAACAACCTTGTTCTCATTTCCCAACGAACCACGTTGGCCCACTGATTTATTAACAATGGCAAGTCTCTATAAGATTGAACCCAACCTTTATAGGTGCTCCAAATAATAGCTTCACTTGTTGGACGAACAATTAGTTCTTCCTCCAGTTTTGCATTTGGATCAACCATTAATTTTCCTGGTTTATCAGGATCATTTTTTAATCTGTAATGAGTAACGATGGCGCATTCTTTAGCAAATCCTTCTGCATTTTTCTCTTCAGCTTCAAACATACTTTTCGGAACAAAAAGCGGAAAATAAGCATTACTATGACCTGTTTCTTTAAACATTCTATCTAACTCTGCTTGCATCTTTTCCCAAATAGCATAGCCATACGGTTTGATAACCATACACCCTCTAACGCCTGAGTTTTCTGCCAAATCTGCTTTGACAACCAGTTCGTTATACCATTTTGAATAATCTTCGGATCTCGTAATTAGGTTCTTGCTCATATTGAATAGTTTGGCACAAAAATTGTTTAACAAAATTTAACTAAATAGTTCGGCAAAACTAACTATTTTTGTATAGTCCAACAATAAAAATGCTATAGATATGAAAACTTATTCTTTTTCCTCGAAAAAACTATCCATTTACTCCCTATTTGGATTTTTATCAATTATGGTTACTTCTTGTGGTTCCTATCAAAATAGTTCTTACTATGATAGTGATGGAATTTATGGATCATCTGAAAAAAAGAAAACCGAAACTACCTCTTCTGACAAAGCAGAAAGCAGTAAATACCAAGAATATTTTAGTAATCTAAACAATGAAAAAGCTGAAGTATTTACAAATGTGGACAACTACAGCTCAACACCTACTGACTCTATTCAAAACAAAACCGAAAATTATAATAACAACAATAATTCAAGTTGGGGAAGTAATCCTCAAACCGTAACAATTCAAGTATACGACAATAATTGGGGTTATGGTTATTGGAATAATTATTGGAATGCAAATTATTGGGGATATAATAATTTTTATGGCCCAAGTTGGGGTTTTGGATGGAATAGTTGGTATGGCCCAAGTTGGAATATAGGTTGGAATAGTTGGTATGGTTACGGTTACTGTGGCGGATATTATGGTGGCTATTATAATAATTGGTATGGCAACTATTGGAACAATGGTTATTATCACAACAACTACGCCTACGCTGGTGGAAGAAGAGGTTCCTCTTCTTATGGATATGCCGCAAATGGTGGAAGAAATGGAAATTATAACAATTCATCCTATAATGGAGGAAGAAGAGGTAATTCTTATACCAATTCAACAACCAGAAGTAATAATTATGGAGGTACTCGCTCCTCTTATTCAAACAGTACAACTCGAGGTAATTCTACCACAAAAAATTACTCAAGCAATACAACAAATACTACCTCATCCCCAAGTTATTCTCCTACTCGAACTGTTCGAACAGAATCTAGCACAACACGTAGCTATACTCCTAGCAGTTCATCAAGTTCAAGTTATGGAGGAGGAAGATCATCATCTGGAGGTGGTGGTGGAAGATCATCAGGAGGAAGAAGATAAATCAATTTAATTATGAAAAAGAACTTATACATTGCAGCATTGTTATGTTTAACTAACTATGCTTTACAAGCCCAGAATAGCACTGATGCTATTCGTTTTTCTCAATCTGATATTAGCGGAACTGCTAGATTTAGCGCCATGAGTGGAGCCTTTGGAGCTCTAGGTGGTGATTTATCCGCTATAGGAATTAACCCTGCAGGTTCTGTTATTTTTAATAACAATCAAGCTGGAATGACATTAGCTGTCTATGCTAAAGATAATGATTCCAATTATTTTGGAACAAAATCAAATGAGAGTGATGTCAATTTTGATTTAAATCAAGCGGGGGTTGTATGGATTTTTAGAGATACTGAAAAAAGTGATTGGAAAAAATTTGCGTTAGCTCTGAATTATGACAACACCAAAAATTTGAGTAATACTATTTTTTCCACAGGTGTAAATTCAAACTCTGTTTCAAATTATTTCTTAAGTTATGCCAATGGAATTCAACAAGGAGTTCTATCCAATGATTTCGGCTCATTAAATTATTCACAGCAGCAAGCTTTTTTGGGTTATCAGGCCTATATAATCAATCCAGCATCCAATTCTTCAAGTGAGACAAATTATTTTTCAAATGTCCCTCTTGGCGCCAATTATTTCCAAAGACAATCTTTTACTTCAAGTGGCATCAATGGAAAAATTTCCTTTAATGCGGCAGCTCAATACAAAGATTTCCTTTCAATAGGTATCAATTTGAATGCTCATTTTATAGATTACAGACAATCCACAGCTTTTGCTGAAGAGAATGATTTTCAAAATACTTCTACCGATTATTTAGTAAATCGTTTGGCTTTTTACAATGATTTATATACTTATGGGAATGGCTTTTCTATTCAAGTTGGAGCCATTCTAAAACCTACCAACGAAATACGTCTTGGTTTAACCTATCAATCACCAACATGGTATAATCTTAATGATGAGTTAAGCCAAAGTGCAGTTGCCATTAGTAGAAATGACACTAGTGAATTAGCTCCAGATATAGTAAACCCAAGATTAACAATGATTTACGAGCCATACAAATTAAGAACGCCAAGTAAATACACAGGGAGTTTTGCCTATATTTTTGGAAAAAATGGATTAATCAGTTTTGATTATTCGTTGAAAGATTATAACAACATTCTTTTAAAACCTACAAATGATTTTATTGGCGAAAATCATTATATGGCAACTGCATTGAAAGCGGCAAGTGAATTTAGATTGGGTGCTGAATATAAAATCAAAAACTGGAGTCTTCGTGGTGGATACAACTTTGAAGAAAGCCCATATAAAGATGCAAAAGTAATTGGCGATTTATACGGAATATCAAGTGGATTAGGCTATAATTTTGGTGACTTTAAAGTTGATCTTGCCTATACCTATTCCAAAAGAAATTATCAAAATCAATTTTTTACACAAGGTTTAACTGATTATTCCACTGTGAGTGCCATAAATAATTCCTTTTTTGCAACAGTATTATTTGAATTATAACCTACTATAATTCAAATTTTAGAACCATCTCTTCTTTTGACGGGATGGTTTTTTTATTCCTATTAAAATCATATTTATAAATTCATTACGTTTCTAATAATAAAAAGGTGTAATTTTGCACTCCAAATTTAAAACTATGAGAACAAAGTCTTTAAAGAAAAACAGAATTAACGTTATTACCCTTGGATGCTCCAAAAACACTTATGATAGTGAGGTTTTGATGGGACAATTGAAGGCTAGTGGAAAAGATGTTGTTCATGAACAAGAAGGAAACATAGTTGTTATAAATACGTGTGGATTTATTGATAATGCTAAAGCAGAATCGATAAATACCATTTTGGAATATGCAGATAAAAAAGAACAAGGGCTTGTAGACAAAGTCTTTGTTACCGGATGTTTATCCGAACGATACAGACCCGATTTAGAGAAAGAAATTCCCAATGTGGATCAATATTTTGGGACAACTGAATTGCCACAATTACTTAAAGCACTTGGTGCCGATTACAAACATGAATTGCTTGGTGAACGATTAACGACCACACCAAAAAATTATGCTTATTTAAAAATTGCTGAAGGTTGCGACAGACCATGTAGTTTCTGTGCCATCCCAATTATGCGCGGCAAACACGTTTCTCAAACTATTGAAAAATTAGTAAAAGAAACCGAAGGATTAGCTAAAAATGGAGTAAAAGAGTTGATTTTAATAGCACAAGATTTGACCTATTATGGTTTGGATATTTACAAAAAAAGAAACCTTGCCGAGTTACTTGAAAACCTAGTAAAAGTTGAAGGAATAGAATGGATTCGTTTGCATTATGCATTCCCAACTGGTTTCCCAATGGATGTTTTAGAGTTAATGAAACGCGAGCCAAAAATTTGTAATTACATCGATATTCCATTACAACATATTTCCGATAGCATCTTAAAATCGATGCGACGTGGTACTACTAAAGAGAAAACCACTAAATTGCTAAAAGAATTCAGAGAAGCCGTTCCCGGAATGACAATAAGAACCACTTTAATTGTTGGTTATCCTGGAGAAACACAAGAAGATTTTGAAATCATGAGAGATTGGGTTCAAGAAATGAAATTTGAGCGTTTGGGTTGTTTTACCTATTCTCACGAAGAAAACACACACGCCAATTTACTAGAAGACAATGTTCCTGAAGAAGTAAAACAAGCTCGTGCTGCTGAAATAATGGATTTACAATCGCAGATTTCTTGGGATTTAAATCAGGAAAAAATTGGGCAAACATTCAAATGTATCATCGATAGAAAAGAAGGCCAACATTTCGTAGGTAGAACCGAATTTGACAGCCCCGATGTTGATAACGAAGTTTTAATTGATGCAGCAAAATTCTATGTAAAAACAGGCGATTTTGTGAATGTTAAAATCATTGATGCTACAGAATTTGATCTTTACGGCGAACCAGTTTAAAGTTTATTATTCAGGTTTCTGTCCGTGTAAAACTTGATTCAATACTTCAAATAATTTCTCTCTATTAATTGGTTTTGTTATATAGCCGTAAAATCCTGCTTTGTAAATTCTCTCTTCATCTTCACTTGATGAGTAGGCAGTTTGAGCAATCACGACTAAGTTTGGTCTAATAGATTTTACCTTTTCCAATGCTTCAAATCCGTTCATAATTGGCATTTTTATATCCATAAGTACAACATCAATATTTGGATTATTAATACAAATATCAACAGCTTCAAGTCCATTTACTGCTCTAATAACTTTATAATTTTTGACTTGCATAATTTTTTGAAATAATAAAAAATTAATGTTGTCATCCTCAGCTATCAAAATTGTTCCTTCCTCCTCACCTTTGGAAACTTCTACATTGTTAATTGACTGAACCGTAATCGTATTAAGTTCATCATACTGAAGTGGAATCGAAAACGAAAAAACCGATCCTTCATTAACCGTAGATTCCAAAGTTATCATTCCTCCCATCATATCAACATAGGCTTTTGAAATGGCTAATCCCAAACCTAAACCGCCAGCTTTTATTGAGGCATCATTATCCACTTGTTTAAACCTATCAAAAATATGTTTGTGATTGTCTTTATCAATTCCCAGACCTGTATCCTTAATAGTAAATATAATTTTTTTATTTTCATCATCAATGGAATATCCAAAAGCAATGTGTCCTTCATCTGTAAATTTGATGGCGTTAGTAATTAAATTAATAATAATTTGCTTTAACTTAATTTCATCCGTAACAATATTATAAATAGCTGGATTGTCATTCTTAATAATGTAAAAGTCAAGATTTTTAGATTTTGGTATCGTTATTTTAATAGCGGTATACAGTTCATTAATACAAGATTCCAAATTAATATTAGAATAATTTGGCTTTATCTGATTGGAATCAATTTTTGACATTTCAATAAGATCATCAATGATAGAAACTAGATTCCTACCGCTTTTGTCTATAACTTTAAGATATTCTAATTTTTCTTCTTCAGATAAATTGGTATTGATAAGCAAATCAGTAAATCCGTTTATGGCGTTCATCGGAGTTCTGATTTCATGAGACAAATTGGCAAGAAAAGAAGATTTTAATCGGTCTCCTTCTTCTGCTTTCAATTTGGCATTTATCAATTCTAACTTTTGATTTCTATTTTCTTCAAATAAATTTCCAATATGACTGAATTCACCATTTGTTTTCTTTAAAAGCTTAATAGCCTTACTATTACCCGTTTCTAAAACTCTTTTTATTAAATCCAATGGATAATAAACCAAGCTTCTAGTGTAGATTAAATTAATTACTAAACCAATGAAAAAAGCAAGTATAATTATATACAACAAGTTGGTTATATTCTCAAAATAAACATCAAAATTTCTTTTAAAAACAAGCCTTGACAACGTTTTATTTTGAGAATCTTTTAAATCAATAATGGATACTATTTTGTGTTTTTCAATAGGATAATCATCATTTACATTGATGAATTCTATGGAGGAATCGGTTGTTTGTTCAAGCTTTTTAATAAATTCTTTATTCAATAATCTAACAACGAAAAAATAACCCGAAGTGGGTGTTTTATTTTTTAATGGATCATCCGATGTGTGAATGGCAGCTCCAGTAACTTCAACAATTCCTTCTGGAATTTTTAAATATGATTTATGAATACCAACTTTAAACAACAAATCCATAGTTTGTTTCGGAATAAAATCAATCGATTTTATAGTTGAAGTTGGCGAGCGAATTATAAAATTTTTGTCAGCATCATAGGCTCCCAAATAATCCGCTCCATAAATTTCTAACTCATTCCCAATAGTTTGATTATACCAATTAGTGTCTTTAGTATTAATAAAGTTTACAAACTCATCCCAATTGGTATCATTATTAATCCCAACAGCAATAGGCTTTGAATCCAATTCAATCAGCTTATTTATTTCATTATTAAATTGTTTTGTTGAGTTATTGTAAACCTCTTTTTCAACTTTTAATGTATAGTAGAAAAGAGTAATGAAGAGAATAATAAAAAGGAAACTAGTAGATATAATAAGCCCTAAAATCTTAGGGAAAGTCTTCTTAATTTTCATTAAATGCTTGTTTAAAAATTTAAAAGTAATTTAAAAAAAGTCAATATCAATAAATAATTAACAAATTTTCAATTAATACAGAAATACATGATAAAACCACACCTTCTTTTGTGAAGATTTGATAATAATTATTCGTTAAGATTAAATTAATTATTCAGTAAGCAACTATATTTTTTAGTAATATTACATTTGAAAATAAAATACTGAAACTAGAACAGTATCCTAATGAAAACAAAAAAACTCAACATAGTAATCGTATTAGGCCTAATTGCAATTATAGGAATACTGATTGCGCAATTACTTTGGACAAAAGAAGCTTTTAATCTAGAAGAAAAAAAGTTTTCCCAAAAAGCGCATATTGCTTTACTTGAAGTTGTCAAAAAACTATACGAAGGAACTACAAGTGAATTACCCGCAGAAAATCCTATTAAAAAAGTAGCCAATGACTATTATATTGTAAACGTTGACAACGATTTTGAGCCCGATGTTTTAGAATATTATTTAAAAGCCGAGTTTGCCAAATTCAATATCACAACCGATTTTGAATACGCCATGTACAATTGCCAAAGTGATGAAATGGTCTATGGAAACTACATCTCTTTCACTGACAAAAATCCTGTCAAGAAATCGGTGCTTTTTCCAAAACACAAAAATTTAGTTTACTATTTCGCCATTCGATTTCCAAATGAAACAACCTTTTTATTCAGTTCATTGCGCTTTTGGTTCGTGCTTTCAGGAGCATTAATTATCATATTACTGGTTTATGTGTATTCCATTTATACGATTATCCAGCAAAAAAAATACTCCGAACTCCAACGTGATTTTATCAATAATATGACGCATGAGTTCAAAACACCTTTATCATCTATCCTACTCGCTTCAAGCTATTTAAACAAACAAGATGTTATTCGGAAAGATGAGCGACTTGAAAAATACACCGAAATCATCATCAATCAAAGTAAGAAACTCAACAGTCATATTGAGCAACTTTTGAATATTGCTAAGTCGGATAATTCGCCTATGATTATGAACAAAACCGAAATTGCCATCGTTCCTATTTTGAATGATGTGGTTGAAAACATGCAATTAAAACATCCTAAATTGTCCGTTAAAATAAATATTGACAAAGACTTTACAATTCTTGCCGATGAGTTTCATTTTACCAATATTATTTATAACCTACTGGATAATTCTATAAAATATTGCGATAAAAATCCATCAATAAACATAAATGCTAGCGAAGAAAACAATCAGATAAAACTAGATTTTACTGATAATGGAATTGGTATTTCTAGTAAAAATTTAAATTTTATTTTCGATAAATTTTACCGAATTCCAAGTATAAAAAGCAATGAAGTAAATGGATTTGGACTCGGATTGTATTATGTGAAAAAGATTTGTACACAACACAATTGGAAAATTTTCGCAACCAATAATGCCGAAAAAGGAATCACCCTTTCCATTATAATTCCAAAATAAAATAGAACAAACGTTATGACAAAATATAAAATTCTATACGCTGAAGACGATGAAACACTAGCATTTCTAATCAAAGACACTCTAGAGCAACACTATGATGTAAGCCATTGTAATGATGGCGAAATGGCTTTAGAATTATTTAAAACCAACAGCTACGATATTTGTGTTTTTGATATTATGATGCCCAAAAAAGACGGATTTGAACTAGCGGAAGCCATTCGAAAACTAAATTCGGATATTCCAATTATTTTCCTTTCGGCAAAAACATTAAAAGAAGATCGTATTAAAGGACTTCGATTAGGTGCCGATGATTATTTGGTAAAACCATTTAGTATTGAAGAATTATTACTCAAAATTGAAATCTTTTTAAAACGTTCGCATAAAAAAGCAATTGGAAATTCCAACATTTATACCATTGGCAAATACCAATTTGACCCAAATAACTACCTTGTTTTTAATGATGCAGAAAAAATAAGTTTAACCCAACGCGAAGCCGAACTTCTCAAACTCTTTTTAGACAATAAAAATGTCGTGATGAAGCGCGAAGAAATCTTAAAATCGCTGTGGGGCAGCGATGATTATTTCCTTGGTAGAAGTTTGGATGTTTTCATTTCCCGATTGCGTAAAATCTTAGCCGACGAAAAAGGAATTGCTATAGAAAACTTGCATGGAATTGGGTTTAAGTTTAGTGTTTCATAAAATTATAACGGAATATTTCCATGTTTACGTTTAGGCGAATCCACTACTTTATTTTCCAGCATACTAAATGCTTTTAGCAATTTTCTTCTTGTATCGTGAGGCAAAATCACCTCATCAATAAATCCACGTTGTGCCGCTGTGTAAGGATTGGCAAATAACTCGGCATATTCCGCTTCTTTTTCTAGTAATTTTTCGGTTGGATTAGCCGCTTCGCTAATTTCTTTTTTGAAAATAATTTCCGAAGCTCCTTTGGCTCCCATTACCGCAATTTCGGCAGTTGGCCAGGCAAAATTCATATCGGCACCAATGTGTTTGGAATTCATTACATCATAGGCACCTCCATAAGCTTTACGAGTAATTACAGTAACTCTTGGAACTGTCGCTTCGCTAAAAGCATATAATAATTTGGCACCGTGAACAATAATACCATTCCACTCTTGATCGGTTCCAGGCAAGAATCCCGGCACGTCTTCCAATACCAATAACGGAATGTTGAAACAATCACAAAAACGCACAAATCGTGCACCTTTTATCGAACTTTTTACATCCAAGCAACCTGCTAAATATTTCGGGTTATTGGCTACAATTCCAATACTTCTTCCTCCTAAACGAGCAAAACCCACCACAATATTTTCAGCATAATCCTTATGAATTTCAAAGAAACTATCTTCATCAATAATCCCTTGAATCACCTCATGCATATCATAAGGTTTGTTGGCATTATCTGGAACAATAGTGTCTAATTTCTCTCTGATTTCATCACCAAATTCAAAAGGTAATTTGGGTGTTGTTTCTCTGTTATTCTGTGGCAAGTAACTCAATAATTTTTTAATATCTTCCAAACATTCCACGCCATTTGGTGAAGTAATATGAGCCACTCCTGATTTTGTAGAATGCGTACTAGCTCCTCCCAATGCTTCCGAAGTTACCTCTTCATTCGTTACGGTTTTTACCACATTCGGACCCGTAACAAACATATAACTACTTCCTTCAACCATCATAGTAAAATCGGTCATGGCTGGCGAATAAACCGCACCACCGGCGCATGGTCCCATTATAGCAGAAATCTGAGGAATCACTCCACTTGATTGTACATTTCTATAAAAAATATCGGCGTAACCACCAAGCGAACGAACACCTTCCTGAATCCTTGCGCCACCCGAATCGTTAAGTCCAATCATGGGTGCTCCGCTTCGTAACGCCATATCCATTACTTTGCAGATTTTCTCGGCATGTGTCTCTGATAAGGCACCTCCAAAAACGGTAAAATCCTGAGCAAAAACATAAACTACCCTTCCATTGATGGTTCCATAACCAGTAACAACTCCGTCGCCATAGTAGATTTCTTTTTCCATTCCGAAATCGGTGGTGCGATGGGTTACCAACATTCCAATTTCTTCAAAGGAACCTTCGTCAAGTAAATACTTAACGCGTTCACGAGCCGTTAGTTTCTTATTGGCGTGTTGTTTTGCAATTCGCTTTTCTCCTCCTCCTAATTTGGCAAGGGCAATTTTATCGTTGAGTAGTTTTATTTTGTCTTTCATGTATTCTGAACTTGTTTCAGAATCTCTTTATTTTGAGATTCTATATTCTTAATTAATTGGCAATCGCAATATTTTAATATCTTCAATATATTGCTTCAAAGCAACAAGAGCCGCTATTTCAGCTTCTATTCCCAAAGAGGCTTTTAGTTTTTCTGCATCGTAATAGGCTTTTACAAATCCGGTGTCAAAATCTCCCGAACGAAAAGCTTTGTGCTCCATCACAAATTTCCCAAAAGGCAAAGTCGTAGCAACACCTTCTACATGATAGTTATCAATAGCCGTAATCATTAACTCAATAGCTTCCTCACGCGTTTTCCCGTAAGTAACCAATTTGGACAACATCGGATCATAATAAATGGGCACATCCATGCCTTCTTCAATTCCGTTATCCACACGAATTCCTTCTCCTTCTGGGAGTTTATAGGTTCTCAAAAATCCAACATTTGGTAAGAAATCATTCAGGGAATCCTCAGCATATACGCGCAGTTCCATGGCGTGACCTTTTATTTGTAAATCTTCTTGTTGGATTGTCAATGCTTCACCACGAGCGACACGAATTTGTAATTCCACTAAGTCTAAACCGGAAATCATTTCTGTAACTGGGTGTTCAACTTGAAGTCTTGTATTCATTTCTAGGAAGTAAAAATTGTGCTTTTCATCCATTAAAAATTCAACTGTTCCAGCGCCAAGATAATCACAGGCTTTTGCCACTTTAACAGCAGCTTCACCCATCTCTTTACGCTTTTCTGGAGTTAAAATACTTGATGGCGCTTCTTCAACCACTTTTTGATGACGCCTTTGAATACTGCATTCTCTTTCAAAAACATACAACACATTTCCATGACCGTCAGCCATAATTTGCATTTCGATGTGACGTGGTTTAGTTACATACTTTTCAATAAAAACCGAACCATCACCAAAAGCATTGGTGGCTTCCGAAATCGCTCTGTCCATTTGAGAAACAAAATCTTCTTCCTTCTCCACCACACGCATTCCTTTTCCACCACCGCCTGCCGCCGCTTTAATTAATATTGGAAAACCGATTGTAGTAGCAATTTTCTTAGCTTCTTCAATATCCGTAATCGCATCTTCCGTTCCTGGAACCATTGGAATATTGTAATCTTTGACCGCATCTTTTGCTGCCAATTTATTACCCATCATTTCAATGGCTTTCGATTTTGGTCCAATAAAAATAATATTGTTTTTTTCGCATGCTTCTGCGAAAGCGGAATTTTCACTTAAGAATCCGTAACCGGGATGCACCGCATCTACATTCAATTCTTTACAAACTTCGATGATTTTATCACCACGAAGATACGACTGACTTGATGGCGCTTCTCCAATACAAACAGCTTCGTCAGCATATTTTACATGAAGCGCGTTTCTGTCGGCAGTAGAAAAAACCGCTACCGTTTTAATTCCCATTTTCTTCGCCGTTTTCATTACTCTAATGGCAATTTCTCCTCGATTGGCAACTAGTATTTTTTTGATTACTTTCATTTATATTTATTTTAGAGAAAAGAAGAAAGAGCAAAGAGGCAAGATTTATAAATCTAATCTAAAGCGTCTTTCATCTTGTTTCTTTATTCTATACTCTCCTACTTTATTCGAATTCAATTAACAATTGTCCTTTATCTACAGCGTTTCCTTTTTCAACCGCAATAGATTTTATAATTCCATCGCGCGGAGAAAGAAAACTGTTTTCCATTTTCATAGCTTCCAGAATTAATAGAGGATCATTTTCTTTTACTTCCTGCCCAACTTTCACACTAATTTCAAGAATTAATCCTGGCATTGGCGCTTTGATAGCATTAACTACTTTGGTTTTTCCACGTTCAATTCCCATGCTTTCAATCAGGGAATCGACTTCGTTGGCAATACTAACCTCGTAGGTGTTGTTATTGATTTTTACGGTATATTTTCTGGAGAGGAAATCTGTAGCAACAATTTCAGCCTTGAAGGGCTTGCCTTCTTTTAAAACGTGAAATTTGTTTTGTCCAATGCTGACGGCATCCAGATTATTGAGGTCGCTTTCAGTGGCATCGAATTTATTCGAATTGTTGACCGAAAGTTTAAACTTTGAACTCATATAAAATTATTTATTGTTAACGTAAACTTACAAAAAGAAATCGTTTTCGTAACTGATAAATCTCATAAAATTGCAAATTTAATATAGCTAGTCAAAGTAATGTTTATTACAAAACCAAAAACCCAAAGTCTCTCAAAGTGTTAATTGGTTTCGAATACCAAAACAATTCAAAATCCTCAAATTTTGTTTCAAAGTTTTCTTTGAGTTGCCCAAATGTCTGGACAGAAGTAGTATAAACGGATGTTAATTCTAAAATTGCAATCAACCATTCGGCTTTATCATTTTCTAATGCAATTTCAAAAGTTTCTGTTTTATCATGGAAAGTCAATTTGGTCATTTCCCAGGAATTTCCTTTTTTGGATTTGGTGAAGCTTTCAACTATTGGTTTTCCGCCAAGCCAAACTATTTTTGCAGAATTTTTTATATTGAACTGATCTTCTTTTTCCAAACACGAAACAATATAATCGGGAGTGATTTTTGTCTGTGGAATCTTGAAATCAAACCAATCTTGCAGTTCATAATCAAAGCATATTCCGTGCATATAATTGAATAATGATTTCTTCAATCCAAAACTGAATTTATCATGATCAATTCCTGTTTTGTCTTTAAACTGAATATCGTTATTGGCGAAAGTGATTGGGTTTTGTTCGGGGATTACACCAAATTCTTCGGGAAACATGCCAACCGGAGAATGTGCAGTCATGGCAAACTGATGCCAAAATCCGCTTTGCAAAACGCCTACTTCAAATAATTGACGCACCATTTCTAAACTGTCAATCGTTTCTTGAACCGTTTGTGTGGGATAACCATACATCAAATAAGCATGAACCATAATACCGCTTTCGGTGAAATTCCTGGTTACTTGCGCGACTTGTTCAACTGTAACGCCTTTTTGTATCAAGGCTAATAATCTATCGGAAGCCACTTCCAATCCGCCCGAAACGGCAATACAACCTGATTCTTTAAATAAGATACACAAATCACGAGTGAAATTTTTCTCAAAACGAATATTGGTCCACCAACTAACGGTAAGTTTTCGTTTGATGATTTCCAAAGCTACTTCCCGCATTAATGCCGGCGGTGCCGCTTCATCCACAAAATGAAATCCGTTTTCGCCAGTTTGCAGGATTAATTCCTCCATTCTATCAACCAGAAGTTTGGCTGCGACAGGTTCGTATAGTTTGATATAGTCTAATGAAATATCGCAAAAAGTACATTTCCCCCAGTAGCAACCGTGCGCCATAGTGAGTTTGTTCCAACGTCCATCGCTCCAAAGACTGTGCATTGGATTGGCAATTTCGATTACTGAAATGTACTTATCCAAATGTAAATCGGAGTAATCCGGAGTCCCAACCTGGCTTTGTTTATAATCGGGTTTAGTGGAAATGTTTTTGTAAACAACTTTATTATTTTCTAATAGAAAGGTTCTTTTAAGTTCGTTAGTTGAGATTCCTCCTTCGTCGGAATGACAAACGAAAGAATGAAGCAACTCCACGGGAAGTTCGCCATCATCAAGCGTTATATAATCAAAAAATTCGAAAACCCTTTCGTCCTTTAAATCTCGTAATTCCGTATTGGGAAAACCGCCACCCATAGAAATTTTAATTTCCGTAAAATGCTTTTTAATAAACTGAGCGCATCGAAAGGCGCTATATAAATTCCCTGGGAAAGGAACCGAAATTAATACTAATTTGGGTTGCTGTGCCTTTATATTTTCTTTCAGAATTTTTAACGAAATGGCATCAATGTAGGTATGTTCTTTTTGCAAATGCGCATACATTTCGTCAAAGGAATTGGCGCTTCTGCCTAATCGCTCGGCATAACGGCTAAAACCAAAATTATCATCTACACATTCCACAATAAAATCCGATAAATCTTCAAGATATAAGGTGGCTAGATGTTTGGCTTTGTCCTGCATTCCCATCGAACCAAAAGCCCATTCCATATCGTCCAGCTGCTGAAAACGGGAAGCTTCTGGAAGGAAATTTCCAGAGCAAATTTGCCGAGCCAACGTTGGGTTTTTACTTTGAAGAAAAGCAATCGTAGCATCAATGGTTTTGATGTAATCTTCCTTAAGCGAATATATCCGTTGTGAGTTGCTGGTAAAAGAATCTTCATTATGCTCTGCAAAGTGGAAAATATTGGTCAGGCCTTCTTTTGAAAACAATTCCAATATCACTTCAATGCCCAAATCCATTTGAAATGCTGAAATGTTTTTGGTATTTAGAAATCCTTTAATATAGGCCGTTGCCGGATAAGGCGTATTGAGTTGAGTAAATGGTGGCGTGATTAAGAGAATGTCTTTCAAAATAAATGCTTTGTACAAAAGTAAAATTAAAATTAGCATTTAACGATTATTTGGCAAATGGATTTTGTAAAAGGAAATTTTATTTTGAGTATTTTTACAAAAAATTAAAAGATGCCAACTGACAAAATTAGCTATCAAAAATCAGGATATTTTACCCAACTTATGGTAGATTATTTGGATGAAAAAACAAAGTTAAAACAGTTGTATCATCGGTTTCCGAAGTTGGAAAATTTTGAGCCACAGCTTAAAGAAAAAGCAACTAATTACAATACCAAAGACAATCAGAACAGACAGATTTTAGTTTCCGAATTAGAAAAACAATATGACAATATTGAAGTTTCAGATTTGACTAAAGGAAATATTCAAGCGTTACTAAATCCCAATACTTTTACCATAACAACAGGACACCAGCTAAACTTGTTTACCGGACCACTCTATTTTTTGTATAAAATTGTTTCTACTATTAATTTATGCAAGCAATTGAAATCGGAATATTCATCCTATAATTTTGTTCCTGTATACTGGATGGCTACTGAAGATCACGATTTTGAAGAGATTAATTATTTCGATTTTAAGCATAAAAAAATACTTTGGAAAAGGGAAAGTTCTGGACCTGTAGGTAGGTTGTCAACAGATGGAATGGAAGATGTTTTGGAGCTTTTTGCCAAGGAATTAGGTAATGGAATGAATGCTGATTATTTGAAAGATTTGTTTCAAAAATCTTATTTGGACAATGATAATTTAGCTGATGCAACTCGTTATTTGGCAAATGAATTGTTTGGAAAAGAAGGTTTGGTAATTTTGGATGCTGATAATCCCGAGTTAAAAAAACTTTTTATTCTTTTTGCCAAAGAAGAACTTTTACATCAAACTTCGTATCAAAAAGTTACGGAAACAAATAAGCTGCTAGCGGATTATAATATTCAAGTAAATCCAAGAGAAATTAATTTGTTTTACATTGAAGATACTTTACGCGAGCGCATTGTTTTTGAGGATGGAAAATATAAAATAAACAACACCAAGACAACCTTTTCTGAAACTGAAATTTTAGCACTATTAGAAAAAAATCCTGAAAAGTTTAGTCCAAATGTCATTTTAAGACCGCTATACCAGGAAGTCATTTTACCTAATTTATGTTACATTGGCGGTGGTGGTGAAATCGCTTATTGGTTACAATTGAAATCCAATTTTGAAAGCAACAGCATTACTTTTCCAATCCTTTTAGTAAGGAATTCTGTGTTGCTTACTACCCAAAAACAAAGCGATAAAGCCGATAAACTAAACTTAACTTGGGGTGATTTATTTTTGAATCAGCAAGAATTATTCAATAGAAAAACAAAAGAATATTCCAGTTTTATTATAGATTTTACAGAGCAAAAAACACATTTAAAAAAGCAATTTGAAGCGCTACACAAAATTGCCGAACAAACCGACAAATCATTCCTTGGTGCTGTAAAAGCGCAAGAAATAAAACAAATTAAAGGTTTGGAAAATCTTGAAAAAAGATTACTCAAAGCTGAAAAAAAAGCGCATACCGATAAATTGGAACGAATAATTCTTTTGCAAAATGAGCTTTTCCCAAATCATGGTTTACAAGAACGAAAAGCTAATTTCTCTGAATTTTATATTGAGGTAAATGGTAAATTGGTTGAAAAACTACTCCAAGACCTTAAACCACTAGAATCCAATTTCTCCATAATTACCTTCTAATTAGGAAACAAGTTTTCAACACGAAAACGTTTGCGCAAAATGAAATTTCATAGTGTTAATTATTTTGATTAGATTTAGATAAACTAATTAAAACCAAACCATTATGAAAAAACAATTACTTTTTTTAATTGCTCTGATATTTTTTGTTTTCAGCGCAAAATCACAAACCATATCAATAATTGGATCCACGAGTCCTTCTGGAAGTTGGGTTGTTGATACTGATATGACTACAACTGATAACATTACCTATACCTTAAACAATGTTACGCTAACCACGGCAACAGATCCAAATACAACTGGGCTTAAATTCAGACAAGATCATGATTGGGTTATCAACTGGGGGAATGCTAATTTTCCATCGGGAACCGGTGTTCAAAATGGCGCAAACATTATGACTGTTGCGGGAACCTATGATATTACCTTTAACAAGAGTAATGGTACTTATACTTTTATTCTAAGTAATACTGTCCCACATAATATTGGTATTTGGGGTCCAGCTGTTGATTCACAGAATGGTTTTGGGGGAGCGGATGTTAATATGGCAACTTCTGACAATATTACTTACACACTTTCGGGTTTTTATTTTAGTAGCGGAACGGCTTATTTTAGAGAAAATGATGCTACAACTAATGTTTGGGGAGCTGTAGCATTCCCCTCAGGAACAGCAGTTCTTAGTGGTCCAAGCATCCCAGTAACTGGTGGTGAATGGTTTGTAACTTTCAACCGAATTACTGGCGCCTATAGTTTTACTTATCCAAGCGTTGGAATTTTGGGAACGGCAACACCAGGAGGTTGGGGAACTGACATCGATTTATCGACAACAAATGGATTCAACTATTCCATTTCTGATTTAGTGTTAACCAATGGTGTTGTTAAATTCAGGAAAGATAATTTATGGGACATCAATTGGGGAGCATTAGAATTTCCAACTGGAACTGGAGTACAAAATGGCGCAGAAATTCCAGTAACCGCTGGGACTTATAATGTAACTTTTGAAAAGACTTCAGGAAATTATAATTTTAGTAATACTTTATCCAACACTCAAAACTCAATTTCCAAATTAAAAATCTATCCAAATCCAACAACCAATATTTGGAATTTATCACATATAACAACTATTGACAGCGTTGAGCTAATGGATGTAACTGGGAAAATGATTCACAGCTATACTCCGAATGTCAACCAATTTGAATTGGACGGAAGTTCGTTGAGTAATGGTGTTTATTTTGTAAAAATCAAATCAGGGTTTGATTTTGCCGTGCAAAAAATTATCAAGAATTGATTGCTGTTACATTTTTAATAATGGTTTAAAAAGTTTACTTTTGCACCAAAATTAAAAACAAATAAAAAATGGCAACGAATAGAACATTTACAATGATTAAACCAGATGGTGTTGAAAACGGACACATCGGTGGAATATTAAACATGATTACTGAAGGTGGTTTCAAAATTGTTTCTTTGAAATTAACACAATTGACTGTAGCTGATGCTAAAGCGTTTTACGCAGTTCATGCAGCAAGACCTTTCTACGGAGAATTGGTAGAATTCATGACAAGAGGTCCAATTGTAGCAGCAATTTTAGAAAAAGAAAATGCAGTTGATGCTTTCAGAACATTAATTGGTGCAACAAATCCTGCAGAAGCAGCAGAAGGAACTATCCGTAAAAAATATGCAACTTCTATTGGTGAAAATGCAGTTCACGGTTCTGATTCTGATGAAAATGCAGCTATTGAAGGTGCTTTCCATTTTTCAGGAAGAGAGCAATTCTAGTATTCATTTGGCATAAGCTGATTGTATAAAATATAAAAATCCCATTTCAATTGAAGTGGGATTTTTTTGTATTTGATTCTGAAACTTATTTATCTCAAAATAATATCTTTTACAACATCTTTTCGAAGTTCCTCATTTATCATACTGATAATTTTTTGCTTTCCGTAACTCAATTCTTCACGCAAAACCGCCGAAGTTAAAGAAACATATAAAGTACTTCCTTTTAAGACAACTTCTTTTGTATAACTATTGACACCATTTCCCATTAAGGATTTCCACGCCGCTTCCACGTCAATTTTATCCATGCCCGACTGGAGTTTATTTTTCTCAATAAACTCTTTTAGCACATCGCCAATAGATCCTTCGTTACTAACTCTTTTTGCCATTTATGCTGGATTTAGTTCAGTATTATTTAAATGAAAAAGGTTTGAATTTTTTATACGTATACTCAATATTTTCCTTGTTTTTTAAAACCAATGTCGAGTCAGCAATTTCAACTATTTCTTCTTCCCAATGATTGGCGTCTACAGTGTATTCGATAAAAAAGGCGTTTTTACTTTCTTTGATTTTAATAGTTTCTTTTATACCATTGGTCATAAATTTACCGTTAAATTGTGGCATTACCTTTTGACGAAATCCAACATTATTTTTAACTTCAAAGTAGTCAATCGTTTCATTGACTTTATAATCCTTGGTTTCCCCCGTTGCCATTTTTGCCTGCTGAATTTCCCAATAGCCATTTAATTTGGCAATGTCTTCTTTGGCAACTTTTGAAGTGCAGGAAAAGGCTAAAAAAACAATAAATCCTAAAACTATTTTTCTCATGCTATAAATTTTACGCTTGCCAATTTGGCTTTTTGCAAGTACACAAATTTAAATTTTATATCCATAGGATTACTATCAAAACTCTATTATTGTTATTCCCATTAAACTTTTTTATACATTTATTGTCTTACAACGAAATCTTGTAGAAATGAATAAAAATACTGCCCTTTCGCTATTATTACTTTTCCTCTTTTTGTCATGTTCAAAAGACGACAACAGCAGCTCTTCCATAGTACTGCCAACAATTACAACAACAGCTATTTCAGATGTAGCTTTTACAACTGCTATTAGTGGCGGAAACATCACTAATGATGGCGGTGCTGCTATTACAGCAAAAGGGATTTGTTGGAATACAACTCAAAATCCAACGATAACAAACAGCAAAACCATAGATGGAACTGGCACGGGAATATTTGCTTCAAACTTAACTGCACTCTCGGAAAATACAACCTATTATGTTCGAGCCTATGCTACGAATAGTAAGGGAACTGCCTATGGTAACGAATTAAGTTTTACCACTTCCGAAACAATGTATTTTCCACCCAATGATGGAAGTAGTACATGGTCGACGAAAAATATTTCAGACTTAGGTTGGAATCAAAGTGCAGTTCAACCTCTTTTAGATTATTTGGAATTGAAACATTCAAAATCCTTTATCATTTTAGTAAATGGAAGAATTGTGATGGAAAATTATTTTAATGGACATACAGCAACTTCGCCTTGGTATTGGGCGAGTGCTGGTAAAACACTAACTTCCACAGTTACTGGAATTGCGGAACAAGAAGGCTTACTCAACATCAACGATAAAGTATCCGACTATTTAGGAACTAGTTGGACAAGTGCACCTTTAGCCAAAGAAAATTTAATTACCTGTAAAAATCTTTTATCGATGAATTCGGGATTGAATGATGCTTTGGGCGATGATGTTTCTCCTGCTAATCTTCAATATGTTGCTGATGCAGGAACACGTTGGGCTTATCATAATGTATATGTAAAACTGCAGGATGTTGTGGCACAAGCCAGCGGACAAACCTGGACCAATTATTTCAACACCAAATTAAGAGATAAACTTGGAATGACTGGAGGAAGTTGGGTTAATAGTGGCGATGGATTGAGTGTTTACTGGAGTACAACCAGAAACATGGCGCGCTTTGGTTTGATGGCATTAAATAAAGGAAAATGGAATGGTACTACAGTTGTAAATGAAACTTACTTCAATCAAGCTACTAATACTTCTCAAAATATTAACCTAGGATATGGTTACTTATGGTGGTTAAATGGAAAAGCGAGTTATCATTTGCCACAAAGTCAATTGCAATTTAACGGAAGTGTTATTCCAAGTGGGCCTAATGATATGTTCATGGCATTAGGCAAAAACGATCAAAAAATCTATGTGATTCCGAGTAAGAAAATGGTTGTTATCCGAATGGGAGATGCTGCAGATAATGTAAACTTAGCCTTATCCGATTTTGATAAAGTACTTTGGGAGAAAATTAGCGCTTTGTATCAGTAGGTTTTACTTTTTATTGATTAAGCGAATGATTGCATAAACAAATAAAAAAAAAGCAACTAATCGCAATCCCATAAAAATGCTTGGCAAAGGTTTTTCAATGAAGTACGAAACCAATGCAATTCCAATACTGATTCCTATTAATTTTAATGCGGATGCTTCTCTAAAAAAAGATATAACTTTATTCATATTTTTTCAATTATTTAAAAAACGAATCTACGAATTCAAATTTATTAAAAACTTGCAAATCTTCAATACTTTCTCCTACTCCAATGTATTTTACAGGAATTTGAAATTGATCTGAAATGCCAATTACAACACCACCTTTTGCGGTTCCGTCTAATTTTGTAATAGCAAGACAAGTAACATCGGTAGCTACTGTGAATTGCTTGGCTTGTTCGAAAGCATTTTGTCCGGTTGAACCATCAAGTACTAATAAAACATCATGAGGTGCATCGGAAACTACTTTCTGCATGACGCGATTTATTTTGGTTAATTCATTCATCAAACCAACTTTATTGTGCAAACGTCCGGCAGTATCAATAATAACTACATCGGCATTTTGAGCGACAGCGCTTTGCAACGTATCAAATGCCACAGAAGCAGGATCACTTCCCATTAATTGTTTTACTAAAGGTACGCCAACTCTATCTGCCCATACTTGTAATTGGTCGATTGCTGCAGCACGAAAAGTATCTGCGGCACCAAGAACCACTTTATATCCAGCGCTTTTAAATTGATGAGCCAATTTACCAATAGTAGTTGTTTTTCCAACGCCATTAACACCAACAACCATTATTACATAAGGTTTTTTGTTAGCCGGAATTGTAAATTCTACTTCTTCTCCTGAATTTGTTTCCGATAACAAACCAGCGATTTCTTCGCGAAGAATTTGATTCAGTTCGTCCGTTCCAAGATATTTATCGTTGGCAACTCGCGCTTCAATTCTTTCTATAATTCGGAGGGTTGTTTCTACACCAACATCGGAAGAAACTAGTATTTCTTCTAGATTATCTAAAACTTCAGCATCTACTTTTGATTTACCCGCAACAGCTTTGGTAAGTTTGGAAAAGAAACTTGTTTTGGATTTTTCTAAACCTTTATCCAAAGTTTCCTTTGCCTCTTCGGTGATGCCTGATTCTCTTTTTTCGGATGAAAATATTCTTTTGAAAAAACTCATTTTAAATTTAAGATTTTGCCTAATAATAAAAACTTGAACAAATATAAAAATAAAAAAGCTACTTCCGAATGAAAGTAGCTTTGATATATTTATGAGTACGAATTATTTCTTTTTCAAGAAAGTATCAACTTCTTCAGGAGCCATAATGCTTTCTACGAAAGTATATGCACCAGTTTTTGGAGATTTAACCATTTTTATTGCTTTGGTTAATCTTTTTGAAGATGTTTGTAACGATGCTACGGTTTTCTTTGCCATGATTCAAATGGTTATTGAAATTTTTACAGTGAAAAATCTCTAATTATTTAATTTCTTTATGAACAGTCATTCTCTTCAAGATTGGATTAAATTTTTTAATCTCTAATCTGTCTGGAGTATTTTTTTTGTTTTTTGTAGATATGTATCTAGAAGTTCCTGGAAGACCAGTTCCTTTATGCTCTGTACATTCTAAAATTACTTGTATTCTATTTCCTTTTTTTGCCATCTTGCTTTATTTTATTGTCCCGAATGTTGGGAGAATTATTTTATAAATCCGTTAGTTTTTGCTTTTTTCAAAACAGCAGCCAATCCGTTTTTATTGATTGTTTTAATAGTAGATGCAGCTACTCTAAGAGTAACCCATCTGTCTTCTTCAGCAAGAAAGAAACGTTTTTTTACTAAGTTAACAGAAAATTTTCTCTTAGTTTTATTCATAGCATGAGAAACATTGTTTCCCACCATCGCTCTTTTACCCGTAAGTTCACAAACTCTTGACATTATGCTTTTCTTTTATCGTTATTCTAAATAAGGGTGCAAACTTAAGCAAAATAAATCATAGTTACAAAATAATTATTACACATTTTTTAAAATTTCTTTTTGCAAAATTTCAAATGCTTTAACTGACGTTCTATCTATCACTTTTTCACGGGGTTGCCCAAAATTAAATTCTTCAACAATTACCTCGTTAGGTGTAGCCAATGCTATAAAAACGGTCCCAACTTCTGCTGCGGCATCTCCTTTACTTGGTCCGGCGTTACCTGTTGTTGCAATTGCATAATCCGTTTTCATTAATTTTTGAATTCCCAATGCCATTTCTTTGGCAACTTCAGCACTCACTACAGTATGTTTATCTATTGAATTTTGTGAGACTCCAAGAATGGAAACTTTGGTATCGGTAGCATAACTAACGACGCTTCCTCTGAAATAACTAGAAGCACCCGCAACGGAAGTAAATAGTTCCGCTATTTTTCCTCCTGTACAACTTTCGGCGGTGGAGATGGTTTTCCCTTGTTGGGTTAGCAATCTTCCAACTACTACTTCAATCGTTTCTCCTTCATCGAAACCAACGATGATATCTCCAATTATTTGAGTTAATGAAACTACATTTTCCTCAATAGCAGCTTCCAAAAATTCTTTGTCGGTTCCTCTTGCCGAAAGGCGTAAACGCAATTTTCCATAGCTGGGAAGGTAAGCCAATTTTAAATATTCGGGTAAATTGTTCTCCCAATTTTCTATGCGCTCCGCTACTAAACTTTCTCCTTGACCGTAAGTTAATATGGTTTTATGGATAATATAAGGTCGTTTATATTCATGAGCGACTTTTGGAATGACTTCATTTTCTACCAAATGTTTCATCTCTGCTGGAACTCCTGGCAATGAAATAAAAACGGTATTTTCTTTTTTTACCCACATGCCTGGAGCAGTTCCCATTTTATTGAAGAGCACTTCACATTTTGATGGAACCAATGCTTGATCTTTGTTTAATTGTGAAATGGGGCGCTTGTAAAATCCTTCTATGAGTTCGGTTACATGGGCAAGTACTTTTTCGTTGACAACTAATTTGTCTTCAAAATATTCGCAAAAAGTATGTTTGGTTATATCGTCTTTTGTTGGGCCAAGTCCTCCAGTTATGATAACCAAATCAACAGTGTTTTGAAGTTTGGCAAAAGTGCCTAAAATATGTTTTTTGTTGTCTGAAATGGAAAGCATTTCATGAATTTCGACACCAATTTTATCTAATGATTTTGCAATAAATCCTGAATTGGTATCTACAATTTGTCCTATTAGGATTTCGTCGCCAATGGTTACGATGGTTGCGTTCATTTTTTAAGTTTCAGAGTTACAAAGTTTCAAAGTTACAAAGTCATTTTGTATTGCTTTTAGCCCTGATGGTAGTGGAAAGCTTTTGGCAGGAAAACTATATTATTTCTTAACGAAAAAGAACGCCCAACGGAAGTTCCTTTTTTGTTATAGAAATAAATAGTTTTACAAGAAAACTTGTAACGGACAGCAGGATTAGCTCCTGAAAAACTACAGTTCGAAATCTTTTTTGATTTCTTTTACAGCCTTGTCAACTTGGTTTTCGATACTTTCAAAAGTATGTTCTATTTCCTTTCTCTTTCCTTCTCTTTTGGTCCAGGCTTCTACTTCGAGGATTTCCTGAAAAGCGACACTCATTCCCATCAAATCAAGAGATGGCTTGATTTTATGAGCATAACTATATGCTAATTTGTGGTCTTTTGTTTTTATTCCCAAATCTATTTGTTTCATGTCTTGTGGTACTTCTGTAACAAATAGTGTGATAATTTGCATTACAAATTCAGGATCATTGTCCGAAAGTGCGTATACTTTTGCTAGGTTGTAGTTTATTGCCATTATTTAATTTGTAATCTGAATAATTTTTTGTCTTCGATGAATCCTTCTAATACATCTTCTGGTTTAACTGCCGAAACTCCTTCGGGCGTTCCTGTGAAAATAATATCTCCTTTTTTGAGGGTGAAGTACTGAGAAATATGAGCAATTATTTCGTCAATCCTCCACAGCATGTGGCTTGTATTGCTTTTTTGAACGGATTCTCCATTCTTTGTCAATTCAAAAGTAATATTTTCTACGGAACTAAAAAGGTTTTTGGGAAGAAATTCGCCAATCATTGCCGAACCATCAAAACCCTTCGCTTTTTCCCAAGGCAATCCTTTTTCTTTTAACTTATCTTGAACATCGCGAGCTGTAAAATCTATTCCGAGTCCAATCTCGTCGTAGTATTTGTGGGCAAACTTAGGTTCAATGTATTTTCCAACTTTATTTATTTTGACTAAAATTTCCACTTCATGTTGGACCTCATTACTAAACGGAGGAATGACAAATGGGAATTTCTTTGGAATTACTGCTGTGTCTGGTTTTAAAAAGATTACGGGCTCATCTGGTCGCTCATTTTGCAACTCTTCGATGTGCTTGACATAGTTTCTTCCAATGCAGATTATTTTCACTCGTTACTATTTTGTATTTAATTTTCTCAATTTTATAGCCGTCAATACTTTCTTGGTGTAAAGCGGAAAATCGGCATTTTGAATCCAGCTAAAATAACCAGGTTCCGATTCTAGTATTTTGTCCACTTTGGCTCCTTTGTGTTTTCCGAAAGTAAAAATCTCCTCATTGTCTTTGTCAAAAGCAATCATTCCGGCAAAATCGGCTATTTTTTTTCGGGTTGTATATTCAGACAACGTTTTCATGTCGTTCTCTAAATCTTCATATTTTGAAAGTTGCGCTTTTAATATTTCGTATGTTGCCATTGTGTCGGCTTCAGCCGTATGGGCATTTTCCAAACTTGCATCGCAATAAAATTTATAGGCAGCGCTCAAAGTGCGTTCTTCTTTTTTATGGAAAATAGTTTGCACATCAACCGAAACCCTTCCTTTCATGTCAAAGTCAACTCCGGCACGCAATAATTCTTCGGCCAGTAAAGGAATATCAAAACGATCTGAATTAAAACCTGCCAAATCCGAATCTTTAATCATGTTATGCACTTGTGATGCTAGTTCATTAAAAGTAGGTTCGTTGGCCACTTTTTCATTAGAAATTCCGTGAATAGCTGTTGCTTGCGGTGGAATTGGAATAGTTGGATTAACCAACCATGTTTTACTCTCTTTGTTACCGTTTGGAAAAACTTTGAATATGGCTATTTCAACAATTCTGTCCTTCCCGATATCAATTCCAGTCGTTTCTAAATCGAAAAAGCAAATAGGTTTATTGAGTTTGAGTTCCATTATAAATTATTAGTTCACAAATATAAAATATTGAAGTTACCGTTGGTCGATTATTTAATTTTTATGAAAAAAAAATCCCGATTTTGAATAGCGGGATTGAATTACAATTACATACGTATAAAATTATTTTGTGTCGCCAAATCGGTTGATTATAAAATCCATTTTTCTATTTAAATCATCAAACAAATGAATTGTTTCTTTATTTATATTTCCTTGAAGGCTTGTATTTTGAATGTCTTCTAATAAAAAATCGGTAGAAACTTCAAGTGCGCTTGCCAGTTTCCTAATAAACTCGTGTTTGATGCTTTTTCCTTGCTCCCAGTTTCCGATGGTTACTTGACTGACACCAACAAGGTGTGCCAATTCATCTTGAGACAGTCTTTTTTTCTCTCTGAATAATCGAATTTTAGTTCCGGTTGTCATTTTGGTTTTGATATTTAAAAAGTTGGTTAGTGGTATTCGTGTCAATATCATAATGAACTTATACTAATAACTTGATAATTAAAAGTTTATTGTGTGATTAGTCGTGTTATTTTATTTTTATTTTAACATTATTCCTTTTAAAATTTAAAAGAAATATTATGAAATTTAAAAGTTCTTGTTTAGGGTATTTTAATAATGTGTTGGAACTTTACCTTATCATTTTAAAACCAATAAAAATCTATGAACAGCTTTACTTAACCTCCTAATTTTTTTATTATGAATGCAATTTCAAAAAGTAAAGCAAAAGCGAAATTTAAATCAGTAGTAATGATGTTGTTATTATGTCCAGCGTTGTCTTTCGCTCAATCGGACATCACCAATGTTATAAGAGGCGGAGAACTGCTCTTTGGCGGTTTGATTACCATTTTCACTCCATCAAAACCTGATAATAAAAATAGCACTGTCGTGGAAAGTGTTTGTGTCAAAAACAAACTAACCAATAAAATTACTTTCATCATCACCCGTCAAACTGAAGAAGGTGATGAAATCCGAAAAGAACTCGTTATTCAGAAAGACAGTAAAGAATATTTCTTTGAATTGCCAAAAGGAGTTTATACGTATCAAGTTGTTTTGGCTAATGATTCCATTTTCAAAAAAGGAGAATACCTGTTTAAAGATAAAACGGTCATTGCCATCAATGAGGATTAAACAAAAACCCCGATTAAATAATCGGGGTTTTTTATTTCTAAAAATCTCTATTTACATCAAAGGCTTCCAGATAATCGGCTACTCGTTTTACGAAGCTTCCTCCTAATGCACCGTCAACAACTCTATGATCGTACGAGTGCGACAAAAACATTTTTTGGCGAATCCCAATAAAATCTCCTTCGGGAGTTTCTATAACGGCTGGCACTTTGCGGATAGCACCAAGAGCAAGAATTCCAACTTGTGGTTGGTTGATGATTGGTGTTCCAAAAACACTTCCAAAAGTTCCTACGTTCGTAACGGTGTACGTTCCACCTTGGGTGTCGTCTGGTTTTAATTTTCCAGCTTTTGCTCTATTTCCTAAATCGTTTACAGCTTTTGCCATGCCTACAAGATTTAATTGATCAGCATTTTTAATAACTGGAACGATAAGGTTCCCGTTTGGTAAGGCTGCTGCCATTCCAAGATTTATGTTTTTCTTTTTAATGATATAATCACCATCCACAGAAATATTCATTCCTGGGAAATCTTTCAATGCTTTGGCAACGGCTTCCATCATGATAGGTGTAAAAGTTAGTTTTTCACCTTCGCGTTTCTCGAAAGCTACTTTTACTTTATCACGCCATTTTACAATATTGGTCACATCTACTTCAATAAATGACTGCACGTGTGCCGATGTTTGTACCGATGCCACCATATAGCCAGAAATCAGCTTGCGCATTCTGTCCATTTCAATGATTTCGTCACCTCCATTTACCGAAACAGGAACCGCTTGCGTTGATGGTTGTGTTGTTTGTTGTGGCGCAACCGGAGCAGGAGCTGCATGTTGACTACCTCTATTTTTAATAAAACTAAGAATATCTTCTTTGGTTACTCTACCGTCTTTTCCTGAACCTGAAATACTTTCCAATTCAGCCATAGAAATACCTTCTTCTTTGGCAATATTTTTTACTAATGGAGAGAAAAATTTATCTGATTTTGAAAAATCGGCTGGAGCGGCAACAGCTGCTTTTGCAACATCTACCGTTTTTTGAACTTCCGCTACAACTTCTTGAGCTACAGTTTCCGTTTTTGGAGCTTCAATACTGCCACCTTCGGTTTCAATAATGGCAATAGTTTGTCCTACTTGAACTAAGTCATCTTTGCCAAATAATTTTTCAACTAAAGTTCCCGAAACTTCCGAAGGAACTTCACTATCTACTTTATCTGTAGCAATTTCCAACACAGCTTCGTCCATTTCAATTTTGTCACCAACTTCTTTTAGCCAATTGGTAATGGTTGCTTCTGCTACGCTTTCTCCCATTTTTGGAAGTTTTAATTCAAATCTTGCCATATTGTTAACCTAAAAGGTGCTTTTTAATTTCTGATTGCAAAATTACTAAAAGTTTTTACTTATCATCACGAATTACACAAATTTACACGAAACTTACATTCTAAAAATGAATCACTTCTCCTCTATCAAAACTGCTATTGCTACCAATCAGAAAATCAGTGGATTTGGGCAAAATTTTATAGGTGCAGTTATCCTTTTTATAGGCTTCAAAAGCAAAAATTATTGATTTGAAATCAAACTGATTTTGATCAAAGATAACTTCTGATTTAAAGTTCTCTTCCGATAAATACCTTATATCGTGAAGCATAACAGGTTTTTTTAAATACTTTTCTAATTTTTCCTTTAAGCTCACATCATCCGAAACTAAAATATATTTTTCTGGAATAGCATTCGGTTTTGAAATCCCTTGCTTTCTTTTAACCAATGAAAAAAGGACAATTCCAATTCGCATAAAGACCGAAAAAAAGGCTGAAATCTTGAAATGCTTTTTATAAAAGAAATTCATTGCTTCTTGAAAACGCAACATATACGTTCCATCTTTCACCGTGCTTTCTCCTTTGTAATGGATAACAGTTGTTTCGTGGAAATAATAATTGGATTTCCCTTTTAGCAGCACCGTGTAACTCAAATCAATATCATCCGAATACATAAAACAGTTTTCATCAAAACCACCAACTTCATTGTACAACTCGCGTTGCATCAGCATAAAAGCACCGACTAAAATAGGCACTTTTCCTGTTTCATTTTCAGAGAGATATTGCGCGTAATAGTTATTGAATAATTTCGTTTTCGGAAACCATTTATACAATCCGAAGATTTTGGTAAACGCAACCCAAGGAGTCGGAACACCGCGTTTGCTTTCGGGAAGAAAATTTCCAGTTCCGTCAACGAGTTTACAACCCACAATTCCCAAATCGGTTTGATTTTTGGCGAAAGCCAGCACTTTTTCAAAAGTATCTTCGGCAACAACGGTATCGGGATTTAGAATGCAAATGTATTCGCCTTTGGCTTGGGCAACGCCAATGTTATTTCCTTTTGGAAAACCTAGATTTTCTTTGTTTTCGATGAGTTTTACATTGGGGAAACGTTGTTTCATCATAGTACAACTATCGTCGGAAGAATTGTTATCAATAACTATAATTTCCGCATCCAAGTTTTCCAACGCCTTTTGCGTACTCAAAACACAGAGTTCCAAAAAGTGACGCACATTATAATTAAGGATGATTACGGATAGTTGCATTTGACAAATATAATAGGAAAAATTGGCAAATGAAACTTGGTGTTTTTAAAAAAACTTTAAGACTACAAAACAGCTGGTTTATAATACTTCCCTTTATATTCCAACGGAGACATACCCGTAACTTTTCTAAAGACTTCTCGAAAGGCTTTTACATCGGAGTAACCCACTTCATACATGACTTCATTGATGGTTTTACGGTTGGTTTCAAAGGCTTTTTTGGCAGCTTCAATCTTCACTCGTTGTGAATATTCTATCGGCGTATTTCCAGTAGCTTTGATAAATCTACGGTCAAAATTCCGTCTACCAACATTAAACATCGAAGATAAATCAGTAATGCTAATTTTTTCTTCCAAATGCTTTTCTAAATACGCCTGCGCTTTTTGTACTACTTCATCGTCGTGCTGCTTTTGCCCCGTAAAAATGGTGAATTCGGATTGAGTGTTTCGGTCCATTTCAATCTGAAAAACCTTAGCGCATAAAATTGCCGTCTGTCTGTCATAATATTTCTCAACTAAATAAATCATTAGGTTTAGGAAAGAGTAAGCGCCACCATTGGTATAGATTCCGTGTTCATCCGTAATCAGGTTATCAGGTTGTATGTTTATTTTTGGGAAAATCTTTCTGAAAGTGTCGGTGTGTTTCCAATGGGTGGAACAGCTTTTGCCATCAAGCAATCCGGATGCTGCCAAAAGAAAAGCACCCGAACACAAGCTCGCTATTTCAGCGCCATTTTTGTATTGCCGTTTTATCCAATCTAATAATTCCACTGTTCCAGCATCATCAAAATAAAGACTGGGATTAAAGGACGGAATAATAATGAGATCTGTCTTTTTTACGCTCGAAATATGACTTTCGGGTGTTACCGAAAACAATCCGCCTTTGAGTTCAACTTTATCGGAAACTCCAGCCAATTCTATGGTAAACAATTCACCACGACCAGTGTTTTTCCAATGCGTATTGGCAAAACCAAAGATTTCATAAGCACCAATGACGCAGGTTATGGTGCTTAAATTATTATCCTTGTTCGGTAAAAGTAACGTCAGATGTTTCATGTTTCTTTTTTGACAAATGTAAACAATCTGTTTGTCCAAATCAACCCTTAATAAAGTCTATTTTACACCCTGTCGATGTGAATATCAGACAGTATATTTGCATTATTACTTCTCAAAAACAATATTCAAATGGCAAAAATGACCGTGATATACAAAATACCAAAAGACAAAGACTTTTTTGAAAAACACTATTTTGATGTACACATTCCACTGGCAAAACAATTACCTGGTTTACTAAAGTATGAAATAAATGATGGTGCTGTTATCTCAACAACAGGGCACACTGAACCTTATCGCATAGCCAATCTATATTTTGAAACGCTTGAAAGTATGATGATTGCTTTCAAATCGGAAATTGGACAACAATGCGCGGCTGATAGAAAAATTTTAGCAGATAATGATGCCGTTCAGATTTATTTGTATGACACTAAAGACGTATAAAAAACCTTAAAATAAATTAACAACAATTAAAAACCATAAAATGACAACAACAGAAATTAGTGTAAAAATGGTATTGGATCGTTGGTATGCATCGATAGCAAGTGCCGATACCCTTCTCAATTCATTAACTGACGAAACGCTACAAAAAGAAATTGCACCAGGAAAAAACCGCGGTATTTATTTATTGGGACACCTTATTGCGGTTCATGATGATATGTTGAGATTATTAGACATGGGAGAAAAGCAATATCCACAATTGTTTTTACCATTTATAGAAAATGCCGACAAGGTAAGTACAGACCTTCCATCCATTGCTGAATTAAGAGCGGATTGGACGATGCAATATGGAGATTTGAAACAAAAATTTGATGCTTTGAAAACTGACAATTGGTTCGAAAGACATACTGCGGTTGCTGCGGAAGACTTTGCTAAAGAGCCTCATCGCAACAAATTGAATATCATCATTACCAGAACCTCGCACCTACAGTACCATATTGGGCAATTGCGATTACTTAAATAATTAAAAAGACGAACAAATGACAACAACAGATTTTACAACAACTCTATTGGTTAACCAATCGGCTGCAGAAGTTTACAATGCTATCAATAATGTTCGTGGTTGGTGGCACGGAGAAGTTGAAGGCAGCACTGACCAACTCCACGATGAATTTGATTATCGCATGAAGCATTTTCATTATTCCAAACAAAAAGTGGTGGAGCTTATCCCAAATAAAAAAGTAGTATGACTGGTTACCGACAGCAATCTGAGTTTCACTTCTTCCAAAAACGAATGGACAGGGACAAAAATCATTTTTGAAATCTCCGAAGTTGATAACAAAACACAAATCCAATTCACGCATGAGGGTTTAACTCCCAAATTTGAATGCTATGGAGATTGTTCTAATGGCTGGACGATGTTGATACACGAAAGTTTAAAAAACCTTCTTAACACGGGAAAAGGCGTAGAGGTTTTTGGTTAGAATTTGAAAATTTGAAGATTTGAAAATTTGGAAATGATGAAACGGTTTAAAGTACTACTTTTGCACCACCAATTTTCACTCGAGGAAGAATTCCGAACTGAGCGAAGCTAATTGGCACATTTTCAAATTTCCAAATTTTCAAATTACTCCATGAATTACCTTTCAGTAGAAAATATATCGAAATCGTTTGGCGAAAGAACTTTGTTTCAAGACATTTCTTTTGGCATCAACAAAGACCAGAAAATCGCTTTTATTGCCAAAAATGGTTCGGGAAAAACCCAAATCATGAGAATGATTAATGGAGATGACGAACCAGACTCAGGAAAAATCGTGATTCGTAAAGGTTTGAAAATGGCGTTTCTTTCTCAGAACAACCAACTTCAGGAAGAGTTGACCATTGAGGAAAGTATTTTTGCTTCGGATAATGAGATTCTGCACATCATTGAACGCTACGAGAAAGCGTTGGAAAATCCGGAAGACGAGGAAAAATACCAATTGGCTTTTGACGAAATGGATAGCCATAATGCGTGGGATTTTGAAACTCAGTTCAAGCAAATCTTATCCAAACTAAAACTGGACGATTTAAAACTAAAAGTAAAATCACTTTCGGGTGGGCAAAAGAAACGTTTGTCTTTGGCTATCATTTTGATTAATCGTCCAGACTTATTGATTCTGGATGAGCCTACCAATCACTTGGATTTAGAGATGATTGAATGGTTAGAAAGTTATTTTGCCAAAGAAAATATTACGTTGTTTATGGTAACGCACGACCGTTTCTTTTTGGAGCGAGTTTGTAATGAAATCATCGAATTGGACAACGGAAAAATGTATTCCTATAAAGGTAATTACTCGTATTATCTGCAGAAGAAAGAAGAACGCATTGCGATGGAAAACTCGAGTATTGATAAAGCACAAAACCTTTTCGTAAAAGAATTGGCTTGGATGCGTCGTCAACCCAAAGCGAGAACCACCAAATCGAAATCGCGCCAAGATGATTTTTACGAAATCAAAGCCGTTGCCGAAAGCCGTCGAAAAGAAAACGTAGTGGAACTTGAAATCAATATGGAACGCATGGGCAGCAAGATTATTGAGCTGCACAAACTGTATAAAAAGTTCAAAGACAAAACGATATTGGACAACTTTACTTATGATTTCCAACGCGGCGAACGCATTGGTATCATTGGTAAAAACGGTACCGGTAAATCGACTTTCTTAAATATCCTGACCAAAACCATGGTTCCCGATGCGGGAAAAGTTGTAATTGGCGATACGATTAAAGTAGGTTATTATACGCAAAGTGGCATCAATCCAAAACCAGGACAGAAAGTAATTGACATCATAAAAGAATACGGTGAATACATTCCACTGACGAAAGGAAAGATTATTTCGGCTTCTCAGTTACTAGAGCGTTTCTTATTTGATGCCAAAAAACAATACGATTTTGTTGAAAAACTTAGCGGTGGCGAATTGAAGCGATTGTATTTATGTACGGTGCTTATTCAAAATCCAAACTTCCTGATTCTCGATGAGCCTACGAATGATTTGGATATAGTAACCTTGAACGTTTTGGAAAGTTTCCTTTTGGATTATCCTGGATGTTTATTGGTTGTTTCGCACGACCGTTATTTTATGGATAAAATTGTGGATCACTTATTCATCTTCCGTGGCGAAGGACAAATAGAAGATTTCCCAGGAAATTATTCAGATTTCAGAGCGTATGAAGATTCATCTGAGCCAAAAAATTTATCGAGCGTAAGCACTGAAAAAGTCAATTGGAAACAAAACAACAATGCTTCAACTGGTTTGAATTTCAATGAGCAAAAGGAATTCAATAAAATTGAACGCGAAATCAAAGATTTGGAATACGAGAAAAAGCAAATCGAAAACTTGTTTTCAGAAGGAAAAGTTGCTGATGCTGATATAACTTCAAAAGCCAAAGAGCTAGAAGTTATCATTAAAAAAATGGAAGAAAAAGAAGAGCGATGGTTTGAATTGTCCAGTAAAATGGAATAAAAGTTTCACAATGTCACACCAAGTCAAGCACTAAGTTTCTCAAAGTTTTTTTCTTGTATTTTCTTTGTGTTACTTTGTGCCAAACATTGTGAAACATTGTGCTGCAAATAATAAAATCATATCTAAACTTCCTTTGGAACTCCAAAAATGAACATGGAGTGCACTCCCCTTTTGTGTTTGATTTGGTTACCAAATGCTTTTATGACAAGAAGAAATATCCTGAATATGCTATTCTAAAAAAGTATCGAAAATCCCTTTTAGAAAATAAAAACTCCATTGAAGTTACCGATTTTGGTGCTGGCTCACGGGTTTTCAAAAGCAACACTCGAGCTATAAACCAGATTGCCAAAACTGCTGGAATTACAGAGAAGCGAGCTAAATTGCTTTTCAGAATTGTCAACTATTTTCAACCGGAGAATATATTAGAAATTGGGACTTCATTGGGATTGGCGACTTCGGCAATATCATTGGGAAACAAAAATGCTACCATTACAACATTAGAGGGCTGCCCTAATACCCTAGCTGAAGCTAGGGCCAATTCAAATAAATTCAATTTAAAAAATATAAATTTGGTTCAAACCGAATTCTATTCCTATTTGAAAGACTGCCAACTGAAAACTGAACACTGCCAACTTGTTTACTTTGACGGCAATCACTCCAAGCAAGCAACTTTAGATTATTTCGAATTATTATTGCCAACCATTTCCAACGAAACCGTTTGGATTTTTGACGACATTCACTGGTCGGCAGATATGGAAGAAGCTTGGGAATCAATAAAAAATCATCAAAAAGTTACGGTTACAATAGACACTTTTCAATGGGGATTGGTTTTCTTCAGGGCAGAGCAAGAGAAAGAACATTTTGTAATTCGCACATAAAATTTGTAACAAATTGTCATTGTAGATTACTTATATTTACAATTCGAAATAAGAAAACTGCGACTGACAACTGACAACATGAATAATCCATTAATCAACATAAGCAATCTTAAACGCGATTTCCAATTGGGAAGCGAAACTATTTACGTTTTAAAAGGCGTGGATTTACAAATCAACAAAGGCGAATATGTAGCGCTCATGGGACCTTCGGGTTCAGGGAAGTCAACATTGATGAACCTTTTGGGTTGTTTGGATACGCCAACATCTGGAAGTTACATCCTTAACGGAAAAGATGTCAGCCAAATGCACGATGACGATTTAGCCGAAATTAGAAATAAAGAAATTGGTTTTGTATTCCAAACCTTTAACCTTATGCCAAGAACAACGGCACTTGACAATGTAGCCTTGCCAATGATTTATGCTGGTTATTCAAAATCGGAGCGAATTGTTAGAGCTACCGAGGTACTTGCCCAAGTTGCTCTTAATGATAGAATGGATCACCAACCCAACCAACTTTCTGGAGGACAACGCCAGCGTGTAGCTATCGCGAGAGCTTTAGTTAACAAACCCTCCATCATTCTAGCCGATGAACCAACAGGAAATTTAGACAGTAAAACTTCAGTGGAAATAATGAAACTTTTTGGAGATATTCACAAAAACGGGAACACTGTTATTGTGGTAACCCACGAAGAAGACATCGCAGCTTATGCGCATAGAATTATACGTTTGCGTGACGGAATAATTGAAAGCGATACGCCGAATGCCAATCCTTTATAGAAACAAATCGTCCCTATAGATATTCATTTTGTCGTTGGTTTTTAGCATTCAAAAATTCAAAGATTTGAATAATGGATGCTATCAATAAAAAACCATAAAAAACATCTTCCAAAGGAATTGTCCCAATTCTTATTCCAAGATTTTGATTATTATTATACCAAACTACAGGTTCTTCAATGCAACTTCCTGTTAGAATTCCATTGACAATAAAAAAGAAAAACAAGGTAAAACAATACGAAAAGTAAATTTTTGAAAGGTCTCTCTTTTTTTGATAATTATAAAACAGATAGACAGAAGTCAAAATAAAAGTAACTGAAGTGTATAAATGACTCCAATAAATTAGGCTAACAATCCCTAAAACAACTGCAAAAATTAAGGTAAGTTGCTTTTGAATTTTCTCTAAAGGGTTTTTCTTAATTAAATAATTCAAAGAAAAATAAACAAATACACTAGAATAAGGAATGAAGAAAAAGAACATAACTTCTTCTATTGGAATATTGAAAAAATTAGTTCCAATTAAGTAACGAGGATTAAAACCCCAGACACCAATTTTAGTGAAAATTATATCCCAAATAATAAAAAAGGAAGCCACAATTAAATTGGCAATAAAATAGTTTTTCCAATTCTTATAAAAAGGATGTTTTGGATAAAAACTCGCCAAGAAAGGAACTAAAATACTTGAGAAATTTATAGCTAAATAAAGGTATTTATCCATTAGATTTTAAAATATTTTCTTGGAACATATAACATTCCAAAACATTCTCCATCTTCCTTTCCAAGATGTTTGTGATGAATTTTATGAGCTTTACGTAACCCTATAAAATACTTAATCTTTGTTCTCGTGAACATTTTTATTCGCTGATGAATAATGATCTCATGAACGAAAAAATAAGCCATTCCATACAGTAAAATACCTAAACCAATAAAAAACATAAAATTTAACTTAGGGTTTATCCCAAAGTAAAATAGCAAAATACTTGGTATAGCAAAAATGATAAAAAATAAATCATTTTTTTCAAAAAAATTCAAGTATTTGGGTTGATGATGGTCTTCATGCAAAACCCACAAAAAACCATGCATAACATATTTATGAGTCAACCAAGTCACACATTCCATTATTAGAAAAGTAAATAAAGTAATTTCAAAATAAAACAGAATAATCATAACATATAATTTAATTGATACTTAATATACGATTTCCCAATTATAAATAGTTTACTAAAATCATCAACTCTGATGCGTTTATTCAAAATCTCTTCAGGCTCTGTTTTAGCAATTTTATTAAGCAAACTTCTATAGTATTTATAGGCTGTATAAACACCAAACTTGGCTTCTTTAGGCAACATCTTGATTCCAACTAAAGCTGCTGCAAAATCATTTTCAATTTCCGCAATAATGCTATTTTTATCGTTATTTGATAATCTTGACATATTTATATTGGGAAAATAAACCCTTCCTAAAGCTTCATAATCATATTTCAAATCTCTCAAAAAATTCACCTTTTGAAATGCCGAACCTAGTTTCATTGCACTATATTTAAGTTCTTCATAACGGACTTTATCTCCACTCACAAAAACCATTAAACACATCAACCCAACCACATCAGCCGAACCAAAGATATACTCTTCATATTCTGCTTTAGTTAAATATTCTTTTTTATTTAAATCCATTCGCATACTTTTCAAAAATGGAATGACCAAATCCATCATGTCATATCGATGAACGACATCTTGAAAAGCATTCAGAACAGGATTCAAGCTAATTTTTCTATCATAAGCTTTATGAAATTCAATTTCAAATTCTGTTAGCAATTCATCTTGATTATAGTTATCAAAAGTATCTACAATTTCGTCAGCACATCTTACGAATCCATAAATGGCATAAATGTCATTTTGAATTTTTGGTGACAACATTTTTATGGCTAAAGAAAAAGAAGTACTATAATTTTTGGTGATTATCTTACTGCAATCTAGTGATGATTTATCAAATATGCTTTTCATAACTTAAATTCTTTTATAATTTTTTCACTTGCAATTTTTCCCGAAATTAAAGAAGGCGGAACTCCCGGACCAGGAACTGTTAATTGACCTGTAAAATATAAATTTGCTATTTTTTTACTTTTGATTTTTGGTCTTAAAAAAGCCGTTTGAGTTAAAATATTAGCCAAACCATAGGCATTGCCTTTATAAGAATTATAATCATTTTTAAAATCATTAACACAATAAGATTCTTTAAAAATAATATTTTCTCTAACGGATTGATTGGTTAACTTCTCAAATCTAGTGATAATTTTATCAAAATACCGTTCTCTTATTTCTGGAGTATCTTCTAAATCAATTGCTAATGGGATTAGAAATATCGCAGCTTCACTACCGGTTGGTGCAGATGAATTATCGGTTTTAGAAGGAAAACTTGCATAAAATAATGGATTATCCGGCCATTTTTTAGTGTCATAAATTTCTCTTGCATGCTGTTCGAATGGTGCATCAAAAAACAAAGTATGGTGATTTACATTTTCAATTTTCTTATCAAAACCAACATAAAATAATAATGATGATGGAGCAAAAGTTTTGTTATCCCAATATTTTTCAGAATACTGACGCAATTTATAATCTAATAAAGTCTCTGTAAAATGATAATCCGCACCACTCAGAACTATGTCAGCATCAATAATTTTATTATTAACCTGAAGTCCAATTGCATTTCCATTTTTTACATTTATTTTTTCCACATTAGCATCAACATGAAATTTTACACCAAGCTCTACTGCTAAGCTTTCCATAGCTTCAACAACTTTATACATTCCTCCTTTTGGATGCCAAGTTCCCAAACCAAAATCGGCATAATTCATAAAACTATAAAAACCAGGTGTATTTGAAGGTTTTGCTCCAAGAAACAAAACAGGGAATTCCAGAATTTGTTGCAAACGAAAGTCTTTAAAAGTTGATCTAACTCTACTGCTAATGGTAGAAAAAAATTGCGATACTTTCATAGCGGTTTGTGGAGTAATCAACTCAATAATAGAATCGCCAGGTCGATAAACCAAATCTTTAATAGCAATATCGTAGTTGCTTTTAGCTTCCTTCATGAAAGATTGCAACTTTTTACCGCTTCCAACTTCAATTGATTCAAATGTTTTAATTATTTCAGACAAATTATCTGCAATTTCAACGGAACTATTTTCTTCAAAAAAAACTTTGTAAGCTGGAGACAGCTTTTCTAAAGAGTAATAATCTTCAACTTTTTTATCAAAATCACCAAAGAATTTTTCAAAAACATCGGGCATCCAATACCATGTTGGCCCAATATCAAAAGTAAATCCCTTTCCTTTCAATTGCCTAGCACGACCTCCAATAGTGTTGTTTTTTTCGTATACTTCTACTTGAAATCCAGCTTTTGCTAAGTAACATGAAGCCGCAAGTGAAGAAAATCCAGAGCCAATAATAGCTATTTTCATTTTTTTATTTTGTTCAACAAATATAATAATATATTAAACAAAAACAAAGAAGGCAAAAAAATTATAAATCTCTTATTATATCTTCAACTGATGTGAACTTACAAACAGACGAAATTGAATTTGTAAAGTATTGAGTTTGATTGCCAGAAATAAACAATTTACTAGCATTAAGGTTCAGTATATCCTTATCAAAGTTTTCTAAATAATCATTCAATTCATTAACATAAGGCATTACAGTAAAAATAGAGACATATTGCACGTTATCATAGAATTTATTAATCTCAAGCAAATCAGAAAAAGGAACACTTGAACCCAAATAAATTGTTCTAAAACCTTTGTTAATCAATTGATAATTTATAAACATTAATGAAATCTCATGAACTTCATTTTCTGGAAGAAAAAGAACAAACGTTATTTCGTCATTAATAATTTTATTTTGAGTTTGAATCAAACTAATATTTTCAATCAACTTTTGAAAAATCAAGTAACTTATAAAATGTTCATGTATTGGTTTTATTGAATTGGTTTGCCAAAGCATGCCGATTTCTTTTAAAAACGGCGTATAAATTTGAATAAAGATATCGCTGAAACTCTTTGTCTTAGACAACTCATTAAAGGTCTCATTAAATAAAACGGCATCAAAATTAAGCATTGATAATTTTAAAATATTCATAGAAAAAACCACATTCGTTTTTTCCGAATAAACTTGTTTAACCAATTTAATCAATTCTTTATCAGATAGCTTGGCTACTCTAGATATTTTATAACCATAATTATTCAAAAAAGTAATATTCAAAAGCTTTTGAAGCTCTTCTATAGAATAATATCTGACATTGGTTTCCGTACGACTTGGAGTAAAAATTTGATATCTTTTTTCCCAAATTCTAATCGTATGTGCCTTGATTCCCGATAGATTTTCAAGGTCTTTTATACTAAATTGAAACTTAACTTTGTTCATTAAATAAATAGTTATCTTAAACAAATGTATCAATTGAATTAATATAAAACAAAAAACATTCGTTTTATTTAAACCGATTGAAATAATAAAAGACTTAAACTTTAATTTAATTACTTTTGAAATCAAAACAAAAACTTCAAAAATGAAAGTCTACACCAAAACCGGAGACAAAGGAACTACAGCCCTTTTTGGAGGAACTCGTGTTCCAAAACATAACATCCGAATAGAAAGTTATGGTACCGTTGACGAACTCAATTCGCACATTGGATTAATTCGGGATCAGGAAATGAACCCACTATATAAAAAAGTGTTGATTGAAATTCAAGACCGTTTGTTTACTGTTGGTGCCATTTTAGCCACACCGCCCGAAAAAGAAACACTAAAAAACGGACAACCTCGTTTACAAAATCTTGAGATTATTGAAACAGACATTGAATTACTTGAAAAAGAAATTGATAGTATGGAAGATTCCCTTCCGCCAATGACAAATTTTGTTTTGCCTGGTGGACATACTACTGTGTCATATTGTCATATAGCAAGATGCGTTTGCCGCAGAGCAGAGCGTTTAGCAGTGCATTTAAATGACATAGAACCTACCGACGAAATGGTTATTAAATACTTAAACCGACTTTCTGACTACCTTTTTGTCTTGGCACGGAAGTTGTCGTTCGACTTGAACGCTGACGAAGTGAAATGGATACCTAGAAAGTAAACAAACTGCTGAAAAAGTGACGTTCTTAAACATAATTGAAAATAAATCAAAAAAAACTTGACTTTTTCAGTAATAAATTTATTTTTGCATTAAATTAAAAATCGAAGCAGATGTATTGGACATTAGAATTAGCATCTTATTTAAGTGATGCACCTTGGCCAGCAACCAAAGATGAACTTATTGATTACGCAATTAGAGCTGGTGCGCCACTTGAAGTTGTAGAAAATCTTCAATCTATAGAAGATGAAGGTGAAATATATGAATCAATGGAAGAAATTTGGCCAGATTATCCAACAGACGAAGACTATCTTTGGAATGAGGATGAATATTAAAAAATAAATTATACAACAGAGAAAAGTCCATTTGTGGGCTTTTTTTTTGTTTAAATTTGCATCCCGAAGTTTCGGGACTTTAAAAAAATATAAATAAACCCAATATGAGTTTCATAAATAGTATCCTAAAAGCTTTTGTAGGCGATAAATCTCAAAAAGATGTAAAAGCCACACAACCTTATATCACTAAAATAAAAGCTTTAGAGCCGACAATGGCAGCCCTTTCCAACAATGAGTTGAGAGGCAAAACTGCTGAATTCAAAGAAAAAATAAAGCAAGCAAGAAGCAAACAAGATGCTGAAATTGCTGCTAAAAAAACCGAAGCGGAAAACACTTCCGATATTGACCAAAGAGAAGAAATCTACAACGCCATTGATGCGTTGGAAAAAGAAGCTTATGAAATTTCGGAAAAAGTCCTGATGGAAATTCTTCCTGAAGCTTTTGCCGTTGTCAAAGAAACTGCAAAACGATTCAAAGAAAACTCTTCTATTACCGTTACGGCATCAGCTAAAGACAGAGAACTTTCTGCTACAAAATCCTATATTACTTTAGTAGGCGATGAAGCGAATTGGGCAAACCAATGGAACGCTGCTGGAAAAGATATCACTTGGGACATGATTCACTATGATGTTCAGTTAATTGGTGGTATCGTTTTGCACGAAGGTAAAATTTCCGAAATGCAAACTGGTGAAGGAAAAACATTAGTGGCAACTTTACCATTATACCTAAATGCCTTAACTGGAAATGGTGTTCACCTTGTTACCGTGAATGACTATTTGGCAAAACGTGATAGTACTTGGAAAGCACCTTTATTTGAATTCCACGGATTGACTGTAGATTGTATTGACAATCACCAGCCGAATTCGGATGAGAGAAGAAAAGCTTATGAAGCGGATATTACTTATGGTACCAATAACGAATTTGGTTTCGATTATTTGAGAGACAATATGGCGCATTCGCCAGATGATTTGGTACAACGCAAGCATAATTATGCAATTGTGGATGAGGTCGATTCGGTTTTAATTGATGATGCTCGTACACCTTTAATTATTTCTGGTCCAGTTCCTCAAGGTGACCGTCATGAGTTCAACGAATTAAAACCAAAAATTGAAAATCTTGTTAGCTTACAACGTCAATTATCTAATGGATTTTTAACTGAAGCCAAGCGATTAATCAAAGAAGGAAACACTAAAGATGGTGGTTTTCAATTGTTGAGAGCCTATAGAAGTTTGCCGAAAAACAAAGCTTTAATCAAATTTTTGAGTGAAGAAGGTATCAAGCAATTGCTTCAAAAAACAGAAAATCAATACATGGCAGATAACAATCGTGATATGCCAAAAGTGGACGAAGCGTTGTATTTTGTTATTGAGGAAAAAAATAATCAAGTGGAATTGTCCGATAACGGAATTAAGTTTTTATCACAAGACACGGATGAAAATTTCTTCGTGTTACCAGATATCGGAACCGAAATCGCCAACATTGAAAAACAAAATCTAGAAAAAGACAAAGAAGCTGAAGCTAAAGAAAAATTATTCCAGGATTTTGGTATCAAAAGCGAAAGAATACACACACTTACACAACTTTTAAAAGCTTACACTCTTTTTGAAAAAGATGTAGAATACGTTATCATGGACAATAAAATTCTTATTGTGGATGAGCAAACCGGTCGTATCATGGATGGTCGTCGTTATTCTGACGGATTGCACCAAGCCATTGAAGCTAAAGAACAAGTTACTATTGAAGCCGCAACACAAACATTTGCAACAATTACGCTTCAAAATTATTTCCGTATGTACAGCAAATTAGCTGGTATGACGGGAACAGCGGTAACAGAAGCTGGCGAACTTTGGCAAATTTACAAATTGGATGTGGTAGAAATCCCAACCAATCGTGGTATGGCAAGAATTGATAAAGAAGATTTAATTTATCGTTCGGTTCGTGAAAAATTCAACGCGGTTATTGAAGATGTAACGCAATTATCGCAAGCTGGAAGACCTGTTTTAATTGGAACAACATCGGTTGAGATTTCAGAATTATTAAGTCGAATGCTAAAAATGCGTGGTGTAAATCACAACGTTTTGAATGCAAAAATGCACAAGCAAGAAGCGCAAATTGTTGAAGAAGCAGGAAAAGCGGGAGTCGTAACAATTGCAACCAATATGGCTGGTCGTGGAACAGATATCAAACTTTCTCCAGAAGTAAAAGCTGCTGGAGGTTTGGCGATTATCGGTACGGAACGTCATGATTCGCGTCGTGTTGACCGTCAGTTACGTGGTCGTGCTGGTCGTCAAGGAGATCCAGGAAGTTCTCAGTTTTATGTTTCGCTTGAAGATAATTTAATGCGTTTATTTGGTTCTGACAGAGTAGCCAAAATCATGGACAGAATGGGATTGAAAGAAGGTGAAGTGATTCAACATTCTATGATGACCAAGTCTATCGAAAGAGCGCAGAAAAAAGTAGAGGAAAACAACTTTGGTACTCGTAAACGTTTATTGGAGTATGATGATGTTATGAACGCGCAACGTGAAGTAATTTACAAACGTCGTCGTCATGCCTTACACGGAGAAAGATTGAAATTGGACATCGCCAACATGATGTATGACACTTGCGAAGTAATCGTAGGAGAAAACAAAATGTCAAACGATTTCAAAAACTTTGAATTTGAATTGATTCGTTATTTTTCTATCACTTCTCCTATTTCAGAAAGTGATTTTATGAAAAATTCAGAAATGGAAATCACGGGCAAAGTTTACAAAGCTGCGATGGAATATTACACTGAAAAAACAGCAAGAAGCGCTCGCGAAGCCTTGCCAATTATAACAGATGTTTATAAAAAAGAAGGTAACAAATTTGAGCGGATCATCGTTCCGTTTTCAGATGGACAAAAATCCTTAAATGTGGTTACCGATTTGAAAAAAGCATACGATTCTAATGGACAACAACTTGTTGCTGATTTCGAGAAAAACATCACTTTAGCCATTGTTGATGAAGCTTGGAAAAAACATTTACGCAAAATGGACGAATTGAAACAATCAGTTCAATTGGCTGTTCATGAGCAAAAAGATCCATTGCTTATCTATAAATTGGAAGCGTATAAATTATTTAGCGGTATGTTGAATGGTGTTAATAAAGAAGTGATTTCTTTCCTTTTCAAAGGAGATTTACCAAATCAAAACAACACGATACAAGAAGCAAAAGAAGTTCGTCAAAAAGAAAATTATACGGAAAGTAAGGATGAAATTGTGAGTAGCGAAAGTGCAAATCGCGAAGCAGGACAAACACAAAGTCGTCCTCAAGTTACGGAAACTATTGTTCGTGAAACACCGAAAATCAACCGTAACGATACTGTAACTATCAAACACTTGATGAGTGGTAAAACAGAAACTATGAAATTCAAAAAGGCAGAAAGCATGGTTGCTTCTGGCGAATGGGTTTTGGTTTAGTTTCCATTTCCAATTAAAATATAATCCCCAATTGTGAAAGCAGTTGGGGATTTTTGATTACATTTCAAAAACAAATTCTAAATTTGCTAACATAATAAATCTACATAAAATGCCAAATAGCCAAACCTATACTACCTTTTTTGAACGTGTAAAAACTAGCATTAGCGATGGTACTTTTGCGAAATTAACTTTGGCAAAAACGATAGGAAACACCCAATTGATGAACATCTATATTAGAACAATTGTGGAGGATGGAAAGCTTTTACTTAATTTGAAATACAAGTTTCAACAAGAAGAAGTCATTGAAAATCATAGTATTGACATGGCTTTTTCTATAGCAGCAACCTATATCAACAATCCATTTTTATCCATATTATTGTTTACAACGGAAGCGGATGTTACGATGAAACTCAACAAAAAAAGAGTGGCCACGATTACAGAACAAGCACCAACCTTTAAAAATGCAGATCCTGTTTTATTAGAATATTTAGAACAAAAATCAATCACATGAAAAACAAACTCACTTCTCTGCTCCTATTTTTATTCATTGCGACAGGCTTTAGCCAATCCAGAGCTGAATTAATGACAGCGACTAAAAAAATCTACCAAGCCAATTACAATATGGGTTGGGATGAAATCGTTGCCCTTTCCTATCCTAAAATTGTGGAAACAATTGGCAAAGAAACCATGCTTGAAAAATTGGATTTAAGACACCAAAACGAAGAATTTAGATTGCGATTACAATTGGAAATAGTGCCTTTTCAATTTGGACCTATTAAAAATATAGAAGGCAAATCTTTTTGTGTAGTGACTTATCGAAATCCAATTCGGTATTTTTTTGAAAACAAATTAACGCCCGAAATGGCAGTCGAAAAAACCAATTGGTTAAAAGAAATTAACCAAACAAAAGAAGTTGTTTTTGAACCCAACAGAAACAGTTTCAATGTAAAAAAAGTATCGATTTTTGTGGCTGTTGCAGATGAAACAACCTATACCGAATGGAAGTTTTTCAACTTCGATGATTCCAATCAAAAAGAAATTTTTGATGCCACTTTCAATGAAACTATAAAAAAAGAATTGGGTCTGTAAAAAATATTTTTATCTTTACTTTACTAATTTTCGAAAACTAACCTTAAAAACTTATATCATGGCAAAAAGTCAAGACGCAAAAAAAACCGTAAAAAAAGAGCCATTGAAAACGGCCAAAGAAAAGAAAGCTGAAAAGCGTGACAAGAAAAACAGTCCGAAAAGAGATTAAACAAAAATCCCTCATTCTTTACAATGAGGGATTTTTATTTTAAAAGTTATCAGGGAAAATCTTCCCAGGATTTAGAACGTTATTGGGATCAAATACAAATTTTATCCGTTCCATTAATTCCAAATGAACTTTAGAAAAAGCAATATCCATATAGTTTTTTTGAACAAAACCAATACCGTGTTCTCCTGACAAGGTTCCATTTAAAGCCACTGTCAATTCAAATATTTCTCGAATTCCTCTGGGAACTTTAGTATTCCAATCATCATCAGACATATCTCCTTTTATGATATTTACATGCAAATTTCCATCGCCAGCATGACCATAACAAACGGATTTAAAACCATATTTATTTCCAACATCCTTAATACCTTTAAGAAGCACAGGTAATTCATATCTTGGTACTACAGTGTCTTCCTCCTTGTAAATAGAATTGGATTTCACCGCTTCGGCAACAGAGCGACGAATTTTCCATAGCGCATTTTTTTGATCTTCAGTATCGGCAAACAGTACTTCATCAATCTCAAATTCTTCCAAAACCGTCATGATTTTTTCGGCTTCCTGCATCAAAATTTCCGGATAATTTCCATCCACTTCAATCAACAAATGCGCCTGATGTTCAGGTTTTACTTCAACACTAATGCCTTCCACTAATCGCAATGTCCAATCAATCGCATCGCGTTCCATAAACTCTAAAGCGCTTGGCACAATTCCCGCACGGAAAACAGCCGAAACCGCTTCACAAGCTTCGTTAGCTCTGTAAAATGGAACCAACATTAGAACATTATGCGAGTTTTTGGGCAACAATTTCAGGACAGCTTTGGTAATAACTCCCAAAGTTCCTTCGCTACCAACCATCAATTGCGTTAGATTATATCCTGTAGAATTTTTAAGTGTATTAGCGCCAGTCCAAATGATTTCTCCAGTTGGCAACACTACTTCTAAATTTAGTACATAATCTTTGGTCACGCCATATTTCACAGCTCTTGCTCCACCTGCATTTTCGGCAATATTACCGCCAATCCAACAACTTCCCATACTGCTTGGATCAACAGGATAGAACAATCCTTTTTCGGCAACAGCTTCACGCAAAACCTGATTGATAACAGCTGGTTCAACCGTAACTTGCAGATTTTGTTCGTCTATTTCCAGAATTTTATTCAGGCGTTCCATTGATAATCCGATGCCTTCATAAATACTCAAAGCACCACCGCTTAAACCTGTTCGGGCTCCAATTGGTGTTGTTGGTATTTTATAATCATTGGCAACTTTTAGGATTTCTGAAATCTCTTTAGCATTAGCTGGTTTAACAACTACGTGTGGCGGAAAAACATAATCTTCCGTTTCGTCATGACCGTAATGATTTCGGGTTTCTTGGTCGGTGAAGACATAAGCATCACCAACAATATTGGCTAATTTTTTAAGTATTTCGGGATTAATTTCCATCGTCTAAAATTAAAAAGTAAAAGTAATTTATTTCTTCTTCAAATTTGGCAGAAAAAAACATATAATCCCAATCAAAGGCAGAAACGAACAAACATGATACACATATTGGATGGAAGTATAATCGGCTAACTTACCAAGCAACGCTGAACCTAAAGCGCCCATTCCAAAGGCAAAACCATAGAATAATCCAGAAACCATTCCGAGCTTTTTAGGAACCAATTCTTGTGCGTAAACCAATATCGCCGGGAAGGCAGAAGACATTATTATTCCGATTGTAATCATTAAAACATCGGTCCAAAATAAGTTTACATAAGGCAACATCAAAGCAAATGGCGTAGCTCCAAAAACGGACAACCAAATAACATGTTTTCTTCCAATTTTATCCCCTAATGGCCCACCAAGTATTGTTCCGAGTGCATACGCAATTAAATAAATAAACATGTGAAATTGCGCTTGCTTAATTGTCAGATGGAATTTATCCATGATGTAAAAAGTATAATACGTCGACAAACTTGCCGTGTAAAAAAACTTGGAGAAAATAACTATTAACAACACTGCAATAGCCCATTTTACTTTGCTTTTCGAGAGATTATGATAATCAATAAACACGATTTTCTTGTCCTTTTTATATATCAAATGATCACGATACCAAAAGGCAATTTTGCTAATAATTCCGAGTGCGATGACAGCCGCAATGACAAACCAAAGTATATATTTCTGAGAATTGGGAACTACAATTAAGGCAACCAAAAGCGGTCCGAGCGCTGTTCCAAAATTACCGCCAACTTGAAAAATAGATTGTGCTAAACCACGTTTTCCACCCGATGCCATATTGGAAATTCGGGCTGATTCGGGATGAAAAATGGAAGAACCAGTTCCAATGAGAACAACTGAAGCAATTATCCAATAAAAATTATCTGCAAAAGACAAAGAAACGATTCCCATAAGCGAAAACAGCATACCATAAACCTGAGAAAAAGGTTTTGGATACTTGTCTGTATAATAACCCACAAAAGGCTGTAAAATAGAAGCAGAAAATTGAAATGCAAAAGTTATCAATCCGATTTGAGAAAAGGTTAAACCATAATTCTGCTTTAGAATTGGATAAATCGAAGGAATAATCGCTTGGATTAAATCGTTCAGCAAATGCGCAAAACTGATGGCGAAAAGTATAGAAAAAACTGTTTTTTGAACCAGTTCTTTGTTTTCAGGAATTGTATTGTTAGTAGTTTCCATTTAAAATGTGTTTAAAATAAAATACCAAAGCGTTAGTGTGAGAAAAGATAACGGAATTCCGATTCCCACCATCATACTACTTAATTTTGGCTTTAATCCATAATTTGAAGCGAGTATTGCTCCAGTTATCATAGGTGCCATTGCCGATTCCATAATGGATACATTAACTGTTACTCCTTCGCCATGCAAAAGAAATTTGTATACTATTAAAAAGAACAATGGTGTAATTAGTAATTTAAAAAGCAATCCCAGACTTAAGAATTTCCAATGCTGACTTCGCTTATCCACTTTCATTTGCAATCCTACCGAAACCAAAGCTACTGGAGTAACTGTTGCTCCCAATTTTTGAAAAACAGTTTGGAAATCGGCGCCAAAATCAATTTTTAAAAGGTTCATCGTACAAGCAATAACAAAAGCTATAAAAGGTGGAAAAAGCAAAATTTTGGAAACTATTTCTTTGGAATTTGTCTCTCCTTTTGCAAATAGAGTCGCTGTAATAATTCCCAGAGTTGCCATTACTACAAAGGTTCCTGGTTGGTCAACAATGATGGCAGTTTTTAATCCTTCATCTCCATAAAGCGCCTGAATAATTGGGAAACCAAGAAATGAAGTGTTGCCCAAACCAGCTGTAAGTATTAAACAACCTGTGAGTTTTTTGGACCAACCCATTTTTTTTCCAAGGAAATAGAAAAACAAAAAGGAAAGTAAAAAACCAATCCAAGCAATTCCAAGAGGATATAATAAATCAATCGAAATTGAAATTTTGGGAATATAGAACAATGCCAAAGCAGGCAAGGCAACATATATGACAAACTGGTTAAGGGCTAGGTGTCCATTTTTGGGGAAAGCGGCTACTCTTTGTAAACCCAATCCAACCAACAAACAAAGAAAAATCAATAGGATACTATCCATTAAATTGATAGATTTATTGTGCAAAGAAACGGCAAAAAAAGCGAAAAACAAGAATTACAACTGTGAAAGGTTTATTAAAAAAATGAAGTATTCCATTTTTAGGCAAGTAATATTTTACTAAATTTACCCAAACGATTTTCCTTTGAAAGAAAAGAAAAATAATCCTAGCGCCTTACATGAAAAAGAGGGAATTCAGCAACCTGAAATTTTCAACAAATCTTCTGTAGCGCAAATTCAGCAATCCCGGAAAGTCCTTCCTTCCTCCAATGAATTGGTTGATGGGATTTTGTCAGGAGATATTGCTGCTTTGAGTCGCGCGATTACTTTGGTAGAAAGTACTAATGTTTCCCATTTGGAAAAAGCCAACGAAGTGATCAACGCTTGTTTATCCCATGCCAACAAATCGGTTCGAATAGGAATTACTGGCGTTCCTGGAGTTGGTAAGAGTACTTTTATTGAATCTTTTGGAAAATATTTGACTGGCATTGGAAAGAAAGTTGCCGTACTTGCTGTTGATCCAAGTAGTACTATTTCCCACGGAAGTATTTTGGGCGATAAAACCCGAATGGAAGAATTGGTGAAAGACAAAAACGCCTACATCCGACCATCAGCTTCAGGAGAAACATTGGGTGGTGTGGCTCGGAAAACACGAGAAGCCATTATCCTTTGTGAAGCAGCAGGATTTGAAACTATTATCATTGAAACGGTTGGCGTGGGACAAAGTGAAACTGCTGTTCACAGCATGGTGGATTTCTTTTTGTTGCTAAAAATTTCTGGTGCTGGCGATGAACTACAAGGCATTAAACGCGGCATTATGGAAATGGCAGATGCGATTGTCATCAACAAAGCGGATGGCGATAATATCAACAAAGCGAAATTGGCGAAGACCGAATTTAATCGTGCCTTGCATTTATTTCCCGCAAAAAGTTCAGGTTGGACTCCAACGGTTTCGACATGTAGTGCCATAGAAAATGTTGGTATTGATGCTGTGTGGCAAACGGTTTCGGATTATTTAGACTTGACAACTTCAAATAAATATTTCAAAGAAAAACGCAAGGAGCAAAACCAATATTGGATGATGGAAACCATCAATGAGCAATTGAAATCCAATTTCTACAATCATTCTGAAATCATAAAAGAATTGGAAGCCAACAAAAAAGCAGTGCAAAACGATGAAATTTCACCTTTTGCAGCTGCTCAGATTTTGTTGAAAAAGTATTTTAAATAATTATTCCTTCTCGTAGCGTTCCATTTCTCTGTCGTAGAAATCGTTGGCAAGCACAATCAAACCTTCCATTTCGGCGTTCAATTCGCTTTCGTCAAGATCTTCAGCTTCTTCCATGAATTCCACTTCGTCATCTTTTAGATTGATAATAAAGCGAGGATAATCCATGTGAATGATAAAAATATCTTCGGGAAAATCGGTGTTGTCTCCTAGTAAAAATTTTGGTAATTCCATTTTTGCGTTTTTTTTATTTATCTGACAAAATTACTGGCGCACTTCCTTTGCCCATAAAAATAACTTTGGCATTAGGTGAAGTTGCGATTTCTTTTTGTGCTTTTATTTGTTCGTATTGTAATTGTTTATCGGTCAAACCTGTTGAAATAATTCTTTGATAATCGGCAATACCTTGTGCTTCTACTCTTTTACGTTCAGCTTCTTGTTTTTCTTTTTGAAGTACGAAAGTCATTTTTTGCGCATCTTGTTCGGCATTAATCTTACTTTCAATTGTGGTTTTTACTGAAGCTGGAAGATTGATGTTTCTAATTAACAACTGCTCCAAAACCAAACCTCTCTTTTTGAAATCGGCTTCGATGCTTTTAAAAATTCGTTGTTGAAACTCTTCTCTTTTAGTAGAATACAAAGCCACTGCATCATAATAAACTGCGTTGTCACGAATACGTGTTCTGGTTACTGGTCGCACGATTTTGTCGTTATAATTCTCACCAATTCCTTTTAAAATTTTTGGTGCATCATTTGGAATTACTCGGTATAAAACCGTTAAATCAATTACTACTTCAAGTCCATCATTGGATAAAACCCGAATCGCATCATCACCATCTTGTGCGCCTTCATTATGAATGGCCGACATGGTATAATTCTGTGTTTGCACATCAAAAACAGTAACGTCTAATAATGGATTTATAATATGCAAACCGCTTTCTAAAACATCAGGTTCTACATTACCATACAATGATTTCACGCCCACTTTACCAGCGTCAATTTGCTTAAATATGGACGAAGAAACAGCCAATAGCATCAAAACTAAACCAACAATTCTAAAAATTCCAGAAAACTTTGAAAGCGGATTGTCACTTGTTTTTAAAGAAAATCCGGCGATAATTAAAACAACTCCAATAATAATTAGTAGTATCATTTTGTATATTTTTTTATTGTACGGTGATTATACGCAGCAATGCAATATTAGTTACACCTAGGCAAATTTATTCTGATTTATTTTCAAGCAACAACTTCTTCGTCAGTCTATGAAAACGGATATATAAAAATAAAGCCGCCGCCGATAACCCTGCCAAAAGTCCAATCCAGATTCCCGTTGCTTGAAGCGAAGTGTATTTACCAAGATAGTAAGAGATTGGAAATCCTATTACCCAATAGGCAACAAAGGTTATATACATTGGGATTTTCACATCCTGCAAACCACGCAATGCGCCAAGAACAACAACTTGAATTCCGTCGGAAATTTGAAAGACAGCAGCTACCAGCAATAATTTTGACGTTATGGCAATTATTTTTGCATTATCAATCGCTTGACTTGGATCGGCCATGTTTAAAAACAAATGAGGCAAATAATTATGGAAAACCACAAACAATAACGCAAAGAACGTTTCGAGTATAATGGCTAATAAAAATATAGAGCGTGCCGTAATAATTAAGTTTTTATAATCATGTAATCCTTTTTGATTACTCACCCGAATCATAGCTGTTACATTGAGTCCCATAGCAAACATAAAAGTTGTCGTTGCCAATATTAAAGCAATTTGATTTCCAGCCTGACTGTTTTTGCTAATAGAACCCGAAAGCCAAATAGCAGCAGTAAATAACGTCACTTCAAACAGCATTTGCATAGCCGATGGCAATCCAAGATTGATGATTTTTTTTAATATCGATTTTCTAATTTCTTTGAAACTAAAATTCTTGAAATAACGCTTGAACTTCTCATTTTTACGCAAGAGGAAATGCATAAAAACAACCATCATAATTCTGGAAATCACCGTTCCTAATGCGGCGCCAACAATTCCTAATTTTGGAAAAATCCATATTCCATAAATCAACATATAATTAAAAAATATGTGCACGACATTGGCCATATAAATAGCATACATGGAATATTTTGTTTGGGATAATCCATCCGCAAACTGCTTATACCCTTGAAAAATAATCACAGGAATTAAGGAAAAGGCAACCCAATCAATATAAGGCGCAGCCAAATCCACTACAGCTGTTGGCTGATTCATTAAGTGCATTATGGGTTTTGCTAAAACAATCATCATGAAAATGGCAATCCCTAAGATAGTACTCAAAAGCAATCCATGATGAAAAGTAGTCCGGATTTTTTTATCATCTTTCTCCGCATCGGCTTCCGCAATTAAAGGCGTAATGGCGGTTGAAAATCCAATACCTATTGACATGCCAATAAATATAAAACTATTGCCCAGCGAAACTGCTGCCAATTCAGTTGAGCCTAAATTTCCAACCATAAAATTATCAACAATACCAATCAATGTATGGCCTAGCATTCCAAGTACAACAGGATACGCTAGTTTGATATTATAAGAGAACTCTTTGGTGTATTGAGACAGATTCATTTTTGCAATTTTCAGGTGCAAAGATAAATGGTAATTATCCATTTTACTTTTCTTTTTCGATAAAATAATTATGTAACAAATGGCAATAAATATGTAACAAGATCCTTTGATTGTTAAAGTAGTTTTGCACCTGTCCAATAGATGGTAATTAAACCATTAAAGACAAAACTTAAAAATTTATTATGAAAATTACAACAACGATTAAAATGCTATTTATTTTAGCAATTTCCTTATTTTCTGCGACTACTATGATTGCGCAAGAAACTAAAACGGCTGAAAACTATGACCAAGGATTCAAATTAGGAATTGGAATTAGCGCCAGAGCTATATTTCAAGATCCTTACAGTTTTGCATTAGGTGCTGATGCGAGATTGCAATATGATTTATCAAAAAGATATTCGGTGACTTTAACCTCTGGGTTTTCAAATTTATTTCTTAAAGGAGATAATAAAGATTTAGGATTTATTCCTGTAAAAGCGGGTTTTAAAGCCTTTGTTTGGGATGATCAATTTTATGTAATGGGAGAAGTTGGTGCCGCTGTTGCCGTTACAAACGGTTATGACAAAACCTCTTTTTTAATTGCGCCAAGTATTGGATATGCTTCAAAGTATATTGACATCAGTTTGCGTTACGAACATTATTCCGATTTTCCAAAATTGAATAATAACGGAACCGTTGGACAAGGAGTTAGACAATTAGGCGTTCGTTTGGCTTACGGTTTTCAATTGTAAAATATAATTGAGCTAGATATAAAAATGTCCCAAAATTCTCGGGACATTTTTTTCATTCTTTTTTTAATATTTCTTTATACATATCAATATTTGCTTTCACTTTTGGATCCAATTCGGGTTCAGTGATATCAGTAAGTTTTTGTAGTTCTTCCCAAATGATTTTACCAACAATATATCGCGACATTTCTTTATCATCAGCCGGAATAACATACCATGGTGCATGTTCTTTTGCTGTTTTGTTGATGGCTTCTTCGTAATATTTCATGTACTCATCCCAATGCTCTCTTTCCTTCAAATCACCCGTAGAAAACTTCCAATTATCTTCGGCATTTTCCAATCGATGCAATAATCTAAGGCGTTGCTCTTCTTTACTCATGTGGAAATAAAACTTCAAAATTTTGGTTCCATTTTGAGTGATGTGCTTTTCAAAATTATTGATTTGTTCCATTCTGTTTTCCCAAAATTGGGGTGTAATATCCGTTACAGAATTAATGCCTGGTAAATTTTCAAACAATATGTATTCGGGATGCACACGTGTGACCAATACATTTTCGTAATGGGTTCTGTTAAAAACGGCAAACTTTCCTTTTTCGGGCAAAGCCAAATAATGACGCCACAAATAATCGTGTTCCAACTCGGTCGAATTTGGCGTTTTAAAACTATGAACCACAACGCCACGTGGATTAAATTCCTTAAAAACCTCGCGAATTAAACTGTCTTTCCCGCTGGTATCCATGCCTTGTAAACAAATTAAAAAAGCATATTTATTGTGAGCATACATCGCATCCTGACGCTTGCTCAACTTAATTTGCACTTTGTCCAATTCCTCTTCTTTATCGTCTTTATCGGCATCAACATTTAAACGAGTTGGAATTTTAGACAAATTGATATTTGTTGTAACTTTAAAATCATCAGGATTTATGCTTTTCATATTATATAGATTTATATTTGTAAACTTATGGAAAAAATTCAACTTTCGCCATTCACAACAATCGAAGGAATTGGTGCCGCATCGGGAATAGTTTATCTCAACAATTCGCTATTTATTGTTTCGGATAACAGCACTTTCCTTTATCAATATAAAATTCAAGATAAAATACTCGACAAGATAAAACTGTTTGAAGACAGTCAAGAAAGCATTGCCAAAAAAGACAAAGCCGATTTCGAGTCCCTAACTTTATTCGAAAACAAACTCTATTTATTTGGTTCGGGTTCCACCAAAAAAAGAGATAGACGATTTACTTTCAATCTCGAAAGCAAGGAAATCAAAGAGAAAAGTCTCGCTAAAATTTATAGCCGACTTAGAAAAACGATTTCACTAGCGGATGATGAACTGAATATTGAAGGCGTAATTAATACCGGGAAAACTATCTATTTCTTTCAAAGAGGCAATGGTGCGAATGCTCAAAATGGTGTCTTTTGTTATGATAAAAAAAGTAAAAAAGTTCAATTCAAATTAATTACGCTTCCAAAGATTACCAATGTTGAAGCTACTTTTACCGATGCTATTCTGGTTGATAATAAAATTTATTTTTTGGCTGCAGCCGAAGACACCACTTCAACCTATAACGATGGTGAAATTATGGGAAGCATGATTGGCACGATTGACCTAAAAACTTTGACACTTGAAAATTGGCTTCAAATAAGTGACAAACAAAAATTTGAAGGACTGACTTTGTACAAAAAAACAGCAACTCAAATTGAATTGCTGCTTTGTGAAGATAATGATAGCGAAGCATTAGTTTCGACTATATATCGTTTGACTATAAATTAGTTCTCTATTTTTTTCTGGTTGGGGATGTTGATTGTCTGTTTGATTTCACATTTTTCGTACTTCTGGTAGGCGACTGAGATTGTCGTGTTGTTGACCGTGTTGGACTAGTTTGTCTTGTAGTCGAACGTGTTGGACTTGTTCTTGTAGGAGCTTGAATTGGATTTTGTCTTGTTGGTCCTTGTTTTGTTGGCGTTCGAGTTGGAGTCGCCGGATTTCGGTAATCCTTTCCGTTATACGTAGCGTTATAAGTTCCTCTTCTTCCATTAGTAACCACAACATTGGATCTGTTTCTTCTGCCATAATAGCTATTGTAATAACCCACATTTATGATGACAGTTCCTCTTCGATAATGATGATTGTGATGATAATGATTGTGATATCCCCAATAATTATAGTAATATATCGGTGCCCATGGGTGCCAATAACTTGGATAAAATCCCCAATAAAAAGGGGATCTATACACAACAAATACTGGCGAATATAAATATACAACTACTGGCCAGGCTTCAACAGGAGCATAATTATCCGCTTCATTGGTAGTGTTGTAAACATTGGTTGTATTATTAATGACTGTCGTAGCGTCTCCCTTGTAGCCTGGATTTGGAGTTCCGGAAACCTTGTCGTCTGTCGGTTCTATCACATAATCTTTGCCATATAATTCTTCATCTCCGACAATTTGCACTATCGGTTTTCCAGATTTATCTTTGGAAACATTAATAACGGCAACGTCCTGATTTTCCTTTTCATTAATTGGTACTTGGAGAACTATGTAATAAGTGTTTTCTTCCTTTTGGCTGACTACTTTGATATAATCGATAAATTTATCGTTATTCAAATCCAAATTATTAATATTACTCTCTTTATTGTTTATGTCCCTTTCAAAATCTTCTAAAGTTTTAGACTTTTGGAACACATCCAAAACAGCGTAAAGATCCAAATTATCTCCAGGTAAACCAAGAGCATTGGGCTGATCTCCATTTTGAGAATACGCAGGCATAGTAAAAAAACTTCCCACTAAAAATATCCAAAAGGCAACTGTTTTTTTCATGATTGTAAAATTAAATTATACGTAATAAACTGCATAAATTTACAAAAAAATCAATACGAAATCTCATATTGATTTACTAATTAGCAACAAACAAAAATTAGTATTAACATTGCACAAAAACAGCAAATCAAAAAGAATTGCTGCTTTGTAAAGATAATGATAGTGAAGCATTAGTTTCAACTATTTATAAATTAACTTTGATTTCTAACAACTAAAATCTTCACAACAAAAACTTTTTTTTCTACTCGTCCCAACCTTTTTATAAAATAAGTTCTCTTTAACATAAAGACCTTAATTGTGATAAACGAAACGATATTAATTAACTGCCGAAAAATGCAACGCGATGCACAACGACACGTATATGAATATATGTCGCCAAAGCTATATCGCACTTGCAAGCGCTATTTAAAAAAAGAAGAAGAAATAGAAGAAGTGTTGGCCAATGCTTTCTATACCGTTTTTACAAAAATGGATCAACTTAAAGAATTGGGAGCCTTTGAAGCTTGGACAAGAAAAATAACAGTAAATGAATGTCTTCTTCAATTAAAAAGAAATGTGAATTTCAATATTTATATAGAAGATACAACCGTTAGACTACAACCCCAAAGCTTACCAGAAACCAATCTTGAAGAAGAAGATTTACTCAATTTGCTCAATTTCATACCCGATGGATGCAAAACAATTTTCAATTTATTTGTAATTGAAGGTTATGGACATAAAGAAATTGCTGGGATGCTAAAAATATCCGAAGGAACCTCCAAATCACAATTGAATGTGGCTAAAACCAAATTGAAAGAATTAGTCAACAATCATTATTATCAAAAATCGAATTAATCATGGACAATCAAGATAATTTATTTGACAAAATAAAATCGGCTGCCGAAAATGCAGAAACCAAGCCTTTTCTTGAAATGGAGAAAGTCTGGTCGCGAGTCGATGCCAAACTCGACACAAAAGTTGAAAAGAAGCAAAATAACAATTGGAAAAAATTGATGATTGCAGCTTCTGTAATTGGACTGATTACAATTGGTTATCAATTCTTAAAAGAAGACAAACAAGTTATAACCCCAACTAATGATGTTGTTAATGACGTAAACAAATCAAAATTAATTACTCCAAAATTACAAATTGACACCAATGCAGTTGTTATTACAAATCCGTTGATAAAAGAAAATAAGAATGATATTTTATCCAAACAACTCAATGCTGTAACTCAAGTTACTTTAGCAAAAACTGAAGAAGGTGCTATTTCTGATACATTATCATTGCTTTCTAAAGGTTATAATACCGCGAGTTCCAATCTAAACTCAACTTGGTATGGTGGCAGAAAATTTGAATCGAGAGGCGTTGAACATCCAGAAGCTGATAAAACTGCGACTAAAGTCACCGTAAAAGAAACTAAAGAAGAGCAAAAAAAATTAGCTCCGCTTTTGATAGTAGATGGAAAAATTGTAAACAAAGACATTTCAAGTCTTGAGGATGAGGAAATAGATTCTATCCTTGAACTTAAAGAACCTTTATATATAATTAATGGTGTTTATTATACTGAAAAAGAATTATTTGGCCCAGAACCAACCAGTCCCTATGCCCCACTAAAAAATCAAAAAATAGAAACATTCACAATTCTCGAACCTGAAAAAGCCTTTAGCATTTATGGCGAGAAAGGAAAAAAAGGAATTGTAATCGTTACTACTAAAGACGGAAAACCGATTCCTCAGAAGAAAAAATAATTCAAATTACATTTTATTTTTTTAAAGCATGAAAAGTGTAAAACTTGCTTCATAGGGAATTACTATGCCTAATTTTTCCTGACATAATTAAAAAAAAGAGTACTAACCAAATAAACAGAAATTATGAAAACAATTAAAAAAATTTGTTTGATGCTTGTAATACTTATTACAACACAACTATCGGCACAAGAAAAAACTGTAACCGGTATGGTAACCGATGCAACAGGACCGCTACCTGGTGCAACTGTAATTGTAAAAGGAACAACTTTTAGAACAGCAACTGATGTAGATGGAAAATTTTCTATCAAAGCAAAAACGGGCCAAGTATTATTGGTAACCTTTATAGGATACAATGACAGCGAGGTAACAATTGGAAAAGCCAACAGTTACAATATTAAACTTGTAGAATCGAGTGTAAAACTTGAAGAAGTATTAGTTACAAGTGCTTTAGGTATTAAAAAGCGACCGGATGCTGTGACATCCTCTAACCAAGTAATGAAATCCACAGAATATTACCAAGCTGCAAGTCCAAATGCTGTTCAAGCACTAAAGGGAAAAGTAGCTGGTTTAAACATTAACACAGCCAATAGTAATGCTAATTCTACAACTAGAGTCATTATAAGGGGAAACAGATCAATTACCCAAAACAATCAGGCGTTAGTTGTAATTAATGGAGTTAACTCAACAGCAGAAGTTTTAGCTGGCATGGATCCTAATTCAATTGATACAGTAAATGTGTTGAAAGGAGCACAAGGTAATGCTCTATCTAGTGCTGATGGTACTAATGGTGTAATGGTTGTGACCACTAAAAACGGTTTTAGTACTATTAATGAAGTTGATAAAACACTAAAGCCAAAATCAACTAAAATAGAAATAGATCAAGAAGAGTATGACAACTTTATTGAAAATCAATTTGAAAGCCCAAAATTTTCGTCACTTTCAACATTTTCTATTGATGTAGACAATGCTGCTTATACAAATGTTCGCCGCTTTATTAATAATGGACAAACGGTTCCAAAAGATGCCGTTCGTGTTGAAGAAATGGTTAATTTCTTTAAATACAATTATGCTAAACCTCAAAACGAACAGCCGTTTTCAATAAACACAGAATATAGTGATTGTCCTTGGAATTCAAAAAACAAGTTGGTTCGCATCGGGTTACAAGGAAAAGAAATTGACGATAAAAATTTACCGGCTTCAAATTTGGTTTTTTTAATTGATGTTTCAGGTTCTATGAGTGATATTAATAAATTACCATTACTAAAACAATCCTTAAAAATTCTTGTAGATAAACTTAGAAAGAAAGATAAAATAGCCATGGTAGTTTATGCCGGTGCAGCAGGTTTGGTATTGCCATCAACTTCTGGAGATGATAAAATAAAAATTATAGATGCCTTAGACGAATTAAACGCCGGAGGAAGCACAGCTGGCGGTGCAGGAATTGAATTGGCTTACAAAATTGCTCAGGAAAATTTTATAAAAGAAGGAAATAATAGAGTAATTCTTGCCACTGATGGTGATTTTAATGTTGGA